>Ga0210398_10000140_pt1 | contig 91595 bp, 73 predicted proteins | sample IncBWC4OmetaG_FD_161047 | JGI IMG/M metagenome (GOLD analysis project Ga0210398, IMG submission 161047) | Forest soil microbial communities from Barre Woods Harvard Forest LTER site, Petersham, Massachusetts, United States - Inc-BW-C-4-O | ecosystem: Environmental > Terrestrial > Soil >... | reverse complement strand
GCTATGTTGGTGACAACCCCCTCACCTTCTCCGATCCCACAGGCCGCTGCAGCGTCTGGTGCGTCGTTGGTGTTGTAGCTGGAGGTGTCGCACTCGCAACCGGCGTCGGCGAGGTCGCCATCGGCGGCGGCGCAGTGGCAGAGGGCGTGCTCGGCGGGGTATCCGCCGTCTCCGGTGCCGTGGGGTCCGTCGCTGACACTAAAGAATGCGCTGCCGGTAGCGGAATCGCGTGTGTCGGGGCGACCGTGGGTGGCCTGGGCGCCGTTGGAGGCGCGGCAGTAGCGGGATCGCTCATTGGCGGTGCGTCCGAGGCCGGTGTCAAGGCCATTGGCCTCACCGCAGGCGGTATCGGCTTTCTTGGCGACGTGGCCGGCGCCGTGGCTTCGCCTACTGCGTCAAATGAGCCAGAAAGCGGTTGCGGGGGATGACCAAGCAAGAACTTGAGGCCGTATGGGTCCCGCGGATAGGCCCAAAGGCAACCGCAGCGCTGCGTCGTTATCGGTGGGCGTGTGGCATCGTTCCAATAACCGCGATCGTGCTCGGGGTGGCAGCCACATATGCGTTTGAAGGAGACACGCTTGTGATGATGCTCGGCGTGGCTCTAATGGCCGGAGCTGTGGTTGCGTTTGTGATCTTTTTCCGCTTTCAGTTCAAGTTGATCGCGGCACTGTCAGAATGGTACGGGGTCAAACTTCGCGGGATACCCAAGATGAATCCAAAACGGTTCGACTCATGGTGCGAAGCGCGCGGCCTGCACCATCCTGGTGAACAGGTTGCGAGTGGGCAGATGGTAACGGCTCCGGACGCAGCGTCGGGGCACTCACGTTAGGTCGTCTACGTGTACGGTCCGTCCGGATTGAGTGTCGAGCAAATCAACACCTCAACCGGAACCGTGGCGTACCTGCACCACGACCAAGCCGGCTCCACCCGGCTGCTGACCGGCTCAACCGGGACCGTCACAGGCAAATGCAGCTATGCCGCCTATGGAACCCCGACATGCGAAGGGACCACGACCACCCCGCTCGGGTACGACGGCCAAGATACCAGCAGCGACACCGGCCTGATCTACATGCGTGCCAGGACCTACGATCCGTCCACGGCGCAGTTCCTCACCCGTGACCCCTGGGTCGCACTCACTGGCGAACCCTACAGCTATGTTGGTGACAACCCCCTCACCTTCTCCGATCCCACAGGCCGCTGCAGCGTCTGGTGCGTCGTTGGTGTTGTAGCTGGAGGTGTCGCACTCGCAACCGGCGTCGGCGAGGTCGCCATCGGCGGTGGCGCGGTGGCGGAGGGGGTGCTAGGTGGGATCTCCGCTGTTTCTGGTGCCGTGGGAGTGGGCGCGGATGCCAAAGGATGTGCTGGCGGTAGTGGCATCTCATGTGTGGGAGCCGGGGTAGGCGCTGTTGCAACTGGAGGTGCCGGCGCCGTTGCGCTGGGCGTCGCCACCGGTGAGGCCGCAAGTGGGGCGACCGCAATTGGCATTACGGCCAGCGGCATAGGCTCTCTCGGCGACGCAGCCGGCGCCTTGGCTTCACCCAATACACCAGAAAGCTTCGCAGCGGCGGGTTGTAAATAATGACCAAATCCGACTTCGAGGCCACCTGGTATCCACGAATCGGCAAGGATGCCGCTGAGGAGCTACGCCGCGGCAGGAAGCTTGTAACTTTTGGCATCGCATCGCCTGTGTTCGCAGTCGCTGCCGGCCTTCTGATCGGAACAGGGACGCTTGGGGACGTGATTGGAGTAGCATCGGCTGCAGTGGTCGTGGTCTACCTAACGTTGTTCATACGCGCCCAGGTGAGAATTGCCGCGGCGTTGTCAGAGTGGTATGGGGTCAAGATTCGCGGGCTCCCCAAGATGAATCCGAAACGGTTCGACGCGTGGCGCGATGCACGTGGCCTGCATCACCCTGGCGAGCAAGTTGCGAGTGGCCAGACAGGACGGTCGTCGGATGCCGCAGCGAGTCACTCGCGTTAGGTTGATATGCGAGCGTCGAGCAAATCAACAACGTCACCGGCGCGGTGCTCTATCTGCACCACGATCAGGCAGGCTCGGCACGCCTCCTCACGGGATCCACCGGGACCGTCACGGCAAATGCACCTATGGCGCATACGGAACCCCCACTTGCGAAGGGACCTCGACCCACTACCCTATAAGCTACGTCGCCGATAACCCGCTTACCAGCGCGGATCCTACAGGCCGCTGCGGCGTCTGGTGCGTCGGCGGCATCGTACTCGGGGGTGTTGCGGTAGCAACCGGTGTGGGAGCGGTCGTCGTGGGCACGGGGGCGGTCGCTACGGCGCTCGCGACGACCTCGGTCGTCGCCGGTGCTTATGGGTGCGGGAGTAGACGCCAAAGGATGCGCGCCTTCAAAACGCACACGCCGACCTCCAGCCCAATGCGCAGGGGTCGGGCCTCGGGGAGGCCCTCCGGAGTCCGCATTGCTCGCGTCAGGGTGAGGACGTCAACTGGCGAACGACGATCGCCGGCATGATGCGGAAGGTCTACAGCAGGAGGTACCGGACCAAAAAACGGTCGGTCTCGGGTGAGACCGTTTTGGTTTTAATGCGAGGGAGGGGATGGGCGGGGGTTGGCGCTCAGCACAGAACACCGCAAGGAGGGAGCCTTGAGGTGGGCGTCCTCACGCCCGACGTGGTGCGCAAGGTGCTCGGCGCGCTCAGCGCCGGCCTCGGGCGCTGTTCGGTCACCCGGTGCCGGTGATCGGCCCGTAGCTGCTGCTAGGGCCTCCCGCCGCCGCGTGGTGTCCGCGCGGCGGGTTTGCCCGCTGCGCGTTTGACTTTTGGCTCCTTGGGTGCAGCTAGTCAAGGTTTTCGCGCTATGGCCAAGTTCTTGGAAGCGTACTCCAAACAAACAAACGGTTTGGGCCAGGTGGGTCCACTAGTTGGTGACGTCGAACTCGAGGCTGACGGAAGCTCAATAGATCCAGCAGCGCTCGGAGATTGGAAGGATTGCGTGTCGGAAATACTGGCGGAGGACGAGAAGTAGCGAGTCGTCGTGTCAGCCCTTGCTCCAAGAGGAGGCCATAGCTTCATCTATGGTCCGCGCCAAACCACAATCGAGCAAATCAACACCAGCACCGGCACCGTCACCTACCTCCACCACGACCAAGCCGACAGTACGCGTCTCCTCATCGGCTCCACCGGCACCGTCACCGGGAAATGCACCTATGGCGCCTACGGCACCCCCACCTGCGAAGGCGCCTCCACGACGCCGCTCGGGTACGATGGGCAGTACACAAGTTCGGACACGGCCTGATCTACATGCGGGCACGCAACTACGATCCGGCCACCGCGCAGTTCACAACCGTTGACCCCTGGGTCGCGCTTACCGGCGAAACCTACAGTTACGTCGCCGATAACCCACTCACCTGGGCCGACCCCACTGGCCGCTGCGGCGTCTGGTGCGTCGGCGGCATCGTACTCGGAGGCGTCGCACTTGCAACCGGCGTCGGAGGGGTCGCCGTCGGCGGCGGCGCGGTGGCAGAGGACGTGCTAGGCGGGATCTCTGCTGTTTCCGGTGCTGTGGGTGCAGGGGTAGACGCCAAGGGATGCGCTGCCGGAAGCGGAATCTCGTGTGTTGGAGCTGCGGTTGGCGCAGTCGCTAGTGTAGGCGCTGGCGCTGTTGCTTTCGGGGCCGGCCCGGGCCAGCTATATCGAAATCAACGCCACCACGCACGTATGGGTGATTCCTGGTCGTAACGGACTTTGCCTGGCAATACCGGCGTTTCACGGCGCATCGACAGATGTGGGCTGCGGTTCGCTTGCTAGCGTCACTGCTGACGGTCTCGTTATGGTGAGGCGACCAAGCTCGGGTCCGGTGATCTATGGGATCGTACCGAACAGTGCCTCGGTAACGGTTACCGACCAGGATGGCTCAAGCACCAGCGTTCCAGTCTCTAATAATGTCTTCATTTACAGCGACGCGACCGCACGGTCGGTCTCCGTTCAGCGTGGCGATGGAGGCACAAACACAACAACTCTGGCGCCAGAATAGCGTCGCCGTCGTAAGCGCTTTCGGCCACGCGTCGAGTTGAACGCTCCAGTCTGGGCTGGGGATTGCGGTTGAGAGGCTGCAATCCCCGCCTATGGCTTTAAAGTGGTGCGGCGTGACATCCCGCGCCCGTACCCCCATCGCCCTCTCGATCGCCGGCTCCGACTCGGGTGGCGGCGCCGGTATCCAGGCCGACCTGAAGGCGTTTGCGCGTTGCGGCGTGCACGGGACGACTGCCGTCACCGCGATCACCGTGCAAAACACGACGGGCGTGCGGGCCGTGCACATGGTGCCGCCCGACCTGGTGCTCGCGCAGGTGCGCGCCGTGGTCGCCGACATCGGCGTGGACGCCGTCAAGGTGGGGATGCTGGGAACGGCCGAGACCGCGCGGGCGGTGGCGCGCGCGCTCGACGAGCTGGCGCCGCACACGCCGGTGGTGGTCGACCCCGTGATGGTGGCCGAGTCGGGCGCGCGCCTCCTGGAGCCCGACGCGCAACGGGCGCTGATCGAGGAGATCCTGCCGCGCGCCACTGTGGCAACGCCCAACCTGCCCGAGGCGCGCGCGCTGGCGGAGGAGTCGAGCACCGGGTCGCGCGGTCGCGGCGAGGAGCTCGACGGCGGCGACGAGCGCGATGGGGAGGCGGAGGCCCTGGCCCGCGCGGTGCTGGCGCTCGGCCCCCGGATCGTGGTGCTCACCGGCGGCCACCGCCGGCGCGCGGCCGACCTTTTCATCGACGGCCAAGCGGGGGGGGAGGCGGTGGAGATCCCGGGCGATCGTCACCCCGACGGCGCGGCGCACGGCTCCGGCTGCACGCACTCCTCGGTGCTGGCGGCGGCGCTGGCGCTCGGCCAGACCCCGCTGGAGGCCGCACGCACCGCGCGCCGGCTGGCGGGGGAGGCGGTGGCGCACGGTCTGCGCGACGTGGGCGCCGGCGCCGGGCCGGTGGACATAGTCGATTTGGGGGCCTGCCGGAGTGCCATAATCGGAGCACGATGAGGTCGCCGCGTAAGAGTCGCAAGCGGGGTTGCCGATGAGGCTCCTGCGCCTGAAGCCGGGTCACGGCGAGGTGGTGCTGGCCGAGGGCGACGTGGAGGTGCCCGAGCAGGAGCGGCAGCTGGTGGAGGCATTCCGCCGCGAGCTGGACGCCGGCATGTGGGCGGCGGTGCCCACCCAACGCGGCGACGGGCGCCGCGAGGCGGAGATGGTGCGGAGCTTCGACGATGTCCCGCGCGATGCCGAACGCGTGATCTTCTTCCCCCGCGCCGCCGGCGGGGCCGCACGGTAGGGCGGGCGGGGCGCGTGCTGCTGCCGCTGGGGACCGCCGCGATCGTCACCGTGGCGTTGCTATGGGATCTGGCGATGCCCCATCTGCGTACCGCGCTGAGGTGGTTGGGCTCCATGGTGAACGCATACGGTCGCGCGCGCCACGCCGCCCCGCCGCCGATTGACGACCCCGGCCGCGAACTGCGCGCCGAGCAGCGTGCCCGTGCGCTGCTGCGTTCGTGTGTGAACGAGGAGGAGTGGGCGATGTATCGCGACCTCGGGTTTCTGCGCGTGTGGGCGTCGGCCCGGGCGGCGGACGGCGCAGCGCACGGCGACGCTCCATACGCCTACCTGCTGTACCCGCACCTGCCGCTCGTCGCCTATGTCCCGCAGACGGGCGCGCTGCTCAACGAGTACTGCGTGGCGTTCCCCGACCACGGTCGCGCTGACGACAGCCGCGCCGGAAAGGGAGGCGCCGACGAGGCGGTGAGACACGCTGACGGGAGGCTGCCGGACGCCGACGACGTGCTGGCCAAGTGGATGGCGCTGAACGCCGACGAGGGGCAGCTGATGGCCGAGGCCAACATGCACCTGCCCGGCCACCAGGTCGATCCCCGGATGGTACGCGGGGATCTCGCGCGGCTGCGGCGTTGGGAGCGGGAGCGGCTGGAGCGCCAGGGGCGGACCGTGCGGACCGCGGGCGGCTCCAATAGTGTTCGCGCCGCGTGAGCACGTTTGACGTAAAGCACCGCAGCCGCGCGCTGACTGAGGGCCCCGAGCGGGCCGCCGCGCGCGCCTACCTGCATGGGATCGGCTACTCCGCCGAGGACCTCGCCAAGCCGATCGTGGGCGTGGCGCACTCGTGGATCGAGACGATGCCGTGCAACTTCAACAACCGCGTGCTGGCGGCCAAGGTGAAGGAGGGGATCCGCGCCGCCGGGGGCACGCCGATGGAGCTCAACACGATCGCGATCTCCGACGGCATCACGATGGGCACGCCGGGGATGCGCGCGTCGCTGGTGTCGCGCGAGCTGATCGCCGACTCGATCGAGCTGGTCGCCAGCGCCCACTGCTTCGACGCGCTGGTTACCATTTCCGGCTGCGACAAGACGATCCCCGGCGCGGTGATGGCGCTGGCGCGCCTGGACATCCCCGGGCTGATGCTCTACGGCGGCTCGATTCGCCCCGGCCACTTCCACGGCGAGAACGTGACGATCCAGCAGGTGTTCGAGGCGGTGGGGCAGTTCGCCGCCGGGAAGATCACCGAGGAGGAACTGCACGAACTGGAGGAGGCCGCTTCGCCCGGCGCGGGCGCGTGCGGGGGCCAGTTCACCGCCAACACGATGGCGATGGCGTTCGAGGTGCTCGGCATCTCGCCCGCCGGCTCGGCGATGGTGCCGGCGGAGGACGGGCGCAAGCTCCAGGTGGCACGGGAGTGCGGCGAGCTGGTGATGGACGTGCTGCGCCACGGGCTGCGCCCCAGCGCGGTGATCACCAAGCCGGCGCTGGAAAACGCGATCGCGGCGGGGGCGTGCAGCGGCGGCTCCACCAACATCGTGCTGCATCTGCTGGCGGTCGCCCGCGAAATGGGCGTGCCGCTGAACATCGAGGAGTTCGACGCCATCTCCGAGCGCACGCCGCTGTTGTGCGACCTGCAGCCCGGCGGGCAATATGTGGCGACCGACCTTTACGCCGCAGGAGGCGTGCCGCTGGTGCTCAAGCGCCTGGCGGAAGCCGGCGGGCTGCAAGGCGAGGCGCTCACGGTCACCGGCCGCACGATCGGCGAGGAGGCCGCCGCGGCGAGCGAGACACCCGGACAGCGGGTCGTGCGGGCGCTCTCGGAGCCGCTGAAGCCGACAGGCGGGTTCGCGATCCTGCGCGGCAACGTGGCGCCTGACGGGTGCGTGGTGAAGCTGGCCGGCCACGAGCGCCGCCGGCACACCGGCCCCGCGCGCGTGTTCGACGATGAGGAGGCCGCGATGGCGGCGGTACTCGCCAAACGGATCGCCGCGGGCGACGTGGTGGTGATCCGCGGCGAGGGCCCGGCGGGCGGCCCCGGGATGCGCGAGATGCTGGCGGTCACCGCGGCGATCGTCGGCGAGGGTCTAGGGGAGTCGGTTGTGCTGATCACCGACGGGCGCTTCTCCGGCGCCACCCACGGCTTCATGGCGGCGCACATCGCCCCCGAGGCGGTGCGGGGCGGCCCGATCGGAGCGTTGCGCGACGGCGACCAGATGACGATCGACGTCGACACCCGCCGCATCGACGTGGCGCTGTCAGACGCGCAGATCGCCGAGCGGCTGTCCACCTACACGCCGCGTCCGCCCGGCCCGGTGGAGGTGGCGATCGCCAAGTACGCCAAGCTGGTGGGCAGCGCCGCCGAGGGCGCGATCGCGCGCTGATCTATTCGCGCAGAAACTCGTCCAACAACGCGTTGAACTCGGCGGGGCGCTCCAGCATCGCCACATGGCCGGTGTCCTCGAACACCACCTTGCGCGCGCCGGGAATCAGCTCGGCGAAGCGCGCGGCGTCGCGCACGGTGATCACCCGGTCGCGGTCGCCCCACACGATCAGCGTGGGACAGACGATCTCGCCCAGGCGGTGGCTGAAGTCGTAGTCGAGGTTGGCCGCCAGCCCCTGCACGAAGCCGGGCTTGCCGGCGCCGCGGATCTGCTCAGCCGCCAGCGGCGCCGGCAGACGGCTGGGGTGCGCGGCGACGAAGCCCAGCGCGGCGTTGCGCAACCGCGGTCGCTGCGCCACCGTGTCGGAGTGGGTCGCCACCCAGCCGGCGTAGGCCGACACCACCCGCTCGACGCGGCGCACGCGCGCCAGCGCGCGCAGGCCCCGCGGGTCTCCATATGTGCTGAGCCCGGCGGCTGACACCAGCACGAGGCGCTCCACCCGTTGGGGGAAGTTGATCGCCAGCTCCGCCGACACGAAGCCGCCCATCGAGTTGCCCACCACCGTCGCGGCGCTCACCCCCAACTCCGCGAGCAGCGCGTCGAGCGTACGGGCATACCCGGAGATCGTGATCGGGTCCGCCGGCATCGGCGATTGCCCGAAGCCGGGAAGGTCGAGCGCGATCACGCGGTGGGAGGCACCAAACACCGGCAGCTGCTCCAGCCAGTTGGGCCACGAGCCCGACAATCCGTGGACGAACACCAGCGGGGGACCGTCGCCCAGCTCGATCACATTCACCCGAGTGTCGTTTACGATTGTCCAGTGCTGGTGCTCGCGCCAGTCGACGTTCAGCCACGGCGAGCGCTCCTGGGGCCCGTAGGCGCTACGGAGCTTTGACCCGGAAGGGGAAACGGTGCTCGCCATCCGTGCAAATCTATCGCTTCACGGGATGAAGACCAATCGCGCCCACGTTGTGTTATAGGAAGTAGGGGCATCGGGGGATGTGCTGCCAACGGGTACGGCAAAGGGGCCAGGCAAGTGGAAGCGGGGTACGGACATGAAGATCGCGGTCGACATCGACTCGACTTTGCATCACCACTGGGACGTCGTCTCTGACGTCTCGCAACGGCGCTTCGGGGTGCGGCTGCCCTACGACGAGCAGCTGACCTGGGGGTTCACGCGGCTACGCCAGGAGCAGTTGGATGTGTGCGTGCGCGAGAGCCATTCCGACGCGCGGATCATGGCGGGCGTGCCCTACGCGGGCGCGGTGGAGGCCGTTGCGGAATGGCATGCGCACGGTCACTTCGTGCAGGTGCTCAGCCATCCCTCCGCCTCCTGCCGGCGGGCCACCGCCGCGTGGCTTGAGGCGATCGGCCTGCCGTTCGACGATCTGCAGTGTCCCGAGCGGCGAGTCGAGATGTGCGTGCGGGAGGGGATTCAGCTGCTGATCGACGACAGCCCACTCAGTATCGCCGGGGCGCTCGAGCACGGGATCGCGGCGGCCACACTCGTCCATCCGTGGAACGAGGAGGTGTGCGACGAGGAGGACGTGATCTGCGCGCGCGACTGGCATCAGCTGGCGCAATTGCTCGCGCCGGTCCTGGGTGCGCCGGTGGCGGCCGGGAGGTGATCTGCGACCTGGCGGCGGATTCGGTCGGGAGACGCGGCGGCTGATCGGTTGGGAGGTGATGCGCGGCCTAGTGGCGAATAGCACCACATGGCCGTTGGGGGGCTGAGCGCTGGCGGGTCGAATGAGACGGTGGAGCTGCCGCCGGCATGGGTCGGCGCGGTGGAGCTGCTGCAGGATGACCTGCGTCGCCGCGCCGCCTCCGAGCGCACGCGCCGGGCCTACGCCATCGACCTCGCTCAGTTCGCCGGGTGGGCGGCGGCACATGAGCTGATTCCGGCCACCGTGGGCGTGCGCGACGTGCGCCGCTATGTGGCGTGGCTGTCGGAAGCGGGCGCGGCGCCGGCCACCACCGCACGCAAGCTGGCTGCCGTGCGCGGCCTGTTCTCCAGCCAGCGCGAGCACGGGCTGATCGCCGGCAGCCCCGCCGACCTGGTGGCCACCCCGCGCCAGGCCTCGCGCCTGCCGCGCGTCTTGAAGACGGGGGAGGTGCAGCGGCTGCTGGAGAGCGTGCCCGCCGGCAGCGTGCTCGAGCGCCGCGATCGGGCGCTGTTCGAGCTCGCCTACGCCTGCGGCCTGCGCGCGGAGGAGCTGGTTACGCTGCGAATCGAGGATGTCGACTGGGAAGGCGAGCAGCTGCGCGTCGAAGGCAAGGGTCGCAAGACACGGTATGTGCCGGTCGGCGAGCCGGCGATGAAGGCGCTGCGCACCTACTGCGACCGCGATCGCAAGGGGCTGCGGGAGGGCCCGCTGTTCCTCAGCAAGACCGGCAAACGCCTCTCCACCAGCGACGTGCGGCGGCGGCTGCGCAAGTGGACCTCGCGCGCGGGGGTGGACGGCGGCCCCTCCCCGCACACGCTGCGCCACAGCTTCGCCACCCACCTCCTCGACGGCGGCGCCGACCTGCGCTCGATCCAGGAGCTGCTCGGCCACGCCAGCGTCTCGACCACGCAGGTATACACTCGGGTAGAGTCGGCCAAGCTGAAAAGCGCATACGCCCGCAGCCACCCTCGAGCCTGATCAGTCCGGAGCAAAACCCTGGAGACCAACGTCAAGACGGTCGAGCTGCGCGATCTCTGGCGGCGCTACAAGGCCGACGGTGATCGGCGCGCGCGCGAGCGCCTGGTGGTCGCCTACTCGCCGCTCGTGAAGTACGTGGCCGGGCGCACCGCCGCCGGCCTGCCGCCGCACGTCGAGGAGGCCGACTTGATCTCCTACGGCCTCGTCGGGCTGATCTCGGCGATCGAGCGCTTCGACCCTTCGCGCGAGATCAAGTTCGAAACCTACGCCATCACGCGCATCAAGGGCGCCATCATCGACGAGCTGCGCTCGATGGACTGGGTGCCGCGCTCGGTGCGCGCGCGCGCGCGCGAAATCGAGCGCGCCAACTCCAAGCTCGAGCATCGCCTGCAGCGCGCCGCCACCGACAAGGAGCTCGCCGACGAGCTGGGGATCAGCGAGGACGAACTGCAGACATCGCTGCTCGCCATCTCCCACTCCTCGATCGCCGCGCTGGATGAGCTGTGGAGCGTCTCCGACTCCAGCGGCGACCAGGTCTCGCTGATGGACACGCTGGAGGACCCCGGCGCGCCCGACCCGGCGAGAGCGCTGGACGTGGGCGACATGAAGGACCGCATCGCCGACGCCATCGCGCGGCTGCCCGAGCGCGAGAAGCTGGTGATCGCGCTCTACTACTACGAGAACCTCACACTCCGCGAGATCGGCGAGGTCCTCGGAGTGACCGAGTCGCGGATCTCGCAGCTGCACACCAAGGCCGTGTTGCGCCTGCGCTCGCGCATGCAGGGCGACTCCTTCGACTGACCGGCAGCCCCTCCCCCCGCCCCCCCTTGTGGGGGGCCTCCTCCTCTCCTCCCTGCTCGGGCGACCCACCCGCCGCGATACGCGGATGGGGTGGCGCGGCCGGCAGCCGCCGGTGCGCACGGATGAGATGACGCGGTGCTGGGCTCGCTGGCGCACCCCGGCGCTGGGGAGGCGTTGTTGTGTTTACTTTTGGCCTCCAACCAGCTTCATTTTGTGAAGTAGCTGGCGCGCCTTGGGTGGCGGCTCAGTGACCCCGCCACCGCGTCTTGCGGTTGTTGACTTGCGGATGCCCTGCCCACCATTTCGCGACAACATATTCGTTGTCGAGCTTTGGTTGGCGCTCGCAATCCGCGACACATGAATCCGCAGTGCCGTGCCTTCAAAAAGACATTCTCACCCACCCGCACCCGCGGAGCACCGCCCGACCGGCGCGCGTGGCCACACCGCTGGCAGATCGGCCCGGCGCGCTGTATGTTGGAACCACCCCCGGGAAGGAGACCAACATGCACACAGCCGCGGATCGGATTCGCAACGTCGCCCTCGTCGGACATCGCGGCGCGGGGAAGACGTCGCTGCACGAGGCGCTGCTGTTCGAGGCGGGGGTCACCACGCGGCTGGGGAGCGTCCCCGACGGCAACACCGTGTCCGATGCCGAGTCCGACGAGCAGGCGCGGCAGATGTCGATCTCCACCGGGCTCTCCTCGTTCGAATGGGGCGAGCGCAAGATCAACCTGCTCGACACCCCCGGCGAGCCCTCGTTCGTCGCCGACGCGCTCGGCGCGCTGCGCGTGTGCGAGTCGGCCGTGTTCGTCGTCAACGCCGTCATGGGCGTCGAGGTCTCCACCGCGCGGCTGTGGGCGCACGCCGCCGAGCTCGACATCGCGCGGATGCTGTTCGTCAACATGCTCGACCGCGAGCGCGCCGACTTCTTCCGCGCGCTCGAGCAGCTCAAGGGCGCGTTCGGCCAGCACGTGGTCGCCACCGAGATCCCGATGGGCTCCGAGCAGGAGCTCGAAGGCGTGATCGACCTGGTGGACATGCGGGCCTTCCGCCACAACTCCCCCGGGCGCAGTGGCTGGAGCGAGATCCCGATCCCCGAGCAGCACGCCGAGCGCGCGCGGGAGTACCGCGAGAAGCTGATGGACGAGGTGGCTGAGGTCTCCGACGCGCTGATGGAGCGCTACCTGGAGGGGGAGGAGATCTCCCACGAGGAGATCGTGGGTGCTTTGAAGGAGGGCACCAACCACGGGCGCATCTTCCCGGTGGTGTGCGGCGTCGCCACCGCCAACCTCGGCACCACCCGGCTGCTGGACGCGATCGTCGAGGACCTCCCCTCGCCTGTCAAGCATGGCGGCCTCGAGGTGGGGGAGGTGACGCTGGAGGCGGTGGACGACCGCGAGCTGTTCGCCTACGTGTTCAAGACCCGCGCCGACCCGTTCGCCGGGCGCATCAATCTGCTGCGCGTCTACCAGGGCACCATGCGCCACGACACGCACCTGCTCAACAACCACAGCCATGCCAAGGAGCGCATCGGCCAGCTGCTGGTGTTTGCCGGCAAAGACGTGCAGCACGTCGAAGAGCTCGGGCCCGGCGACATCGGCGGCGTGGCCAAGCTCAAAGCCACCCGCACCGGCGACTGGCTGGCTGGTCGCGACGAGCCCCTGGAGATGCCGCGGCTGAAGCTGCCCGCGCCCGTGATGGCGTTCGCGATCGAGGCCCACTCGCGGGGGGATGAGGAGAAGGTGTTCGCCTCGTTGCGCCGCCTGCAGGAGGAGGACCCCACGATCGATCTGCACCGCGACCCGCAAACGGGCGAGCAGATCGTCGCCGGGCTCTCGCAGGTGCACGTCGAAGTGATCGTCGATCGCCTCCGCGCGCGCTTCGGCGTCGAGGTCGAGCTGAAGCCGCCGCGCGTGCCCTACCAGGAGACCATCCGCGCCAGCGCCAAAGCGCACGGGCGCCACAAGAAGCAGTCGGGCGGGCGCGGCCAGTTCGGCGACTGCCACATCGAGATCGAGCCGCTTCTCGACGGCGACGGCGCCGACGGGTTCGAGTTCGTCGACCGCATCAAGGGTGGGGTGATCCCCTCGTCGTTCATCCCCGCCGTCGAGAAAGGCGTGCGCGAGGCGCTGGACGCGGGAGTGCTCGCCGGCTACCCCGTGAAGGGCGTGCGAGTGACGCTCTACGACGGCTCCTACCACCCCGTCGACTCCTCCGAGATCGCTTTCAAGCTGGCCGGCGCGTCGGCGATGAAACAGGCTTTGGAGCAGGCCTCCCCGGTGCTGCTGGAGCCGATCATGCTCGTCACCGTGTCCGTGCCCGAGGCGTCCGTGGGCGACGTCATCGGCGACCTCAACAGCCGCCGCGGCCGGCCCCAGGGCATGGAGCCGGTGGGGGCCGCCACCGAGATCAAAGCCGAGGTCCCGATGGCCGAGATGCTCGCCTACGCCCCCGATCTGCGCTCCATCACCGGCGGCCAGGGCGACTACACGCTCGAGTTCCTGCGCTACGAAGAGGTCCCCGCCCACCTCGCGCAGAAGGTCGTCGAGGAGAGCTCCGGAGAGCGGGCCACGGCGCACGCGTAGGGCGCGCCGGGCGTTTTTCCGCCGGAGCGCGCCGCACAATCGGAGGATGCTCTACATCCTCGCCCTGCTGCTGCTCGTCCTGATCGCGTTGGTCGCGGTGCTTCTCCAGCGCCAGTCCCGCGCCGCCCCGGCGCGGCTCGACCCGGGCGAAACCGAGCGCATCGTCGCTGCGCTCAACTCCAATATCGCGCGCGTGCAGGGGGAGATCCAGAAAGCCGGCGTCGAGCAGTTGGTCGCGCACAACCGCAGCGTGCTCGAGACGCAAACCGCTCGCGGCGAGGAGCAGCTCAAGGCGCGCCAGGGCGTGATCGACAAGGGTCTCGCCGAGGTGCGCAAGGAGCTGGGCACGCTGCACGAGCTGGTGCGCGAGGTCGACCGGCGCCGGGGAGAGAGCATCGTCAAGCTGGAGACCGTCACGCGCGAGTCGAAGCAGCAAACCGAACTGCTGCGCTCGGAGACCGGCCGCCTCAACGAGGCGCTGTCGGGCTCGCAGACGCGCGGGCAGTGGGGGGAGCGGATGGCCGAGGACGTGCTGCGCGTGGCGGGCTTCATCGAGGGCGTGCAATACCGCAAGCAGCAGCAGATCGCCGGCGGCGCCTCGCGCCCGGACTTCACGTTCTTCGTGCAGGGCCAGCTGCTGCACATGGACGTCAAGACGCCGATGGTCGAGTACACCCGCTACCTGGAGGGCGCCACCGACCAGGAGCGCGACGCGGCGGCGAAGGCCTTCCGGCGGGACGTGCGCATGCGCATCAGAGAGGTGACCACGCGCGACTACATCGACCCCGAGGGCGGCACGCTCGACTACATGCTCGTGTTCATCCCCAACGAGCAGGTGTACGGGTTCATCCACGAAAACGATCCGCAGCTGCTCGACGAAGCGCTCCACAGCAAGGTCGTGCTGTGCTCGCCGCTCACGCTGTTCGCGATCCTCGCCGTGATCCGCCAGGCCAGCGAGAACTTCAAGCTGGCGCAGCAAACCAACGAGATCCTCCGCGCGCTCGGCGGCTTCAACAAGCAATGGGGCATGTTCAAGGAGCAGATGTCGAAGGTCGATCGGGCGCTGGAGAGCTCGCGCCGCGCCTACGCCGACCTGATGAGCACCCGCACCCGCCAGCTGGATCGCCAGGTGGAGCGGGTCGACGAGCTGCGGGTGGCGGCGGGGATCGAGGGCGGCGAGCCCACCGAGCCTGCCCTTGAGGAGATCACGGCGTCACGCGCGCTGCGGGCCGCCGGTTAGGGTTCGTGGACCCTTATGCCGGCCGCCGCGCCTTGTCGGAGATCACCAGCAGCAGCGCCAGCAGCACGAAGTTCATCACCACCGACGAGCCGCCGTACGCCACGAACGGCAGCGTCACCCCGGTGAGGGGAATCACCCGCGTGACCCCGCCGACGATCACAAACACCTGCAGCGCCACGATGAACGCCAGCCCGGTGGCCAGCAGCTTGGAGAACGAGTCACGCGCCAGCATCGCGATCTTCAGGCCCCGCGCCACAAACAACAGGTAGGTGAGCAGCAGCGCCGCGGCGCCGGCGAGGCCCAGCTCGTTGACGATCACCGCGTAGATCATGTCGCTTTCGGGGATCGGCAAAAGACCGATCAGCGAGCGGTCGAAGCCGGTGCCCAGCACGCCGCCATCGGCCTGCGCGAACAGCGCCTGCGCCAGCTGGCCGCTGCCGCCCACCTTCTCGTTGTAGAGCTTCAACTCAAACGGGTGTTCCCACGCCAGCACTCGCGCCTGCACATGCGACACATGCGTCGCCAGCAGCCACGCGCCCACGGCAAACAGCACCAGGCCGATCAGCGGGAACGACAGCCGCCCGGTGGCGACGTACAGCAGCGCGAGGAACGCGCCGAAAAACATCAGCGACGTGCCCAGCTCGCGCGTGATCAGCAGCGTGGCCATCGCGGCGCCCCACACCAACAGCATCGGTCCAAACTGCTTCATCGGCGGCAGCGTCACCCCCAGCACGCGTTTTCCGGCGGTGACGAGGATCTGGCGGTTGTCGCGCAGATAGCTGGCGAGGAAGATCACCAGCGCGATCTTCGCCAGCTCCGCGGGCTGGAAGGAGACGCCGCCGACGTGCACGTTCAGGTAGGCGCCGTTCACTTCCTCGCCGATCCCCGGCAGCCGCGGCAGCACCGTCATGCCGATCCCCACCGCCACGATCGTGTAGCGGTAGCGCTCCAGCACCCCCACTCCCGTGCGGCGCAACAGGAGAATCGTCGCCGCAAACAGCACCAGCCCCAGCACCATCCACTGCGCCTGCTGGCGCGCCAACGTGGGGTTGATCCGGTACACCATCACGATCCCCACGCTCGCCAGCGCCGCCCCCAGCGGGAACAGATAGGGGTCGGCGTTGGGCAGCGAAAAGCGGATCACCAAATGGCCCGCCACGCACAGCCCGAGGAAGATCGCCCCATACGTCAGCGACACGCTGGAGGCGTGGTTGAGCGTCACGTCGGCGCTCGCGCGTCCGCTGTTCGACTGCTCCTGGATGAAGATCGCCGCGAAGCCGGCGGTCACCAGCAGCGCCGCCGGCAGCAATCCCAGCAGCTCGCGGTTACGGGGGCTGAGCATCGCCTGAGCCTAGCCAGCGATGCGGCGTGTCCGCGCCGGGCGCGCCGGTACGCTGGCCGCTATGGATGACGACGGTCTCGCGCGCCCGCGGTGGGGGATGGGGCCGCGCTTCGCGCTGGCGGGCGTGCTGATCGTGCTGCTGTGCGGTGGCGCCACCGCCGCCGTCACGGTGCGCACCGCCAACCACATCGCCGACGAGGTGTTTCCGCGGCTCAACCAGATCCACACCCCCAAGGGGCTGGTCGCCTCGATCTACAGCGGCGGGCCCAAGACCTTTCTGATCCTTGGCTCCGACAAACGGTACGGCTCCAAAAACGCCGAAGAACGCGAAGCCGGCGCGCACAGCGACACGATCCTGCTGGTGCGGTTCGACCCCGAACAGGAACAAACCTCGGTGCTGTCGATCCCGCGCGATCTGCTGGTGAGCATCAAAATGCCCGACGGCGCGCTGATGTACCCGGAGAAGATCAACGCCGCCTACACGCTCGGCAGCATGCTGCCCGGACACGACGAGGGCGCCAACCTGGCGGCCGAGACGATCAAGACGGTGCTGCCCGGGCTCGAACTGAACGGCATCATCGACGTCACCTTCGCCGGCTTCATCCGCGTAGTCGACTCGCTGGGGTGCGTGTACGTCAACGTCGACCACCGCTATTTCAACGAAAACATCGGCACTCCCGAAACCGACTACACCAACATCGACCTGCAGCCCGGCTACCAGAAGCTGTGCTACGAAAATGCGCTCGCCTACGTGCGCTACCGCCACGACGACTCCGACTTCGTACGCGTCGCCCGCCAGCAGGACTTCCTGCGCGACCTGCGCGAGCAGGTCTCCCCGGAACTCAACCAGATCGACCAGGTGGCCAAGGAGGTGGGGCACGCGATCAGCACCAACTTCGCGCCGTCCGCCAGCGTGCTGCTGGAGCTGGCCAAGCTGATCGGCTTCTCCCAAGGTCAGCCGCTGCGTCAGGTGAAGTTCAAAACCGAAAACGACAGCTACACGCTGAATGGCGGCTCCTACGTGACCTCCTCGGCGGAACTGGAGCAGGCCACGCTGCACGAATTCCTGTACGGCCACCAGCATCTGCGCCCGTTGGGCGCGGCGGGCGCGGGATCGGGCAGGGGCTCCTCAGGCTCCTCAGGCGCTTCGAGCCGGTCGGGCGCCTCGCGCGCCGGCGCGCGCCGGCAATCCTCCTCCGACCGGCGTGCCGCTTCGCACGGAGCGCCGGCTCCCACTCCGGCCGAAGAGGGCCTCTACCCAACCTCCCCCGCCGGTCAGCAGGCGGCGGTGAGCGCGGCCCCGCAGGTGCCCTTCCCGCTGCTCTACCCGCGCCTGCAAACCGGCCCCGCGTCGCCGGAAGGGGTGCGCCCCTATGCGCTGCGCGACCGCCAAACCAACCTCCACCACGCCTACACCGCCGTGTTCCAACAGAGCGACGGGGGCTACTACGACGTCGAGGGCACCGACTGGCTCGATCCGCCGATCGTGGCCGATCCACAGGAAACGCGCCACGTGGGCCGGCGCACCTACCTGATCTTCGCCGACGGCGCCCACATCCACATGGTCGCCTGGCGCGAACACCACGTGCTCTACTGGGTGATCAACACGCTGCTGGAGGAACTGTCCAACCAGCAGATGCTCACCATCGCCGACTCCACGCAGCCGCTGCCCTGAGGTCAAACGCGAGCGCCGCGGCAGGTCTCAAACGCGCGCGCCGTCCAGCGCCGCGTTCACCAACGCGTCGGCGTGCGCGTTCTGGGCACGCGGCACCGAGCGGATCGACCAGCGCTCAAACTGGCGCAGCGCCCGCATCGCGTCGAGGTGCAACGGGCGCATCGCCGGATGCTTCACCTTGTACAGCCCCTGCACCTGCTTGGCGATCAGCTCGGAGTCGTTGATCACCTCAACCTCGGTGGCGCCCAGCGCGCGGGACCGCTCCAGGCCGAGCAGCAGCGCTCGGTACTCGGCCACGTTGTTGCTCACCTCGCCCAACAGTTGCGCGTGCTCGTCCAGCACCTCACCCGCGAGGTCGCTCACCACTGAAGCCGCGGCCGCCGGCCCGGGGTTGCCGCGGGCGCCGCCGTCCACGTGCACGATCACCTTCATGCTCCGAGCCTATCCGGCCGCGGGGACGGCACGCGCTGGACGGCAGCGTGCCTCGAGCCGTGACGACGGGACGCGGCCAGACGAGGCTCAGGGCAGCGCCAGCGCCGGCAGCTCGCCCGGCACGCGTGCGCGACGACGGTCGCGCACGATTCGCTGCTGACGGGCGGGATCGCCGTTGCGGCTGCCGGCCCGGCCGCGCCGGTCGGCGGTGCGGCGGTCGACGATCACCGTCACGTTCTCGTTGTCGCGGTAGTGGTCCACCAGCTTCGGATACAGCTCGTCGACCAGCGGCCGCGGTACCACGCAGTAAATCATCGCGCCAGCCAGTATACGCGCATCTTGTCAAGCAACGAGCGCCTGCGCCTGGAGCTTTTGCGAGGGCGCGTCACCGCCGCCTCCTCGCTCTCGCGGCGCCAGCCCTCGTGCGTGGCGCGCCGGACGCACAGCTCGCACACCAGGCGTCGCTGCCCGCCCGCGAGGAACGCCTCGGGCTGCTCCCCCCGAAGCAGCCGTCTCCCGCACACATCGCATGCCACGTCGGGGTGGGAGGTCACGATCGTTCTGGCCGCCATCGAAGTGATGCAGCGTAAAGCACAGGCGGCGCCGGCGGCGGCTCACGGGTGAAAAAGAGCCGGATCTACTAGGGTGCGTGCCGATGCGCGCGGTCACATTCCAAGAGCCCGGAAAGGTGGCGGTCGAGGACGTCCCCGAGCCCGAGCTGTTGGGCCCGGCCGACGCGATCGTGCGAATCGAGGCCAGCGGCGTGTGCGGCTCCGACCTGCACATCTACCACGGGCGCGTACAGATCGAGCCGGGCTTCACGCTCGGGCACGAGTACGTGGGCACGGTGCTGGCGGTGGGCGACGAGGTGCGCGCCGTGGCGGCGGGCGACCGCGTGCTGGGCTGCTTTCAGAGCGCCTGCGGGCACTGCTGGTTTTGCCGGCGCGGCGCCTTTCACAAGTGCGAGCAGTCGCGCACCTTCGGCCACGGCGCCGCGCTGGGCTCGCTGCAGGGCACGCAGGCCGAGCGCGCGCTGGTGCCGAGCGCCGACCTCGTGCTGCGCAAGGTGCCGGAGGGGATGAGCGACGACGTGGCGCTGTTCGCCGGCGACGTGATGGGCACCGGCTTTCACGCCGTGGTGGACAGCGGCATGCAGCCCGGGGACGTGGTGGCGGTGCTGGGTCTCGGGCCGGTGGGATTGTGCGCGGTACAGGCCGCGCGGGCGACCGGCGCCGCGCATGTGATCGCGGTCGACTCGGTGCCCGAGCGGCTGGCGATGGCCGAGCGCTTCGGCGCCGAGGCGGTGCACCTCGGCGAGGGCGACCCGCGCGCCGCGGCCCGCGCGGCCACCGACGGCCGCGGGGTGGACGTGTGTATCGACGCCGTCGGCCATCCCTCGGCGCTGGAGCAGGCGCTGCGGCTGACGCGCAAGTGCGGCACCGTGCAGGCGGTGGGCGTGTACGCGGAGCGCGCCGAGGTGCACATGGGCCTCTTGTGGATCAAGTCGCTGCACATGTGCGCCGGTCACGCCAACGTGATCGGGCACGTCGATCGCGTGCTGGCGCTGATGGCCGCCGGCGTGCTCGACCCCGCGCCGTTGGTCACCCACCACATGTCCCTCGACGAGGCGCCGGAGGCGTACTCTTTGTACGACCGCCGCGAGGCGCTCAAGATCGTCCTGCGGCCGTAGAGCGTGTTTCAAATTTCACGCGGCGTATAACCATAATTTCAAAACACATTCTTAGGGAGTCGCAGATGAGCACGACCACCACAGTGGAGCTTCCCGAGGCACTCGGCTCCGACGCGCGCACATTCATCGCCGGCGAGCACGCGCTGCTGATCGGCGAGGAGCGCGCACCGGCCGCCGACGGCGCCACGTTCGCCACGCTCGACCCCGCCAGCGGGCGGCCGCTGGCGCAGGTGGCGCAGGCCGGCGCCGCGGACGTGGAGCGTGCGGTGGCAGCGGCGCGCGCCGCGTTCGACGGCACCTGGGCGAAGCTGGCCGCGTCCGGGCGCGAGAAGCTGATGCTGGCGCTGGCCGCCGCGATCGAGGCGCGCGCGGAGGAGTTTGCGCAGATCGAGTCGGCCGACAACGGCAAGCCGGTGGGTCTCGCGCAGTACGTCGATGTCGCCGGCGCCGTCGCGCACCTGCGCTACTTCGCCGGTTGGCCGACGAAGATCGAGGGCGCGGTGCTGCCGGTGACGGCGCCCAACATGCTCTGCTACACGCGCCGCGAGCCGGTGGGCGTGTGCGCCCAGATCATCCCCTGGAACTTCCCGCTGTTGATGGCCGCCTGGAAGCTCGGCCCGGCGCTGGCCGCGGGCTGCACGGTGGTGCTGAAGCCGGCCGAGCAAACCCCGCTCAGCGCGCTGCGCGTTGGCGAGCTGGCGCTCGATGTGGGCTTCCCGCCGGGCGTGATCAACGTGCTCACCGGCGACGGCGCCACCGGCGCGGCGCTGGTCGACCACCCCGGCGTCGACAAGATCGCGTTCACCGGCTCCACCGCCGTGGGGCGCGAGATCGGCGCCAAGGCCGGCCGCGCGCTCAAGCGCGTGACGCTGGAGCTGGGCGGCAAGTCGCCCAACATCATCCTCCCCGACGCCGACCTCGACGCGGCCGTGAAGGGCTCCTACCAGGCCATCTACTTCAACTCCGGCCAGGCCTGCAACGCCGGCTCGCGGCTGTATGTGCCCAAGGAGCACTTCGACGAGGTGATGAGCGCGCTCGCCGCGCAGGCCGGCAAAGCGCGCCTCGGCCCCGGTCTTGACCCGCAGACGCAGATTGGCCCGCTGGTGTCCTCCGAGCAGCACCAGCGGGTGCTCTCCTACATCGACGCCGGGCGCGCCGAGGGGGCCGAGCTGGTGGCGGGCGGCGAGGCGGCGCTCGCCGACAGCGGCGGCTACTTCGTGGCACCGACGCTCTTCAGCGCCACCGGCGCCGGCGCCGACGAGTTGCGCATCGCCCGCGAGGAGATCTTCGGCCCGGTGCTGGTCGCCTCTCCCTACGACACCCTGGAGGAGGTCGCCGAGCGCGCCAACGCCGGCGAGTACGGCCTCGCCGCGGGCGTGTGGACGCGTGACGTCTCCAGCGCGCACCGTCTCGCCGCGCTGCTGCGCGCCGGCTCGGTGTACGTCAACACGTGGGGCGCCGTCGACCCGTCGGCGCCGTTCGGCGGCTTCAAGGCGTCGGGCATCGGCCGCGAGCACGGCCACGATGGGCTGGACGCGTATCTGGAGAGCAAGAGCGTCTGGACCGCGTTGTAGCGTGCCCATCTGTGGCAGTGGACGCTAGCTCCTCGCTGCTGCCGCGGGCGCACGGCCTAGGCGGAATGGAGGCAGCCCGGGGCGCCGAGCGCGCCGCCCCCGGTCGCGCGACGCTGGCGCTGGCCGGCGCGTGCGCGCTGGTGCTGGTGGTGGCCACGCTCGAGGTGGTGCTGTCGGGCGCGGTCGGTCACTCGCCGCTGATCCCCGGCTCGCCCGGCCTCACCGGCTGGCTGCAGGCGATCGACCGCTTTGTCGGCTTTTACGAGCGCCTCGGCTTCCGTATGTACTTGATCGCGCTGCTGTGCTTCGCGGCGGCGTACGGCGGGCTGCTGGCGCTGGTGCTTCGCGGCCGTCTCGCGGCCGACCGCCGCGCCGCCAAGTGGGCGATCGTGCTGGTGGCGGCGCTCAACGCGCTGATGGTGGCCGGCCCGATCCTCTTCTCCACGGACGTGTTCAGCTACATCGACTACGCGCGCCTGGGCGTGCTGCACGGCCTCGACCCCTACCTGCACGGCCCCGTGGCGGCCAACGGCGACGGCATCTACAAGTATGTGGGCGACGACTGGCGCAAAGTCCCGACTGCGTACGGTCCGCTGTACACGCTGCTCTCCTACCCGCTGGGTCTGCTGGGGTTGAAGGGCGCTGTATGGGGAGCGAAGGCGATGGCGCTGGCGGCGAGCGCCGGAACGCTGGCGCTGACGTGGCGCTGCGCGCGGTCGCGCGGCTACGACCCGCCCACGGCGCTGCTGGTGGTGGGCGCCAACCCTTTGTACGTCCTATACGGGCTGGGCGGTGCGCACAACGATCTGATCATGACCTTCTTCATGATGGCCGCGGTGGCGCTGGCGTTCGTCGACCGCGACGGCCCCGCGGCCGCCTCGGTGGTCGCCGGCGCATTGGTGAAGGCGACGGTGGCGGCGATGCTGCCGTTCATGCTGCTGGCGCGGCGGCGGATGTCGATCGTGTGGGGCGCGCTGGCAGCGCTGGTCGCGGTGGCGGTCGTGTCCTACCCGGTGTTCGGTTTGCACGGCCTCGACGTGATCTCCGCGCTCAACCGCGACGCGGCGCTGGTGTCCACCGACAGCTTCCCCAACGAGATCGCCCACATGCTGGGCAAGCCGGGCGTGTTCCCGGCCGACCACACGCTGCTGAAGGCGGCGCTGGCGATCGTCGTGCTGCACCTCATGTGGCGCACGTGGCGCGGCTACGACTGGGTGGCCGCCTCGGGCTGGGCGCTGCTGGCGATCGCCGTCACCAGCACGTGGCTGCTGGCGTGGTACACGCTGTGGACGCTGCCGTTGGCGGTGGTCGCGCGCGACCGGCGCCTGTTGATCGCCACGCTCGCCGTGCAGGGCCTGTTCGTCATCCACCAAACCGCGCCGCTGTTCTCGCCGGTGACATGAGCGCGAGTGCCCCCACCGCACCGCCCGATCGCTGGCGGCGCCTGCCCGAGTGGCTGCGCCCGCGCGACACCGAGCGCCGCGGTCGTGGCGATCTGCGCCGCGTGGAGAGCACATTGCTGGTGCTGGCGTTCCTGCTGCTGGCGGCCGCCACCGTGTACGACGTGGTGCGCCAGGTGCACGTCAACGAACGGCTCAGTGTCGACCTGCACACGTGGCGCGCGATCACCGGCAACGACCTGAAGAACATCTCGATCGAACAGGACCTCGCCCACTACACCACGCGCGACGTGCTGTGCGGCAACCTCGGCGCCGGCCCACCCGGCACGCAGCCGCAGGTGTGCCTGATCATCACCGGCCCCACCGCGCGTGGGATGCGCGCCGCCAAGGGCGGCTTCTACCTGCCTCCCTACTTCCAGGACAAGCGCACCAACCGCTACGCCTGCTGGGGCACGGCGGTCGGTGAAAACCTCTGCGGCCTATCCACGCCGCCGGGCGCCCCCGACGAGCCGCTCACGAATGGCTAGACGGTGGTGGCCGCTTGCGGCCCTGCTGATCCTCGCCGCGGCGCTTCGCCTGAGCACGCTGCATCTGCAGAGCTTCTGGTACGACGAGGCGTACGTCCCGGTGCACACGCTGCACCCGTCGCTGACGGCCACGCTGCGCTCGGTCGTTCACCGCGAAAACACGCCGCCGCTGTGGTACGTGCTGATCTGGGCCTGGTCGCGCCTGTTCGGCACGGGCGAGGTGGCGCTGCGGCTGCCCTCGGCACTGGCGGGGATCGCCACGGTGGCGTTCGCGTGGGGGATCGGCAGCGAGCTGGCCGGCAGGCGCGCAGCAATCGCCACCGCGGTCCTGGTCGCGTTCAACCCTTTGTTCGTGTGGTACTCGCAGGAGGCCCGCGCTTACGGTCTGTTCGTGGCGCTGATCGCGCTGGCGATGTGGTGCTGGCTGCGCGCCGACGCCCAGCCGACGCCTCGCCGGCTGACGGCGTTCGCGGTGAGCGGTGCGGCGGCGCTGGCGACCCACTATTTCGCAGTGTTCTTGCTGGCGCCGATGTGCCTGTGGCTGTTGCGCCGCCGTACGCGTTTGAGCGTGGCGCTGCCAGCGGTGGCGGCGATCGGCGCCGTCGGCCTCGCGCTGGTCCCCTTGGCGCTCGCCCAGGGCGGCCACGGAACGCAGTGGATCGGTGCGTGGGCGCTCGCCAGCCGCCTGGAAGCGATCCCTCAGTACTTCCTCACGGGCTACTCGGCCGCCCCGCTGGGGCATGGCATCGAGCTGCTGGTGGCGCTGGAGATCCTCGCGGCGATCGGCTACGGCCTGTGGCGGGTGTTGACCCCGCGCGAGAGCGAAGCGGCGCTGTTGTCGCTGGGCATCGCGGCCTGCGGCGTGCTGATCCCGCTGGCAATGGCGGTGCTGGGCGCCGACTACCTGGCGCCGCGCAACGTGGTGGCGGCGATGATCCCGCTCACCGCCGGCATCGCCGTGATCGCGGCTGCCCGGCGCACGGGCCGCACGGGCCTCGCGCTGGTCGGCTTGATCGCGGTGACGTTCGCCGCGCTCAGCGTGGACGTCGACCTCAGCCCGCGTCTGCAGCGCGGCGACTGGCGGGGGCTGGCGGCCACGATCGGCCGCAGCGGACGCCCGCGCGCGGTCACCACCGTCGAGCTGGGCTCGGCGCCGCTGGAGTACTACTTGCCGCCGCTGCGTAACCTGCGCCGCGGCGCGGTGGTAGAGGTGAGTGAAATCGACGAGACCGGCTACGCGCCGCTGCTGCCGGGCGCGGGCCAGCCACCGGCGCCGGGCTTCCGTTTGGTTCAGCGCCGGAACATCAACGGGATGCTGCTCTACAGATTCCTAGCGCCAACCCCCCGTACTGTTTCGCAGGACGGGCTGCGCGCCCACGTGATCGCAGAAGGACGCCCAGAGGTTCTGGTTGGCGGTGAAAAGGAATAGTTTGTCGGCCATGCCGAGCGCCGTAGATACCCGCAGCGAGGCATTGACGGCGCTGGGGCGCGCCCGCGAGCACCTGTTGGCTCTGCAGGACGAGGCCGGCTGGTGGCGCGGCGAGCTGCAGACCAATGTGACGATGGATGCCGAGGACATGCTGCTGCGCGAGTTCCTCGGCATCCGCATCGCCGCCGACACCGAGCGCTCGGCGGCGTGGATCCGCTCCCAGCAGCGCCCCGACGGCACCTGGGCCAACTTCCACGGCGGCCCCGGCGATCTCTCGAGCACGGTGGAGGCTTATTGGGCTCTGCGCCTGGCGGGTGACCCCGCCGATGCGTCCCACATGCGGACCGCCGCCGAGTGGGTGCGCGAGCAGGGGGGAGTGGAGCGCGCGCGGGTGTTCACGCACGTGTGGCTGGCGCTGTTCGGGCTGTGGCCGTGGGAGCGGATCCCCGCGCTGCCGCCGGAGTTCGTGATGCTGCCGAAGTGGGCGCCACTCAACATCTACGACTTCGGCTGCTGGGCGCGTCAGACGATCGTGGCGCTCTCGCTGGTGATGGCGCGCCGCCCGAAAAAGCCGCTCCCGTTCGACCTGCGCGAGCTGCACGGCGCCCAGCCGTGGATCGCGGTCCGCTCGGGGCCGGCGCCGGTGCCCGGCACCCGTCCCGCGTGCGCCGCGGCCCCGTCGGCGCAGGGTCTGCGTGGATTGCTGGAGGTCTCCTCGCCGCAGGCCGCCGCACGCGCCGGACGCTGGCTGGGACGCCTCGACAGCGCGCTGCGCGCATACGAGCGCCACCCGCTTTCGCCCCTGCGCCGGCAGGCGATCGCGCGTGCCGAGGCGTGGATCGTGCGTCGCCAGGAGGCCGACGGCTCGTGGGGCGGCATCCAGCCGCCGTGGGTGTACTCGCTGATGGCGCTCCACCTCGGCGGCTACCCGCTCGAGCACCCGGTGATGCGTCGCGGCATCGAAGGCATCGATCGCTTCATGGTGGAGGACCGCGGCGACACCAACGGCTCCGCCCCTGCGCACCCGCGTCCTCCGCGTCCGCCGGGCGCTCCGCGGGGCCCCAGCCGGCGCCTGGAAGCATGCCAGTCGCCGGTGTGGGACACGGCGCTGACGATGGTGGCGCTCGGCGACACCGGGCTGCCGGTCGACCACCCCGCGCTGGCGCGCGCCGCGGCGTGGCTACTGGAGGAGGAGGTGCGGGTGCGCGGCGACTGGGCGGCGGCGCGCGCGGAGCTGAAACCCGGTGGATGGGCGTTTGAGTTCGAGAACGACAACTACCCCGACGTCGACGACACCGCCGAGGTTGTGCTGGCGTTGCTGCGCACGATCGAGCTCGAACCGGAGCAGATCCGCCGCGCCAACCGCCACCGTCGCCGCCTGGAAGACCTGCCGCCGGCGACCGGCGCGCAGGCGGTGCGCGAGCGCGTGCAGGACGCGATCGACCGTGCGGTGGAGTGGGTGGAGGGGATGCAGAGCGACGGCGGCGGCTGGGGCGCGTTCGACGCCGACAACACCCGCGCGCTGGTGAGGGCACTGCCGTTCCTCGACTTCGGCGAGGTGATCGACGAGCCGAGTGCCGACGTCACCGCGCACACGCTGGAGATGCTCGCCGCGGTGGATCGCGCCGACGGCGAAGCGGCGCGCGCCGGTTTGGCGTGGCTGCTGGAGCAGCAGGAGCCCGACGGCTCCTGGTATGGCCGCTGGGGCGTCAATCACGTGTACGGCACCGGCGCCGCGCTGCCGGCGCTGGCCGCGATGGGCGTGTCGGGCGAGGAGGAGCCGATGCGCCGCGCGGTGAAGTGGCTCCAGGAGCACCAAAACCCCGACGGCGGCTGGGGCGAGGACCCACGCTCCTACGACGACCCTGCGTGGATCGGCCGCGGCGACTCCACCGCCTCGCAAACCGCGTGGGCGCTGCTGGCGCTGCACGCCGCCGGCGAGCGGATCCAGTCGAGCCCGGCGATCGCGCGCGGCGTGGAGTGGCTCATCGCAACGCAGCGCCCCGACGGCACCTGGGACGAGCCGCAGTACACCGGCACCGGCTTCCCCTCCGACTACTACATCAACTACCACCTCTACCGCCTCACCTTCCCGATCATGGCGCTCGGCCGCTGCGCGGGAGGCGGGGACTAGTGGCCCATCGCAGGATGAGCCACGGCACGTGAGCGTCGCCGCGATGGGTGGGCACGCGCCGGACCTGCCCACCCCGGCGGCGGTGATGGCACGGGCTGGCGGGGAGAACTTCCCCGTCGCCAGCCGCCTGCTGCCGCGCGCCACCCGCGAGCACCTGCTGGCGCTATACGGCTTCGCGCGGCTCGTAGACGAGCTGGGGGATACCGGGGTGGGGGGGACTGATGACCGCCTCGTGGCGCTGGACTGGTTGGAGAGCGAATTGCAACGCGCATACGCCAACCAGGCGCGCCACCCCCTGTTGGTGCAACTGCAGGCGACGGTGCGCGAGTGTGCGCTGCCCCGGGAGCCGTTCACGCGGCTGATCGAGGCCAACCGGGCGGACCAGCGGGTGAGAAGTTATGACACCTGGGAGCAGCTCCTCGGCTACTGCCATCTCTCGGCCGACCCGGTGGGCGAGCTGGTGCTGGGCGTGTTCGGACACGCCACCCCCGAGCGCGTCGCTCTCTCCGACCGGATCTGCACGGCGCTGCAACTGGTGGAGCACCTCCAGGACGTCGCCGAGGACCTGCGCGCCGGGCGGATCTACCTGCCGGCGGAGGATCGCGAGCGGTTCGGCTGCGCTGAGGAGGATCTCGCCGAGCCCCACGCCGGTTGGCACATGAAGGGCCTGATCGCCTTCGAGGTCGCCCGCACACGCGCGCTGCTGCGCGAGGGACTGCCGCTGATCGCCAGGCTGCACGGCCGCGAGCGGCTGGCGGTGGCAGGGTTCGCCGCTGGCGGCGAGGCTGCGCTGGAGGCGATCGAACGCGCCGGCTATGACGTGCTCGCCGGCCCGCCGCGGGCCTCGCGCGCACGCCGGGCACTCGTGCTCCTCAAGACATTGACGGAGCGTCACCGGTGAGCGGCGCCGATTCGCACACCGAGCTGGCCTACCGCCAGTGTGAGTCGATCACGCGCGCGGCGGCGGGCAACTTCTACTACGGCATCCGCCTGCTGCCGGCCCCCAAGCGCAGGGCGATGTGCGCCGTGTATGCGTGGGCGCGGCGCATCGACGACATCGGCGATGGCACCCTTGCGACCGAGGAGAAGCTGCGCCGTTTGGAGGAGGCCGAGCAGGCGCTGCGCGACCTGCGCTCCGACGATCCCGACCCGGTGCTGGCGGCGCTCGCCGATGCGACCGCGTGCTTCGCGCTACCCGCCGACGCGATGACCGATCTGATCGAAGGCGTGCGGATGGACGTGCGCGGCGCCTCCTACGCTGACTTCAAGGAGCTCGAGGTTTACTGCCGGCGCGTGGCCGGCTCGATCGGGCGGCTGTGCCTCGCGATCTTCGGCGCGCGCGACGACTCGCCGCCCGCCGCGACGGCCCCCGAGCCGGTCGGCTGGGCGCCCGACAAAACCGGCCGGCCGGCCAGCGAGCTGGCTGACGACCTCGGCGTGGCGCTGCAACTGGCCAACATCGTGCGCGACCTGCGCGAGGACGCCGAACACGGCCGCGCGTATCTGCCGGCGAAAGACCTCGTGCGCTACCACCTGCACGACGATGTCCCGCTGGACGCAGCCGCCCTGCAGGCGCTGATGCGCGAGGCCAGCTACGCCGAACGGGCGACGGTGGAAGGCTTCGAGGGCAGCGACGTCGGCCAGCTGTATGCGTTGATGCGCTTCTACTGCCTGCACTCGCGCGACTTCTTCCACCGTGGCATGGAGCTGGTGGGGCGTTTGGACCGTCGCAGCGCCGCCTGCGTGCTGGCGATGGCTGGCATCTACTGGCGTCTGTTGCACCGCATCGAGGAGCGCCCCGACCGCGCGCTGGCGCGGCGCACGCGCCTGAGCAAACGCGAGAAGGCGTGGGTGGCGGCGCGCGCGCTACTCGGCAAGGGCATCCCCGAGCGCCACCCGGCCGAACGTCTGCACGACGACGACGAATGACCCGGCCCGCCGCCACCGGCCGCCGCGTGGCGGTGATCGGCGGGGGCCTGGCGGGGATCGCCGCCGCGCTCGATTGCGCCGCCGGCGGCGCCCGCGTGACGCTGCTGGAGGTGCGCCCTCGCCTCGGCGGCGCGGTGTACTCGTTCGAGCGCGACGGCCTGCGGATCGACAACGGCCAGCACGTGTTCCTGCGCTGCTTCACCGCCTATCGCGCGCTGCTGGCGCGGCTGGGCAGCGACTCCAAGGTATGGCTGCAGCCGCGCTTGGAGATCCCCCTGGCGCGCCCGGGCGGCGAGCTGACGGCGCTGCGCCGCTCCGGCTTGCCGGCGCCGCTGCACCTGGCAGGCACGCTGCTGCGCTACCGCGTGCTCACCGTCCGCCAGCGATTGGCCGCGGCGCGGGTGGCGCTCGCGCTCGGTCGCCTCGACCCCCGCGACCCCGCCCTCGACCGGCAGACGCTCGGCTCCTGGTTGGCCGCCCACGGCCAGAGCCCGCATGTGATCTCGGCGCTGTGGGATTTGATCGCGCTCCCGTCGCTCAACCTGCCCGCCGACCAGGCTTCGCTGGCGCTCGCCGCATTCGTCTTCAAGCGCGGCCTGTTGGAGCGCGCCGACGCCGGCGACATCGGCTTTCACCGCTGTCCGCAGAGCGAGATCGTCGGCGAGCCGGCGCTGCGCGCGCTGCGCGATGCGGGGGTGGAGGTGCGGCTGGGGTGGGGCGTGGAGCTGGTGGCTGCGGGCGAGGGTGGATTCGGGGTGTGGCGGCGAGGTGGAGAGGGGGAGGAGGAGGGGGGATGCGCCGCCCATCCCCATGCCGCCGATCGGCGAGCGGGCGCCCGGCGCGGTGGGGGCGAGCGCGTGGACGCCGACGCGGTGATCGTCGCCCTACCGCGAGCGCGTGCCGCTGACCTGATCGAGCCCCTCGACCCGGATACCGCCGCCCGCGCGAAGTCTCTGCGCGACACGCCGATCGTCAACATCCACGTGGTGTATGACCGCAAGGTGTGTGAGCAACGGTTCGTCGGCGGCCTGGAATCGCCGGTTCAATACGTGTTCGATCGCAGCGACTCGGCGGGTGTGGGGGAGGGGCGGCAGTACCTGGCGCTCTCGCAGTCGGGCGCCGACGAGGAGATGGGCATGAATGTCGACGCGCTACGCGAGCGCTACCTGCCCGCGCTCGCCAACCTCTTCCCCCGCACCCGCGAGGCCCGCGTGGAGCGCTTCTTCGCCACGCGCGAGCACGCCGCCACGCTGCGCGCCGAGCCGGGCGTCGGCGCCCTGCGCCCGGGGCCGCGCACTGCGATCCCCGGCCTCCTCCTCGCCGGTGCCTGGACCGACACCGGCTGGCCGGCGACGCTGGAGAGCGCGGTGCTGAGCGGACACGCGGCGGCGCGTGAGGCACTGGGGCGGTGCGGTGAGTGGCTGGCGGACGGCCGGCGAACAGCGTAGTCCTATGTATCGAGACATGGTACAGTGGGCGGGTGCTGCGGGAAGTGGACATCGTGGTGCTGCTCGGACTGTTGCGTCATTCAACAGGTGGCTGGACGGTGCGCTCTTTGGCTCAGGGGCTGGCGCTGCCCTCCGCCAGCGTGCAGCGGTCGCTGGATCGGCTGGCGGCCACTCCCGTGTACGACGCGCGCCGACGTCGTGTCAGCTTGATGTCGTGCGACGAGTTGTTCGATCACGCTCTGCGCTACGTAGCGCCGGTTGCTGTGGGTGGCGAAACACGTGGCTTGAGGACGGCATGGGCCGCGCCGCCGCTCTCCGAGCATCTTGCCCAGAGCGATGAGTTGCCTCCGGTGTGGCCCGATCCGCACGGCGATCTTCGCGGTCTCGAGGTCAAGCCGCTCCACCCGGCCGTCATCTCGCTTGCTCGCGCCGACCGGCAGATGTACGAGTTGCTCACCCTGATCGACGCACTGCGGATCGGCGACACACGCACACGAGGATTGGCCGTGGAGCTGTTGCGAGCTCGCGTCCACACCTCGCCGGCGGCACGAGCGGCGTGAACGTCGAGTTGCTCGAGCGGGCTGCGGTCGCGCTGGGCGACGTCTGCCAGGAGGTGGTCTTCCTTGGTGGGGCCTGTATCGGGCTATGGATCACCGACCCGGGCGCCCCCCACCCGCGCCCCACCAAGGATGTCGATGTCGTGGTCGAGGTTGCCAGCCGGCTGGGCTACATCCACTTCTCGGAGAGGATGCGCGCCCGGGGATTCTCGGAGGACGCTGCGAGCCCGGTGATCTGCCGTTGGCGCCATCTCGACAGCGGTCTGCTGCTCGACGCAATGCCGGTCAACCCCGAGATCCTCGGCCTGCAAAGCCGTTGGCAGGCGGACGCGGCGGACCACGCCCTCCGCTGTGTGCTGCCCTCCGGCGCCGTCATCAGAGCCGCGAGCCCGCCCTACCTGCTCGCCACCAAGCTCGAGGCGTTCGGCGATCGCGGGCGTGACGATCCGATTGCCAGCCGCGACCTCGAAGACATCGTCACCCTGCTTGACAACCGCGAGGAGCTCCCCGCGGAAGCTCACTCTGCTCCGGCGGACGTGGGTGCATATCTGGCACGTCAGCTCGCCGATCTTCAGAGGCTGCCGGATTTTGTGATTCTGGTTGCGAGCATGCTGCGCCCCGATCCTGCCAGCCAGGCCCGTCTGGAGGCGGTGGTGCTCCCGCGTCTGCGCGAGATAGCCGCGCTGCCGGAGCGGGTCGAGGAAGCCTAATGGGCGGCGTGGATTTGGTATAGCCGGCAAGATGACCGACCTGCTGATCGCCGCCCCGCTGCGTTTGGAGGCGTGGGCGATCACCGCGGGGATCCGCTCGCGGGGGGCTGGCGACGGCATCCCCGCCCCGCGCGTGCACCGCACGGGGATGGGACCGCGCCGCGCGCAGGCGATCGCGCCGGCGCTACGCGTGCGGCCGGGGAGCGCGCTGGTGGTGATGGGCTTTGGCGGCGGGCTGGACGAGCACGGCGACGTGGGCGATGTGGTGGTGGCCGACGCCGTGCTGCACCCCGAGGGAGCAGCGATCGCATGCGCCGGGGCAGAGCAGCTGGCGGACGCGCTCGCGTGCCGCGGCCTGCGCGTGCGCCGCGGCACGGTCGCCTCCGTGGAGCGCCTGGCGACTGGCGACACGCGCACGCGCCTGCGCGAAACCGGGGCGATTGCTGTGGACATGGAGTCGGCGTGGCTGGCGGCGGGCGCCGGCGAGCGCCCGTTTGCGGTGGTGCGCGTGATCTCCGACACCCCCGCCCGCGAGCTCACCAACCCGCTGTTGACGCTCGCCGGCATCGCCCGCGCGATGGATGGCCTGCGCCGCACGGCAGGGGCGCTGCACGAGTGGCGGCTTGAGGGGCTAAGGTAGTGACGGATGGCGGCGCGGATGAGACAGAGCACGCGCATGGGGGTCTACCTGCTGCGCCAGCGCCTCGCCAAACGCGAGAAGTTCCCGCTGATCGTGGAGCTGGAGCCGCTGTTCCAGTGCAATTTGGAGTGCGCCGGGTGCGGCAAGATCCAGCATCCCGACCATGTGCTGCGCCGGCGGATGTCGGTGGAGCAGGCGGTGGGGGCAATCGAGGAGAGCGGCGCGCCGATGGTGTCGATCGCGGGCGGCGAGCCGCTGATCCACCCCGAGATCCACACGATCGCCGACGAGCTGGTGAAACGCAAGCGGTTTGTCTACCTGTGCACCAACGCGATCCTGCTGGAGCGCAAGCTGGAGAACTTCAAACCCTCCCCTTACTTCGCCTGGGCGGTCCACATGGACGGGTTGCGCGAGCGTCACGACGCGTCGGTAGAACGGGAGGGCACGTTCGACAGGGCGGTGGCGGCGATCAAGGCGGCGCAGGCGCGCGGCTTTCGCGTGACCACCAACACCACCTTCTTCACGCACGACTCGCCGAAGACGGTGCGCGAGGTGCTGGACTTCCTCAACGACGAGCTGCACGTCGACGAGATGATGATCTCGCCGGCGTACGCCTACGAGAAAGCGCCCGACCAGGAGCACTTCCTGGGAGTGCGCCAAACGCGTGAGCTGTTCCGTGAGGCGTTTGCCGACGGCCGCCGCCGGCGCTGGCGCCTCAACCACAGCCCACTGTTCCTCGATTTCCTGGAAGGCAAGGCCGAGTTCGACTGCACCGCCTGGGGGATCCCCAGCTACTCGCTGTTCGGCTGGCAACGCCCCTGCTACCTGATGAGCGACGGCTACGCCGCCACCTACAAAGAGCTGCTGGAGACGACCGACTGGAGCAAGTACGGCCGCGGCCGCGACCCGCGCTGCGAAAACTGTATGGCCCACTGTGGCTACGAGCCCACCGCCGTCCTGAAGACCACCGGCTCGCTGCGCCAGTCGCTGCGGGCGCTGGTCAGCTGAGCGGCGCCCGCTCGGCGGGGATCGATTCGGCCGTCTCCTCGCGCTCCAGCGTGGCCGCGCCGCGGATGTCGCGCCAGGTCATGCCCTCGCCGAGTAGAGCGGGGATGCCGAGGCCGAGGGCGGTGAGCACCTCGACGGCCTGGAGGATGATGCCGTAGGCGAGCGCCGGGCCGGCATTGACGCCGTAGGCGGCCAGCACCACCAGGCAGGCGGCCTGAAAGACGCCGACGTTGGAGGGGGTGGCGGGCAGCACCGCCGAGACGTTCACCGCCAGCAGCACCGCCGCCGCGGCGGTGAGACCGTCGTCGGACTGCAACCCGAGCGCCAGCAGCACCGCGTAGCAGGCCAGCCACTGCAGCGTCCATGCCAGCAGCTGCAGCAACACCGCCGGCGGCCCGTGCCGATGGTTGGCGAACACCGCCAAACCCTGGCGGCCGAGGCGCAGCAGGCGAGCCAGCGTGGCAGCCGCCAGCGCGATGCGCAGCGAGCGCGAGCGCTGCGCCACCGCCAGCAGCCGCGGGCCCAGCAGCACCAGCACACAGATCGCCAGCGGCACGGCCAGCGCGATCGCGAGGCCCGAGACGTGCTGGCGCAGGATGCCGAGGCTGGTGAACGTGACGGTGGCGAGGATCGCCAACGCCAGCAGATTGATGAGCGTCTGCGAAAACACCGTGCCCGCCACCACCGGCAGCTGGCGGCGCGAGGAGCCGGGCAGGCGGCGGATGAGCACCAGCATCTTCGCCGGCTCGCCAATCCGGCCGGGGAACACCGCCGAGCCCATCACGCCGATCATCGTCGCCCGGATCACCGGCGGCCACGCGACCTGAGTGTCGGGCAGCGCTGCCCGCAACACCTCGTGCCAGGAGCCGGCGCGCAACAGCAGCGACAGCGCCATCAGCACCAGCGCCAGCGCGATCCAGCCCGGTTGCGCGGAGGTCAGCGCATTGCCCACCCGGTGCAGTCCCAGCTGCGACAGCGCCAACGCGACGATCCCGACGAGCAGCGCCAGCACCACCGGCAGCACGACACGGCGGCGCGGGCGCCAGCGTGGGCGTCGGCGGGGACGGGGTTGCGAGACGGTCTCGCCCATCGCCTTAGGTGTTATCAGAGCGGGCAGCGGCGGCGGCGTCAGTTCATGTTCACATAACCCGTGGCTTCCGTCGGCGTACGCACGTTGGCTGACACCTTGTTTTCGTAGTTGCCCTCGATCGTCTGGATGTCGCCGTTGGGGAGCACGTCCCTGACAATCCCCACGTGTTGGTCGCCGAACACGATCAAATCGCCCGGCTGCGGCGTGACGCCCGGCCCGTTGGGGATCGCGCGGCCGGTGCTCTGCGCCCATTCCCAGATCTGCGACACGGCGCCCAGCCCTTCCCCGTGGGCGCCCAGCGGCTCGCCCGCCTGGCGTGCCGCCCACGAGGCGAAGTATGCGCACCACGGCGCCCCCGGGATCGCGCCGGCGGTCGCCGTGCGGTACATCGCGATCGCCGGCGATTCGTTGGAGCCAAGCGGTTCCTCGGCCTGGCCGAGCTGACTTTCGGCGATTTTCACGATCTGCTGGCCCGGCGAGCCGGTGGGAGCGATGCTCGGCGTGACTTCGCCGGTGGACGCCATCGCACCGGTGGAAGCGATCGGCGTCGCCGTGCTCGCCTGGCTCGCGCTCGCGCTCGGCGTGCTCGCTTGGCTTGCGCTTGCGCTCTGCAACGCCTGTGCGAAGGAGGCGCCGCCGGCGGCCTGCGTCGGTTCGGAGGCCACAGGCGCCGCGGTCCCACCGGTGCCCGTCGCGTTTGCCCCGATCAGCGCGGCGGGGTTGGCGATGGCCTGTTCGATCGCGACCACGCGCGCGAGGACGGATTCCACCGACATCGGCCTGGTGATCGGCGGGTCGGACGCGGGGTTGAGCGCCAGGCGGGCAGGCGATGCCGCCGGTTCCCCTGGTGCAGGTCGCCGGCGAGCGATCGGAAGTCTCGCTCAATGGTATCTTTGGGGCCGCCCGACAGCCATCCTACCCGGGAGACGACCAGTTGGCCCACCCGATGAAACAAAGCCTGACGGCACTGATCGGCGCCCTGATGCTGGTCGGCGGCTTCGTGTTCGCCGCGCCCTCGGCGGCGCTCGCGCCACCCGGAGGGGTCGAAGAATTCCCGTTCCCCAGCACGGAAGAGTTCCCCAACTCCGGGTTTGTGGAGGGTCCCGACGGCAACATCTGGTTCACGGTTGACACCGACTCCGGCGGAACGGAGGTCGGCAAGGTCGGCCTGGTCAACCTGGATGGCCAGATCCACGAATACGCCGTCCCGACGGCGCCCGGCAGCACAGAACATCCCGAACACAGCGACCCCTATCAGATGGCCCCTGGTCCTAACGACACGCTGTGGTTCACCGACCTCGGTGACAACAGCAACGAGGAACAACTCATCGGGCAGGTCACCTTGGGGAAAGGCGAACCGCAGATCAAGGAGTTTCCCGACGGCGCCAAAGAAAATCAGCTTGGCGCGATCGCGGCGGGCCCTGAAGGCAACATGTGGTTCGCCACCGCCCAGTTCGGTAGTGAAGACAAGATCTGGCGGATCAAGCCAAATGGCGAACTCCATCTCGTCGCCGCTCTCGGCGCGCATGGGTTCTTCCCCGATATCGGTGGGATCGCCCAGGGGCCCGGCGGCTACATGTGGTTTACCGAACGAGACGAAAACGAAGCCTACATCGGTCGGATCAACGCCTCGACGGAAAAATACGAACACTTTTTGATCCCAACCAAGAACAGCTACCCCACCGCAATCGCCCCGGGGCCGAACGGCAACATGTGGTTTGTCGAGTCTGGCGCCAGCCAGATCGGAGAGATCGCCTCAAATGGCGAAATCAAAGAGTTCCCGGCGACGAGCACCAACTACTCCCCCGACGGGATCGTCGAAGGTCCGGATGGCAACATGTGGTTCGGCCAGGCGACAATCGATGCGATTGGCCGCATCGGCCCGTCTGGGAAAGAAGTGAAGTCGTTCCCGATATCGACCCCCGAGAGCGAACCGACGGCGATCGCCCGGGGCTCGGATGGCAACATCTGGTTCATGGATGGCCGTGCCACGGAAGTGAGCCCGACCCCGGGGCCCTTCTACCACATCGGGCGGCTCACGACTCCCTATCTTCCGGCGGTTATCGCACCCCCGACAATCTCCGGCACGCCGACCGAGGGCCAGGTGCTGACCGCCTCGCCGGGCTCGTGGACGAACAGCCCCGGGACTTTCGCCTACCAGTGGCAATCCTGCGACGCCGCGGGCGGCAGCTGCTCCAATCTCAGCGGCGAAACGGGCGTCGCCCACCCTCTGGGAGCGGGCGACGTGGGCCACACGCTGCGCGTCGTCGTCACCGCCACGAACGTTGCCGGCTTCGCCTCGGAAGTCTCCAACCCGTCGGCGGTCGTGGCGACCCCGCCCCCGCCACCCCCGCCGCTGTCGCGTGTCGAAGCGTCGATGACCTGGACGTTCGGCTGGACGCGCAAGTACACGGTCGTGCAGTCGCTGATCGTGCACGCAGTGCCCAAGGGGGGGCGTGTGGAAGTCGTCTGTGAGGGGCACGGGTGCCCGCTTGGGCATTACCGCTCCGCGACGGTGGCTCGCCACCGGTCTCACAAGACGTGCCGCCCCCACAAGAAGTGCAAGGCTGCCAAGCCCCGACCTCAGGGGCCCGAAGTCAACCTCACGCCGCTCTTCAAGCACAGCCATCTGCGCACGGGGGACACGATCTCCGTCAGCATCGTCAAAACGGGCTGGGTGGGGAAGTCGTTCGTGTTCACCACGCGCTCCGATAAGACCCCGAGCGTGCGGGTATCATGTCTAGCCCCCGGCTCCCATCAGCCAGGGAAGGGTTGCTGAGGAGGAATGAGCGCGAGCGCCCATATCGATCGACCGCAGCGCGCCGGAGGCGACGCCGCCGGCGGACGGGCGCTTGTGATCGGGCTTGCGGTGGCCGTGCTGGTCGGCGTGGGTGTCGGCTTCGCGCTCGGGTCCGCGACGAAGAGCAACTCACACAGCGTCTCCTCGACGCTCGCGCCGGCGATCACCGTCGCACATGCGCACGTCGCCTCGGTGCCAGCGTATGCGGCCGCGGTCCTTCCGGCGCTGCGCACCTCCTCGCCGAAGCCGGCGCACGCCCTGGCAGGCCACGCCGCCGGCCACCCGTCCTCGAGCGAAACAACCAGCTCGACGTCTGTGCCGCCGGTCACGAGCACCGCCACGAGCCAGGCGCCGCCGGTGGAAAAAGCTCCCGTCGAACAGGCGCATCCCGTGGAAAAAGCGCCGCCGCCCGTCGAAAAAAGCTCGGGAAGCCAACCCAAACACGAAACCGAACAGGTCCACAGCGGCAGCGGCGGCGCGTAGGCGGTGGCGCTAGCATCCGCGCGTGGTCTTCCACCCGCAAGAGCGATGAGCCGCCGCGCCGCCGGCCCGCCTGGGCGTGGAGTGCTCGCCCGGCATGGAGCGTTGGTCCGGCCTGGATCGCTCACCCGGTGTGGAGCGTTCGCATCGACCCTCGCCGGGGTCGCCGCGGCGCTGGCGCTGTGCGCTGTGCCCGCGCTCGCAACGCCGCTCGGCAAGATCGAAGAGATCGACCGCTCGCCGGGAGTGTTCGTGGAAGACATCGCTGCGGGCCCCGACGGCAACCTCTGGTTCACCGAGACGGGCTCCAGCGGCGAGATCGTGAAGCTCTCCCCGGGCGGGCAGGTGCTCAGCGAATACGCCACGGGCACAACCAATCAGCCGATCAACATCGTGGCGGGCGCGGAAGGCGACATGTGGTTCATCAGCGGCGGCCCAAGCCCGGCGATCGGGCGCATTACCCAGAACGGCGAAATCACCGAATTTCGCTCCGGGATCGGCTCCGGCGCCCCCGCCGGCCTGGCGCTCGGCCCCCACGGCGACCTCTGGTTCACCGAGGAGGGCAAAACACCCGCGATCGGCAGGATCACGCCCGGCGGCGAAATCACACTGTTCACCGCCGGCTTCAACTCCGGCAGCGTGCCGAAGGCGATCGCCGAAGGCCCCGAAGGCGATATGTGGTTCACCGACGCTGGTGAAGTCAACGCGATCGGACGGGTTACGCCGAGCGGCGAAATCAAGGAGCTCGGGATTCCCCAGGTGTATCTGCGCCCGGAAGACATCACGAGGGGCCCGGAAGGCAACCTCTGGTTTACCGGCACGGGCGAGAACGAAGGCGAGGAATTCATCAACGAGGTGGTGAGGCTCACGCCGGGCGGCACGTTCACGACCTTCATCACGCCAAGCAGCACGCCGAACGACATCGCTGCGGGACCTGACGGCAACCTCTGGTTCACTGGTATTGGCGCCGAACCGAGTCTTCCCCCGGTTGTCGGCATGGTCGACCCCAACGGAGTGGTCACGATCAAGGAATACAGCGCCGGACTGCATGCGAGCAGCAGCCCCGAGGCGATCGCGCCGGGCCCAGACGGCAACATGTGGTTCACCGACTCCGGCACCACGCCGGCGGTCGGCCGGATCGGCCTGGACGTGGCGCCCGCCTCGCAGACGGCGCCCGCGGTCACGGGTGCAGGGCAGGTAGGGAGCCAGCTGCAGTGCGCGGGAGCGAGCTGGTCATCGTGGGCGTCGTTGCCGCCCTCAACGAGCATGTTCGGTTTCGACGGCTACCGGTGGCTGCTCGACGGCCGCGCGATCGCCGGCGCCACCAGCCAGGCCTACGTGCCCACCGCCGAAGAGATCGGCCACCAGTTGAGTTGCAGTGTGACAGCCACCTACCCGCTGCTGAACGTCACCGTGTCGGCCACCAGCACCGGCGTGGCCGTCAGCGCGGCGCCGGCGGCGAGCAGCACCCCGCCGCCCTCCGTCCCTTCGCCGGCGCCCGCACCCTCCCGCCCGGGGGTGGAAGCGACGATGACGTGGACGTTCGGCTGGACGCGCAAGTACACGCTGGTCGAGTCGCTGACCGTGCACGGCGTGCCCAAGGGAGGGTATGTCGAAGTCGCCTGCAAGGGGAAGGGCTGCCCGTTCGCCCACAACCGCTCGCCGACCGTGGGGAGCGTCAAACACTCTCACGCCAGCAAGCATTGCCGCAGGCACAAGAAGTGCTCCACCAAGCCGCACCACTCGCCGCCCCAGGGGCCGAACTTCGGTCTCGCCGGTCTCTTCAAGGGTCGCCACCTGCAGGTCGGCGCCCGGATCACGGTGGAGGTGCTGAAGAAGGGCTGGGTCGGGCGCTCGTTCGAGTTCACCACGCGCTCGGGCCGCTCGCCGAGCGTCACCATCGCCTGCCTGGCGCCGGGCTCGACCCACCCGGGGAAGGGCTGCTGAGCCGTCCTCCAGAAGTCCGCTCGTGACCGCTGAGCGCCGCTAGCCTATGCTTTGGCGGTGAGCGACCATCGCCAGGGGGATGTCGAGCGCGAAGGCGAAGCCGAGAGCATCTTCGCGCCGGCCGCGCCGGAGTCTCAGCGCGAGGCTCCCGAGCCCGATCCTCGCGAGCGCCTGGCCTCCGAGGTCGGCAACCGGGCGTTCGGCGGGCTGATCTCCCGTGAGGGCACGGGCATCCTGACTGACGGCACCGTCCACCCGGAGGTGCAGGCCACGATCGCCCGCAGGCGCGGCGGCGGCGGTGCGCTCGACGGGCGCTCGCGCGAGCGCTTCGCCGGGCAGCTCGGCGATCCGCTGGCCGACGTGCGGGTGCACACCGACGCTGGCGCCGACGCGCTCGCCCGCTCGGTCTCCGCGCGCGCCTTCACCACTGGCAGCGACGTGTTCTTCGCCACTGGCGAGTACCGCCCCGGCAGCGGCGAGGGCGACCGGCTGCTCGCGCACGAGCTCACCCACGTGGTGCAGCAGCGCGGCGCCCCCACCAGCGGGCCGCTCACCGTCTCCGAGCCTGGCGACGCGCAGGAGACCGAGGCCGAGACCGTCGCCGACGAGCTGACGGGCTGACGAGGGGCGCAGATGCGCTTCGATGAGATCGACGCCCGCATCCGCACGGCGGTCGACGCGATCGCCGCTACCGACCCCAACCCCGCCGACCCGTTCCGCGGCCTCTACATCTCCGACGATCTCGCTCGCTCGCTCGCCCACGCCACGCCGATCGAGGACCTCGACGCGCGCATCGGGACCGCCGCGCAGGCGCTCGCGCTCGGCGAGCTCGACCGCGAGGTGCTCGCGCTATGCGCCGCCCCCGAGCTCAGCCCGCGCTATGGGCGGCTGCTTGCCTACCTGCACGACGACGTCACCCGCAAGCTCGCCTCCCCGCGACTGGTGGCGCGGCTGCTGGCCGACGAGCGCCGGCCCCGCGATGAGATCCTCGCGTGCTTCGCCCACGACGCTCCGCTGCGTCGCGCCGGCGCGATCCGGCTGCTCGACGGGGATGCCCCGGGGCCGCTGGCCGACCGCCTGGTGAAGGTGCCCGACCGGCTCGCCGCGCAGCTGCTCGGGGCGCGTCTGGACATGCCAGCCAGCGATGGGCGCGTGCGGCGCGTCGACCTCGATGGGGCAGTCGCGGCGGCGGTCGCCGCCGGCTCCCACGCCGTCGCGATCGAGGAGCTGCGCAGCCTGCTCGCCGCCGACAGCCGCCTGGCGTTGCTGGTCGCCGGGCCCGACGCGCCGCTGCTCTTGGCCGCCGCGCTGGAGCGGGGGCTGCTGTTGCTCGACGTCGAGGCGCTCGCCGCCCCGGAGGCGATCGCCGACGCCACGCTTGCCGCCCGCCTGGAGGGGCGGCGGCTGTGCTTGGATCGCCTGGAGCAGCTCGGCCCAGCCGACTGCGCGCGCGTCGCCCGTGCGCTGGATGCGTGGGGCGAGCGTCCCCTGATCTGCGCTCCCACGCGCGATGCGGCGCTGCACCTCGACGAGCAGACGGTGATGGTGGTGGAGACGGCGATGCCCGGCTTCGCCGAGCGCATCGCGCTCTGGCGGGCCTTCGGAAGTGCGCACGAGGTGCATGAGGTTGCCGCCAAGTTCCGCCTCAGCGCGGCTCAGATCGCCACCGCCTGCGAGGTCGCGCGGCTGAACGCCACCGCCCGCGCGGCCGCGCGAATCGAGAGCGAGGACCTGCACGCCGGCGCCCGCCAGGCCTCCAGCACCCGCCTCGGCGAACTGGCCACGCGGCTGCCGCCCGGCTTCACCTGGGATGACCTCGTGCTGCCGCCACGGCAGCTGGAGCTGCTGCGCTCGATCTCCGCCTACCTGCGCCACCGCGACCTGGTGCTCTCCGAGTGGGGCTACGAGCGCGCCGTGGCGCGCACACAGGGGCTGAAGGTGCTGTTCGCCGGGGAGTCGGGCACCGGCAAGACGATGGCCGCGCAGGTGCTCGCGCACGGGCTCGGCCTGGAGCTGTTCCGCCTCGATCTGGCCACCGTCGTATCCAAGTACATCGGTGAGACCGAGAAGAACCTCGACCGCATCTTCACCGCCGCCGAGGGCTCCAACGCGATCCTCTTCTTCGACGAGGCCGACGCGCTGTTCGGCAAGCGCTCGGAGGTCTCCGACGCGCATGACCGTTACGCCAACATCGAGGTCGCCTACCTGCTGCAGAAGATGGAGTCCTACCCCGGCGCCGTGGTGCTAGCCACCAACTTCCGCCGCAACATCGACGACGCCTTTCTGCGTCGCCTGGACTTCGTGATCGACTTCCCGTTCCCCGAGCCCGAGGACCGCGTGCGCATCTGGCGCCTCTTGCTGCCCGCCACCGCACCGCTCGCGGAGGATCTCGACCTCGAGTTCCTCGCCAACCAGTTCAAGCTCTCCGGCGGGGGCATCCGCAACTGCTCGCTCGCCGCCGCTTTCCTCGCCGCCGACGATGGCGGCACGATCACGATGGAGCACCTCGTGCGCGCCGTCGCGGTCGAGTACGGCAAGCTCGGGCGGCTCACGCTGGAGAGCGACTTCGAGCGCTTCCATGCCGCCATCCAGGTGCGCGAGGGTGTGTCGTGAGAGAGAGCCAGACGATCGAGACCGAGAGCCCCGCCCGCGAGGTCGCCCCCGCGCCGGCGGTGACCAAGATGCCCGCGATCGGACTGCCCAGCCATGTGGGAAACCGGGCGTTCGCTCGCCATCTGCGCTCGCATGCCGCGCCTCCCCGGCGCTCCGCGCTCGCCCGCTACCAGCAGGGCGAGGCGGGGCACGGCGGGATCGAGCAGCAGGGGCTCGGCGAAGCCGGGTTCACCCCCGAACAGGTGAAATCGACCTACTTCGGCAACTGGCTGCGGGACTTCTCGCAGATGGGGGAAGCTGGGAAGCGCCCACCCGCGCTGATGCTGCTGCTGAACATTCTCGCCCTCGGTGAGTTCGGGCGCGAACTCACCGACGCCGATCTCGGCGGCTACGCGCCCTCCGAGCACCTCGACAACCCCGAAGGCGGCGGCACCGCCGAGGATCCGAAGCTCGATCCCGCGCCGGGCGCCATCGGGGGAACCGAAGAAGCGCTCGCCAAGCTCTCGCCCGAGCAGCAGGCGGCCTATGAACGCCAGCGCGCCGCCGGCCTGGAAATTCTCGCGGCGTCGGCCAAGAGCGGCCTGCCCCCCTACATCGAGCAGGGCAAGATGCACGCCCGGGAAATGCTCGGGCAGGCTGTCGAAAAGGGCGAAACGCCGGAAGGGATGCAGGCGCTCGGCAACGGCCTGCACGCGGTCGAGGACTACTTCTCCCACTCCAACTTCACCGAGGTCTGCATCGTCACGCTCAAAGACGACCCCTCGATCAAGCCGCTGCTGGACCAGCTGCAAAAGACCACGCTCGGCCACACCCCTGGGTCGCTCACGCCGACGCAGGACGGGAGCGGGCCCCCGCCGGGCGTCGAAACCAGCGAACCGGCCCCCGGCGGGCGGATGCAGATCCAGACCGGCACCTACGCGCCCGGCGCCAACAACTTCGTGAGCATGGTGGAGGCGCTGGAGACCGAGCTGACGAGCGGCGAACTGCGCCGCACCTTCATCAAGGGTTCGCTGCGCGCCAACGGCACCACGCTGGCGAAGGCCAAAGAAGCGCTCTCCGGCGCCGGCTTTGCCGCCAAGCTCGCCACCGCCGCGGTGAACGATCTCATGCAGCTTGTCGACCTTGCCTGCAGTCTGTTCGGCGAGGACGTCGTGATGAAGGCGTTCGGCTTCACCGTCCCCTCGCTCGCGAGCCTCACCGGCCCCATCACCGACGCCGCCACCACCCAATCGGGGACCCAGGCGCAGAGCAAAGAACTCTCCGGGCCGACCCACTCCGAAATCGCCAAGGACTCCCCCGACAACCCGCTGTTCGCCGTCTCCCGTGCGCTCGCCGTGTTCGCCGACAAGGAAATCGGTACGAAGATCAAAGAAGTGTGGTCAACCATGCCCAAGGAATCCAAAGAAGCCGCTCCCGCGGCGCCGGCCACGCCGGCCGAAGGACAGGCGCCGCAATCCGAACAGCCCGCCGCCGGCCCGGGCGGGCAGGGCACGCCCCAGCAGGAAGCGGTCACCAGCCTGGTCGACAAATTCATCTGCAACCCCGCCGACGACCCCTGGTGGGAACCGGTGATCCGCCAGGCCGCCGCCGGCGCCGGGTCCGGCTCGGGAGGGGGACAGCAGTGAGGTCTGCGATCGGCGCCCACACAGGCGTGTATGCTCGCCCGGCGCCATGAAGGGGAGACTGTTGAGCACCCGCCGGGCCGCGCGCACCCCCGCCGTCACGCGCGGCTCCCGCGGCTCCGGAGGGTCGACCGCGTCGGGGTCGATCGACCTCGGTACGCTGCAGCGCACCGCCGGCAACGACGCCGTCACGCGCATGCTCCAGCGCGAAGAGGGCGGTCCGCGTCTGCCCACGCCGAGCGCCGCATCCGCGGTCCCCGCGCGCGTGAAGGGCATGCAGGCCACCTTCCACGAACGCATGCGCGAGGCCAACGAGATCATGAAGGGCACTCAGGACCACTACAACTACGTCAACGGGATCTACGCCGAGTGCTTCAAGATCCACCAGGTGGTCGTCGGCCAGGCGCACGAGGAGGACGTCCACAACGAGGAGATCGCCGAGGCGCTGATCGCCGCCGCGAGCCTCGCGCTTGCGTTCGCCGCCCCCGAGGAGGAGGCCGTGAGCGTGCTCGCGAAGATCGTTGAGAAAGCCCACGAGCTCGACGAGGCGCGCGAGAAGATCGAGAAGAGCGGCAAGATCCTCAAAGCGTTTGAGGGCGGCGAGGAGCACACAGAGCTCGGCGAGGCCGCGATGGCGGACCCCAACGAGCTGCGGATCTACAGTCTCGAGCACGTCAACGAGCTGCTGTTCAAGGTCGCCGACGTGCACAACCAGGGTGACATGGTGCTCGACAAGGCCGTCGACGTCGCGACCTCGATCGGCTCCAACGCCCCCAACTCCGGCGCGCTCGACGCCGACGAACAGGCCGCGCTGGACGCCGCGGAAGCCGCCGGCAACGAGATCCTCGCCGGCGCCGAAGACCTGCTCACCGAGCTGCGCCAGCTGCGCGAGCGGCGCAAGGTGACCGTGCCGAGCTGGCGCGAGACCGAGCAGGACATCTGGATCGCCCACTTCTCCGCACGGAACGCCATCGGCACCGAGGAGGTGCTGTGCAAACACATGGTCGACATCGGTCTGTGGGGGCCCCCCGGCCAGCCCGGCGGGCGCCTCGGCGTGGCCGAAACCGACGGCTCGCTGATCTCCTTCCGCGAACCCAAGTTCATCCCCGAACACGAAGACGAAAAGAAGCAGCAGACGGTCGGCGCCTCGATGATGGACTGGATGTCGATCATCGAGGCCGAAGTCGCGCAACTCCCCCCGAAGTGGCAGCGCATCATGCTCCTTGTCGACTGACTCACCCCAGCGCCCGGATGGCTCATGCCAGCGCCCGACTGACTCACCCCAGCAGCCGCTCCAGACGCCCATCCACGCCGATCAGGCGCTCGGCGGCCTGGTCGAGCGCCGCCTCCAGCGGGCCCTCGACGGCCGTGGGGTCGACCACGCTGACCGTGTCGTCCGCCACGACCCCCGCGGGCAGCTCGCCGAGCGGGGCGGTCACGGCGCAGTGGCCGGTCAGGCGCAGCGGCGCGCCGGCCGCCGGCTGACGCTCTGAGATCTCGAGCAGCGCGCCGGCGCCCGCCGACAGCGCGCAGCCGCTCAACTCCGCGTCGGTGGCCGCCAGCAGCAGGCGCAGCAGCACGCGGGCCGCACCGGTTCCGAACGTGCAGCCTTGCGCGCGCAGCCGGCGGACCGCGTCGATCGCGATCAGCGCGTCGGCGCGGCCGCCCGCGACGGCGAGATCCACCAGGCGCAGGTCCTCCAGCCAGGCCCCCGCTGCGGCGTACAACCCGAGCGCCGCGTCTCGCGCCTGGTTGCGCCCCACCACGACGCGCTCCAGGTGCGCTCGGGTGCCGGCGCTCCCTGCCGCGGAGAGGGCGAGCGCCGCGCGGTCGCGTGGGCTCGCGACGCTGCCCATCACGGTGACATCGCGCAGCGTGAGCTCCCGCTCGGCGCTCACGCCGAGCGCGGTGCCGCGGGCGCCGGCGAGCGCCACGCGTTCGAGCGTCACGCGCCGCGCGGCGATCCGCACCGGGATCTGCGCCAGCACGCAGAGCCCCTCCGAGCAGCGCACCGTCACGTCGATCGGCGGTGGGGCGGTCGCGTTCACCGGGGCGAGCTCCCAGCTGCCGAGCGCGCGGGGCCGGTCGAGCCCCAGGCAGCCCGGGGCGAGCTCGACGATCAGCGACTCCTCCCCCCGTTCCAGCGCCTCGAGGTACCGCTGGCGGACCTCCGCCAGCCGCTGCGCGGTGTCCACCGTGACAGCCGTGCCCGCGTCGCTCATCCGCCGCTCTCGGGTATGGACTGCGGGTTCGTCGGGGTCACCTGCGAGGAGGTGACGTTCGCGAACAGCCGGAAGAAGCGGTCCAGCGTGAGGGGGAACACGCCCGTTTTGTCGTGCACGGTGCCCGTCGGGTCGGGCACGTTGGCGTGGTGCGGGTTCATCATCTTGACCATCGACTTTTCGACGTCAATCGTTCCGAACATCGCCTGGCGCTTGGCGGGCGGTTCGTCGCGGATCGTGGAGGGCTTACCGGAGGTGTCGAGGATTTCGACACCGAGCACCGCGTAGGCGTGCTCGGGGTACACGCTCTGGGTTGCGGCCCCGTGGTCTTTGCCCTCGTTCTCGACGATCAGCAGCTGGTCGAGCATGTCCTTGATCGCCTTCGAGCGTTTTTCGTCGATCAGCGTCGGGTTGGTGGCGGGTTCGGCGGCGGTCGTGGCCGCCACCGCGGCTGCTTCCTGGAGCGCGGTCTTGCAATTGGGCGGCGGTGGCTTGGGCAGCGGTTCGGGGTCCGGTTCGGCTTTTTCGAGCGCCTTGAGCGCGCTCGCGACTTTCGCCAGGCTCGCCGTGGTGGGCGGCTTCAGGTTGGCCCAGTCGGGGTCGCCTTCGGCGGCCACGAGCGCTTCCTGCAGACGTGTGTAGTACACGTCCGAGGCGGTGTCGGCGGTCACTACGCCCACCTTGCCTTCGTCCGGGACGGCGCCCTGCTCGTTGGCTTCGCCCTGGCCGGATAGCGTCAGCAGCCGTTCGAAGGACGCCTGGTTGGCGTTCAGGACCGCTTCGGAGGTGGCGTTCGGGGGCAGCGCAGCCGTTTCGGAGGTGTCGCTCTGGCCGCCCGCCACCTGCTCGCCCTCCTTGCCGTAGAACAGCGTCGTCGTGTAGCGCGGCCAGCCGCCCTCCAGGTTGCCGTAGCCCTGGCTCGGGTCCTGTTGCTCCCCCTCTGGGTTGTTCGCTTGTTCGGTTTTTTCTCCATGCCCGTACTGGCCGTACTCCTCGGAGAAGCGCGCGCCCGCCTTCTCCAGCAGCGGCGACCAGCGTGCCATCTGGAAGACCTCGAGCCGGTGCACCTCGAGCGTTTCGCCGTTGACGATGCACCACCACTTGCTCACCTTCGGTGTGTCGGCGGCACGCAGCTGCGCGCCGTGGACGGAGTGGCCGTAGGGCTGGTCGCCGATCAACGTGCGGATCGCCAACGCCACCGAGGGCGTGACGTCTGGCTGGGCGAGGTCCATCGGGAGTTCTTTGTTGACCGCCACCACGGTGGGGATGTAGTCGTAGGTCGGTGCCGCCGGGGGCGCGCCTGCGCCCGCGCCCGTCCCGGGGGTCGCCGCCACGGCCTGGCGTCTGTAGAAGGTCACCGACGCTCCCCCCGAGCCGTCCGGGCTCATCATCGATTGGATCTTGCCGGGGTCGCTGCTAACGATCGCGATGAACGTGGCCAAGTCCCAGCAATCCCCGATCTGGCCCTGTTGGACGTCGTCGGCCTTGGGCCCCGGGTCGATGAACAGCGAGTTGTCGGCCGACTCCTCGACGATCGGCGCGGCAGCGGTGCCCGAGATTTCTTTGACCGTGGTGAAGCCGTCGGGCGCGCTCGAGGAAGACGGCGAGGACTGCTGTTCGGACTGCTGTGCGGGGGCGGAGGAGGAGCCAGGGGCGGCAGAGCCGGACGAGGAGGATTCGGGGGCAGGGGAACCGGAGGAGGAGCTGGGGGAGGAGGAGCCCGATTCCTGCGTCGGCGCCGCCTGCTTTTCGAAGAGGTCTTCTTCGGAGACCGATTCACCTTCCAGCGGCGCCTCGGGCGTCGCCTTCACCTTCACGGCCATGTTGGCCGACTGTCCCCCCGGCGCGGCCGGCGCCTGGTGGTTGGCGGCGTCGGCGACCGACGGGTCCGCGTTGGCGGTGCCCGACGGCGCACCGGGGTTGCCTTCCACCTGCCGCGTGAGCTGGGCGCGCAGGCCGCCCTGGAGCAGCCCGGCGATCGCGCTGTTGCCGGCGGCCCGCAGCGCCCCAAGGGCCTCGAGGGGGCTCGGGGGGACGGCGGCGGGGAGCCGCTGCTGCGCGGGCTCGGCAGCCGCGGGCTCCTCGATCACCGCGTGCTCGGCCATCACCGCCATCGTACGCCCTCGCCGGGCGCGCGGCGCTAACGTCCACCGTGCAGCTCATCGCATATCCGTCGCGCCGCCACTGCCAGCATGACCACGACCACAATCGTCCCCCTCAACACGATGCTCGCCGACCTCGACGAGTCGCTGCGCGGGCTGCTCCAGCGTGAGCTGCAGCGCCACGGTTTCGACGGCGTGGAGATCGCCTTCGACGCACCCGCCAAGGAGTGGTCGGCGACGCTCAACGCCCCCACCGTCAACGCCTTCCTCTACGACCTGCGCGAGTCCAAAGACCACCGTCCGGTCGAGTGGGAGCTCGAACAGAGCCGTGGCGCCGCGCGCGAGCGCCGCCCGCCGCTGATCGTCGAGGCATCCTTCGCGCTCACCGCCTGGGCGCGCGCCGTGGAGGACGAGCACCGTCTGCTCTCGCAGGTACTCGCCGTGCTCTACGCCTACCCCGAACTGCCCGAGGAGGTGCTCGCCGGCGCGCTGCGCGACACGAGCGCCCAGCATCCGTTGCGCGCCAAAGTCGGCCAGCCCAAGGGCGAGGGGAAGGCCGATTTCTGGTCGTCGATCGGCGGCCAATACAAGGCCTCGCTCGACTATGTGATCGCGCTTGCCTGTGAGCCCGGCACCTCGCTCGAGCGCGGGCCGGAGGTGCGCACCCAGACGGTGCGCGTGCGCGACGCAGACGGCGCCCGCGCCAACGTGATCGAGCTGCACCGCGTCGGCGGGACGGTCCGCGACGGCGGCGGCGAGCCGCTCGCCAACGCGTGGGTGGCGATCCCGGAGCTGGGCCTGTGGACGGCGAGCGGGCCCGACGGGCGCTTTCGCTTCGAACGCGTCGGCCCCGGCGCCTATCGCTGCTTGGCGCGCGCCGCCGACGGCGGCGAGGCCGACGGCGAGTTGGTGGTGCCTGGTCCCGGCGTCGACATCGCGCTCGGCGCCGCCAAAGCGGCCGCTCGCCGTCGCCGCTGAAGCATTTCCGCGAGGCTCCTCACGCCTATGAGCGGGGCTTTCGGCTCGGCTGGAAAGCCCGCCGTCCACCGGTCGCTGGACGGGCTTTCATCGAGCGAGTCAGTGCTGTATCTTCGCTGGGCTCGCGAGTGAGTTTCGCGGGCACACATAGCGCGAGCCGTGCCGACACGCGAGTGGGTCAACGGATTGGGGGGCGCCGCACGACGCACCCTGGAAGCTCCGCCTGCGCGCCGGCAGTCACCAGCCGGATGTACACGACAGCGAGCGAAGGAGCCACATGCCCACCTATCTGACCCCCGGGGTCTACGTCGAGGAGATTCCCTCCCAGTCAAAGCCCATCGAGGGGGTCGGGACCTCGATCGCGGCGTTCGTCGGGCTCGCTCCGGGCGGTCCGATCAACACCCCGATGCGAATCTCCAACTGGACGCAGTTCGCGCGCCTGTTCGGCGATCCCCGCGAACCGGAGAACGGCCCGTTCATGGAGGGCGCCTATCTGGCGCATTCGGTGTACGGGTTCTTCCAGAACGGCGGCGGGCTCTGCTGGGTGGTGCGCGTCGGCGACGCCGACGACGCCCCCGCGGCGCAGGCGGCCCTGCCGGCCGCCGCGGACCCGGGGGTGGAGGCGTTCCGGGCGGTGGCGCTCGAGAACCCCGCCGCCGGCGCCGTCAAGCTCGAGCTCAGCGAGGAGGCGCCGGGCGGCGATGCCAAGAAAGACGGTGGCGAGGACAAGAAAGACGGCGGCGAGGCCAAACAGGAGCAGGCTCCGAGCTACCGGTTGGTGGTCAGCGCGGGCGGCGAGCAGGAGGTGTTCGAGGGGCTGTCGCTGAAGAAAGGCCGCAGTTATCTGGCGACCAAGGTGAACGCCACCTCCAAGCTGATCCGCATCGAGGAGACCGGCGCCTCGCTGCCCGAGGCCCAGCGCGCCCCCAAGGTCGGCAGCTACGCGCTGGCGCTGCCGAGCATCCCGTCCGCCAAGATCGAGTCCTCGCACTTCGAGGGCGACGTCGCGCGCCGGCGCGGCATGGGCGGCCTGGCCGCGGTCGACGAGGTGACGATGGTGTGCATGCCCGATCTGATGACGCTTGCCTCGAACGGCGCCGACGCGCAGCTGCGCGATCAGCAGGGCAAGATGATCGCCCACTGCGAGAACGCCGGCGACCGCATGGCGATCCTCGACGCGCCGCCCGACCTGCTGCCCCAGGACGTGCTGGAGTGGCGCCAGAACGTGGCCGGCTACGACTCCAAGTTCGCGACGCTCTACTACCCGTGGCTGGAGGTGATGAACCCGCTCACCAACCAGCCGCTGATGGTGCCGCCGAGCGGCCACATGGCCGGCGTGTGGGCGCGCACCGACTCCACCCGCGGCGTGCACAAGGCGCCCGCCAACGAGGTCGTGCTGGGCGTCAACGGGCTGGGCTTTCAGATCACCCAGGAGGAGCAGGGCGGCCTCAACCGCGTGGGCATCAACTGCATCCGCTCGTTCCCCGGTCGCGGCATCCGCGTGTGGGGCGCGCGCACGCTTTCCAGCGACCCGGAGTGGCGCTACCTGAACGTGCGCCGGCTGTTCAACTACATCTCCGAGTCGATCATGGAGGGCACGCAGTGGGCGGTGTTCGAGCCCAACGACGAACGGCTGTGGATGCAGCTGAAGATCGCCGCCTCCAACTTCCTCACGCGCACCTGGCGCGAAGGTGCGCTGTTCGGGCCGACTCCCGAACAGGCGTTTTTCGTGAAGTGCGACTCCGAGACCAACCCCCCGGATGTGATCGAGGCCGGTCAGGTGATCGTCGAAATCGGGATCGCGCCGGTCAAGCCGGCCGAGTTCGTCGTGTTCCGCATCAGCCAGTACTCCGCGGACGCCTCGGAGGTGAGCGAATAACGCCCACACACCCCCGCCCGACCGAGCTTGGCGGGGCGATCCTCCTCGGACCGCCGCACGAACCGGGCGCTCGCCTGCGCACCGCGACCACGATCTCTTGCGACCGCAATTCCTAGAAAGGAACCCATCGTATGCCGGACAAGCAGCCACGCCCCTCATCCCACTTCCGCCTCAACCTCGGCGGCCGTGAGAACGTCGGCATGTTCCGCGAGTGCTCGGGTCTCGACTCGGAGACCGACGTGATCGAGCAGAAATCGGTCGACGCCAACGGCCTGCCCACCGTGCGCAAGGTGCCGGGCGCCACGAAGTGGTCGAACATCACCCTCAAGCGCGGCATCGACGAGAACCTGGAACTGTGGAAGTGGCGCGACACGGTCATCAAGGAAGGCCCCGAATCGGCGCGGGTCGACGGGACGATCGAGCTGGTGGACTACAACGGGTCGACGATCGCCACGTACGCGTTCAAAGAAGGCTGGCCGATCAAGTACTCCGGCAGCTCGCTCAACGCCAGCGGCAACGAGATCGCCCTCGAGGAGCTGCACATCTGCCATGAGGGTTTGGAACGCCAGTAGATGCAGCGCTGGCGTGGAGACGGTGAGCGATGAGGACGGAGGTCGCGTTCACCCTCCCGCGGGGCTTCCTCGACAGTGCCGGCACGGTGCATCGCGAGGGCACGATGCGGCTCGCCACCGCCCGCGACGAGATCGAGCCGCTGCGCGATCCGGCGGTGCGCCAGAACGAGGCCTACCTCTCGGTGCTGCTGCTGGCGCGCGTGGTGACGCGAATCGGCACCGTGCGGGAGGTCGACGCGCCGCTGATCGAGAGCCTGTTCGCGGCCGACTTCGATCACCTGCAGCGACTCTACGAGCGGTTGAACACCGACAGCGAGGCCGTCGGAGTGCTTTCCTGCCCGGATTGCGGGCACTCCTTCGAGGTCGACCTCTCAGAGATCGAGGACCGAAGCCTGGGGGAATAGCGCGGCCATCTCCGCGCGAGCTGTTCGCGGAGATGGCCAGCCTCGCGGGTCGCTTCCACTGGTCGCTCGACGCACTGCTGGATCTCGAGCACGCCGACCGTCGCCGCTTCCTGGCCGAGGCACGGCGGCTGGGTGTGGGGGAGACCGTTGATGGCTGAGTCCACGCCCCGGCGGCGAGCGTCGATCGCCGGTCGTTTGCTGGCGCGCGCGCAGCGGCTCGACCGTCGCGGGGGATCGCGCCTGGCCGCGTCGGTGCTCGAGCGCCGCCGGGCGATTCCGGCCGCGGCATTGCCCCGCCTGCTGCCCGTTCGCGGGGATGGCGAGCGTCGTGTCGCGGCGAGCGTGGGCGCCGCCCGTGCTCCGCTTGCGCGCGCCGCCGAAGAGACCCCCGGCGCGCGCCCGGACGGGATGAGCGAATTCGCGGCCAGGTGGCTGTTCGGCGACGGTCCCGCCGAGGGCATCCCCTTCGCCGGCGGTGCCGCGGTCCCGGCCGAGGCGGTTTCGGGGCCGCCGGCGTTTCTCGCTGGCCGATCTCCGACCGATCGCGGCGCCACCGCCGGGAGCGCCGCCGCGGCGCGCGCGGCGCGCTCGGCCAGCCGGACGCCGGCTCCCCGCGGCCGTGTGCACGAGGAGCGTCCGCTGCGCCTCTCGTCCACGCCGCCCCTCGCGCGTGCCGCGGACGCAGAGCCGGCTTCGCCCCCGACCACCGAGATCCCAACCGCCACGCCCGCGCCGGCCTCCGTGGCCCGCTCTCCGTCGCAGACCTCGCCGGCCTCCGATGGCGCGCAGGCCTCCGAGTCTCGGCCCGCGCCGGCTGCGACGCCATCTGCGCCCGTCGAGACGCCGCCGCCGTCTCCCGCCGAGGCGTCGGCGCCGTCCCCGGTGCCTGCACCCGTCGCGGTACGGCCGGTGCCGCGGGCGCCCTCGCCCGCCCCGGCTGCGGCACGCGCTCCGGTCGCCCTTCGGCGCGTCGCGCGGCCACCGCTCGCGGAGCGGGCTGCCGCCGATGCCACAGGCCCGATCGCGGCTCGCGCCCCCCGCACGCTGCTGGGGCGAATCGCCGACCGCCTGCTGGGCGATCGTCGATCGGCCGGGCGCGCGGAGCGGTCAGGGGAACCGGCTGAGGGCACACCTGATTCCCGTGTCTCCGAGCACCATCTCGGACCGCCGCCGGCCGGTGCGGGGCGTGCGGTGGCGAGCGCCCTTGCGCGAACGCCTGCTTCGGCGCCGTCACCCGCGCCGCCCCGCGCCGGGACGGATGAGGGTGACGTGGGAGGGAGGAGCGCTCCGGAGAGCGCCGAGTCGCGGGCGAGTTCCCGCGACAGCGTCTCGTCCCGCCCTGCCGAGGCCCCGGAGGGGGCGTCGTCGAGGTTCGCGCCCGACGACGCCGAGTGGGCATCTGCGCCCGGCGAGGGCGGGGGAACGCCTGCGCCCACGCCGTCCTCCGGGGCGTCTGCCGCCCCGGGCGCGAGCCAGCCCGACCTCGAAGACCCCCCGAGTGCTTTCGAGGGTCGTGACGACGCCTCCATCGAGGCGGTCTCACCGGGCGCCGCCGCGGTCCCGCCGCCCGGCGCCTCAACGGCGCGCGGCGTCGAATCGGGAACACCCGTGGTCGGCGACCGCGCGCAGGTGACCCCGTCTGCCGAGCCGAGCGGGCTGCGGCGCGCCTTGGCACGGCTGCGCACCGGCCGTGATCTCCAGCCGGCGCCCTCCAAGGGCGGTGCATCGCAGCCCACGGGCCGCCAGGGCCCGGTCGTGCGTCCCTCGGCGGAGACGGCCGTGGTGGCGCCCACAACCATCCATCGCGCGCCGGCCGGGTCGGCGCCCTCGCGGGTGCCCGCCGCCCCCCACGTTGCGCCATTGGACTTCATGGCGCCCAACCCGGGTGGTTGGACCTCCCAGAGCTCGCTTGCGCCGATCGCGCTCGGCGGTCCCGAGACTCCCACCCCTACGGTCTCCGCGGCGGCTCCCGTCGTGGCGCGAGCTTCCTCCGCCCGTCCGTCCGTGCGTTTGCAACGTAGTGCCGCGCGAGCCTCCTCCTCGCGCTTCGCGCAGGCCGCCTCCCCGACCGCCGCGTTGCGCGGCGGCCCCTCCGATCTTCCACCGGTGGGATCCCAGCCTCGGCCGGGCGCTTCGACAAGCGGCGCACGGCTGGCTGACGCGACCGGGGCGGCGCTGCACCGCGATGCGACCGGCGGCGTGGAGACGATCGAGTTCCCCGTCGGCTCCGCGGGCGGATCCGCTCCCGGCCCGCTCGGCTCCGAGGGTGTCCTCGCGCGGGCCGCCGCCGGAGGGCCGAGCCCCGCGGGTGCGCCCGGCGAAGCGCCGAGCCCCGCGACTGCCCCGGCGCCCGGCGCGGCCGCGCAGCCGGGAGGGAGCCCCGAAGGCGAAGGTGGAGGCGCCTCCAGCGGCGGCGCTTCGGCCTCGCACGCCGGCGCCTCGCCGCAGGCCGACGACCTCTACGAGCACGTGATCGAGCGCCTGCGCCGCGATTTGCTCAGCGAGCGCGAGCGGATGGGGGATCTGCTGGGAGACCTTCCGTGATGGACCGCCGGCGAGATGAATTGCCCAGATGCGAGATGAAAGCGAGACGGCACCTACGATGACTCCCTCCATGGAACTCGAAGTCGCTCTGCCCGAAGTCGCTCTGCCCAGCGTCGAAATCTCGATCGGCGGCGAAGAAGAAAGCGGCGGTGGGACGGGCGGTGTCGGGGGATCCGGAACCCGCCCCGATCCCGTCGGCGAGCTGCGCTTTCTGGTGGAAATCGCCGGCGTGGAAATCGGGTGGTTCAGCGAATGCACCGGGCTGCAGGCCGAACACGAAGTGATGGAATACCTGCCCGGGGGTGCGCCCTCGCCGATCAAGCTGCGCGGCGCCATCAAGTACCCGAACATCGTGCTCAAGCGCGGCATCACCACCGAAGACGCGCTGATCGCATGGTTTTTCGAAGCGCAGGCGCCTGAAGAACGCCCGGACCTGACGATCACCCTGTTCGGGCCCAACCTGCAGCCGATCCAGCAGTGGGTGTTCAACGGAGCCTTCCCGCTGAAGTGGCAGGGCCCCACGTTGAACGCCGCCTCCAACAAGACCGCCACCGAGGCGCTCGAGCTCGGCCACGCCGGCATGGACCCCAACATGAGCGGAGCGGTGCAGTGACCCACCAACCGACTGACAGGATGGCCACCGATGGCTGAAGTCGAAAACCTCCAGCAGGCACAGATCCTGATCGAAGGGGAATCCGAACCATTGGTGTGCCTGTTCAACCCCAAGGAATACACGATCACCAAGAGCTCCTCCTGGAACGCCAAGCAGGCCGCGGGCGTGAGCCTGCCGCCCGTGCAGTACGGCGGCGGGTCGCCACGGGAACTGTCGTTTGAAATCCTGCTCGACGACCTCGAAGGCACCTACGAAGTCGAACCGGAAGTCAACCGCCTGTTCCTGGCGATGGAAGCCAACCCCGCGACCGCGCCGCAGACGGGGAAAGGCAACCCCACCGCGAGCCCGCCGAAGCTGACCTTCTCCTGGGGTGCCACGCTCTCCTTCGAAGCGGCCCTGAAGAGCCTCTCGGTGCAGTACGTGCGCTTCGCGCCCGACGGCACGCCGATCCGCGCGAAAGTCAAGCTGTCGCTCGTGCAGGTGGAAGCCGCCGACAGCAGCTCGGGCGTCGAAGTGCCGCCCCCCCAGAACCCCACGACGCGCGCCCGCGCCGAACTGGGGTCGCGCACGGTGCGCGACGGGGACACGCTGCAGTCGCTCGCCTACGACGCCTACGGCGACCCGACCGCGTGGCGGGCGATCGCGCAGGCCAACGGCATCGACGACCCCATGCGACTGCGCCGCGGCGCGCGTTTGTCGATCCCGCGCCTGCAGCGATGAGCCCCGCCGCGACCAAAGGCGTCGTCGCCGGCATCGAAGTGCGTCTCGGCGGGCAAGCGCTCGCACCGACGGTGCTGCAGAAGCTGATCGAGGTGCGCATCCAGGAGAACCTGATGCTCCCCGACACCTTTTTGATGCGCATCTCCGACCCCGACATGAAACAGGTCGACTCCGCCGTGTACGAAATCGGCGCCGAAGTCGAAATCCTGCTGGCCTCCGCACACGAAGGCTCCCTGCAGCCGGTTTTCAAGGGCCAGGTCACGGCCCTGGAACCGGAGTTTTCCGCCGGCGGCGCCTATGTGGCGCTGCGCGGCTACGACAACTCCCACGCGATGCACCGCACCAAGCGCACGCAGACCTACCAGAACGCCACCGCCGACGACATCGCCCGCAAGGTCGCCGCGCGCTCGGGCCTGCAGCCCGGGACGATCGAAGCGGCCGGCGCGCCCCACGACTTCATCCAGCAGAGCAACGAGTCCGACTGGGAGTTCCTGTGGCGGCTCGCGGGCGCGATCGACTTCGAGGTGGTGGTGGTGGACAAAGAAATGCACTTCCGCGAAGCCGGCGGTATGGCCGATGCTGAACCGGTGACGCTCGCGTGGGGCGCGCAGCTGGTCTCCTTCCGCCCGCGCGTGACGGGAGTGCAGCAGATGCACGAAGTGCTCGTGCGCGGCTGGGACCCCTCGACCAAGCAGGTGATCGAATCCACCGCCACCGCCGACTCGCCGAGCTCCACGATGGGGATCGAACGCGACGGTGTCGTGGAATCGCTGGGCGGTGGCACGATGACGGTCGCCGACCGGCCGGTGATGACGCAGGCCGAGGCGGATGCCCTGGCCAGCAGCGTCGCCGCGCACCTCGGCAACGCGTTCGTCGAGGCCGACGGCTCCTGCCACGGCGACCCGCGCATCCGCGCCGGCTCCAAAGTGAAGATCGAAAAGGTAGGCGTTCGCTTCTCGGGCACCTACTCGCTGTCCGCGGTGACGCACGTGTTTCGCGGCGCGAAGGGCTACGAAACGCACTTCTCGGTGACGGGGCGCTCGCCGCGCAGCCTCGTCGACCTGATGACCCCGGCCGCCAAGCGCTCGTGGGGGGATTCGGTGGTAGTCGGCGTGGTCACCCAGAACGAAGACCCCGAAGGGCTGGGGCGGGTGCGCGTGAAGTACCCGGCGCTCGGGGAAGACACGGAGGGGTGGTGGGCGCGCGTCGTCTCGATCTCCGCCGGCGAAGGCCGCGGCGTGATGATGATGCCGATCGTCGGCGACGAGGTGTTGCTGGCTTTCGAGCACGGCGACGTGCGCCGGCCGTTCGTGCTCGGCTCGCTGTTCAACGGCCAATCGAAGCCGAAGGAACTCTCGCAAACCGACGGCTCGTTCGCGCTCGGCTCCGACAAGGCGGTGTCCGTCAAGGCCGCCGAGGGCGTGACAATCGAAAGCGGAAAGACGCTCCAACTGATCTCCGAAGCCGACATGAAGGTCACCGCGCAGCAGGGGTTGACCGAGGAAGTGCAGGGCGAACGCTCGCTGGAAGCGCAGGGTTCGGTGACGGTCAAGGGCGGCGCCTCGGTGACCGTCGAATCGCAGGCCGCCGTCACGATCAAGGCGCCGGCGATCACGATCGAAGCCGATGGCGTGGTGCAGATCTCAGGCGCGCAGGTGATGCTGGGATGAGCGACTTCCTGGGCGCCGGGCTGGCCTTTCCACTGCAGGTCGACCGGCGCGGCGGCATCGCGCTGGCGCACGAGGAGACCGACGTCGAGCAGGCGATCGCGCTGATCCTCGCCACCGCGCCGGGGGAACGGCCGATGCGACCGGAGTTTGGCTGCGGCGTGCACGACTACGTGTTCGAGCGGGTCGACTCCTACGCGATGGGCCGGATCGAGCACGAGGTGCGCGTGGCGCTCAAGCGCTGGGAGCCGCGCATCGAGGTGATCGGCGTCGGTTTCGACACCTCGCGCGCCGCCCGCGGGGAACTGGTGATCGACATCGCCTACCGTGTGGTGGCGGCCAACGACGTGCGCAACCTGGTCTACCCTTTCTACGTGATCCCCGCGGAGGAGCTCGCGCCCCCGGAGCCACAGCGATGAGCCTGCCCGAGATCACGCTCGACGACCGCGGCTTTCAGGATCTCGTCTCCGAGGCCCGCACGCGGATCGCGCTCGCTTGCCCGGAGTGGACCGAGCACAACGTCTCCGACCCCGGCATCACGCTGATCGAGCTGTTTGCGTGGATGACCGACACGCTGCTGTACCGCGTCAACCGCATTCCCGACAAGCTGCACGTGGCGCTGCTGGAGCTGCTCGGCGTGCAGCTCGCCCCGCCCGCCGCCGCCGCGACCGAGGTCCGCTTCATGCTCGCCGGTCCCGTCGAGGAGACCGTCGAGATCCCGGCCGTGGAAACCGAGGTCGGCACGGTACGCACCACCGACGAGCCCGCGATCGTCTTCCAGGTCACGGAGGGTCTGGCGATCGAGCCGCAGCGGCCCGCCGCCTACGCGGTGCAGCGCGCCGGGGCGGTCAAGGACGTCGGCGTGGCCCGCGGCCGCGCCAAGCCGACCGGCGCCGACCGCGCGCCGTTCGCCTCCCCGCCACAGGTCGGCGACGCATTGTTGCTCGGTTTTGCCCACCCGATCGGGCGGCTGGTGATGCAGGTCGAGTTCGACGGCTCGCACGCGCGCGGCGCCGGCGTGGACCCCGAGGATCCGCCGCTGCGCTGGGAGGTGTCGGGCGCCGACGGCTCCTGGAGCGAGGCGACGGTGCTGGAGGATCTGACCGGCGGCTTCAACTTCGGCGCCGGCACGATCACGCTGGAGCTGCCCCGCCACTCGGCGATCCACGCGATCGCCGGGCACCGCATGCACTGGCTGCGCTGCCGCCTGCATGACCGCACCCGCTCGGGCGCGGTCGGCGTGACCTACTCGCACGCCCCCGAGGTTTACGAGATCACGGCGGCCCCCGTGGGAGCTGTGCTGCCGGCGGCGCACGCCGCCAGCGAGCGCCACGAGTCGCTCGGTGTCGCCGACGGCACCCCGGGCGCCGTCCTGCGCCTGCGCAACCGCCCCGTGCTGAGCCCCGCCGCCGGCGAGACGCTCGAGGTGCGCGAGCCCGGAGCCGAGACGTGGCGCGCGTGGGAGATGCGCGAGAGTTTCGCCGCCAGCGGCCCGCACGACCGCCACGCGGTGCTCGACGCGGCCAACGGGGAGGTGGCGCTCGGTCCCGCCGTGCGCCAGCCCAACGGCGGCTGGCGCCAGTACGGTGCGATCCCTCCCAACGGCGCGGCGCTGCGCTTCAGCCGCTACCGCCATGGAGGCGGGCGCGCCGGCAACGTCGCCGCCGACACCCTCACGGTGCTCAAGACCGCGATCCCGTCCGTCGCCTCGGTCACCAACCCGCGCCCCGCGCTCGGCGGGGTGGACGCCGAGTCGCTGGCCTCGGCGCGCGAGCGGGCGGCGCTTGAGATCCGCTCCCGCGATCGCGCCGTGACCGCCGAGGACTTCGAGCTGCTCGCGGTGCACGCGTCCCCCCAGGCGGCGCGCGCGATCTGTGTGCCGCCCTCCGGCGAGGGCCCGATCTGCGTGCACGTGCTCCCCCGCGTGGATCCCGCCGACCGGCGGCTGACGCTCGAGGAGCTGACGCCCGGCGAGGAGCTGCTGAGCGAGATCGCCGCCTACCTCGACGAGCGCCGTCTGATCGGGACCGCGGTGCACCTGCTGCCGGTGCGCTTCAAAGCGGTGTCGGTGGTCGTCAACCTGCAGGTCTCTCCGCTCGCCGACCCCGAGCGCGTGGAGCAGGACGTGGAGCATGCGCTCTACACCTACCTCAACCCGTTGATCGGCGGCTCCCCGCACGGCCCCGGCGAGGGCTGGCCGTTCGGGCGCGCGCTCAACCAGGGCGAGCTGTTTGGCGTGGTGCACGCGATCGAGGGCGTCGAGTTCGTCAAGATCCTGCGGCTGTACGAGACCGACCTCGCCACCGGCGAGCAGGCCGCCAAGCCGCTCGGCGGCCACCTGCCGCTGGAGGACGACGAGCTGATCGCCTCCGGATCCCACGTGGTGAAAGCGACGCACCGGGAGCTTTAATAGAGCGGTGGCGAGCGAGCACCCAAACGGCGATGGCAACGGGCGCACGTTCGCGGGCGGCGGCTTCGGGACGATCCAGATGCGGCGCGTGGTGGGCGAGGATCCCCCGCCGGCGCCGGTGTCCGCTCGCGCTTACCTGCGAACCGGGCTGCCGGCGGTCTACCGCGAGGGGGACTTCGGGATGCGCTTCGTCGGCGCGCTGGAGCACCTGCTGGACCCGGTGGTGGCGCTGCTGGACAACCTCCCGGCCCACTTCGACCCCCGCCACGCTCCCCCCGACGTGCTCGAGCTGCTGGCCGCGTGGCTCGGCCAGGAACGCGACGAGTTCCGTCTCGGCGAGGAGCGCCGCGAGCTGGTGCGGGGCGCCGCCGAGCTGCTGCGCCTGCGGGGCACGCGCGCGGGGCTGGAGCTGGCGCTGGAGCTTGCGTTCCCCGGTGTGCCGTTCCGCATCGAGGATGGCGGCGGCGTGTCGTGGTCGACCGAGCCCGACACGCCCCCGCCCGTGGGTCGCCCATCGTTCGTGGTGTACTGCGAGCAGCCCGTGCCGGAGGACACGCAGGCGGCGATCGCGCGCCTGATCGAACGCTCCAAGCCTGCCCACACCGGCTTTCGCCTGCGCGTGAAGGCGCCACGGGCCCGCGCGAAGGAGGAGGGTCCGTGAGGGCCGCTCGATCCTCGTTGCCGCCCGCGCCGCCACCTCGGCTGGTTCGTGAGGGGGAGGGCTTGTGAGGATCTGCCAGAGCTGCGGGCGCGAGAACGCCGAGGACTCGGATTTCTGCGCGTGTGGCGAGTACCTGCGTTGGGAGCCGACGTCGTTCGTCTCAGCCGTCAAGCCTCCGGGGGGCGCCGCTGCGGGGCCGGGCTCGGAGGCAGGGGGAAAGGGGGAGGTGGGAGATCCCAACCTCACGCTCGCTCCGAGCGCCGCGGCGGGGAGCCGGGCCGCGCCCACCCCGGCGACCGGAGCCGCTCCCAACCAAATGCCGGGAGCTGGCGCCTTCGCCTCGCCTCCCGCCGGCGCGGACGTGGCGCCGGCCCGCGCCGAGGCGCCTCCGGGGGTGGCATCGCTGCTGCTGCGCCGGCCCGAGGACGAAGGCCCGGTCGAGGGTCCCGTCGAGGTGCGGGTCGACCCGGGCGGGCGCGTCACGATCCTCGGGCTGATCCGCAACCAGGGAGCGATCGTCGACAACTACGACATCGCCGTCGCCGGGATGCCCGACGGGTGGTGGACGGTGACACCACCCACCGCCTATCTGGTCCCCTACGGCGCCGGCGGCATCTATGAGCAGGAGGTCCAGATCATCCTGCATCCCCCGCGCGCGCCCGAGGCGCTCGCGGGGGCGTGGCCGCTGGAGGTGACGGCCACCTCGCGCGCGTACGGCTCCGAGGTGGCGCGCGCGCCCGCGACGGTGACGATCGGTCCCTACCAGGACGTGGCCAGCGAACTTCGGCCAGAGCGGGCCTCCGGCCGTTTGAAAGCCCGCTTCGTGCTCACCGTGCACAACCGCGCCAACGCCCCCACCGACGTAGCGGTGGCCGCCGAAGACGCCGACGACGAATGTCATTTCCGCTTCGCCGAGCCCACGATCGCGGTGGAGCCCGGGCAGGCGATCGAGGCGCCGTTCACCGTTTTCCCGCCGCGCCAGCACTGGATTGGGCGCCCGCACGATCGGCGCCTGGGGGTGACGGCCACGCCCGTGGGCTCAGACCAGCCCTCGCCGCCGCGCGCCGCGGTTTACCGCCAGCGGGCGTGGCTGCCGTGGTGGCTGTCGATCGTCGCCCCGCTCGTCGCGCTCGCCGTGGTGGCGCTCCTGTTGCTGCTGCCGAAGAAGACCACGGTGCCCAACCTGGAGAAGGCGTCGAGCGTGTTTGCCGCGCAGAAGCTCCTGGGCGAAGCCGGCCTGAAGCTCTCCCCCCAGGTCGGCGAGGTGACCAAGCCGGAAGTCCGGCCGGGCACGATCGTCGAACAGTCGCCCGCCGCCGGCAAGCACGTCAAGAAGGGCTCGCTCGTCACGATCGAGGTGGCCAAGGGCACGGGCAAGGACAAGGTGCCCTCGGTGATTGGACTGACGCCCGTCACCGCCGCGGGGGCGCTGCGCACCGCCGGGGTGGCGCTGGGAGCGATCTCCCCGCAGCCGGTGAACCCCACCGGCAAGATCGCCTCCCAGATTCCGGCCGCCAACGAAACCGTGCCGGCCGGCACGCCGGTCGCGGTGTTCCTCGCCCCCCCCGGCAAGGCCGGTGGCGCCGCGAAGGCGGCAGGCGCGGCCGCGGCGGGAGCGGCGGCGGGCGCTGCCGGGGCCGCCGCGGCCGGGAAGGGCGGCGCGGTGACGATCCCCAAGCTCAGCGGCGCCCCCACCGCGGCCGCCGCGGCGCTCTCCCAGCTCGGGCTGGTGCCCTCCACCTCCGAACGCTTCGCCTCCGCCGCCAAGGGCGCGCTGATCGGCAGCTCCCCGTCGGCGGGCACGAAGGTGAAGGCCGGCACGAAGGTCGCGGTGCTCGTGTCCGCCGGCTTCCCCGACCTCTCCTACGACAACGGCACCGCCGTGCAGGTCGTGGACGGCGCGAGCGGCAAGCCGGTGGTGAAGGTTCCGACCTCCACGCAGAGCCAGGAGGAGGCGTCGTGGAGCATCGACGGCTCCCACCTCGTCTACCGCCAGGGCAACGGCCTGGAGCTGCTGGCGGCCGGCAAGTCGGGCGCCCAGCCGGTCGGGCTCACCGGCACCGAAGCCGATGCCCACGACCCCGCGTTTGCCCCCACCACCAAAGCCAACATCCTCGCCTACGTCGAAGACCACGGCGGCTCATCGCAGCTGTGCTTCGCGACGATCGGGCCGTACGTGCTGGCTCCCGACTGCACCTCCCACCCGGGCTGGGAACTCGGCCGCCAGATCTCGTGGGCGCCGGACGGCTCGTCGCTGCTCGTGTTCGGGGTGCAAACCGGTCACCCCGGGACGTTCGGTTTGATCGAGTTCGTCTCCAACGTCCCGTTCTCCACCCAGGCCTCCAACTGGGGGCACGGGACGCTCGTCACCAGCGACGCGCACACCAACGAAGGGGTGATCGCGGGGGTGTTTTCGCCCAACGGCAAGCAGCTCGCGCTGATCGCCAACTTCGGCGGCGGCGGCTTTCACCTCTACCTCGCGCCCGCCGACGAATTCACGCTCGCCCAGGCCAAGGCGCTGCCGGTCGCCGCCTGCCAGGTGAGCTGGCGCTCCGACGGCGAAGAGCTGGCGGTGATGCAGGCCGACTCTCCCTGCCAGGACCCGACCGGCAACATCGTGACGATCTCGCCCGCCAACCCGTCGGTCGAGACCGTGATCGCGACCGGCGCCTCACACCCGGCGTGGCAGCCGGTGACGCTCCATGGCTGACACCCGCCGGCTCTCTGGCGACCGCCGGCGCCCTGTGCCCGGTGCCACCGTGACCCCGGAGCTGCTCCATGGCTGACACCCGCAGGCTCTCCGTGCCGGGTGCCACCGCCACGTCGGAGTCACTGGTGCTGGTGCTGCCGGACGGCTCGCGGGTGCCGATCGCGGGCGAGCTGACGATCGGCCGCGGCGAGCAGGCCACCGTGCGGATTCTCGCCCCGACCGTCTCACGCGCCCACGCCCGCATCCTCCCCGGCCCTGCCGGGCCGTTGCTGGAGGACACCGGCTCGCGTTTCGGCACGCTGCTCGACGGCGCGGCGGTCACCGAGCCGCGGCCACTTCGCGTGGGCAGCGAGATCCGCGTGGGCGACGTCATGCTCGTGATCCACTCCGACGGCCCACCGCCTCCGCTTGCACAGGAGCTGCCGGCGGGTGCGGGCGAGACCGTCGTGATGCCGGTCGGCGCCACCCAACTCGGCCTGCGTCCGGCCGCCGCCACCGGCGCCAGCCCGCCCGGCGCACCCGGGGGAGCCCGATCGATCCCGGACGGCCGCATGCGGCCCCGCGTGCGCTCCGGCTGGGCGCTCAAGCGGCTGGGCGCCGACGAGGGCGAGCGGCGCTTCGTGCTGCGCGACCTGCGCGACGGCGGCTTCCTGCGGATGGACGCCGAGGACGCGGCGTTGTTCGAAATGCTCGACGGAAGCCACACCGTGATGGAGCTGCTCGGCACCGCCGAACGCGCGCTCGGACCAACCGGCCCGGGCCGCCTCGCACGCCTGCTCGCCGAGCTGGGGGACAGGGGGCTGCTCGACGGAGTGGTCGGGGTGGATGGCCACGCGTCAGGGACCGCGGGAGGTGCGGGGCAGGCGGGTTTGGGAGCGGGCGGCGCGGTGCAAGGAGGCGTGGGTGGTACTGCGTACGGTGGTCCGGGCGCTGGAGGTGCGGCCAAGGGCGGGGTGGGCGGTGCCGCCAAGGAAGGTAAGGGGCTGGCATCTGGCATGGAGCGCGCGGCGCTGGCGGGAGGAGGGGTCGGCGGGGTGGAGCGCGTGGCGCTGGCGAAGGGGATGCAGAAGATCGGGAAGGGCGAGGCGAAGCTGGGCCGGATGGCCAGGAAGGGGGCGAGGATCGACAGGGCGGGAGCCGCGCCCTCCGGGAGCCGTCTGGCGCGGATATTGCAGCCGCGCCAGCGCACCTACGACTGGGTGGGCGAGCGCTGTGAACGTGCCTACCGCCGCTGGGGCCGGTTGTTTTTCTCGCCGCTCACGCTCACCTTCCTCGCGCTGTTTGCACTCGCGGGCTTCGCCGCGTTCTCCTACATCGTCGGCGCGCGCTACGGCACGCCGTTTGTCGTCGCCAACCGTTTGGTGCTCGGCGGCGCGGTCTACATCGTCGGCCGCTTCGCCCTCGTGATGGTGCACGAGCTGGCCCACGGAATGGCGCTCGTCCACTACGGCCGGCGGCCGGCCAGCGGCGGATTGCGGTTGATCCTGCTGTTCCCCTACGCCTTCGTCGACACCTCCGAGGCGTATTTCGAGCCCCGCGCGCATCGCATCGTGATCTCCGCCGCCGGGCCGATCTCCGACCTCTCCTTCGGTGCGCTGTTCTCCTTCCTCTGCGCGGTGTGGCCGGCGGGGTCGGTGCGCGACGTGTTCTTCCAGCTCGCGTTCGGCTCCTACGTCGGCGCGTTCTTCAACCTCAACCCGTTCCTCGACCGCGACGGCTACCACATCCTCGTCGACGTGCTGCGCGAGCCGGGCCTGCGCCAGCGCGCCCGCCGCCAGCTCTCCCAGCGGCTGTCCGGCGCCGCTCCAAGCGCCGAGGACTCCCCGGTGCTGCTGCGCTACGGCATCTTCGCGCTGGTGTGGACCGTGTTGGCGGCTGCGTTCGTGGTGGTCTTCTCCACGCGCTACTACGACCGGCTCGTGCATATCGCGCCACCCGGCGCGGTGGTCGCGGTGTTCATTCTCTTCTGGGTCGTGCTGTTCATCCCCATCGGGCTCACGCTCGGGCTGCCGCTGTGGCGGCGGCTACGCTATGGGACGACGGAGGTCAACCGTGTCATCCGCTGACGATTACGCGCAGAAGGCCGGCCAGCTGATCGAACGGCTGCTGGCGGACGCCCATTTCCGCGCCGAGTTCCGCAAGGACCCCGCCGGCGCCTGCCGCACGCTCGGCCTCGCCGACCTCGCCACCGAGCTCGGCGAGGGCGGCAAATCGATGCACACCCTGGAAGTGCGCGAGTCGAAGTCGAGCCTCGCCGGCGTGGTGATGGCCGTCGCGGCCGAGGGCATCGGCGTGGTGGAGCTGCACGGCCTGGTTGAGCACGGACTGCTCAAAGGCAACCTGGGCGCCGCCGGCGAGCGCGCGCTGCGCGGCGTCAACCCGCTTCACCCCGCCAGCAGCCTGCACTCCGAGCTGCGCGCCGAGAACCCGCTGAGCGGCGCCTCGCACAACCCGGTGGGCGCGGCCGAGCGCGCCTCGGCACTCGCCCACGAGGCCGGGCAGAGCTCGGGGTCGGGCGCCCCGGGGGCCGCGCCAGGTACTGGCGCACCCGGTGGCGCCGCCGCGGGCACGGCCGCGCCGGGGGGCGCGGCTGGCACAGCTGCACCGGCGGGCGCGGCACCGGGGGGCGCCGCCTCGACGTCGGCCGCCGCATCCGCTCCGGGTGGCGCACCGGGAGCGTCCACCCCTGGTGGCGCCGTCGCGGGGACGGCCACGCCGGGCGGTGCCGAGGCGGCGGCGTCACCGGGTGCTCCAGCTTCGGGCGGCTCGATCGCGAGCGGCTCGGGTGGCTCCTCGTGGGGGCCACCCCCACCCAGCGGCGCGGCTGCCGCCGCGAACGCGGGCGAGGCACCCGCGGTGGGAGCGCCGGTAACCCCCGTACCCGCTCACGGCGCACCGGAAGTGGCACCGGCCGGGACGCCCGCTCCATCGCAGCCCGTCGGTGGGGGAGGCGCGCCGGCAGGCGGTGGGGCCGGGACGCCGGTGCCACCGCCAACCCCCCCGGCGCCGGGCGCGCAGCCGGCCGCCGGCGGCGCCGTGCCGGTCTGGCCGGAACCCGCGCAAACTCCGGCCGGCGGCGGCGCAGCGGCGGCTCAGGTGGCAGACCTCGCGGGGCAGGCGCCCGCCCTTCCCACCACCGGAACGGGCTCGCCCGGGCTGGCCGAGCTGTTGAACAGCCCGCACCTGGCGCTGCCGCCGGACGTGCGGACGATCTTCGCGCAGGGCAACGTTGACCCCCGGATCGTGTCGGTGCTCGACAGTGCGGTGGCCCACCACAACATCGTGATCGGCGACATCGAGACGACCACCGAACCTGTGCACGCGCAGGCGATCGACATCGTCTCCGTCGACGGACAGCCGGTCGGCCCCGGCAATGTGGCCGCCCGCGATCTGATCACGGAGATCGCGGCGCTGGAACCGGGCGTGCGCCCCAGCGAGATCGGCACGCCGTGGCCAATCCAGTCGCAGGGCTTTTTCACCGACGCCCAGCACGAGAATCGACTGCATCTCGCGTTCACCTCGGTCGGCGACTACCAGGCTCCTCCCGCCGGAGCGGCGCCCGGCGCTGCTGCGTTCTCCGCGTCACCTGGCGCGGGCGCGGCCTCGCCCGCGATCTCCGCGTCACCCGACGGGGCGGTTTACGCCACGCCGGCCCCAGCGGTGGAGGCATTTGCGGCTCCGCAGGCGCGTAGCGAGAGCGGCGCCGCCGTGGCCCTTTCGTGGGCGCACTCGATGCTGCACAAGCTGCCGGAGAGCGAAGGCGAAAACGTGGGGCCCGCGCTCAATCGCTTCGAGGGGGCGTTCGGCTTCCACGGCGCTCCCTGGTGTGGCATTTTCGTCGGCCACGCGCTGGAGCACGCGGGGCTGAAAGTGCCCGACTCGATCGCGTCGGTCGCTTCGATCCTGGAGATGGCCAAGAACGGCGAAGGGCCTTTTGAGAAAGGCATCCTGCCGATCGGCGCCGTGCGCCCTGGCGATCTCGTCACTTTCGGCGGCAGCGAGCACGTGGCGATGGTCGTGAAGGTCGACGGCGAAGGGATCCACACGATCGCGGGCAACTACGAAAACAACGTCACCGAACACACCTATTCGCCGAGCGAAGTAACCGGTGCGGTGCGACCGCAGTATGCTGCCGTGCTCCCTCAGGTCCAGGCGCCCGGTGGCGCTCCGGGAGGCGTGGTTGCGGCTGGTGGTGCTCCAGGAGGTGCGTCCTCGCCCTCGGTGGTCCCATCGGCGGCGTCTGTGCCCGGTGCCGCCGCGATCCCCGGTGGCGCTCCTGGCGCTGGCGCGGCCGCAGCCGGCAGCCCCGCGCCGGGCGCGGGCGCGGCGGTGGCCTCCGGCGCCGAAGTACCCGGTGGCGCCCAGGTCGCTGGAGTGCCACCCGTCCAATCGGGTACGGGTGTTTTCAGTGCCGCGTCGCCGCACGTTTCGGGGGCCTCCCTGCACACGGTGAAATTCCTCCAGGCGGTCCAGCCGTCTTCGAATGCCTCGCCCCAGGTTCAGGCTGCCGTCGACCAAGCCGCGACTCAGCCCGCCGGCGCTTCCACCGCGGCGGGCGCGCCGGGAAGCGGGAGCGCCGCCGAAGCGGCCCCCGGCACGGGGAGCGCCGCCGACACAGCGCCCGGCCCAGGCGGCGCCGCCGAAGCCGCACCTGGCACTGGGGGAGGGGCCGACGCCGTCGTCGGAGCGAGCGACCTGGCGTCGGGCACGATCCCCTACCCCGGCGACAATGCGCCGAAGGCCGACATCGCGCAGTGGATGGGCGACATTGCGCAGAAGCACGGGCTGCCGCGCGAGCTGCCGGTGATGGCATCGCTGGTCGAGTCGAGTCTCCACAACGACTCCTTCGGCGACCGCGACTCGCTCGGGTACTTCCAGATGCGCACCAGCGTGTGGGACAACGGCCAATACGCCGGCTACCCGCACGACCCGGCGTTGCAGTTGAAGTGGTTCATCGACCAGGCGCTCGCCGTCAAGAGCCAGATGGCCGACCGCCACTTCGGCTCCGACCCCTCCAATTACGGTGAATGGATCGACGAAATCGAGCGGCCCGCCGAAGAATACCGGGGTCGCTACCAGCTCCAGCTTGGCACCGCGCGCGAACTGCTTGGGTGAGGGTGAATCGACTCCGGTGCGCCTGTTGGACGACCCACGCGGGGCAGAGCGCCTTCCAGCGCAGTTCCTCACTGGCCAGAACACCAGCGACGGCCCGGGCAGTGGAACGAATCAGTCTCGCGTTGCCGGCGCGGGAGGCGGAGGCGATGCGGAGGACGCGGCGCGCGATCCGCCGTTGCGGTGGAACCAACGCCACAGCCCGTCGAGTGACGGCCCGGTGGGGATCTTGACCAGGGGAACCCCGGAGGGCGGGGGCAGGGGTGCTGTCGGTTGCTTCTCCATGCTCATCATTCTAGCCACTGTCAGAACAGCGACACCAAACCGTAGATCACGGCGAAGAGGATCGGCACTCGAACGGCAAACGCGAATGCCCTACCGCGCCGTTCGAGCCCTTCCCGGTTGAGCTTCGCTGCGCCCGTGAGGTCGCCGAGGAGCTGGGTCAGATAGTCGATCTCGGTGCTGGCACCGTAGTCGGCATAGAACACCTCTGGTCGTGGCCCGACGTTCGGGCTTGAGCCTCCCATGCTCCCCACGAGACAGGCGAGCGCACCGAGCCCTACGCCGACGAGCAGCAGCACGCGACTGTCGCGCAGACCGTGGGGAAGAGTCAGCAAGAGGCTTCCCGCTACGGCGAAGAAGCCAAGCAGGCCGAGAAGCTTGGAGTCGAGCGCGCTATCGGCCTGCACCTGTGCTGAGAGCTCCTCGTAGCTCGCATACACAGCGCTGCGCAAGTTCTCCACGACCACATGGGGCACGGCGCCTCACCCTATTCGGCCAACAGGTCGGTGGGTCGGCCGGCTTCGATGCCGCTTGTTGCGGGACATTCGCCGGACGGCCGGATGGATGCCGCGCGCGACGGGCGGCTGGCACCACGCGATTGACGCGGTGGTTCCGAGCCGACCCTGCGGCGTTGCTGCGGGGGCAGGGCACGGCGGCGTGGGCGGTGGCGTGGGTGTTGTTCTGGAATGTGAAGGTGGCGGCGAACTGGAAGCCGCCGTGGGGGCATGATCGGGGGAGTCGGATGCCGCGGGGGTGGTAGGGGATGTAGCTGCCTTGGTTGTATTCCCAGTAGGTGATGTGTTCGGGGCCGAGTGTGGTTGAGAACTTGGCCAGCGCGGCGTCGGGCGCTCCGGGCATTGTGGGTACGAGTGGGATGGGGGTGGCGAGGTCCCCGCCGAATGGTTTTGGTGCCGGGAGTACGAGGCCGTGGAGGATGATTTCTGCTGCGATTGGGCCGGGTGCGATTGCGTAGAAGAGGAGTCCGAGGTGGCCGGCGTGCAGGGGCGCCATGAAGGTAGTTAGGTGGACTGCCTCGTGTATGAGGCTGCCGCCGAAGGGCACCTCGGCGAGCCCGGAGCCGTAGCCCATGAGGGAGCTGGATGGGCAGCCGGATGGCCCGCTGGCTTCGAGTAGGGCGGCGCGGCAGGTGCTCAGGCCGAGTCCGCTGGTAGCGATCCCGAGGTGAGCCGGGTAGCGCAGTTCCATGTCCGTGAGCGGGCTCGGTTGTTTTGCGCTGTAGGCGATCGAGAACGCGAACTTGATCGTGGTTCCTTTGCCGAGGTGCTCGGGGTGCAGGCCGGCATGGAGCGTGACCGTCGGCGCGGCGTGCGCGGCGGCGGGCAGCAGGCAGAGCAGACAGGCGAGCAAGATCGGTGCGGCCCGGCCCTTCGGATCCGGGTGCATATCAGTCGGCGAGTCGGCCGGTGGTTTGGACGGTTACGGCGTAAGTTTTGCGGTTGATGACGCCGTAGAATCCGCCGGTGCCGTGGGCGTGCTTGTAGCGGCCGGTGCCGCCGGTGATTTTGAGGGTGCCACCGAAGCTTGAGTTGGGACCGGTCGTGTGTAGGCGGCCTTTGCCGCGCCCGCTGAGCGAGCCGCCACGGGCGTAGATCGTGAAGCTCGATGTGACGTTGGCTTCGATTTCGAAGCTGGCCTTGATTTTGCCGGGGATCTGGCCGGTGGCTTGTCCTTCCTCGATCAGGAGCGAGCCGTTGGTGTGGGTGAGGTGCAGGTGCGCTTCGTCTTTGACGTTCTGCGTGGCCGCTGAACGCGCAGCGGGCTGAGGGTCCGCGGCGTAGGCGGCTGAGAGCGCAGCCAGCGCGAGGATCGCCGCGAGCGTGGTAGCGGCGCTCAAGCGCCTGGCACAGGAATCGCTTGTCATGGCCGTTTGGCTCGGTGGTCGCTTTTTTGTGGTGCTCGTCGGACTTGTGGAACAACGCTACAGCATCGAAGTTGCGCGTGCTGTCGCGTCTCCGACCGCGTGGCTCGCGGCCACGAAGCGCGTCCAGGCCGATGGCGTGTTGTTCGGCTTCGTCGGAGCGGTTCGTTTGCGAGAATGGCTGGGGGTGAGAGAGGGTGGTGTGGTGTAGGCTTCGCGGGCCGGATCGGTTCAAGCAGCCCGACTACGTACGATGCCCCAAAGGAAGCCGAGTGAGGAGTCCAGGTCGCGTGAGCGGACGCCGTTGCGGACGGCGGTGTTGGCTGCGTTGCTTCAGCATGAGGAGGGGTATGGCTACGACATGACTTCCCGCATCAATCGGACGCGGCCGGAGTGGGGGGAGATCACGCGAAATCGTGTCTATGCGACGCTGGAAGAGTTTGAAGCGGACGGCTTGGTGTGGTCGGATTACAGGAAGGGGCCGGGCAAGCGTGGGCGTGAGCGGCGGGTGTACTGGCCGACCCCGCGGGCTGAGGAGCTGCGGAGTGCGTGGATCGGTGAGTGTCCCTCGCTTGAGGAGATGCGCTCGGATATCCGTACGTGGGTGGCGTTCGCGCGCCCGCGCGATGCGCCCGAGGTGCTGCGCAAGCTGGAGGAGTACGAACTGGGCTGTCTGGAGATGCTTGAGAGCCTTGAGGAGCCGGGGAGTGAGCCGCGCGGCTGGGAGGACCGGGCAATCAACGTGCTGCGGTACGGGACGGCTGAGGAGTTGAACGCCGAGTTGAGATGGATTACGCGCGCTCGTCGCGAGGTCAAGGAGTTTCTCGCTCAGTGACGCTGCTGGAGCTGCAGACGGTCAGCAAGGGTCTTCAGGATGGGGCCAAGGAAGTCGTGGTCCTCGACGGCGTCACGGTGGAGATCGGACATGGCGATGTGGTCGGTATCCACGGCGAGCGGCGATCCGGCAAGAGCACGCTGTTGCGAGTCATGGCGGGCATCGAGACGCCCGACTCGGGATCTGTCTGCTTCGAGGGCCAGGACATCGAGAGGCTGCCGCGGGGGCGGCTGTGGCGCCGGGACGGAGTTGCGCTCGTGCGTGGGGAGTGGCGGCCGACGAGCAGCGATCAGGCGGTGCGCGAGTACGTGGCGTTGCCGCTGACGGCCGGTGGGGTGACGCTCGCTGAGGCGGAAGTGATGGCGGGTCCGGTACTCGAGCGGGTCGGTGCGCTCAAGTGGGCGCATCTCGCGACCGACCGGCTGTCGATGAATGAACGTCTGCGGGTCGAGCTGGCGCAGGCGTTGATCCGTGGGCCGCAGCTGTTGCTGGTGGATGAGCCGGCGGTGCTCGTCAACCCGAAGGCAAGCCGGGAGCTGAATGTGTTGTTGCGCGAGGTGGCGAGGGAGTTGAAGCTGGCGCTTGTGATCGCCTCCGAAGATGTCACGCCGCTGCGGGGTGTCGATCGTGCGATGTCGCTCAGCGACGGGCAGCTGCATACGACCGATTCCCGCAAACGCGTTGTGCCGTTCCCGGAGCGGCGCGGTCGCGGCAGCGCTCGGGCGTCATGAGCGCGCTGGAGTTGCGCGAGGTCGTCAAGCACTATCGGTGCGGCGACGGGGAGATTGTGCGTGCGGTCGACGGTGTCTCGTTGACGGTCTGTCCGGGGGAGTTCGTGGCACTGTACGGGCCGAGCGGATCGGGAAAGACGACGCTGCTGCTGATGGTGGCCGGGCTGTTGGCCCCCGACGCTGGGGAAATCCTTTTTGACGGCAAGGACATCGGCGGGCGTAGCCCGGCCGAGAGCGCGCGCTACCGCCGGCGCGAGGTCGGTTTCGTGTTCCAGTCGTTTCATCTGATGCCGGGCGCGAGTGCGCTTGAGAACGCGGCGCTGAAGCTCCTCGCTGACGGCTACACGATGGAGGAGGCGTGTGGCCTGGCGCGGCCGTGGCTTGAGCGGGTCGGGCTGGCCGAGCGCCTCTCGCATACCCCCGATCTTTTGTCGATGGGTGAGCGCCAGCGGGTAGCAATCGCCCGCTCGCTGGTCAACGAGCCGCGGCTGCTGCTCACCGATGAGCCGACCGGCAATCTTGACTCCAAGCGCAGCCGCGAGATCCTCGGGCTGCTCAGGGAGGTCTCGCGCGAACGGGAGCTGCCGGCGCTGCTGGTGACGCATGATCCGCAGGCCACGGCGTTTGTCGATCGTGTGTACACGCTTCGTGATGGCCAGCTCAGTGACGGGTTGGACGTTGAGCTGGCGGCCGTCATCGGGGCATGAGCTGTGAGTGAGGTTCGCGCTCGTAAGCTGCCGCGCCATCCGCTGAACCCACGGGTGATGGGTGTGCGTGTGAGTGTGCTGCGCGATCTCTACCGCGCGCGTTTGCGCCGGCAACTGGTCGCGGAGCTGCTTGCCGGCGCCGGCATTGCCGTGGGCGTCGCGCTCGTCTTCGGGGTGCTGGTCGCCAACATGAGCTTGACCGGCTCAACAGCCAACCTGATCCGAGCCGTGAACGGCCGTGCCAGCTTGCAGCTTCAGGCTCGCTCCCAGGAAGGTTTCAGCGAACAGCTTGCCCGCCAGGCCGGTGCGTTGCCCGGCGTTGCCAACGCCGCGTTTTTGCTGCGCGAGCCCGCTGTGATCGTTGGGCCGCATGGCCGCCAATCGATCCAGTTCGTAGGCGTGACGGGCGGGATCGTGGCATTGCGCGGCACCGCCACGAGAAATCTCGGTGCAGGCGCTCTGCTGCTCATCGGAGGCGTCGGCCTGCCGTCCGGGGTCGCCGAAACGATCGGCGCGCAACAGGGCGAACAGGTCACGTTGCTCAGCAAAGGCGCGGCACACTCGATCGGTGTGCGAGCGGTGCTCAACAGCGGTGCGATCGGCTCGGTCGCTGAAAGCCCGGTAGCGGTTGCGCTGCTGCCTGTCGCGCAACGCCTCACCGAAGAGCCAGGGCGCGTCACGCAGGTCTTGATCGAGCCCTACCCGGGACATGAACAGCAGGTCGTCCGCGAGCTGCGCAAGCTCGCCGCCGGCAGGGTGAGTGTCGAGCCGGCTGAGAACGAACTGCGGGTGTTGGAAGCGACCGCCAAGCCGCTCAGCCAATCAACCGCGTTGTTCGCGGCGATCAGCGTCATGGTGGGGCTGCTGCTCGCGATCAACGCCATGCTGCTGACCGTCCCCGAGCGCCGGCGCTTCTTGGCCGAGATGTGCCTCCTCGGCTACGACTCAAAGCAGATCGTAGTGGTGCTCGCCTTCCAGGCACTCCTGCTAGGGGTACTCGCCTCGCTGGCCGGTCTCCTCCTCGGCGATCTGCTGGCGCACACGCTGTTTCACCAGACGCCGGTCTACCTGGCTGTCGCTTTCCCGATCACACTGCATGAGACGATCCAGCCGCTGACCGCATTCGTGGCGTTCGGCGGCGGCGTGCTGGCGGCACTGGTGGCCTCGCTGCCGCCGTTGCTTGACCTGCGGCGGGGGCGGCCGATCGACGCTGCGCTGCGCGCGCCGAGTGACGCCGGCCAGCGCATCGGCGCGCGTCTGGTGCGAGGGCTGGCGGTGGCAGGGCTCGTGATCGTGGCCGGGGTGACTGGCCTCGTTTTCGCGGTTCCCGCCCTGACGGTCTTTGGTGGGATCATGCTGGCGCTGGCGGCGGTGCTGTTGATCCCGGTCGTGTTTGTGCTGCTCACGCGGTACCTGAAGCGGCTGGGCCGGCACACGCGAGGCAGCATGCTCCCGCTCGCCGTTCTTGAACTGAACTCGATGGCCGCACGCCAGGTCGCCCTGATCGGCGTAACCGCGCTCGCGGTGTACGGGAGCGTCGCGATCCAAGGCGCCCGACACGATCTCGCGACTGGCCTCAATGACGCGGTGGTCGAATACCTCGACACCGCACAGGTGTGGGTCTCCACAGGTGACAACTTCCTGACCACCGAAAGCTTCAAGGATGCCGGTACCAGCGCGGCGATCGCTCGCGCGCCTGGAGTCGCCTCGGTACGCACCTACCAAGGCGGTGTCCTTGACATCGGATCACGCCGAGTGTGGATTCGCGCCCGTCCCCCCGACGATCCGAGGATGATCCAGGCCACCCAGCTTTTGCACGGCGACCTCACGCGCGCCACCGCGCAGCTGCGGCGCGGTGGCTGGGCCGCCATCTCAGGCGCCCTAGCCGACGAACAGCATGTGCATCTCGGTGGGACGTTCCTCCTGCCGACACCATCCGGTGTCGCGCACTTCCGTGTGGCGGCGATCACCACCAACACCGGATGGTCGCCCGGCGCCGTAACGATTAACACGAATGACTACCGCCACTACTGGCAGACGAGTAATCCGACAGCACTGGAGGTAAGCCTGAAGCCCGGTGTCAGCCCAGAACAGGGCAGACGCGTGGTGGAACAGGCGCTCGGCGGCCGGCCAGGGCTGGAGGTTGAGACGCTCCCGGAACGACAGGCACGCTTTGAGGGCAGCGCTAACGAAGGACTGAAACCGCTCGGGGAGATATCTACGCTGCTGCTGGTCACGGCGGCGCTCGCGGTCGCGGCGGTGCTCAGCGCGACGATCTGGCAGCGCCGCGCGCGGCTTGCGGCGCAGAAGATCAGCGGCTTCGACGACCGCCAGCTGTGGCGCGCACTTCAACTGGAGTGCGCGATCTCAGTCGCCATCGGCTGCGTCGACGGCGCGCTGCTCGGCCTCTACGGACACGCGCTCGCCAGCCGCTGGATGAAGCTGACAACAGGCTTCCCGGCTCCTTTCTCCTTCGGTGTCCTTCAGGTGCTTCTCGCCATCGCAGTGGTCAGCGCGATCACCCTGCTCGTTATCGCGCTGCCCGGTCGTTTCGCGGCGCGCGTGCATCCACGGGTCGGCTTCCAGGAATGAGAAAAGACGCCACGGCTCACACGCGACGCTATGCGTGTGCACACATTCGCCAGAAGCCGGCTTGCAACCGGGATCACGTTCACGAGCGCCGCAGCGCGTTACTGGCTCGGCGTCTTCCCCTGTGTCCGTAGCGAGCTGCGCCACTGGCGCCGCCGCGCCCGTATCATCCCCGACCGCCAGCTCCGGCAGATCGCACTCAGCGAGCAGCGGACCAAGCGTGGCAATATCGACGGGTCGGCCGCGTTCGCCGCATTCGCGCCGGCACCCCATCGCCGCATGGTCATTCGAGCACAGCTGGCGTTCCAGGCAATCTACGACTACGTTGATACGCTCGCCGAGCAGCCACACCCCAAGCCCATCGACAACGCGCGCCAACTCCACCACGCACTACAAGTCGCGCTCAAGCACGCCGGCCCATCCACCAGCTACTACCAGCACCTCGCCCACCGGCAGGATGGCGGCTATCTGCCGGCGATCGTAAGCGCTTGCCGCAGCGCTCTCGACAGCCTGCCATCCTACCCCCTTGTGGCGTGCTCGGCCGGCCGGCTAGCCGAGCGGATCGTCTGTTTTCAAAGCCTCAACCTCACCGAAGCCCAGGGGAGCTACCACGCGCTCGCCGACTGGGCAGGCCGACAAACCCCACCCGATAACGGCCTGCGCTGGTGGGAGACCGCCGCCTCGGCCGGCTCCTCGCTGGGGATCTTCGCGCTGATAGCCAGCGCCGCTCGACCCACCACCCAGGCGAGGGAGGCAGCGACGATCGAGCACGCTTACTTCCCGTGGATCGGCGCCCTGCACTCCCTCCTCGACAGCCTTATCGACCTCCCAGAAGACACCACCACCAGCCAACACAACCTCGTCCAGCACTACCAATCACCCGCTGAGACGGCCACCCGAATGCGCCTCCTGGCCGCTGAATCGGTAAATCACGCGCGCGCTCTGCCACGTGGCCAGCAACATAGGCTGATCCTGGCCGGCATGGTCGCCAACTACCTCTCGGCCACCGATGCCCGCCTACCGCACGCTGAGCCAGCCAAGACCGCCGTGCTTGCCGCGACCGGTGACCTGGCGAAGTCGACGATGCTGGTGTTCCGACTCCGCGCCGCCGCACAAATACGCGCTCGGTTCCGCACCCACCAATAGTCCCATATATGACTAATCCTCTCAGGGACTTTTCGTGCACCCAAACATCGATAAAGATCCCATCTCATGGAACGCAGAGGGTGCGCAACACAAGCCCGCTGGCAGCGCGAGGGCATTCCCCACGCCTATCTCGCCAGCCGGGGCAGCCGGGGCAACGAACGCTGCGGTCCGCGCTTGCCTGGCGAGCGGCCGGGAAGGTAGTCAGGTGTGATGCCCAGAATGTCGAGTCAACGGATCGCCCCGCGCACCGACCAGTACGGTGAACCGGCGGCTCACGTCCCAACGCTGACTGAAACGCGATATTCACAGTCTCTTGAGCGAGGGCTGGCGATTCTGGCGTGTTTTAACGCGGAGCGCCAGTTGTTGGGGATCGCCGATATAGCGGATGAGCTCGGGATGAGCCGCAGTACCACTCACCGCTACGTCCTGACACTTACCAAGCTTGGATACCTCAAGCAGGACACCAGACGCAAGTACCGCCTCACCGTGCGGGTCACTACGTTGGGTATGGCAGCGATGGGCAGTACGACCTTGCGGGAGCATGCCCGCCCGTTGGTGGAGGAGCTGGTGCGTCGCTGCGGGTTTACAGTGATATTGGCTGCGCTTGATGGCAGCGAAATCGTGCTGTTGGATTGCGTGCAGGGGCGTCGTGGCCCGCGACGCATTGGTGTTAGCCAGGAGGTCGGGTCGCGCCTGCCTGTGTGGTGCACGGCGGCGGGGAAGCTGCTGGTAGCGCAGCTGCCCGAGCCGGTACAGCAGGAGTTGATTCGGGAGATGAAGCTCAAGAAGCGTGGGCCGAAGACGATCATGAGCAAGGGTAAGCTGCGCAAAGAGCTCATTCGCGTCCGCGACGAAAGCCTGGTGGTGGGAGATGAGGAGCTCGCCGAGGGGCGTTACTCGATCGCGGCGCCGGTGCGTTCATCATGTGAGGTGATTGCGGCGGTCGGCTTCGACGCTCACATCTCGACGATCTCGCTAAAGGATCTCCTGCGGCTTGGGCCGCACCTGATCAGTGTTGCGGACCATCTTTCTGCGAGGCTGGGCTACCGACGTGCCGACGAGCGGCCGTCGCTACCGTGTGCGGGAGGTGCGCGGTGAGAAGTGTGCTGCTCGATCGCGCGAACCCGGGCCGTTACCGCTACTCGAGTTCCTTGGTCTGTGGTTTGGCGCTGCTTCAGTGTTTTACCGCGGAGCATCAGGTGCGGGGAATCGCTGAGATGGCTGAGGCGCTCGGTTTGGAGCGCTCAACCGCTCACAGGTACGCAAGCACTCACCGGGAGCTTGGGTATTTGGAGCAGACAGACAGGCGCAAGTACCGTCTCTCTGCCAAAGTTCTGGATATCGGGCTCTCGATGCTCGAGTCGATCCCCGTACGGCGGGCGAGCCGCGAGGCTCTACGCGAACTCAGGGACCAGACCGAACGGACCGCGTGTTTGTGGGTGCTGACCGAAGGGGACGTGGTCTGCATCGATCACTGGCATGGGTCCGGCCAAGGACAGTACGAGGTCGACGCCGGCACCGGGTTGGGCACGCGTCTGCCCAGCTACTGCACCGCCGCTGGTAAGGCGCTCTTGGCGAATCTGCCGGCGGCCGAGCGGAAGCAGACGATCAGGCATCTGTGCCTGAAACGGTGTGGACCGAAGACGCTTATCAGCAAGGCGGCCCTGCTGGCCGAACTTGAGCGGATCGGCGTCTCGGCATTCAGCGCAGACGCCGCGCGATCGGTAGCGTTGGAGGATGAGGAGGTCCGTGCAGGCAGGCGCGCGGTGGCGGCGGCGATCGTAGACAAGGACGGACAGCCACTCGCCGCGATCCAGTTGAGCGCGCCCGCCTCCAAGTACACGCTTGAGCAACTGGCGAGCCGGTTCGGCCCCGAAGTAGCCGCAGCAGCTCAGCAGATCACTCCAAGGCTGGGGTCCGATGAAGTGCGCGATAATGCATGAACCGCTCGCCCAAGCGCGCAAACAGCGATGGGCGGGCAGCGGTGGCTGCGGAGTGTTGCTATTTGAGTGTGTTGACTTCCCGCGAGCGGGAAGTGTATGAGTGCTTGCAGCTCGGGTACTCGCAGGGTGAGATCGCGCGGGCGCTCTGTATCAGTGTGCACACGGCGCGCTGGCATGCCCGTCGTGTCCGTAGCAAGCTCGTGGCACCGAGTGGCGGCGAGGGGCCTCTCCGGGGGCCTGGGCTGGCTGGGATGCCACCTACGCGCGGTGACAGCCACGAGAGCAAAGAGTAATTTTCTGTTCTTTGTTGTCACCACCCCATCAATTTGGCTGCAAGGATTGACACCTTGCGGTCAATCGGATAATGTCGAATAAGATTGATCTGCCGAATGTCTGGGAGGGCTTGTGGTGACCGGCCGGCACGATGCCGCCGCCGGTCTTTCGTGAGTCAGCGTGCATGGCAGTGCAGCCTAGGAAGGCTTGACCAGGGGTATCCCGCGTTACGTGGCGGGCGGATTGAGGAGCGCTACAGGCTCACGGAAAGGAGCGGGCGATGCGTGTTGTATGGGGATCGCTGTTTAGGTGTTTGGTGTGCTTGTCACTCGGCATTGTCTTGTGGTGTGCTGACGCGCAGGCGGCTCTTCCCAGGAGTTCGGTTGCCGCGAGCCGGACACCGTTGGTGCGCCCGTTGGTGATTCCTGGGGCGGAACTGTTCTTTGGTGGGCAGGCGGCGAGTGTGCAGTGGGCGCTGTGGGCGAGTCCCGCGGCTGTGGCCGTGCGCGGAGAGAGCTTGACGCGGTTCGCGCATTTGAGCTCCGCGCAGGCTGCCGGAGTGGCACGTAGCGCGTTCGGTGGATTGGTCGATGACTCGGGTGGTGGGCTGCCACACCTGCCAGCGGGCGCGCGGCTTGCGGGGTTCGCGGGGGCGAATGTGGCGAAGGTTCTCTTGCGGGGCGGCAAACACGCTGTTGTGGAATCGGCGGCGCCGATGGCGAGGCTGATGTCCCATGGGCGCTATAAGCCTTTGGATCTTGGGCTGCGGCGTGTGCGCGGTGGCTTTGCGCCGATATCTTCGGTGACTTCGGTGCGTTTGCCGGCGCGGATTGGCGCTGGTGTACTGGCGCCCGGGACCGGGGTATCCCTCACGCCCGTCGACGGGGCCGGGGCTGCGGTTGGGGGTGCCGAGGGGTCTATCGCTGGAGCAAGTGTCTTCTACGCCGATACGCAGGCGGCCACGGATGCGATTGCAAAGCCGACGAGTGGAGGATTTGAGCTCGCGGCGATCCTGCGGTCGACGAGTGTGCGGCGCCTGTATTACCGTGTTGGGATGCCGGCGGGTGCGGCGCTGGCTTGGGGTCGGCGTGGGCCTGTGCGAGTTGTCAAGGGTGGAAGAGTGCTCGCGCTGCTGCTGCCGCCGAGCGCGCGCGACGCGTCCGGAATGCAGGTGCCGCTGGCGGTGTCCGTGCGGGGCGATGTGATCGGTATCGAAGTTCTCGGGAGTTGGGATGACTATCGGTTGCCGATCGCGGTTGACCCCGAACTCGTGACGACTGAAGATCGGAGCTTGACTGGGGCTGTGTTCCCGGTCGAACCCTATAAGGGTGGTACTAACTGGCTAGAATTCCATTCGGGTGCGTTCAGCGCCAAAACGTACACGAAATACTATAGCTGTGGGACCGAAAGGTACTGGTGTGAACAGTCGTGGTCGATTGAACCGGTGGCTTCGTATGTCGCCAAAGAAGTCGTGGGGTTGCAGTATGAAACTCAGGGCGAATCTAGGGTGTATAAGCTCGAAGCGTGGATGAAAGGGGATAACGAACCGAGCGAAACGTCGACGGGAATTGAATTCGATGGTCACGAAGGAGTGGGTCAGACGAATTACGCGCCGATCGCTTACGGGAGTCACCAGAGCGAGTACAGTTACGAACCGGCGCTTGTGTGCTCAAATGGCGCGGGTTGCAAACCGTCGGAAGCGCCTGAGGGAAATGTTGCGCGTATCATTGATACCACGACGAAGAGCGAAGGTGACTATGGGTTCTGGATGTATGTCTGGGACGCGCGTGCGTGGGTCGCCCAGGAAAAGAGCCCGGAAGCGAGTTATAACACTACGAGCCCGACGATCACCGAAGCGGCAAACCGCGCGAACGTTCTTTATGGGAGCGGGAGCTGGTTGAGCCCGTCGCAAGGGGCGTATGAAATCAAAACTCATGACCCTGGTATCGGCGTGAGCCTTGCCGCCGTTTCGGGTGCGGGCCTGTCCGACGAGAAATTCATACGCAACGAAGAAGGCGCTTGCCAAGGGATTCAGTGTTCGGAGACCTATAACAAGGCGCTGACGTATCTACCATCGATGGCAAATGGGGAAGATTCAATCAAACTTTCCGCGGAGAATGCTGCCGGAATGGTGGGGGAGGAATACGCAACGATCAAAGTTGATGCTGCCAAGCCGTATAATGTTCAGGTGAAAGGTATGGCTGAAGAAGGCGCCGAAATCAGCGCTGCGCCGCACATCCTGACCTTTGAAGCGACCGACGGCACCAAACCGACTCCGAGCTCCGGGATCAAATCGATCACTGTGTCGATCGACGGTGGACAGCCTTCCGAAGTGCCGGGAGCGTCCTGCGCGCCTGGAGAATGTACCGGGAAAGGCGAATGGACGCTGCACGCTGAAGACCTAAGCGAAGGTGAACACGAGATCACGATCACCGCGACCGATAACGCCGGCAATTCGCAGCCCCGGCGAGTCTTCTTCGATGTGCGTCACGCCGCCCCGGTTGCGCTCGGCCCTGGGTCGGTCGACCCGACCACCGGACAGTTCACACTGAACGCCACCGATGTATCGCTGAGCGGAGTCAGTGGTGTGTCGCGAACCTATCAGTCGCGGAACCTCACGGGCGGCGCGGAAGGCCCGCTCGGGCCGCAATGGACGATCAACAGCGGCGCTGGCGAGGGTCTGTCCGTGCTGTCCACGGGAGAGGTAGAGCTCGAGGCGGCCGGTGGCACCCTGACGAGCTTCTCTCGCAACACTAAAGGCGAATATGAATCGCCGCAGGGGGACAGCAACCTGAAGGTCGAATCCAAGGAAAAAGTACCCGGGAAAGGCATCACCGAATACATCGTCAGAGACTCCTCCGGTGGCACTGCCACGCACTACACGCAGCCCGTGGGCGAGCGCCCGAGCTTCAGCACCCAGTTCGGTGCCGAAGTGGCCGGAGAACTGAAGGAACCGATCGGTGAGGCGCTGGATTCGAGCGGAAACCTTTGGGTGACCGACTTCGCGAACAGCCGCATCGAGAAGTTCTCGCCCACTGGACTGCTGCAGGCGGCTTACGGCTCCTACGGCTCCGAACCTGGCCAGTTCGAGCATCCGTGGGGCATCGCTGTCAACCAAAGCAACGGGGACGTGTATGTCACCGACCAGGGGAACTACAGGGTCGATGAGTTCTCCTCGACGGGGAAATTCATCATGTCGTTTGGCGAAAAAGGCACCAGCCCTGGACAGTTCGGGATTCTTGCCGGGGTTGCGGTTGACTCGAGCGGGAACGTGTGGGTCGCCGACTATGGCAACAATCGGATCGAAGAGTTCAACGAAACGGGTGTCTTTCAGAAAGCGTTCGGCTCGGAAGGGTCGGGCCCGTCGAATATAGCGTTCTCGGGCGGATACATGTATGTGACCGACTACGCCAGCAACCACGTCGCGAAGTTTTCGATGGCTGGCAAATACGAATCGCAGTTCGGGAAAGCTGGGTCCGGTAACGGCGAATTCAAAGGCCCCTACGGGATCGCGACCGAACCGGCGACCGGGAATCTGTACGTTGTCGATAACGGCAATAAGCGTGTCGAGGAATTCAGCGCTGCCGGCAGTTTCATCACCAAGTTCGGCGCCTCGGGCACCGGCAGCGAGCAGTTTTCTGGTCCGGCCGGTATCGCGGTAAGTACCGCAGGGAACATTTACGTAGCGGACGCGGCCGGGAGCCGTGTCGAGGAGTGGGCGCGCTCGCAGTGGCTGCCGAGCATCGGCGAAGGCCCGATCCCCAGCGCAAGGACAACCTATGCATACCAGACCGCCGAAGTCGGCGAAGAAGTCGTCCTTGAGCCCTCCGAGGCGCTGGCCCCGGCGCCGCCGGGAGTCTCGTGCGCCCCGAAACTGGAAAAGGGCTGCCGCGCGCTGACCTTCAACTACGCCACGAGCACGACGGCGACCGGGGAAAACGAATCCCAGTGGGGCGACTACAAGGGGCGCCTGACGAGGGTCTACTTCACCGCATGGAACTCCTCCAAAGGGGAAATGACCGAAACTACCGTCGCCCAGTATGCCTACGACAGCAAAGGTAGGCTACGCGCCGAGTGGGACCCCCGCATCTCGCCTGCGCTGAAGACGATCTACGGATACGACGCCGAAGGGCACGTAACCGCCGTTACCCGCGCCGGCCAGCAGCCCTGGGTCATTACGTATGGCACGACCGCGGGGGATCCAAGTCTAGGACGAGTCATCTCCGTCACGCGCCCAAGCGCCCGAACCACGCTGGGCAGCGGTGAAGCTCCGCAGGTCACGACCGAACCATCGCTGTCGACCACGAAACCCAAGGTCGGCGAAGCCGTCACGGTCAACAAGGGAACGTGGAGCAACAGCCCGCTGAGTTATAGTTATCAGTGGGAGAGATGCTGGTCTGAAACGGTCGGCGAAAGCCTGGTATATCGATGCGCCCCGATCGAAGGAGCAGTGAATGCGACGTATACCCCGCTCAGTCGTGACCGAGGCAAAAAACTGCTGGTGACCGTCACTGCGACTAACGCGGCCGGCTCCACCGCATCATGCACCGCGAATCTCGCCGGGAAATGTAATTTTGCTGGCGGACCCGAAGTGGGTGGCACTGGAGAACTATCTGAAGAGCCCATACCCAGCCCTCCGACAGTCGGAGAAAGCTCGGTATGGACGGTTGAGTATGGCGTACCCACATCCGGGTCGCGAGCCCCGTACAACCTGGAAGGCGAAGCCTGGAAATGGGGGCAGACGAAAGATCTACCTGTGGAAGGGATGGCGATCTTCCCGCCGGACGAGCCCCAGGGCTGGCCCGCCGGCAGCTACAAACGCGCCACGATCCAATACCTCGATGCTGAGGGCCGCACAGTCAACGCCGCGGCGCCGACCGGAGGAATAGCGACCACCGAATACAACGAACTGAACGAGCCCGACCGAACACTGAGCGCAGATAATCGAGCGGCTGCCTTGAAAGAAAGCTGCGAATCAAAAGAACACTGTAAATCCGCTGAAACGGCAGCGAAGCTTGAAGCCAAAAGCACATACAATCCGGGTGGGCAACTCATCGAAACGCTTGGGCCGGAACACAAAGTCAAGCTCGCTTCCGGCAGCGAAGTGCTCGCGCGCAACCACATGGTTTACCACTACAATGAAGGCGCCCCAGAAACCGGCGAAGGATACTCCCTCGTAACCAAGACGACCGATGGGGCGCAGTACGAAGGCAAAGAAGCGGACGTCCGGACGACCGTCACGTCCTACTCGGGGCAGAAAGAACTCGGGTGGACACTGCGCAAGCCAACTTCGGTGACGACCGACGCGACTGGCCTTGATCTGACCACCACGACCGAATACAACGAAACGACTGGGAACGTAATCGCGACGAAGTCACCGGCCGGGACATCGCAGGCCGTTGCACCGCTGGCGTTCTCAACGGCGTTCGGGGGCAAAGGATCTGGCGGCGGCCAGTTCAGCGAACCGATGGGGGTCGCAGTCGATGCAACCGGGGATGTGTGGGTTACCGACCAGACCAACAACCGAGTCGAGAAGTTCACGCCCGCGGGGTCGTTCATCGCGGCGTACGGGTCGACTGGCTCCGGCGAACTAGAGTTCTCAAACCCGGCGGGAATCGCTGTCAACCAGAGCACGGGCAACGTATATGTGTGCGATCTGAGTAACTCGCGGGTTGAGGAGCTGAACTCCTCCGGGGGGTTTGTGCGAACTTTCGGGTCCAGCGGCGAAGGTAAACTGGAACAGCCGAGCGGCGTCACGATCGACGCTAACGGGAACGTGTGGGTGCTCGATTTGGCCGCTGACCGGGTCGAGGAGTTCTCCGCTACCGGCACCTATATCAAAGGCTTCGCCAGCAAAGGCTCCGGGCCGGGGCAGCTGGATAGCCCCACTAGTCTTACGATCGCCGAAGGCGACATTTACGTTGTGGATGCTGGAAACAGCCGCGTTGAGGAGTTCTCGACCTCAGGAACCTACCTTGGGCAGTTCGGCAGCGAAGGCAGCGGCGAAGGACAGTTCAAAGAACCGTTCGGCATCGGCGTGAACACGACGACGGGCGACCTCTACGTGTCTGACAGCAACAACAGTCGTATCGAGGAGTTCACCCCAGCAGGGAAGTTCCTAACGACATTCGGCCTCTACGGGAGCACCAACGGCCGTTTCAACGAGCCGCGCGGCGTCGCGCTCAATTCGACCGGGGCGCTATACGCCGTTGACTTCGCCAACTACCGTGTGCAGGAGTGGCTGCCACCCGAAACCGGCGGGGGCCACATGGCCTATTCAACGCAGTTCGGCTCATACGGCAGCGGCGAAGGACAATTCTACTACCCCACCGGGGTCGCGTTTGATGGGCACGGCAACGTCTGGGCCGATGACGAAAACAACCACCGCGTCGAGGAGCTCTCCGCCCAAGGCAAATTCATCGCGGCGTACGGCTCATACGGCACCGGCAACCGAGAGTTCGGCCACCCCACCGGGATCGACGTAAACCAAAGCACAGGCAACGTATACATCGCCGACTGCGAAGACAACCGAATTCAAGAGCTTTCATCCAAAGGCGCATTCATCCGCACCTTCGGCAAATACGGCACCAAACCCGGCGAACTGGACTGCCCAAACGGCCTAAAGATAGACCCCAGCGGAAACGTATGGGTCGCAGACACCAAAAACAACCGAATCGAGGAGTTCTCCTCCACCGGGTCGTTCATCGCGGCATACGGCTCCGAAGGCTCCGGTAACGGCCAATTCAAAGAACCCACCGGGCTGACCATCGCAGGCGGAAATATCTACGTCGTGGATACCGGCAACACACGCGTCCAAGAGCTCTCAACGACCGGCACCTACATACGGCAATTCGGCTCCCAAGGAAGCGGCGGCGGCGAATTCTGGAACCCCAACGGGATCGCGGCCAACTCCGCGGGCGACCTCTACGTCGTTGACATCGGCGACAGCAGAATCGAGGAGTTCAGCTCAGCAGGAGGCTACCTCGGCACCTTTGGATCCGCCGGAAGCGGCGAAGGACAACTGCACTACCCACAAGACATAGCCCTCAACGCCGCCGGCGACGTCTACGTCTCAGACACCGGCGACAACCGCATCGAGGTCTGGGCACCAAACAACCAAGCCGTCCACGACATCAAGACGATCTACTACACCGCCAAAGAAGAAGCCGAAACCAGCACCTGCCGCAACCACCCCGAATGGGACGGACTCCCCTGCCAGACCACACCAGCCGCCCAGCCCGAAAGCGGCCTACCAGAACTCCCCGTCAAGACCTACACCTACAACATCTGGGACGAGGTCGAAACCACCACCGAAGTGGTCACAAGCAAAACCGGATCCACAACCAGGACGATCAAAGAGACCTATGACGGCGCCGGACGCGCACTCACAAGCGAAACCAGCTCGACCGTGGACACAGCGCTGCCGAAGGTCACCAACGAATACAGCACCGAAACCGGCGCGCTCCTCAAACAGAGCGCAACAATCAAAGGCGCCACGAAGACAATCAGCAGCAAATACAACACGCTCGGGCAACTCACCGAATACACCGACGCCGAAGGCTCCACAACCAAATACACCTACGACGTGGACGGCCGACCCACGGAAGTCAGCTACGAACTGCCAGGCAAAGCGACCGACAGCCAGGTATACTCCTACGATCCAACGAGCGGACTCATGACCGAACTACACGACACCGTACCAGGGGCAAGCATGACGTTCACCGCAGCCTACGACGTCGAAGGCAAGCTCACGAGCGAGGGATACCCGAACGGAATGAGCGCGGGATACACGATCAGCCCGGCCGGGCAGGCGACGAGCGTGGAATACCTCAAGCTCACGCACTGCACCGAAAAATGCACATGGTTCAGCGACAGCATCGCCCCGTCGATCCACGGCGAAACGCTCTCGCAGACAAGCACGCTCGCGAGCGAGAACTACAGCTACGACACCGCCGGCCGGCTGACGCAGACCCAGGAAACACTAGCCGGCAAAGGCTGCACGACGCGGATCTACGCCTACAACGAAGACTCCGACCGCACGAGCCTCACGACAGTACAACCGGGCTCAGAAGGTCAGTGCGAGAGCGAAGGCGGCAGCGCCGAACGACACGTCTACGACCCAGCCGATCGGCTGGCCGATGAAGGCGTGGCCTACGAAACGTTCGGGAACGCCACGACAATGCCGGCCGCCGACGCGGGCGGACACGAACTGGCCGGCAGCTACTACGTCGACGGGCAGCTCGCCACCGAGAAACAGAACGGCGAGACAATGAACTACCTCTACGACCCCGCCGGCCGAACGCTGGAAACGGTCGCCGAAGGCACGACCTCAGCGACGACGATCGACCACTACGCCGGGCCCGGAGAAGCCGTCTCGTGGGTCGGCGAAGGCGGGGAAAAATGGACGCGCAACGTGCCCGGGATCGACGGAACACTCGCCGCGGTCCAGAAGAGCGGCCAAGCGCCGGTGCTGCAGCTCCACGACCTGCAGGGCAACGTGGTGGCCACTGCGGCACTGAGCGAAACGGAAACAAAACTACTCTCGACCTACAACAGCACCGAATTCGGGGTGCCGCAACCCGGGACGACACCGCTCAAGTATGCGTGGCTGGGCGCCGACGGACTGGCCAGCGAACCCGCCTTTGGGTCAGGAGTCACCTTCCAGGGCGGGAAGTCCTACGTACCCCAGGTCGCCGAGAACCTCCAGAGCTACCCCGTTATCCCCCCCGGCGCATTCCCCAACGGCCTCGGACCCGCCACCCCATACACCGCGCACGTGTCCAGCGCAGCATTCGCCTCAGCCGAAGCCCAAGCCACCAAAAACTACGACGAAACCGAAGCCGCCCGCCAAGAAGCGAAGCGGAAGGAAGAAGAAGCTCTTATAGCTGAACTCGGTGTGGGTGCTGAAGACCCGAAACGGAGCTATTTCCTCCTGGACCCCCAGGAGGCCAAAGAACTGTCGGAAGATATCTCGACGCTTGGCACCCGGAGCAAGCTCATCGGTCTAGCACTTTCTATCGTCCCGGCGATCGGGGACGCGGCGGGGATCGCGGGCGAGACCTACGCTGCCTACCTGGAGCTGTGGGCTAGCCATTTCGACAGTCTGTACGAGTCGATGGAAAAAGAAGCTAACTCGACTAAGAGGTATACCGATGTATACCGTGTGACCGAATACTACGCCGCAATCCCGTTGCTTGGCAATTTCCCGGAGACCTTTGGACCCATCGAACAATGTGTATTCATCGAATTTGATCATGGAAACACACGTTACGAGTGTGCCTCGGGCGAGTGGGAAGTACAGGGAAAGCATTACTGAGAGGACCATGGGCGTGATAATCCAGATCTACGCAACCTTGTGGCCGGCGAGGCGCCGCGGCGGTGTTTGAGCGGGCACAAACCATCGTGCGAGCGGTGCGGGATCTACGAGCTGCCAGTCGAGCGCGTGAGGATCACGTCGCCCGTCTGGCGAAGGGTCGCCGGATCGGCCCACGCATGACCCACCAGACACAGCGTCCAGATGCCGTAGCCGCAATGGCCGTCGAACTCAACGCTGGCGCAATAGCGGTTCTCGAGCGAACGTACAAAGACGCTTCACCACGAGAGAAGTCGGGGCTCGCCATGCGGGTCACTCTATCTGTGGGTGCGAGCGGTCGCGAGGCCACGCCCGCGGTCGAGGTCTTGCTTGATGGCCTGTGCATTGGCCGACTCGCCGAGTCAGACGCACAGTGTGTTGTGATGCGTAACCACACGCCGCTCGATGGCGGGCTCTATCGCGCAAGCGCCACACTCCTTGCAGAATCCGCCTCGCACCCGCCGTACAAGCTTATTGTCGCGGAGCCTCGGGTCGGAGGATGAAAGCGTACAGGTTCACGGCCGAGCGGTCATTGCTGCCACTGCGTGTGCCATGTGCCGTCGCGCTTTGCGTAAGCACGGCGGCACTGGTCGTCGCTGGCTGTGGCTCCGCGGTGAGCCCGCAGGCGACGCATGGAGGCATGGCTGCTGCGCCGGACCCAGCGCCGCCTACCACTCCAGCAGGTTCCAAAGTGGTCCGCAAGGATCTTGCGCTTGTCGTCTCGTGCTATGCCCACCACGGTGTTACGTTGCAGCCTACCGAGAAGGTTCGTGGTCATTTGACACTATCCGCACCCGGCGCAAGCCGTATTGCTATCCGGCGGGCTGAGGCGGTATGCGGTTCCGGATACGCACCGCCTTTTCTGCAAGGTCGGCGAGTCACCGGCCGTTAGCCTCGAATGTGGCGAGTACGTCGGCGGAGAGTTTGAGCGGCGGTCGGGCATGGCCTGTCTTGCGAGTGCCACTCCTATGGGGACTCATCAGGAGGCTGTGACCAGCGCGCGACTAGCGTCAAGGCCAGGCTCGGCCTCGGAGCTATAGGCACACAGGAGCTCGAGCATCTCGGCGGTCGGGCCGAAGTCGGTGTCGACCACTTCGGTATAGATGGAGAGCGTTGTCCGTGGATCCTCGTGGCCAGCTTGACGCTGTACGAACGGGACGGGGCTTCCGTTTGCGAGCTGTAGCGAGATGAACGTGCGCCTGAGCGTGTGCGGGGTGATGTCCTCCCTGATCGGCGGGGACTGTCAGATTTTTTGTGTAAATGGCTTTGTTGGTCATGTACGTAGTGCAGCTGCTAGTTGGTGGTGAGTCTGTCGCCGTAGTGGATGGCGAGGGCGTTGAGGACGCCCTTCCAGTTGTGGATGCGGCCGGTCATGTTCTCTCGGTTCGCTCGGCGGGTGGTCGCGACGAGGTAGAGGACGGCGGTTTCTAACTGTCGTTGCGAATCAGCTTGTGGTGAGGTGTGGTCTCCATCGTGCCATCAATTGGGCTGGTGTGCGGTCCTCGAGGTATGCTCGTGGCCGGTCGTTGAGCTCGATAGCGACCTCCCGGAGACGCTCTTCGGTGATCTGGTGGAAGTTGGTTCCTTTGGGGAAATACTGTCGTAGCAGGCCGTTGGTGTTCTCGTTGGTGGGGCGTTGCCAAGGTGAGTGGGGATCAGCGAAGTAGATCCGTAGCCCGGTCTGGGCCTCGATCCGCTCGTGCTGGAACATCTCGTTGCCTTGATCCCAGGTCAGCGTTCGACGTAGCACAGGAGGCAGATGGTGAAAGACCCTGACCAGAGCGTCCGCTACGTTCTTGGCTGAGTGCCCGCCACGGATCGCGACCAGCAGTGTGTGGCGTGTCTTGCGGTCCACCAGCGTCGCGACTGCCGAACGCTGGAACGCGCCGATCAGGAGGTCGCCCTCCCAGTGGCCTACTTGGTTTCTTGTGTTGGCGGCTGCGGGCCGGGCGTGGATCGATTTCAGGCTCGTGCACTGCTTCAGCGCGCCTTCGCGAGTCCGGCCCCGGCCACGCCTGCGTCGGTAAGACCGTCCAGTACGCAGGGGCGGCTGGCCCGGGGCCACGACTAGACCTCGATAGACGGCCTCGTAGATCGTCTCGTGGCACAGATGCCAGTCCGTGCGCTTTGGCCAACGCCGCCGCAGCCACCTGCTGATCTGTGCCGGAGACCAGTGCTTGCCGAGTTTGCCGGCGATCGCGGCGCGCAGCTGGTCATCGACGCTGACCCGTCGCGGTCGTGGGCGTCGCCGGCGCAGGTGAGCTTGCCCATGGGCGTACCAGGGCTGGTAGCGGCCATCGGGGTTGCGGTTGCGTGCGATCTCCCGGTAGACGGTCTGGTAGCTCTTTGCGATCCTTGCGGCGATCGACTTCACCGGTTCCCCGGCCGCGAGTCCGTCTGCGATCTCGAGCCGGTCATCTTGGGTCAGATAGCGGCTGCTGATCGGCTTATCGATAAAGCTCACCGAGCCAGCATCGATAAACCACAACGACCCGCAGCTCAGCGACACACCCACCCGCTGCGAGGCGGCCGCACCACTCGAACCCTGACGGATGAGCTCGAAGTAGCGACGCTTCGTATCCATCGGGGCCTTGTTCCACGCCAAATGAGGCATTGCGATTCCTTTCGGTCAGGATTCGCAACGATGACTGGAAACCGCCCGCCCTCCAGCGGGCGACTCTGCCACGCAGCCATCCCCGGGAGCACGGCGTCAGTGATCTTGGAGATCGTCTCCCGGGAAACCTCGGTGCTGTAGATCTCAGCCAGATGCGCCTGGATCTCCCCCGTCGTCAGACCCCTTGGCATAGAGGCTCAACACATTCACGCCCAGCCCCTCCAGACGCCGCATGTGCTTAGGGACCGTGACCGCCTCGAAGGTGCCCTGCCGGTCCCTTGGCACCGCCAGCTCGACCGGCCCGACATCCGTGCTGACAGTCTTCGAGTAGCTCCCGTTGCGGCTGTTCCCCGAGTTACGTCCGGCAGCCTCGTAAGGCTCATACCCCAGATGCTCAGCCATCTCGACATCCAGCCCGGCCTGCAGAACCTCCCGGACCATCCCGGTCAACAGGCCGTCCTCGCCAGTCAGCGCGACACCCTCGTTGCGCGCGCGCTCCACCAGCGCCTGCGCCCACGCCCGCTTAGGGCTTATCCCCATAGGGAGGATTCTGGCCTGGCTCTGGCGAATTCCTGGGTCGATCTATTGATCGGACATAGGGGGTTGGAGATGGGTTTGGTTGATCGCGACGATGGCTGGCGGATGCCGGACT
>Ga0210398_10000138_pt1 | contig 91922 bp, 78 predicted proteins | sample IncBWC4OmetaG_FD_161047 | JGI IMG/M metagenome (GOLD analysis project Ga0210398, IMG submission 161047) | Forest soil microbial communities from Barre Woods Harvard Forest LTER site, Petersham, Massachusetts, United States - Inc-BW-C-4-O | ecosystem: Environmental > Terrestrial > Soil >... | reverse complement strand
ACATTCCCCTGGCCGAAATGGGCGTCGACCACCACCGGCTTCTCCTCGATCGCGCCGCCGCCCTCCAGCAGCCCCGACAGCAGCAGCCCTTTCGACGACACGAATCGCAAAATCACATCCGGCTTGTATTGGTCTGGAATCACGTACGGATTATTGCGCGCCTCCTCTTCATTCAGCGGCGTGGCCTCCCACGGCTTCGGCGAAGGCAGCACCTCTGGTTCCACCGCCGCGCGTCCCTGCGGAATATCTTCTTCCTGCGGCCCGCCGCGCCCGGTCGCGCGGTGATAATCCTTCTCTGTCTCGATGTGCCGCGGCGCGGTCATATTTCCAACCGTGAAAGCCATACCGTCTGCGCTGTACACGGCGAGGTTATCGCCATAACCCCACGCCACCGGGCTCTTGTGATCCACAAACGTCGCGCCCAGCACGCTCCCCACCACGTGCACATTGGCGCCGCGATTCACAAACACCCCGGGGGCCAGCCCCTCGTCAATGGCAAACTGCGCCGTGTCTTCCGATGTGATCAGCAGCCCGCCCTTTTCTACGAACTCGCGCAGATGCTCGACGCCATTCAGCCCCAGACCCGGCCGCTGGTCGTCGGTCGAATCAACCCGTCCCAGGTTCGGTGTCAGATCCGTCTTCTGCCACGGCAGCGCATTCCCCCACATCGGCATGCCGTTCACAATCGACTGCGTCGACGACCGCCCTACGGGCGCAAAAAGGATCACGTCGTACTTGTCCCGCAGCCCGCCCTCATGCGAAACCGTCTGCGTGCTGATGTAGTCGTAAGGCACGTGCAGCTTGTCCAGCGCCTCGCGCCACCAGCCCTCCGTTTGCGTCCCGCCCCACGTGTGCATCATCGCGATCCGCGGCGCCGGCGCATCGTGCGTCGCTACCGATGGCGCCGCATCCAGGCTCACCGCCTCGACATCCGCATCTTTGATCGCATTCTTTAGCGCATCGGCACTCGCGTTCCGGATCAGCAGCGACCCCGCGGCGAAATGCGTTCCGCCGGCATCGAATGCCTGTTCCGCCACCGAAACCTTCGCGTCCTTCAGCGCATACCGTAGCCCCAGCAGCGTAATCTCTCCTGCATTATTCACCGCCACCACATCGCCCGAGCCTGATACCGAGCCCGATGCAGCGCCCGCATCCCCCACCGGCTCCATCTTCGCTTTGAGAATCGAAGCATCCGTTACCCGCACCGTCGGCACGCCAAACAAATCCGGGAACGACCACCCCGTATCGTCATAAGGATGCTTCTGCGGATCATCCGGTGCCCAGTACTGCCGATCCAGCAGCGCATCCGCGATGCGCGAATACGGCTGATCCATCCGGATCACAAAGCTTCCCGCCGGAAAGGTCTGGGTCTTCGACGCACTCGAAGTGCTCTTTGCATCGTCCGAAGCGCCCTCCGTCTTCTTCGCCGGCTTATTCGTAACCGTCGCGGCTTCCGACAGCCGGCTCACCTCCACATGCTGCAGCGCCATCACGCGCAACAACTCTGCCCGCCGGCTCGCCGACTGACCCTCCGGAGCAATCACGTACGCCGCCGGCCCCGACGCGTCCGGCTTCTGCACACTCCGCTTCGCCTTCAGATAGTAGTTTTCCAGCCACTGCGGGCCGTTCTGGGCAAAATACGAGATCGTCGACAGCAGCGCTGTCTCTTCATAATTGTTGTTGTCCCTCTGCGACCACTCCACCACCGGCAGCGGAGGATTCTGCTTGAACCAGGTGCGCTCGTACTCCTCCGGCGACAGAATCCGCTTCTCCGTATCGGCACCCCCGTTGCCAAACGTTTCATACAGCCGGCTGATGCCGTTGTGCATCGCCGCAAGGAACATCAGGTAGCCCGGGCTCCACGTATCGAATTCCCCATGCGTGAACACCCCCGGCATCCCGAACTCGGTCATCTGCTGCACGTTGTTCCAGCCGATCTCGGCCCACTCCCCGGCCAGAATCGGATCGATCCATGCGTTGTACGGCCCATCCCCTACAGTGTTGTCGTAAAGGAATGGCACGGATTCGTGTAAGTCGTGCAGCACCTGCGCATGCCACGCCAGATAAGTGTTCAGCACGTTGCGCGTCAGATCCAGTGTCATCGCCATCGCGTCGCGATTGTTATCGTGCGCGACGTAATGCCCCCAGTAGGTCAGCCGTGGCCAATTCTCGCCGGGGTGCGCCAGATGCCACTTATAGATGTCCACCATCCGATCGCGCCCATCCACCTCCACCACCGGCGTGATGAGCACAATCATGTGCGAACGAATGTATTTGATGTACGGCGAATCATCCACCGCCAGCCGGTACGCCATCTCCATCAGCGCCGTTGGCGCGCCCGTCTCCGGCGAATGGATCGTCCCCGTGATGTAGTACACCGGGAACGACTGCTTCACCAGATCCGCCGCCGCTTTGTCGTCCAGGTGAATCGTTCGCGGGTCGGCCAGCTTCGCCAGCCGCGCATCGTTTTCTTTCTGTCGCGCCAGCAGCGACTCATCCGCAATCGCAACCGCAATCATCTCGCGGCCCTCTTCCGTGTGCCCGATCGTGTACACCTTCACCCGCGGCGAACTCGCCGCCAGCAGCCGGAAATACTTGTAGACATCCTCGGCATACGGCAACATATTCGGCGCGCCGGAAACATCACCCAGCACCTTCGCCGGAGTCGGCACGGCCTTCGAGGCGGGCAGATAATCTGTCAGCGGAGAATTGAAATAGGGTTCCGTCGTGTACTTCCTGATGTGATCCGTATAGTCCTGATCCACCGGTTGCTGAGGATCGCGCGCATACTGCGTGCTCAGCGCAGTCTGCGCCTGCAGCGAAAACTGACAAACCGGCGGAAGGGAGGCGAGCAGCAAAAACAGCAGACAGCCACGAATCTTCATGGAAGCACAGCCTCTGGCAATATAGATTTGCAACGAAGGATGAAGAATAACAGGGACTGTCATCCGGAGCGAAGTTTGGATCGCGTGGCGGGCCCAACAGAGTCGACGCGCTGGTTTGGACAAGCAGCCGAAGGCGGCGTCGAACGAGCCCGGGCGTTGGCAACCCCGACGAGCATTTCCTAAGGAGCAACGATGGAATATGTGAATCTTGGCAGGACCGGACTGAAGGTTTCGCGCATTTGTCTCGGGTGCATGACGTATGGCAGGCCGCCTGCCCCAGGAGAGCTGAAGGCGGGACGTCACGCCTGGGCTCTCAATGAGGAACAGAGCCAGCCCTTCCTCCGGCAGGCGCTCGATCTCCGAATCAACTTCTTCGATACGGCGAATGTGTACTCGAGCGGCGCCAGCGAGGAGGTCCTGGGGCGGTTTCTCAAAGGCGCAGTACGGCGTGAAGCGGTCGTGGTGGCGACGAAGGTGTGGGGCGTGATGCGCGAGGAGCCCAACGGGCGGGGCTTGTCGCGGAAGGAAATTCTGTTCGAACTGGACCAGAGCCTGCGGCGGCTGGAGATGGATTATGTGGACCTTTACCAGATCCATCGCTGGGATTACGAGACGCCCATCGAGGAAACCCTGGAGGCGCTGCACGACGTCGTCAAGGCGGGCAAGGTCCGTTATATCGGGGCGTCGTCGATGTATTCCTGGCAGTTTGCGAAAGCACTCTATCTTGCCGATCGGCATGGGTGGACGCGGTTCGTGACGATGCAGAATCACTACAACCTGCTCTATCGCGAAGAGGAGCGGGAAATGATTCCCTTGTGCCGGGCGGAGGGGATCGGCATCATTCCGTGGAGCCCGCTGGCGCGCGGACGGCTCACCCGGCCGTGGCAGAGCGAGAACACGATGCGATCGGGGACGGACAACTTCGGCAACAAAATGTACGCACCAACCGAGGAAGCGGATCGGAAGGTTGTGGAAGCGCTCGGATCCCTGGCGAAGAAGCGAGGATTACCCCAGGCGCAACTGGCGCTCGCCTGGATGCTCGCGAAACCAGGCATTACCGCACCGATCGTAGGGGCGACCAAGCAGCATCACCTGGAAGATGCAGTGGCGGCACTCGACGTGAAGCTGACTCCGGAAGAGATTGCCGAGCTGGAAGAACCCTACATCCCCCATCCGGTACTGGGATTCAACTGAGCGATGCGGCGAGCCCCGGCAGACAATTTCTTCGACTTGTTTCTGATTGACCGGCGTCCGATCAGCGCTGCAGGCTTTGTCCGGGCATGACGCTGATACGAGGCAGGACGATGATGTCCACGCGGCGGTTCTGGCTCCGGCCTTCGGGTGTGTCGTTGTCGGCGACAGGGTGATATTCGGCGAAACCCGCGGCGGAGAGGCGCGCCGGCGAGAATCCGTACTCCACAATGAAAATCTTCGCCAGCTCAGTGGCGCGTGCCGTTGAAAGCTCCCAGTTCGAGGCAAATTGCGGCGTGTGAATCGGCACATTGTCGGTGTGCCCCTCGATGCGAATGTCGTAAGGAGTCGCTCCGATGATGGCAACGGCCCGATCGAGAGTCGGCTTCGACTGGCGGTGGGGAAGCGCGGAGCCGCTGTCGTAAAACCCAGATTCCCGTAAAGAGATGACGAGCCCTTCGCGCCCCAGCTTGAGCGCAACCACATGCTGGGCGATCTGCGCCGAGAGGGCACCGGTGAGTTGCGTCTGCAGATGCTGGAGATCCTGCTGTACGGAAGGTGACGCGGAAAGATCGTCACCCAGAACCAGATTGATCGGGGGCATGGAGGCTTGCGGATCGACGGAATGATCCTGTGCGGCGGGCGTCGACGGAAAAAGCCCGAGCACCTGGAAAGCGGACTGGATGGAGTGCGCGATCTGAGCCTGCTTGCGTTCGTCGGCGCGCGAACTGGCATAGAGCACGACGAAGAAGGCAAACAACAGGGTGATGAAGTCGGCATAGGAAACAAGCCAGCGATCCTGATGAGCGTGGCCCGAGGATTTGAGCTTCGACGCGCGAGCCTTCATCCGCGCATCTCCAGGTCCGGCGCGACGCTGCTTCCGTTAAAGCCGGCAAGTTTGATCTCAATCATGCGCGGATTCATGCCTTCGACGATGGAGATGACCCCTTCCAGCGCCATTTCCTTGATGCGCTGGTCTTCGCGGACCCGTTGCCTGAGTTTGCCCGCGGCGGGCAGAAAGAAGATGTTCGCCGCACCCACCCCGTAGATGGTGGCAACGAACGCCACTGCGATCCCCCGGCCCACCTGGTCCATATGGTCGAGATGCTGCATCACCTGAATCAATCCGATGACCGCACCGATGATGCCGATGGTGGGAGAGAATCCGCCCGCCGATTCGAAGACGGCGGGGATGCGCGCCTCGATTTCACTCGCATTCTCCAGCTGTACTTCCATGATGCGCCGCAGTTCGGTTGGCTCGGTACCGTCGACAGCAAGCATGAGGGCCTGGCGAAGAAACGGATCGGCAACCTGGGACAGATCCTGGTCGAGAGAGACGATGCCTTTGCGCCTGGCCTTGTTCGCGAAACCGACAATCTGACGAAGAAGCGCTTCTCCCCGATCGCCTTTGTGGAAGAAAACCCGCACCAGACGCAGGAACGCGGAGAGCACCGTCCGGAAGGGGAACTGGAGCATGACGGCTCCCAGGGTTCCACCGAAGACGATCATGGCCGCCGTCGGCTGAACGACCTGGCCGAGGTGTCCGCCTTCGAGCAGGAGCCCGGCAAGAATGCCAGCCAGGGCGAGGATAATTCCGGCGAGACTGCCCGCGTCCATCCTGCTAGTCCTCACACTCGGCATTCGGTTCAGAGCGGGACGGTCGCTCTTCCGCCGTGAACGAGAGTCCCCGGACTTCGGGTAGGGCCTGCGGCCAGGAAGCGGCTTCGCCGAACACGCGGGCGCGATAGGCGACCGTACGGTTCACCACCTCCTCACAGCTCTCCAGCACAACGATCTTCTCGCCGTTCACCAGGGTCAGCATGGTATCCGGAGACGATTCTGCATACTTGATGAGGTCGCTGTTCACGACCAGGGGATTTCCGTTGAGTCGCGTCAGATGAATCATGGCTGGGCGTTTTCCACGCCTGCTGACTTTGATCGGCAGAAATAGGCATCCGGTGAATAGCGCCACCCGGCGGCGGAGTGCGCACGCAGATCACCAAACCAACCACGCAGCATAAAGGGAGGAAAGCAGGAGCCGATGAAGGCATTGAGTCAAGCGGTTCCCGGGAGCGGCGGTGGTGACAAGGCCACGAACTCTGTTCAGGAACCCAACTTTCAAAGAGGAGAATGACCATGGCATTGGGAGTCCTGAACAACATTTCGGCTGTGTATGCCGAAAACAACCTCAATCAGACGCAGGCCAGCCTGCAAACCACACTCCAGCAACTTTCGTCCGGGTCGCGCATCAACTCGGGAGCGGATGACGCGGCCGGTCTTTCCATCGCCAACGGCCTGCAGGCCAACTCATCGGCCCTGACACAGTCCAGCAGCAATGCCAGTGCAGGCGTCGGTTTCCTGCAGGTGGCCGACGGTGCCCTGTCCCAGGTGACCAACCTGCTCAATCGCGCGGTCACACTGGCTACGGAAGCCGGCGGGGGAACGTTGTCGAGCTCGCAGATGAGCGCGGCCAACCAGGAGTATCAGGACATCCTGACCCAGATCGGCACAATCGGCAGCACCACAGAATACAACGGTATTTCCGTCTTCACCTCGGGCACCGGCTCGGCGACCAACCTGGCGACAACCCGTTTCACGCAGACGGCGATGAGCGATCCTCTGGACGTGACGCTGACCCAGGGCGACACGCTGAGCGGCTCGATCACCATTAACTCGACCGGCGGCACGCATGCGGGCACACAGATTGTGGACCTCGCCAGCTACAGCGGTCTGGCCAGCGAAAACCAGTCGATCGCGAACGCAGCGGCAACCTCGCTGACGACCGCGTTAAACGCGTCTTTGGGCACCACGACCGGGTCGACCTACGCGGTGTCGGTAGCCGCCGGAGTCGTTTCGATCGCAACCAGCGGCGGCGGAAGCGCGAACGAAGTGCTCTCCGTAACCGCGAGCAACGCATCGGAAACACCGGCCAGCGCGAGCGCCATCAATATCTACACCAGCGATGGCACTTCGACCGGAAGCTACAACTACTCGGTCACGGCCGGTACGCTGACAGACAGCAACGTGGGCAGTTCGGACGCGTCCTCGGCAGCTGGGTCTTCGGTCAGCGTGACAATCGGATCGGCAACAGGCACGGGCGGCACCACGGCCGGAGCGGGCGACGGGACCAGCCTGTCCGGAACGAAGCTGGACAGCCAGGCGGACTCGGAAGCAGCTCTGCAGACCGTCACCGACGCCATCAGCGCCGTCGCTTATCAGCGCGGCCAGGTGGGCGCCAACATTAACACCCTGACCGCGGCGTCGAACATTGCCAGCGCCGAGGAAACCAACGTGCAGGCTGCACAGAACAACATCACGCAGACTGACTACGCCGCTGCAACCTCGAACCTGTCGAAGTACGAAATCCTGACCCAGACCGGCATCAGTGCTCTGGCCCAGGCCAACAGCACTGAGCAGATGGTGACCAAGCTGCTCCAGTAAACCAACGCGGCAGTTACACCCGTGGGGAGCTTCGGCTCCCCGCTTTTTGTTAGAGGGCTCTAAGCACGAGGGCCAGAGGATGGCCCCGGGGCTGCACGCCTGATCCACGGGTAATGAACGCCCGGAAAGCGACGATAACAGCCTTATGGGAAGCGTCGGGTTGTCTTTTGGATCTCCGACCAGCGGCCAGGGTTTCGATGTCGCAACGACCGTCAGCGCGATCGTGGCCAATCTGCAGGCGGTGGAGACACCGTGGAAGACGCAGCTGACGGCGCTCCAGTCGCAGGATACGGCGCTGACCAGCATCGGCACCGATCTAAGCAACCTGTCGACCGCGCTCCAGTCGCTGACCGACTTCAGCGGGGTGCTGGCCGAAAAGGAAGGATCGAGCTCCGATACATCGGTGCTGCAGCTGACCTCGGCCGATTCCAGCGCCGTAGCGGGCAGCCATACCGTCGTGGTGGGCAGTCTCGCACAGACCGACTCGCAGTACAGCGATGATGTGGGGGCGAGCGACACGCTGGGCGGGAACCTGACCATCAACGGCAAAACGATCACCATCTCGGACGGTACGGCAACGGACAGCAGCGGGAACACCATTCCAGCGAATAACACGCTGGCCACGCTGGAGTCGTATATCAATTCCGGCGACTACGGCGTGACCGCCAATGTCATTACCGATTCCGGTGGCGAGCGGTTGAGTCTGGTCAGCAATACCAGCGGGAAGGATGGAAACTTTACCGTCGATTCCAGTCTGACCGATGCCACCAGCGGGAACGTCATCGGGTTCACGCAACCGGGGGACGGCGGGCAGGACGCCAGCTTCACGGTCGATGGAATCCCGATGACCAGCTCCTCGAACACGGTCACGACGGCCATTCCCGGTGTGACCTTCCAGCTTTTGAACGCGGCGCCGGATGAGCAGGTGCAGATCGAAATCACCAACGATAACAGTGACGTGGAGTCCGCGGTCGGCAACTTTGTGGATGCTTACAACACCGTTGTGGGAGACCTGAACACCCAGGAAGGGAATAATTCATCGGGAAATCCGGAGCCGCTTTTTGGAAGCCCGACCGTGGCGATGCTGCAGGAGCAGCTGGCGGAAGCGCTGAACTTTACGCAATCCTCCGGCGCGGTCACGTCGCTGACGCAGCTTGGCATCACCGCGAGTGCGAGCGACGATGGGACGCTGACGCTGGACACCAGCACCCTGGACAGCATGCTGAACAGCAACTATCAGGACATCGTCGGTTTCTTTCAGCCCGGCTCCAGCTTTACCTCTTTTGGGGGAAACCTGACAACCATTCTGAACAGCCTCGGCAACAGCGGACCCAATGGCGCGGTGTACCTGACGTTACAGCAGGATTCTTCCGAGGAGACCGGGCTGAACACCAACATCACGAACGAAAACAACACCATTAGTGCCGATCAAACGCAGCTGACGACAGAGCTGAATGAAGCCAATTACACGTTGCAGGAAATCCCCGTGGAACTGCAATCCGTCGACGAGCTGTACAGTGCGATTACCGGGTACAACGAAAACCCGCAGGGGTGACGAGGGAAGGCGCAGAGCAAAATGAATTATCAGCAGCGGGCGATTGCCGGAATGAATCCGGTAGAACTGATTGTCGCGCTCTACGACGGCATGGCGCGTTTCCTGCATAAGGCGATCGCAGCCACCGAGAACCACCAGACAGCCGAACGGCGCATCGCCATTGGCCGGGTACTCGAAATCCTGATGCACCTGCAGTCGCGACTGCGCCCCGATGTGGGAGGGAATTCCGCGAAGGCCCTCTCCGAATTTTACGCGGCCATCTTCGCGTTGTGTCTCGAAGGATCGAGGCTGCAGTCCGCAGACCGGTTCCGGGAAGCGATTGGCTGTATTCGCGACGTTCGCGACGCGTGGAAGGTCGCAGCACACGATCCTGAAGTACTCCGATTGCTGGGAGATGGCCCTGTGGCCGAGGTCATGGTAACGCCCGCAGCGCGGACCATGCCGCCGGAATCGGCCAGCTCGAGCTGGACGGCATAGAAGTCAGTGCGTCACGGCGAGTTCTTCTTCCAGCAGCTGCTTCTGGAACAGTCCTGCGTAGTAGCCGTTCCGCGCCAGCAACTCCTCATGTGAACCCAGTTCCGCGATGCGGCCGCGCACCAGCACCGCGATGCGGTCGGCATGACGCACGGTTGAGATGCGGTGAGAGATCAGAATCGTGGTCCGGCCGGCCATCACGCCGCGCAGTTCCTCAAGAATGCGCTCTTCGGTGTAGGTGTCGACGCTGGCGAGAGCGTCGTCCAGAATCAGAATCCGAGGATTGCGGAGAATCGCGCGAGCGAGCGCGGTGCGCTGCTTTTGTCCGCCGGAGAGGGTGAGGCCGCGCTCACCAACAGCAGTTTCGAATCCATTGGGAAACTGATCGAATTCCTCGCGGATATGCGCGGCTTCTGCGGCGCGCTCCACGTCAGAAACGGGGGAGCCCTGCACCCCAAACGCGATGTTTTCCCTGATCGTCGTGCTGAAAAGAAAAGTTTCCTGAGGCACAAAGCCAACCGCCGAACGCAAAGTATCGAGCGGGTAGGCGCGGACAGGGCGGCCGTCGATCAGCACACTGCCAGGTGCCGCATCGTAAAGACGTGCAATGAGACTGACCAGCGTCGATTTCCCGGACCCGGTCGGGCCCACCAGCGCCAGGCTGCTGCCCGCGGGAATCCGGAGCGAAATGTCATGGAGCACCTCGACGGGGTTGCCATGCTCGGAAGGATAAGCGAAGTGCAGGTCGCGAAATTCGACCTCGCCGAGGATCTCCGTTTGCGCCGGAAGTGAAGCCTCGCGATCGTCGATGCTGGGCGGGGCAGTGAGAAGTTCGTGAATGCGCAAAACCGAAGCCGTGCCGCGCTCGAAGAGATTCACGACGTAGCCCAGTGCAATGATGGGCCAGGTGAGCATCAGGAGAAAGGTGTTGAACTCGACGAACTTTCCGACCGTGATGCGGTGGACGAGCACCTGATGGCCGCCGACGAAAAGCGAGATGACCATCGCCATGCCCAGCATGAATTCCAGCGTCGGCCACAGCATGCCCATCAGGCGGACCAGACGCAGCGCGCGGCGGATGTATTCGCGGTTGGAGCGCTCGAAGGCCCTGATCTGCGCTTCTTCCTGAGCGAACGCGCGGACCAGGCGGGCGCCGGAGAAATTCTCCTGCGCCTGCGCTGAAATGTCGGAGAACATGGCCTGGATGCGCTCAAACCGCTCGTGAATCCTGCGGCCCATGAACTGGATGAGAATGCTGGCCAGCGGCATCGGCGCCAGCGCGGCGAGCGTCAGGAAGGGACTGATGCGCAGCAGGAAATAGAGCGCCCCGGCAAAAAACAGCACCGTATTCGCTGTGTACATGATGGCCGGACCCAGCAGCATGCGCACCGCAGCGAGGTCGTTGGTCATCCGCGCCATGATGTCGCCGGTGCGGTGTTCCTGGTAATACGAAGCGGATTGCTTCTCCAGCTGCGCAAAAAGATCGTTGCGCAGGTCAAACTCGATATCGCGCGAGATGCCGATGATGATCCAGCGCATCAGAAAGAGCAGGACGCCGTGCACAACCGTGACGGCCATGATGAGGCCGGCGTAGCCGAAGATCTTGCCCCAGGTGACGCGGAGGGTGAGATCGTCGGTGGCGATGCCGATCACGCGGGGGAACTGCACCCAGATCGCGGTGGCCAGAACCGTGCACAGACAGCCCCACAGATAACCGCGCCAATAGCGGCGCATGTAAGGGAGCAGCGGTTGCAGGTTTCTGAACATTCTCGTTTCGCTTTCGATTATGTCGGGGTACGGAGCAGCAGATACGCTCCGGCCAGTCCAAACAGCAGATCCGGAGACCAGGCCGCAAGGAACGCCGGCAACCAGCTTACGTTACCCATGGCCTCGAAAAATCCGGAGACAACGAAGTAAGTGATCGCCACGCCGATCGCGATCGCAATGCCGGACAGCGAGCCTCGCTTGCCCATAGAGAGCGCAAAGGGGATGGCGAGCACAGCCATCACCAGCGTGATGAGCGGATAAGCAATCTTGTGATTCAGCTGTACCCGCAACGGAACCGTGTTGAACCCGCTCTGCCGGAGATCATGAATATAGGCGGCCAGCTCGCCAAAGTTCATCTCTGAAGACTGGCGAACCTCCTTCTTGAAGTAGGCCGGCGGTTCGGTGATTTCGGAAAACGTTCTTACCGGAAAAGTTTCGTACGACGTGACGTCGGAGCCGTTGAAGGTGCGGTCCCACCCATCTTCGAAAACCCACGCATTGAGTTTCGGCTCCCAGTGAGCCGTCGAGGCAAAGATTCGTTTGGCAATGGTGAAGGAGCCTGGGCTGAACTCGAAAACAGAAATATTGCCGAAAGTATCGATGTCCGAGTCGAAATACTCGTAATAGAAGATGCGATTGGGCTGGCCTGGGCGCTGCCGGCCGAAGATCCACTTGCGGCCGGGGTGCTCGAAGGTTTCTGCCGGCTTGCCCTTGATCACGTTCCGCAGCGCCTCCTGCCTGCGATTGGCCTGCGGCAGGTACAACTCGTCGAACATGAACAGGGAGACGGACAGAACCGCGGCGATCGCAACAATCGGCACGGTAATGCGATAGAGGCTGACGCCGGTGGCCTTCATCGCGGTCAGCTCGCTGTTGCGCGTCATAATGCCGAAAACCACCAGCACGCCGATCAGCACGCTCAGCGGTGTAATGAGATAGATCATGCTCGGAGTGAGATTGATGAGGTACTCGCCGACCGTGACCAGCGGAGTCTTATTTTTGATGATGTCGCTCAGCAGCTCGAAGAATGTGAAGACGAGCATGAGCATCACAAATGTGACCAGCACCATCACAAATGTCAGCAGAAACTCGCGCAGCACATAGTCGTCCAGGATAAGAGGGAATCGTCCGCGGGGAGCGCGCTTGCGGGAGCTCACCCGAAGAGGAGCCACCGAGGCGGTGGATTCTTCCGTTCGGAGCCGGAACCAGTTGCCCAAAGAGGTCAGCGCTGTCAGAGCAGCGCCCCCGGTGGCCATTTGCCGCAGCAGCACCAGTCCGCAAACTGCGAAGATCAGGTTAGCCTGCCACACGCCCAGGAACGCAGGGATCTTGTGCTGGCGGGCGAGAGCCGTGCCGGTCGAGGAGAGAAAGTAGTAAACAAACACCAGGGCAATGGTCAGCACGAAACCCGCACCCTTGCCGCCACGCCGCGACGAAATGCCGAGCGGAACGCCCACCAGCATCAGCACCAGGCAAGCTGCGGGGTAGGCGAGGCGCTTCTGGAATTCAATCTGATAGATCTCGCCATTCTTCCCGTGCGTGCGCGCCAGCAACTCGCGGTTGTTCATGGCAAGAATAGGAGTATCGCTGCGCCCCAGCCGAATGTCCTCCTGTGCGCCGGTCTGGAGCGGCAAATCCGTTTGCGAAAATGTGGAGAGGGTGTCCTGGCCGGGCTGATCGGGCACCGTGCCGATCTCGGTGCCATCGCGCAGGCGCATGGTCATTGTCTGACCGGGTCCGTTGACCACGGTGGCGCGATCGGCCGTGGTAATCTTGGGCGCGCCTGGGTCGGTTACGTCAGCCAGAAAAATGCCGCGCCAGTTAGCCGCGCCCGCACCCGCCCGCACATCCTGGACATAGAGCACGTAATCCTTGAAGTCCTCGTAGAAGACGCGCGGCTGCACCTCGTACGACGCCTGCGCGTTGGCCAGCGAGTTCTCCAGACGCATCATGGCGGCCGCGGCTTTCGGAGCAAGGTACAAGCTGTCCCACATGCTGGCGCCCCATGCCACGACGGCCACCATGCCGACGACACGCACAAAACTCCATACCCCGATGCCGGAGGCCCGCATGGCGGTGATTTCGCTGTCCGCCGCGAGGCGGCTCAGGCCGAGCAGGATGCCCACCAGCACCGCCATGGGAATCGTCACCGTCAGCATATCCGGCAGCGTCAGCAGAACGATTTCCAGAACCGAACCGAGCGAGGCGCTGTTACGGACGATCATTTCCAGCAGATGCGGGAGATAACGGATAAAAAGGACAAAGGTGAAGATCGCGCCCCCGATCGCGGCGTGGGACCACACTTCCCTCAGGATGTATCGGGTGAGAATGCGCACGGTTGAGCTTCCGCCTTCAGTTTACCGTGGAGTAAAGCTGCGGAGACGAAGACTGTTGGCGAGTACGCTGACCGAGCTAAGCGCCATGGCCGCGCTGGCGATCGCGGGGCTCAGCAGAATGCCGAAGGCTGGGTAAAGCACGCCCGCGGCAATCGGGATGCCGAGCAGGTTATAGCCAAAAGCCCAGCCGAGATTCTGCCGCATGACACGCAGGGCCTGGCGCGCGAGCAGGACAGCGTCGAAAATCTGGCGTGGCTCGCCATGCAGCAGGATCGCATCCCCCGCTTCGCGAGCCAGATCGGCTCCTGTACCCATGGCCAGTCCCGCATCGGCCTGGGAGATGGCCGCAGCATCGTTAATGCCATCGCCGGCCATGCCGACGCGGTGACCTTGCTGCTGGAGTTCGCGGATTTTTGCGAGCTTTTGATCGGGAAGCAGCCCGGCCCAGACCTGGTCGATACCAGCCGCGCGTGCGACGGCCTCTGCGGTCGCGGCCGTATCGCCGGTGAGCATGGCGGTACGGATGCCGAGGCGATTCAGCCCTGCGATCGCGCCAGCAGCGGACCCGCGCAGTGTATCGCGGGCTTCGATCACGCCCGCGAGTCTACCGTCTTGCGCAACGTACATGACGGTGGTTCCGGCCTCGGAGCCGGAGTCCAAAGGAACAGCCACGCCGATTTCCTGCATCAGTGCGGTATTGCCGGCTGCGATGAGCCGCCCCGCGACCCTGCCCTGAATGCCTTTCCCAGGAACAGCGCGTGCCTCCTCGACTGCGGGAGCAGTGATCCCGCGCTTTACCGCTGCGGCAAGGATTGCGCGCGCCAGGGGATGTTCGGAACGGCCCTCGAGGCCCGCCGCGAGCGCGAGGAGATCGTTCTCGGTCGAACCGGCGAGCACTCGGATCGCAACAACTTCCGGCTTGCCTTCCGTGAGCGTGCCGGTTTTGTCCAAAACCAGCGTGTCGATGCGTGCCAGCCGCTCAAGGCTCTCTCCCCCTTTGAAGAGAATGCCCAGCTGCGCGCCGCGTCCGATGGCAACCGTGAGCGCGGCGGGAACGGCAAGCCCCATCGCGCAGGGGCAGGCGATGACCAACACCGCGACCGCGACGGCGAAGGCGCGGCCAGAGCCGCCGCCGGCGAAAATCCAGATAAGGAACGTCGCCAGAGACAGCGCCAGCACAACCGGCACGAACACGGCGCTGACGCGGTCGGCGAGCTGCTGCATCGGCGCGCGCGAGGATTGCGCTTCTTCCACGAGGCGCATCATCTGGCCGAGAACACTGTCCGCACCGATAGAGGTGGCCCGATATTCGAGTACGCCGTCGAAATTGAAAGAACCGCCGATTACGCGGTCGCCGGCCTTCCGCGTCACCGGCAGCGACTCCCCGGTGATCAACGATTCGTCGATGGAGGTTGTGCCGGTGAGGACAATGCCATCCACCGGAACCCGCTCGCCAGGACGCAGAACAACCATGTCGCCCGCGACCACCTGAACCAGCGGAACTTCAACCTCGCGGCCCTCCCGCAGCACGCGAGCCGACTGCGGCTGCAGCTTCATGAACTCATGGAGTGCGTCGAGGGTACGGCGTTTGGCGCGCGCATCCAGCCACCGGCCTAAAAGCAGAAATCCGAGAATCAGCAGAACCGCGTCGTAGTAGACGTCCGCATGCAGACCGTGACGGCGAAAAACTCCGGGCATCGTCGTGGCCGCCAGGGAATACACCAGCGCTGCTCCGGTTCCGAGAGCGACCAGGGTGTTCATGTTGGTGCTGCGATGAATCGCAGCGACCCACGCCTGGCGATAGATAATGCCCCCTCCCCAGTACATGCCCGCCAGGGTGATCGCCAACATGACGTATTGCAAAGAGCGCGGCGAAACCTCAAACAGCACAGGAATAAACGGAGCAAGCCAGTGCCCGGCGTTCATCAGCAGGATGACAAGCACCCCGCCGGCCAGCGTAAAGAAGGCCTTTGCGCGTAAGGAGCCTTCGTCGGATGGCTTATCGTCGGGGGTTTCCGTGGAGCTTGCCGGAAGCGTCGCATCGTAGCCGGCCTCGCGCACCGCACCGATCAGGTCTTCTGGCCCGGCGACAGCAGCATCGAAACCCACGCGCGCGGAGTTGGTGAGCAGGTTGACAGAAGCTTCGCTGACTCCGGGTGTCGCTCGCAGGGCGCGCTCGACATGGGACTGGCAGGCGGCACAGCTCATACCGATGATCGGCAGAGTAATGGTGCACAGTTCCCTTTTCGCGGTCACTGCGGCGGCCTTTCCTGTCTTCTCTACATCGACTGCGGGCATACACTAACCGACCTTAGGGTTCGACGATTGCCGGGTAGCCGGCCTTTTCGACTGCGCTCACGATGGCGCCCTCCCGCACTTCGTCCGGCGCCTGCACGCGAGCCGCGCCAATACGAACCTCGCCCACCTGCACGCCGCTCAGCGTCTCCAGCGCCTGCGAAACCCGGCGCACACAGGCTCCGCAGTGCATGTTTTCGATGCGAATCGTCACTTCCCGCATATTCCCCCGTACTTACCAGATGCGCCAGCGTCTTCCCGGATGCTGCGGAAGGCAGTTTCCACCCATGGTTTTACTCCGGATTCGGCATAAAGCGGTAACCAATGCCGCGCACGGTCTGCAAATGTCTGGGCGCTGCGGGATCTTCTTCGATGTACCGCCGCAGACGCACGATGAAGTTGTCGATGGCGCGCGTGTCCGTATCCTCACGCACGTGCCAAACCTGCTCCAGCAGTTCCTTGCGGGAAACGATGCGCTCGCGATTGCGGGTGAGATAACGCAGCAAATCAACCTCCATCAGCGTTAGACGTACGGTGCGGCCGAGAGCGTGGAGTTCCAGCGCATCGAAGTCGATGCGGCGTCCTGCAAAGGAAAAATCCATCGGCTCTTCCACGGCCGGCTCGTTTTTCTCCGCGCGGTGAGGCCATTGCATGCGGCGCAGCAAGGCGTTGAGGCGCGCAATCAGCACCGAAAGCTCGAAGGGCTTGGGGAGATAATCGTCAGCGCCGGCGGCGAAACCCTCGACAACATCCTGGCTGCGGGCGCGTGCGGTCAGCATCAGGATGGGGATGTAGTTCCCGGCGGCTCGCAGTTCTGCGGCCACTTCAAATCCATTCTTGCCCGGCATCATCACGTCCAGAACCATCGCGTCGAAAGTTTCTCGCCGCAGGCACTCCAGGGCAGAATCGCCGTCGCTTTCAACGCTGACCTCGTGGCCCTCGGCTTTCAGGTTAAACAGCAGCCCCTGTGCGAGGTTGCCTTCATCTTCGACGATCAAAATGCGAGCCATGTTTCAGTCAGAACCCACAACCGGAGTCAAAACGCGTGGAAGCTGCAGGCTAACGGTCGCGCCGCGGCCTTCCCCGGCGCTCTCGGCAATCGCGTCGCCGCCGTGCTGGCGCGCAATCGTGCGAACGATATACAGACCGAGGCCCGTGCCCTTGGTGCGGAGCACACTGCGGCTCGGCACGCGATAAAAACGGCGAAAGATGCGCTTGAGCTGGGACGGCGGAATGCCGATGCCGCGGTCGGTCACGCTCACGCGCACCCACGCGTCGTGCTCGACACTGAGGGCGACGCGAATATCGGCGCTGTTGGGCGAATATTTGATGGCGTTGCCAAGCACGTTGAGCAGCGCGGTCTGCAACTCGTCGGGATCGCCGCGCACCAGCATGGGCTGCATCGTTTCCTCTACGCTCACAGCGATCGCCTTTTCATCGAGATGGTGACGGGCAAGGGTCGTATGGATGCATTCCCCAACCAGCGCACGCATGTCCACCGGAACACGAATGTGCGAACCTCCGCGCTGACCCACCTCCCCCGCCTTGAGAACCTGCTCAACGGTGGCCAGCAGACGATCGCTGTCAACCAGCATCCGGCTGTAGAACTCGTCGCGCTGCGCATCTTCCAGCTTCCGCCGCTGCAGCGTCTCCAGATAGAGACGGATGGAGGCGATGGGTGTCTTCAGTTCGTGGGTTACCGCGCTGAGAAACGCGTCGTGACGCTCGTTCCGCCGAACCTCGCGGACCAGAAAAACGGTGTTCAGGGCAACGCCGGCGATCAGCAGCGCAAAAAAGGGGATGCCGATGGCCATAGGGACAATGCGGCGCCAGTTGAGCACAATCCAGCTGACGTTAAGGAAGACAGCCACGCCGACCAGGCACACGCCCAGCAGCGTGAACAGAACCATGTTCCGTCTTCGGCCGCTGATACGCATGGACAAAAAGTAAAGTGCCCGCCACGGACTCGCCGCACGGGCACCTCTATTTTCGCAGGTTTGAGATAAGCCAGACCGGCAAAGACGCCGCTAGGCTACACCCGCCGGCCGCGGATTGTGCGGGTCGTATTGCGCGATCTTGACCTCGCGCGCGAGACCCAGCTTTTTCAGCAGCCAGATTCCGTAGAAATTGACGTCAACCTCGTACCATTTCAGGCCGTGCCGTGCCGATACCGGGTGCGCGTGATGGTTGTTATGCCAGCCCTCGCCACCGGTCAGCAGCGCCACCCACCAGCTGTTGCGCGAATCGTCGCGAGTCTGGAAGCGCCGCGATCCCCACATGTGCGTCGCGGAATTGACGAGCCACGTGGAATGGAGGCCAAGCGTCGTCCTCAGAAAGATCCCCCACATCAGGCCGGGCCAGCCGGCGACGGCGAGGCACACCAGACCAGCCACAACCAGCGGAACCCAGTGGTACTTGCTGAGCCAGACATAGAAGCGGTCGCGGGTCAGATCGGGAACATAGCGCGCCAGGGCCGCGGTCTCTGCGTTCAGAGAATCGCCGCTCATGATCCAGCCCACATGCGCCCACCACCCGCCCTCATGCGGTGTGTGCGGATCGCCTTCGTGATCGGAAAGCTGATGATGCACCCGATGCAGCGACACCCAGAAGATGGGCCCGCCTTCCAGCGCCAGCGTGGCGCAGATGGCCATGATGTATTCGAGCCACTTCGGAACCCGATAACCGCGGTGCGTCAGCAGCCGGTGATAGCACATCCCGATGCCGACGTTGCAGGCCAGAAACCACAGCACCACCGCGCAGGCCAGCGCCTTCCACGAGAACATGAACAGCGCCGCCACGGCCCCGATGTGAAACGCGACCATGAAGAAGATGGTGATCCAGCTTAACTTGCCCCCCTGCGCCGCACGGCCCAACTGCGGCATCGCCGGGGTTGCATTTTTGACGTGGGCTGGGTTGACCGGGCCTGCAACGCTCTCCGGAGCAATAATCGGCTGATCGAGCACTTGAGGGGACATGAGAATTCTTCGTTTCTTTGAGATTTGGGAAGCGGGGCGTGTCGCAATTTCTTGTGTTTCTCCCAAACTATCAGCCTGCGAAGCGTCGATGATGTAACACTTTTGTAAGCCGTTCCCGCCAGGGTATGGGACAGGCAAAAGGACCGAACAGTAACACGCGCGATCGGCGCATCCGCAACGCATGGGACCCGGCCTTCACGTTTTCTTAACCACTCCCGGAGACGATAGAACGCGATGAACCTTCAGAACCTGCAAGCTTCCTGCGTTGCGCTCATTTTTGTTGCGGCCTCCCTTTGCGGCGCGCAAACCATTCATCTGCCCAGCAGCAAGCAGCTTCTGGGCCCCGTGCCCGGATCGCCGCAGCCCCTGAACAGCCTGCCCATGGCGGCCGCCTGGTCGCCTGACCACCGCTACCTGGCCCTGGTGAACGCCGGCTTCGGCACGGTGGAGTCCAATTACGAGCAGTCGATCGCCATCCTCGACACCGGCACGGGAAAGCTGACGGATTATCCCGAGCCGCGGACGGAGATCCAGGCCCCGCAGACCTATTATTCCGGCATCGCGTTCTCGGCCGATGGCTCCCATCTCTACGTGAGCTTCGACTCCCTCAGCGCGCCGGAAGGTGGGAAAGAAGATCAGACCGGCAATGCCATCGGCGTCTACAAATTCACGGCCGGCACAGGCTCGAGCCCCGACACGCTGACACCGGAGCGAACAATTCCAGTGCCCCTGCGCGATCTTCCGGCAGGAAAGACGCAGCAGCACGGCGAGATGAAGCTGGCGGAAGACAAGGCAATTCCCGCGCCGGCGGGGCTGACCGTGGTGAAGGCCGCGGATGGGGCCGAGAAGATCCTTGTCGCGGATGAGTACTCCGACGATGTGGTTCTGCTCGACGCGACAACCGGCAAACTCGAAACCCGCTTCGACCTGTCGACCGGGCCCACGATTCCGACAACGTATCCCGTGGCCGTGATTGCCAGCCGCGACGGACGGCGCGCCTGGGTTGCCCTCTGGAACGGCTCGGCGGTTGCGCAGCTGAATCTCCAGTCCGGCAAGGTCGTGCAGCAATTGGCGCTGCTGCCGCCGCTGCGTCCCACCTCGCCCAGTTCGCATCCGATGGCGATGGCGCTGAGCCCCGACGAAAAGATGCTCTATGTCGCGCTGGTGAACCGCGACGCGGTTGCGGCGGTGCGTGTTTCTGGTCCGACGATGCGGACGACAACCATATACGACACCAGGCTGCCGGGGCAGGCGTTTTTCGGATCGATGCCTGATGCGGTTGCGGTTGCCGAGGACGGCGCAACCCTGCTCGCTGCCAACTCGGGGTCGAATGCAGTCGCGGTTTTCGATCTGCACGCGCCGTTGAGTTCGAAGACGCGGACGATCCCCGTCGGCTTCATTCCCACCGAGTGGTATCCGACGGCGCTGGCTGCGGACGGGAATCACGTGTACGTAGCCACGGGCAAGGGCAAAGGGACAGCGCCGAATGCCGCGCCCCAGCCGAATGCGCCGAACCCGCCGCCCAATCAGCCGAAACGCCTGGAAGGCCGCCCGCACACCTATATCGCGACCATGCTGCACGGCTCGCTGGCGACCATCGACCTGGCCGATGCGAAGGCGAACCTGAAGGACCTGACGAAGCAGACGCTGGAGAACAATCTGATGTTCGCGGCGCAGAAGCGAGTCGAGTTCCAGGGCGGCGGCGACAAGATCCACCACGTGATCTACATCATCCGGGAGAACCGCACCTACGATCAGCTTCTTGGCGACCTGGGCGTGGGCGATGGCGATCCTTCGCTCACGATGTACGGCGAGGAGATCACGCCTAACCTGCATGCGCTGGCGAAGCAGTTTGGCGTGCTCGACAACTTCTACGATTCCGGCGAAGTGTCGGGAGACGGCCACGTGTGGTCCACGGCGGCCATCGACAGCGACTACAACGAGCGCACCTGGCAGATCGGCTACCGCGGACACGAGCGGCCCTACGATTTCGAGGGAGTGGTCGAGAGCGGGTATCCGATCCTTGAGAAAATTCCTGACATCGACGAGCCAGGCAGCGGCTATTTGTGGACCGACCTGGCGAAGAATCACAAAACGCTCTATCACTTCGGCGAATTCATTTCGTCGAAGTTCTGCGACGACTCCGGAGAGGCGCCGAAGGATCGGCCGATGCCGCAGCAGGGAGGAACACCGGAGGGCACGCACTATTGCGAACATGCGTTCATCCACAAAGGCGACCCAATTCCGGAAAACTATGGCGGGGGAACGAGCCAATATCCCTGGGCGATTCCACTGATCTACAAAAATGTGGCCACCAAGCCGGAACTGGTCGGACATTTCGATCCGGACTATCCGGACTTCAATCTCAGCTTTCCGGATCAGTTGCGGGTGAATGAGTTTCTGACCCATTTCAACCAGTGGGTCGCTGACCTGAAAGACGGGCACGACACCATGCCGACGTTTGTGATGCTGCGGCTGCCCAACGATCACACAGCGGGAACGCGGCCGGGATCGCCGACGCCCAGAGCCTCGGTGGCCGACAACGACCTCGCGGTCGGGCGCGCCGTGGATGCGGTCTCGCACAGTCCTTACTGGGACTCGACCGCGTTCTTCATCCTTGAGGACGACGCCCAGGACGGAGCCGATCACGTGGACGCGCATCGATCGATTTCGCTGGTGGTGAGCAAGTACGCGCCGCACCAGGACACGCCGTTTGTGGACCATAACTTTTACACCACGGTGAGCACGGTCCACACAATGTTGACCCTGCTCGGCTGCCCGCCGCTGAATAATAACGACGCGTTTGCGCCGCTGATGACCCCGGAATTCAGCGGAGTCGGCGATCAACCGGCGTTTAGCGCCGATTACCGGAATCGGGACAACGGGCTGATTTACACAGCGAACCAGCCGAAGGCGGAGGGCGCAAAGGAATCGGCGAAGATGGACTTCCAGCACGAGGATCGCGCCGATCCGGTCAGGCTGAATGTGATTCTGTGGAAGGACGCCATGGGCAACAAGCCGGTTCCGTGGATGCTGACGCACCCCCACGGCCTCAGGAAAGATGATGATGATGACTAAACGACAGACTGGAGCGGGCAGCTTGTCGCGGCGAGTACGACAAGTGGTATGGTGCGTCCGCAAAAAGTGGCTATGGCAAAGGGGACAATACGGCAAGGACACTGAACTGAAACGTTTTAGGACAGCGAAAGGGTCCAGACTATCCCCTGCGTTTCGTCCGGAATGAGAGAGTCAGCCAACGATGGAACGCCGAGGTTCGCTCACCCCTGGGCTGTACCTGTACGCTGCGACCGCCGTTTATTTGGGCGTTGTGGGGTTGGTATTTGGAGACTTCGCCACCAACTGGCAGCGCGTGACGCCGGATGTGCCGCATCGCGTGTTGCTCGCTTATCTGGCGGGGGGATACGAGCTTCTGGCGGGCGCGGCGATGCTGTGGCGGCGCACTTCAAGAGCGGGTGCCCTGGCGCTCGCAGGAATCTACACCGTCTTCTGGTTGCTGTGGATGGTGCACGCGGCATCGGCTCCACGGAATTACGACAGCTGGGGAAACGTATTCGAGGAGTTGTCGGCGGTGATTGCGGGTTTGGCGGCGTTTGCGTGGCTGTCGCCGCCGGAATCGCCGTGGGCTCGGCGGGCGGTGACCATTGCGCGGATGTACGGCATCTGCTGCATTTCCTTCGGGGCAACACACTTCATCAATTTTTCCGGCGCGTCGGGGTTTGTGCCGAAGTGGATTCCGCCCGGCGGGAAGTTCTGGGCGGCCGCGACGGGGATTTTCTTCTTTGCCGGGGCGGCATCACTGCTGTCGGGAATATTGATGAGGCCGGCCTCGCGCTTGTTGAGCGTGATGGTGCTGGGATTCGAGGTGCTGATCTGGCTGCCCTGGCTGTTGCTGGGTCCGCCACCGTGGCTCAAGGTGCTGGTGGCCGAGGGCTCGCTGACGCATTTCGTTTGGGCGGCCAATGGAATCGCAACCGCGTTCGGGGCGGCCGCGTGGGTGGTGGCAGATGTGATCAACGGCGCGGCGAAGGCCAGGGAGCAGAAGCTTGTTCGGGTGGAGGCGGGGAGCAGGGCGGTGTGAGAAGGATGACGTCCGAAAGCGGCGTGCGGAGGCGCCGAATCGCCTCCGGAATCACCCTTCACCGGTCGTGTCTGAAATGGATCGCTACGGCTGTCCGCGCAACATGACCCACAAGGAATCGGTGAAGTGGTACCCCGATCCGCCTCGGTACTCAACGGGTTCAACCAGTCTCGCCCCGGAGAATCTCTCCACGAGCGGGCCCGTACTGGCCAGCACTGCCATGCGAATCAGACCTGCTCCGATGCAGGAATGCGCCCCGGCTCCAAGCGCCAGGTGTTTCGTGCCGCTGCGCCGCACGTCCAGTTGCTCAGCGTGACAAAACTGTTCCGGATCCGTGTTTCCTGCATGAACACGCAGCACAATGCGGTCGCCTTTCCGGATCCGTGCGCCATGCAGGTCGATGTCCTGGAGGGCCCGCCGGAATAGAATGCGGGGCAAAGCCGCACAGCGCAGCAGCTCTTCGACGGCGGACGGCAGCAGCGCGGGTTTTTTGTGGAGAAGGGCCCATTGGCCCGGCGACTCCAGCAGCGCGCACCAGGCGTTGGACAACAGGGACGGCAACGTACGCGCGAGAGCGACAAATCCCGAGTCGCGCAATAGTGCGGGGCCGGAAGGAAAGCAACCGCGAATCTCCGCGCTCGCCGTTTTCGCTTTTGCCTTCAGCTCGGCGTCGAAGGGCTCCGCCGACGATGCCGCGATTGCGCCGGCGATCCCGTGGAGGCGCTCAGCCTCGCGCAGGTCAATGTTGGTGACCATGGATGCAAGCCGCAGGCACACAGGAACCGTATAGGCGGCAGTGAGTTCCACTGGTTCGTCCACCCTGAGGTTTGCGGCGAGAGCACGAGCAGCCGATGCCATCTTCCTCTGCCATTTGCGTAACTGCGGAGCGGAAAGAGCGCCGCGCGTTTCTGTTCGCATCGCGAGGCTTGCGTCTTCTGCCGCGCCGTCCGGCAGTCGTTCGCTGCTGAGTCCGGAGGGATACAGGCTCGCGCAGTGGAAAGCCGCCAGTACATCCCCGTGGCGGCTCAGGACCCAGGCTCCCAGTTTCTCGTCAAACTGAGGGAGGGGGCCGTGCGCGGACAAGCGAGCGTCTGCGGCGTGATCTTCCCTGATCGTTTCTGACGCCGGTTCCGCCGCCATCATCTGTTCATACAATCTTTCGCTGCAGGATTTGTCACCACAATGTCCCCTTGTTGGCAGCCAGGTTCGCGTCGTCATCGAGAGCGCAATGGCCGGAGTTATCAGGGAAAACTGGGGTGCGGGCTCAGGATACGGGCTGGACTTTGCTTCGTTCCCAGGGCTGGAGGATGCGGACCGCATCCATGCCGGCGGCGGTGGCGGCCTGGATACCCATCTCGGTGTCTTCAAAGACGAGGCAGGCGGCGGGGGGAACGTTGAGCTTCTTCGCTGCGAGAAGAAAGGGCTCGGGGTCGGGCTTGGCCTTCTGGTAGTCGCCGGCACAGACGAGCACGTCGAACTTGTCGCGGAGGCCGAGGACTTCGAGGGATTTGGTTACGGATTCGCGCGTGGAACCGGAGACGACGGCGAACGGGATCGTTGCGTGGGCGGCTTCGATTTGCTCGAGAACTTCGGGGACGGCCGTGAGGCGCGGAAGCAGCTCGTAATAAAGGCCCTCTTTGCGGTGGGCGACTTCTTCGACCGGCATGTTGAGGCCGTGACGCTGGTTCAGGGTAGCGACGATTGCGCGGACGGGCATGCCTCCCCAGGAGTAGAAGAGATCCTCTGGAAACAAGGGGCAGCCGTATTCAGCGAGCGCTTGTTTCCAAGCAATGTAGTGCAGGGGCATGGAGTCGGCGATGGTGCCGTCCATGTCGAAGAGGTAGGCGCGGTGAGGGCCTGGTGGAAGTTGCAGCAGCATGGTTTCAGGTTACAGGGTGTGCCGGCCTTGATCGCGCTGCACGCGATACCCACTCAAGCCACAGCGAGCTTGAAATGAACCACCCCGTTAGTGCTGGAGCGTCGCAGTGCGGAGGAAGTCGAAGGTGCCGGAGGGGTTGGGGTGAATGTTCTGCAGGCGCCGGTTGTGCACGATCACGGAGTCGAGATACCAGAGATTGATGGACGGCAGATCGCGGGCGGCGAGCTGCTGAATCCGTACGTAGTCGGCGATTTGCTGCTCGCGGGTCGGCGCGGCTGTGGCATCGGCGATGAGCCGGTCCATGTCGGAGTTGGAGTAGAAGCCGCGATTGCCGCCGTGAGGCGGGAACGCTGCGGTGGAGTAGGCGTAGCGGAAGATGTCGGGATTCTCATTGCCGCCGATCCAGCGGGAGGGTGCAAGCTGGAAGGCTCCGCGGGTGAGATCGGCGTAAAAGGTGGCGAATTCGTAGCTGCGGAGATCGAGCGCGATGCCGGCCTGCGCAAGCTGCTCCTGGATGGCGACCGCGATGAGGCGGACGGTTTCGTCGTTAGAGGTTTTCATGCCGAGATGGAAGCGGCTTCCGCGGGCATCGCGGCGATAGCCGGCCTGGTCGAGGAGCGCGTTGGCGGCGGCGGGGTCGTAATTGTGGGGTGGGGTTTCCGTCCAGGCCCAGTGCTGGGGCGGTAGCATGCTTTCGGCGAGGCGCGCTTCTCCGCGGTAGAGCGCCTGGATGAGGAGCGGGCGGTTGATGGCGAGGGCGATGGCGGTCCGCACGCGGACATCGCGCAGGATGGAATCGCGCATATTGAAGACGATGTAGTTGAGGACCGTGCCGGGGCCGTCTTCGATGGCGAGGTGGGGGTCGCGGCTGAGGGCGTTGACCTCATCGGCGGGAAGCGCGTTGCTTTCGATGTCGGCCGAGGCTTTTTCAAGCTCGAGGGCGCGGGTGGTGGCGTCGGGGACGACCGCGAAGCGGATGCGCGGGATGTTCGGGAGCGGAGCCCAGTAGCTGGGGGCCCGGGCGATGACGACGTCGCGGTCGAGCTGCTGGCTGACAAACGTGAAGGGCCCGCTGCCAATGGGGTGGCGGGCGAAGTCGCGTCCGCTGCCGTACGGGACAATGCCGATGGCGCCATCGCAAAGGTTGAAAGGTAGCGCTGGGTCGGGCTTTTTGAGGTGGAAGACGACGGTGGCGGGGTCGGGCGCGTCGATGTGGTCGGTGCTGGTAAACGAGCCGGCTTTTACGCTGATGACGGTGCCGTTGAGGATGGAGTCGATGGTGAATTTCACGTCACGGGAGGTGAGGGGGCGGCCATCGTGGAAGCGGGCGTCGGTGCGAAGGTGAAAAATCCAGGTGTGTGGATCGGGATTGTCCCATGTGGTGGCGAGGAAGGGCTGGAGGCCGAAGTGCTCGTCGCGGCGGACGAGGGCGTCGAACATCAGCGAGTCGATGTGCTCGGCCTGGGCGTCGGTGCCGATCCGGGGGTCGAGGTTGGCGGGGCTCGATTCGATGAGCATGGTGACCGTTGTTGGGTCTGGTGGGCGGGAGCAGCCGGAGAAGAGGGAACCGGCAACAGGCAATACGCAACAGAACAGAAGACAGCGAATAGCGGATAGCGGACAGCGGTTGGGTCGCGCTGCGCGAGCGCCCGCTCCGGTCTCAGGCATAGGTGATGGACCCGAGGAGGGCGGGGCGGGTGGCTCCGGTGGCGGAGGGGACGTTGCCGGGGCGGTGATGCCAGGTTTGCCAGGCGAGCAGCGCGAAAGCGGCGGCTTCTTTCGCTTCGGCGGGAAGGCCGGTTGCGTCGCTGGTGGTGACGGTGCAGTTCATCCGCGTGAGGCGTTCGCGGAGCATCGCGAGCAGGGTGGCGTTGCGTGCGCCGCCGCCGGCGACGATGTAATCAATGGGCGCGGCGTGGGTTTTGGGCAGGGCGAAGCGGCGGACCGCATCGGCGATGGATTCCGCCGTGAAGGCGGTGGCGGTGGCGATCGCGTCTTCGGGTTTGCGGCTGCGTTTGCGGCAGGCGGCGAGGAATTGTCGGGCGTACGTGGCGCCGAATTGTTCACGTCCTGCGGATTTGGGCGGCGGCGCGAGGAAGAATTTTTCTTTGAGAGCGGCAGTGAGGACTGGCGTGAGGACTTGTCCGCGGGCGGCGATGCGGCCGTTGGAGTCGTACGGCTTGCCGAAGAGCTGGTGCGCGAGGGCGTCGATGATCATATTGCCCGGGCCGGTGTCGAAGGCGATGATGTCTTCCTGAGGCGCTCCCGCGGGGAGGACGGTGAGATTGCCGATGCCACCGATGTTTTGCAGGACGCGCGCGCGGCGAGGGTGCGCGAAGAGGACGTAGTCGAGGAGGGGGACGAGAGGCGCGCCCTGGCCTCCGGCAGCCATGTCGGCGGGGCGGAAGTTGGAGACGACGGGGAAGCCGGTGGCGGCGGCAATCAGCGCGGGCTCGCCGAGTTGCCAGGTGCAGGCGAACCGGCGGCCGGCGTACCGGGAGGCCGATCCCTGGTGGTAGACGGTTTGGCCGTGGCACCCAATGAGGGCGGGTCTGATTTTCGTGGCAGCGATGGTGGCCTGGACGGCTTCGGCGTAAGCAAGACCGAGACGCCAGTGCAGGCGCGCGAGATTAACTGTGGTGGTGGGCGCGTCGGATTGCCCGGCCATCGCCGCGAGAATGGCTTCGCGGAGGGGACGTGGGTAGGGAAACGCACGGTGGGCGAGGAGGGTGAGTTTCGGGATTTCCTCCCCACTCAAGCCAACAGAGGGCTTGAATGGGCCACCCGGGGCGCCCGAGATTTTGACCAGCGCGACGTCGATGCCGTCGGCGGAGGTGCCGCTCATGATGCCCGCGACGATCATCGAGGATCTGGATGGCATGGAGGAGGCAATTTTACAGGGGAACCAGACAGTTCCCTCCCGCGGCTGAAACCTGGCCCGCCCGATCAGCCGACTTGCCGGCGACGCCATTGGACGCCGGAGTCTTCCCTGAAGAAAAAGGTTGCCTGATTGGATAACGGGTGTGTAGTATTTCGTTAACACCTCGAAGCGACTGATTGCCTTTCGGTCAGAACACAACAGAACCGAGATCGCGACCCCACAGCGGGTCCCAGGTCCCGCCAGAACTTTGTTGAAAGACCAGGGCCGAAACGAACCAGGAGAAAGTCCGCTGGATCGCCGAAGGCCGTTCATCAAAGAGGTCTGCTGAGCGCACGAATCGAATGCACGCTTCGATCATCAGGCTCTGAACAGCCCACCTGAAAATTCCTGAACACCGGCTCGTTCCCTGTGAGCGCTACGGGTTGCTCTGTGTTGTGGACATCGACGATGCCTGCCAGCCTGAGGACCCGGAATGCTGCGGGACGGGACGAGTGCAGATCAAACGCACACGATTGCAGCGGCAGCCGTGTGCGCCGACTCGCAGAGCGTAGATGCACCCTGTGAAACGAACCCGCATGGTGAGCCGGTTGCCGATTCATGGCGACGACTGGCTTTCATGCATGAGCAACACCGGTCAGGCCGCCCGCAGTGGCATATTTCTCTCCCCGAAGGTACCCGTTGATGAAAATTGCAAAGACCCTCTCCCTTCTCTGTTCGATGCTGGCAATCGCAGCGGCACCCGCGCTGGCGCAAACAACGATCTCGAGCCCTTCGAATGGCGCGACGGTATCTTCGCCGTTCACGCTGGAAACGGATTCGAGCACCTGTTCCGCGCAAACGGTGACCTACGTCGGCTATTCGCTCGATAACAGCACCTCAACGGCGATCTTCGCGGGACAAACCATGAACGGACCGGTCAGCGCCCCAGCCGGGGCGCACACCGTTCACGTAAAGGCCTGGAACAACTACGGCAACGTGTGCGTCACCGATGTCTCGTTCACGGTGGGCACCAGCAGCGCCGCGACGGCGGTGGTCCCCTCCTATGCAGCGACCAATAGCAGCCTCCAGACGCTCAGCGACTGGACCGAAATCCACGACGGCGGAACGCCAGGCTCTTCGGCCGGGACCATGAGCATTGTCAGTTCGCCTTCGTTAACCGGTGCAGCCAAGCTGTTTGCGAATCAGTTGAACGATTACGGCGGCGAGCGGTACGCCGTGCAGTTCTCCGATGACAACACGTCAACAGGCTTCCTCTACGACACCTGGGTGTACATCGCGGAGAACGCGAACGGCTTTTCCAACCTGGAGTTCGATCTGGAACAGACCATGACCAACGGCGAAACCGTCATCATGGGATTCCAGTGCGACAGCTGGAACCTGACGTGGGACTTCGCGGTCAATGCCGGGTCGCCCACAGCGTACAACGACACCTGGGCGCACTCCAAACAGCCGTGCAATGTGCACAGCTGGGCACCCAACACGTGGCACCACGTGCAGATCTATGAAACGCACAACGACTCCGGATGGGTCACGTACGGCACGGTGTGGCTCGACGGCGTCGCGCAGCCCATCAATGTCACAGCCTTCTCGGGGTACGAGCTTGGCTGGGGTCCGGCCCTCATTACGCAATTCCAGATCGACGGAGACAGCGCCGGGACGACCTGGGGCAACGTGTATCTGGACGCTCTGACGGTTTATCGATGGTAGGAGGCAGCAGGGGAGGCTCGTTCGAGCCTCCCTTTGAGTTACACGTCTGTAGCCCAGTCTTCGCGACCGGCCAGCCCCGTCATGTTGCGAAATGCGGCGTCATGGGTGACCAGGACGGCTCCGAGGGCGAGGGCGTGTGCGGCAATCTGCGCGTCGAAGGCGCCCAGAGTTTTTCCGAGCGCCTCCTGCCGAACGCGAAGATGACCGTAGGCCTCTGCGGCCACCTGGTCCCAGCTGTAGATCGCGATGCTGGAGAAGAACAGATCAATGGCTCTCCGGCGCTGGGGTCCTGCTCCGATCTTTTCCAGGCCGTAGAGGATCTCGCCAAGGGTGACGGTGGAAATGCCAGCCTCCTCGCCCCGGTGAAAACGTATCTTTTCGAGTCGGGCGCGAGCTGCCGGCGACTTTCCCTTCACGATATAGCTGACCATGTTGGTGTCGAGCAGGTAGAGGGTCACAGGGGCTCGCGTTCGTCTGGCGTGTCCTGGTCGCGGTCTTCCATGAAGTCGTCCGGGAATCCTGCGGCGTCGAGGGCAGCGAAGACATCCTTCCAGTTCTTTGGCGCCGGCGAGAGGATCAGATCGCCACTGTGGGGGTCGCGACGGACGTAGACCTCATCCGTAGCAAAACGAAACTCCGCTGGAATCGTGACGTGCTGACTGCGGCCACTCATGAAGACACGTGTTTTGGAGAGTTTTGACACAGGGTGATCCTGCTGTACAGCATAGCTATATAGCCGCAGCTTGGCAAGCCCCTCGCAAGCAGGGACCATCAGGATAACCGGCTCGAATGGCCATGCTGACGGTTACCAACCCACCTGGCGCATGCGCTCCAGGATGAGCGCGCTGTAGTGATTCATGCGCTCGGGCTTGCGCCTGAGCGGAGCCGGCAGAATCGCCGCGAGCCGTGCCGCCTGTTCGCAGTCGACATTCCGGGCCGGGATTCCATACCAGGCATGAGACGCCGCCTCTGCACCGTAAATCCCGGGTCCCCATTCCACCACGTTCAGGTAGAGCTCCAGAATGCGCTGCTTGCCGAGCACGACTTCGGCGACCGGGACCAGGCTGGCCTCCGCGCCCTTGCGGAGAAACGAACGGCCCGTGCCAAAGAACAGGTTCTTGACCAGTTGCTGCGTCAGCGTGGAGGCGCCGCGCGTGCGACCGCCCTCCACATCGTTTTCGGCGTCAATTTGGATCTGGTGCCAGTCGAACCCATGGTGCTCGTAGAACCGGCCGTCCTCGGCGGCGATGACCGCGTGCTGCAGGTCCGGTGAGATGCGCCGCAGCGGAACGAAGGTGGAGCGCTCGTGATATGGCTTGTTGTGGATCCAGGCCTGCAGGCGGCGCTCGATGTGCACCGCCGTGGTGGGCGGATCGATCCATCGCGCAGCCACGAGAACGAGCGCGGCCAGCGACCAAAGACCAACGCAACCGAAGACCAGCCATCGAACCAGCGTGAGCAGCGTGAAGCGCGAGCGCTTTCGACGCGAGATGGCCGGGAGTGTGCCTGGACTTGCTGTCACATTTCAGGATAACGAGTCGCCCCAGGGTTGCCAGGTACCTGCGGTCTTCGATCAGGTCCGGGGTCCTGCCGCGTCGAGGCAAAACATCACGCCAGACGTGGCTTGGCTTCGACAATCCCCACATTGCGCAACAAAAGAGTATCGCCTCCGACTGGATAGACTTGGGTCAAAGTAAATCCTGAGGCTTCGAGAAGCTTTCTCCACTCGCGCTCGCTGCGCTCTCTTCCGCCAGTGACGGCCAGCATGTTGAGATCGCTCATCAGCAGGCCTTCCAGATGTGGATCCGCCTGCGAGACCAGTGGAGGCAGGATGAACTCGATGATCAGCAGAGTGCCGTTCTGCGGAGTGACAGCCCGGCAGTTTCTGAGAACCGCAACAGCATCCTCATCCTGATATCCGTGCAGGAAATGCTTCAGCATGTAGACATCGGCGCCGGCCGGCACCGATTCGTCCAGGTCCGCGGGGATCAGCCTGCATCGGGAAGAGAGGCTTGCATCCGCGAATCTTGGTTGGGCTGCTGCAATGCTCTCCTCGCGATCGACCAGCATTCCCTGCAAATGGGGATTGAGTTCAAGCACCGCAAGCAGGAGCGAGCCTCCTCCTCCGCCCAGATCGGCAACCACCTTGGCGCCGGAAAAATCCCATGCCCGCGCAATGGGAGCGTAGTCCTCGGCCGGAGCGGTCCCCATAACGGCCCGAAAAATTGAGTCGGCCTCGGGAACCTGGGACCAGCGCGAGGGCACGTTCGGATCGCGCACCTGGCGAGCCGGCTTGCCGGTTCGAACGCAGTCGGTCAGCAGCGACCACTCATCGGCGAGCAGGTCCGCCCAGAAGAGGACGGCTGCCCACGCGGACTGCGGATCATCCTTCCGCAGGTGCCGGCCGAGCGGAGTCAGGCGAAAGTGCTCGGGGGCTGTCTCCTCGGTAACGCCCATGCTGGCGAGGGCGCGCAGCAAGCGGTACAGAGCATCGGGATCCGCCTGGCACTTTTCGGCGAGGAAACCAACGTCGCGCACCTCGTCTCCCAGTGCATCGGCGACCCCAAGGCGAGCCGCCGCGCAAAGTATGCGACTGCGGGAATAGGCCATCGCCATTTCCACGAGCGCTGTATTCGGGATTACGTTGCCGATGCCGCCATTCGTCTGAGCCATCGGGTTCCTCGATTCCAGGGAAAAGAATAGCAAGCGCAGCCATGGAGGCTGGAAGCCGGCTAATACTGCCTGATGCCGACCGTCCCATGCGCTCCTCGAGACGAGCACCGAAACGATCCTCCTGGGTAGTTGGGAGGGTTTTAGCCGGCGAGGCCTCTCCAGCGTTCGGGGTCGGGCGCGGAGGAAACAGGAGTCTCGCCGACCTGAGCGGCGAATTTCTTCACGTCTTCGCAGAGCCGATCGAGGCGGCCCGGCGATAGATTCTGGCGGCGCGTGGGCTGGAGCCAGCGCTTCTTCGAGCGATAGATTTTGCGCCACGCGCTGGCGACGACCTCGCGGAAGGCACGAGAGCGCTCGGCTTCCTTCACGATGGCTTCGTACGCGCGCTGGATGAGGGCGGGGTCGCGGCAGATTTCGATCATCTGAATGCCGGCGAGGAGGGCCTGAACCGTGGCCTCTTCGATGGACATCTGCGAAAGGATGCCCCCCATTTCCATGTCGTCGGAGACGATGACGCCCTTGAAGCGAATCTGGCGCCGCAGAACGTTGGTGACCCAGAAGCGGGAGACGGTAGCCGGCGCGGGGTCACGGCCGGGCCAGGGGTAGGAGGCGTGGGCAACCATGGCGAACGGCAGCCGCGGGGCGAGGGCGAGCCAGGGGGCGAGATCGCTGCGCCACATGAGGCGGGTCTGGCGATGGATGACAGGCATGGAGTGATGGGAGTCCAGCGTGCCGCCGCCGAGACCGGGGAAGTGTTTGCCGCAGCCGAGGATGTCTTCCATCTGCAGGCCGGTGAGGAAGTAGCGGGCATATTCAATGACGCGGCCGGGCTCCATCGAAACGGCGCGGGTGCGGAGGACCGAGGCGGATTCGCGCAGGGCGAGATCGAGGACGGGAGCAAAGACGGTATTGAATCCGAGGATGCGGGCCTCGCGCGCGATGAGCCAGCCGTGCTGGCGACAGAGAATGCGCTTCCCGGTGGCGAAGACCGCGGCGGCAGAGGGCATGGGATGGATGAGGTCGCGGAGGCGGTCCACCAGGCCGCCTTCGAGGTCGATCGCGCGGAGGAGCGGGGTGGTCCCGATGCGGTCCGCTTCACGCAGGAGTGAGGCGACCTGAGGGACCTGCTCGACATTGCGGCGGAACAGGATGATGCCGCCGGGGCGGATGCGGGCGAGCCAGGCGCGCTCCTCGGCGGAGAGTGAGGTGCCGCTGACGCCGGCGATGAGGATTTGGCCGGCCTGCTCGGCAAGCTCGACGTTGCGGCGCCGCGGCATGAAGACGCGGGGCCTGCGGCGGCCGTCGGTACTCGGATTTTTTGGAGCGGAGCTGGGCTCTGGTTGGCTCCGTTGGGTCATGGGTCCCCTGTCAACTTGCGCTCACTTTCTTATCCCCGATTTCGGCCTTCAGCTCTTCCAGAAGGTTGAGCGCCTGCAGTGGCGTAAGGGTGTCGATGTCGGTCTCCGCCAGACGATCGAGGATGCGTTGCGAAAGCGGAGTAAACAGGGTGAGCTGCAGCGTCGGCTCAGTCTCCACGGCAACATTATGCCGCTCAGACCGTTCGTGCTGCTGCAGCACCTGACGGGCGCGCTGGATGACACCGGGAGGCAGTCCGGCCAGGCGCGCGACGTCGATTCCGTAACTCCGATTTGCAGGCCCCTGTTCTATCCGATGCAAAAAAACGATGCCCTGGGGGGATTCCCTGACCACAACATGCAGGTTTTTTAATCTTGGAAACTCGTCGGCCAGCATGGTGAGCTCGTGGTAATGGGTAGCAAAGAGGGCGCGGGCGCCGATGTGGCGCTGCAGATATTCCAGGGTGGACCAGGCCAGGGCGAGCCCGTCGAAGGTGGAGGTGCCGCGGCCCATTTCGTCGAGCAGGATCAGGGATTGGGCGGTAGCGGTGTTGAGGATAGTAGCGGTTTCGGTCATTTCGACCATGAAAGTGGATCGGCCGCGGGCGAGGTTGTCGGCGGCGCCGATGCGCGTGTACACACGGTCCACGATGCCGTAGGTCATGCGGTCGGCGGGAATAAAGCTGCCCATTTGCGCAAGGATGACGAGCAGCGCGGCCTGGCGCAGGTAGGTGGATTTGCCGCCCATGTTGGGGCCGGTGATGAGGAGGAGGTTGGGGGCGGAGGTGGTCTCGCTGGCGTCGAGATAGAGGTCGTTGGGAACGAAGCGGGACTCGCCGGCGCTCTCCATGAGCGACTCGATGACAGGATGGCGGCCACCGGCAATCTCGAGGATCGGAGCGGGGTCGATGCGAGGGCGAGTGTAGCCGCGGAGGGCGGCGAGGTGCGCGAAGTTGGCGACCAGGTCGATGGCGGCGACGGCGGTGCTGGTGCGGCGGATGCGGCTGGCATTTTCGATCAGCTTGGCGCGCAGGGCGGCGAAAAGACGCTTTTCGATTTCAACGGAGCGCTCTTGGGCGGTGAGGACTTTGACTTCGTAGTCCTTGAGTTCGGGGGTGGTGAAGCGCTCGGCGTTGACCAGGGTCTGTTTGCGCTCGTAGTCGGCGGGGACGCTGGCGAGGTTCGATTTGGTGATCTCGATGTAGTAGCCGAAGACCGAGTTGAAGCGGACTTTGAGCGAGCCGATGCCGGTGCGGCGGCGTTCGCGTTCTTCGATGGCGGCGATCGACGCACGACCCGAGGAGCCGATGGAGCGGAGATCGTCGAGCTCCGCATCGATGCCCTGGGCGATGACGCCGCCTTCGGCGAGGGTGAGGGGTGGTTCGGGGACGAGGGTCGAGAAGATGGTGGTGGCGAGATCTTCGAGGGCATCGAGGTTGCTCGAGGAGGTGATCCAGAACGGCTCCGCGCCGGGCGATTGTGGGTTCGATGTCGATGCGAGCGCGGCGGCGGCGGTGCGGACTTCGGGGAGGTGCCGGAGAGAGGCCGCGAGGGCGAGGACGTCGCGAGGGCCCGCGCTGTCGAGCGAGATGCGGGCAAGGAGGCGGTCGAGGTCGAGGATGCCGCCGAGTGCGCGGCGGAGTTCTTCGCGGCGGATGAGATCCTGGCGGGCGGCATCGACGGCGGCGTAGCGGCATTCGATCGCGACCGGATCGATCATCGGCCGCAACAGCGAGGCGCGGAGCATGCGCTTGCCCATCGGGGTGCAGCAGGCATCCATGGTGCGGAAGAGGGTGACGTCGGGCCCGGCATCGGAGAAGAGCGGGTCGATCAGCTCGAGATTGCGGGCGGTGACCTGATCGAGATGGAGGCACTCGGCGCGCGCGTAGTAGCGGATGGAGTCGACGTGGACGGCGTCGGACTGCTGCGTGCTGCGGACGTAGTGGACGATGGCTCCGGCGGCAACAGCGGCGGCCGGATGGTTGGCGAGGCCGAATCCTTCGAGAGACTGGCTGCCGAGCTGGCGCTCGAGCAGCGGGATGGCGTAATCCGGAGAGAAGGCAAAGTCGTCGACGGGGGTGCGGGTTTTGATCTGGGCGAGCAGCGGATCGAGGGAGGCAGCGTCGGTGTTGGGTCCGAAAGGGCCGCGCGAGGTGGGGAAGATGAGCTCGGCAGGGCAGAGGCGGAGGAGCTCTTCGATGCATTGGGCTGCCGAGCTGGGCCCGGAAAATTCTGTCGCGCGGAAGTCGCCGGTGGAGAGGTCGAGAAAGGCGAGGCCTGCAGCGCTGTCAGTGAGGTGCACGGCGGCGAGGTAATTGGATTGCTCGGCGGCGAGCTGGGGATCGAGCGCAGTACCGGGTGTAAGGACGCGGGTGACTTCGCGACGGACGATTTTCTTGGTGAGCTTCGGATCCTCCATCTGCTCGCAGATGGCAACGCGATAGCCCTGGCGAAGAAGGCGAGCGATATAGTTTTCGGCAGCGTGCCAGGGGACGCCGCACATGGGGGTGTTGCGCTCTTTGTCGCGCGCAGTGAGGGTGAGCTGCAGCTCGCGGGAAGCGGTTTTGGCGTCGTCGAAGAAGAGCTCGTAGAAGTCGCCGAGGCGAAAGAAGAGCAGGGCGTCGGGATGCTGGCCTTTGGCGGCCAGATACTGGCGCATGAGCGGAGTTTGGGAGTCGGTGGTTGCCTCGGACACGGAAGGGTCAGGATACCGCCCCGGCGACGCGCCGATAGACTAAACCGCAGTGGAAAAGCGGCGCATCGGCATTCACCTTTCGACCGCCGGCGGAGTGTTTCGCGCGGCAGAGCGCGCCCACGCTATTGGCGCGAACACCTTTCAGATTTTTTCGTCGAGCCCTCGCATGTGGCGGCCGCAGCGGCTGGAAGCGAGTCATTGCGAGCAGATGCGGACGCTGCGGAAAGACTACGACTGCTTTCCCCTGGTGATCCACACCAGCTACCTGGTGAATTTGTGCAGCCAGACCGAGCTCTTTCGGGAGAAGTCCGTCGTGGCGTTTCGCGGTGAGGTGGAGCGGGCGCTGGCGCTCGGGGCGGAGTACCTGGTGCTGCATCCGGGATCGTGGAAGGGGCTCACGCGGAATGAAGGCCTGCGGCTGGCGGCCGAGTCGATCACGCGGGCCGTCGATGGGGTGAAGCTGGACGACTGCGATTTTAGGATCCTGATCGAGAACACGGCCGGCGCGGAGTTTTCCCTGGGCGGAAACTTTGAGCAGGTGGCGGAGCTCATCGAGAAGCTGCGGTGGATCGTGCCGGTCGGGGCGTGTCTCGACACCTGCCATTGCCACGTGGCCGGGTACGACCTGGTGAGCGAGGCAGGGTATGAGCAGACGGTGCGCTGGATCGAAGGATCGACAGGTCTGGAAACCGTGCGTGTCTGGCACATGAATGACGCGAAGGCTCCGCGGGGCTCGAAGCTGGATCGGCATCAGCACATCGGCGACGGAACGATGGGCCTGGAGCCCTTCCGCCGGCTGCTGAACGATAGCCGGTTCGCGCATTGCGCGTTTATCGCCGAGACTCCGGTGGACGAGGAGGGAGACGAGCGGCGAAACGTGGAGACGATGAAGGACTTAGTCAGGACACCGAGCGCCGGGTCCCAGGCTCCGGCGACGAAAGCGCGTAAAAGTGCGAATTGACGCATCAATTTACAATCAGAACTGAGCACTTTATGGCGACAAAAGAGCAAACAGAAGCTGCCGCGAAGGCAGCCACCGGGGATTCCGCACCTTTGGAGGTCCGCTATACCCCCGCCGAGATTGAGGCGAAGTGGCAGGCGCGCTGGGAGGCAAATCCGGATCTGTATGCCGCCGAACCGGCCTCGTCGAAGAAGCGGAAATATTACGTGCTCGAGATGCTGCCGTATCCGTCCGGACAGTTGCACATGGGGCACGTGCGTAACTACTCGATTGGCGACGCGCTGGCGCGCTACATGTGGATGCAGGGCTACAACGTCCTGCACCCGATGGGGTGGGACGCGTTCGGGCTGCCGGCGGAGAATGCGGCGCTCAAAAACAACACACCGCCGCGGGAGTGGACGCTGGGCAATATCGCCGCGATGAAGCGGCAGATGAACCGCGTCGGCTTCAGCTACGACTGGCGAAACGAAATAACGACGTGCCTGCCCGACTACTACCGATGGAACCAGTGGTTTTTTTTGCGCATGTACGAGCGCGGCCTGGCGTATCGCAGGAAGAGCAAGGTGAACTGGTGTCCGCAGTGCGCGACAGTACTGGCCAACGAGCAGGTGGTGAACGGGTGCTGCTGGCGGCATGAGGAACAGATTGTCGAGCAGCGGGATCTGGAGCAGTGGTTTTTGCGCATCACGAATTATGCGCAGGAGCTGCTGGACGAGCTGAGCACGATGGACGGGTGGCCGGAGAAGGTCCGCACCATGCAGCGCAACTGGATTGGACGCAGCGAGGGCGCGGAGATAGCGTTCGAGCTGGAAGACGAGACAGACGCGACCGAGGACGAGGAGAAGGAGCGGAAGTCCGGAACGGCGATCTTACCGGCGCGCGAGGGCGTGAAGGGAACGGGGCAGCAGATCAAGGTCTTCACCACGCGCGTGGATACGATATACGGCGCGACGAGTTTGCAGCTGGCCCCGGAGCATCCGCTGGTGAAAGAGATGGCGGCTGCGGATCCAGGATTGTCGGATGCCGTGGCAGCACTGCTGGAGCAGCAGCGCAAGGCGCGTGAAACCGGCGACGTTGGCGCGATCGAGAAGCACGGCGTCTACACCGGGCATTACGCCATCAATCCGTTCAACGGCGAGCGGCTGCCCGTCTGGGTCGGCAATTACATCCTGCTCGACTACGGGACCGGCGCGATCATGTCGGTGCCCGCGCACGATGACCGCGACTACGAATTTGCGAAGAAATATGGGCTGGAGATCCGCATCGTCATCCTGCCGAGGAATCATGGGGAAGCTGCGGCGAACGGAGATCGCGAGAAGCTGCTGCCGTACACCGCTGAGGACAGCCTCCTGATCAACTCCGGACCGTTCAATTCGCTGGGCAATCTGGAAGCTCAGCAAAAGATGGCCGCGTATGCCGAGGAGCATGGATTTGGCAAGGCGACTGTTACGTATCGGCTGAAGGACTGGGGCATCAGCCGCCAGCGGTACTGGGGCACGCCGATTCCAATGCTGTACTGCGCAAAAGACGGCATTGTGCCGGTTCCGGAGAGCGAATTACCCGTTTTGTTGCCGGACAACGTGGAGATCACGCAGCAGGGCGGGTCGCCGCTGGCGCGGATGCCGGCGTTTGTGAACGCGACGTGTCCGAAATGTGGCGGAAAGGCGCTGCGCGAGACAGACACGATGGATACTTTCGTCGATTCGTCCTGGTATTTCTACCGCTATACGGATGCGCACAACGACAAGGCTCCATTTGCAACTGAGACGGTTGCGTATTGGTTCCCCATCGACCAGTACATCGGCGGCGTGGAGCACGCGATCCTGCATTTGATCTATTCGCGCTTCTGGACGAAGGTGATGCGCGACATGGGGCTGGTGCGGAACGATGAGCCGGTGGAGCGGCTGTTCACCCAGGGGATGGTGATCCGCAACGGCGCGAAGATGTCCAAGTCGAAGGGCAACGTGGTGCCGCCGGACGAGATGATCGAGCGCTTCGGGGCGGACGCGACGCGCATGTATGCGCTGTTTGCCGCGCCGCCGGATCGCGATCTGGACTGGCAGGAGGATGGGGTTGCCGGCGTAAGCCGGTTCCTGGCCCGCGTCTGGCGGTTCGCGATGAAGTATGGAGATCGCGCAAAGGGCGGCAGTGCGGCCGGCCCGTTGTCGCCGGAATCGCAGGCGCTGCTGCGGAAACTGCACCAGACGATTCGGAAAATCACCGAGGACTTTGCCGGGCGCTGGCATTTCAATACCTGCATCGCGGCGATCATGGAACTGGTCAACGTGCTGACGGCTGCGGAGACGGCGATCGGCGCGGGGAAAGTTCCCGATGCGGTGCTGGCGGAGATTTTGCGCACGCTGACGCTGTTGCTGGCGCCGTTCGCGCCGTATCTGGCGTTTGAATTGTGGGAGCACATCGGAGAGAAGAGCGATTTGCTGCGAGCACCATGGCCGAAGTTCGACGAGGCACTGGCGCGCGACGAGCAGATTGAAATTCCCGTGCAGATCAACGGAAAGCTGCGCGCGGTGGTGACGGCGGGCGCCGATGCCGATGAGGACACGCTGCGCGATGCGGCGCTGAAAGACGAGAAGATTGCCGCGCTGATCGCCGGCAAGGAAATCGTGCGCATCATCGTGGTGCCGCGGAAGCTGATCAACATTGTGGTGAAGTAGGCCCTTTTGGTGGAAGCTGCTTCGGAAAAGCTGGCCGCCGTACGCGGGGTACCGCGCGGGACGCAGTCGTTCGTGCAGATCCTGGCGCTGTGCTGGCGGCGGCCCTCGCTGCTGGCCCTCGAGTTGCTGTGGCGGTGGAGCTTTGGAATTCCGCTGCTGGCCCTGCTTGGCTACGTCGGGACCTGTATCTGGATCGAGCAGCAGGCGCGGCTGCGGGCGACCGGCGTTTTCGAGTTTTCGCTCGAGTATCCGATGCAGGGCGCGCTCCAGGTTTCCGATGCCATCGGTGTGCTGAAGGGGCCGGTGCTGCATGCGGCGGCGTGGCTTTTGCCGCTGGCGATGGTGGCGTGGAGTGTGGCGGCGGGGTTGGGGCGCAACGCGGTGGTGCGGCGGTACCGGCCGGAGACGCCGCGACGGCCGGGAGCGATGATCGTGCTGCAGCTGCTGCGGATTGTAGCGCTGTGCGCGACGTTCGCGGCCTGGTTTGCGGCGATTCGGTGGGCCGCCAACTTTAGCCTGGCGAATGTGAGCGCGACCGGAGACGCACAGGGAGAACCCAATCTGGTTCTCTATTGTGCGCTGGTCATCGTTTCTTCGCTGGGGATTTTTACCGTTTGGGCGCTCTTGAGCTGGGTCTTCTCCATTGCGCCGCTGCTGGCACTGCTGGATAACTGCGGGATCGGGTCGAGTCTGGCGCGGAGTTTGCGCCTGGGTCCGCTGAAGAGCAAGCTGGTGGAGATCAATCTCGTGATGGGGATCGCCAGGATCGCGCTGGTGGTGCTCGCAATGGTGTTTTCGGCGACGCCGCTGCCGTTTGAGGATGTGGTGCATGGGACCACGCTTTATGCGTGGTGGGCGATGGTAACGGTGCTGTATCTCGTCGCGTCGGATTTTTTCCAGGTGGCAAGGGTCGTCGCGTTTGTGGAACTCTGGGGACTGGCCCTCCAGGCGGACGCGCCTTCCGCGCCGTAGTACAACATGGATCGGGCCCTGGCTAATTCATCTTCATGCCGGGCATAGCGGAGTGGTCCATGTTGTCGTGGCCCGCGTCGTCGTCGATCGACCAGACTTTGGCGGGGTCCGTTTCGTAGGGGTAGACGTGGACCATCCAGCCGAGGACATGCGGGATGAAGACGCCGCCGGCGGCTTCGCAATCTTCGCGCGTGGTGATGGATCCCATGAGCCCGAACTTTGCCTCCGGTCCGAAGTATTCCGACCAGTGACCGAACGGCGCTTTGCAGAAATTCACGTGCTGATGCCAGCGCGCGATGCTGAGCGGGATGCGCTCGTTCAGTTCTTCCTCGCTGGCGGTCACGCGGTCGGTGTACATCACCCCCATCAACGTGTAGCCGCCATCCGCATTCTTTTTGTAGAGCAGCGAGGTAGGTTTCAGGGGATCGAAGCGCTGCGTCTCCTCGCGGCCGTTGGCGTAGTTGGTGAAGTGGTATTGCGGCTGCGGAATGTTGGGCAGGAAGATGCGATAGCCGTCGGCCAGGGCGCGGTGATAGTCCTTGTAGGGCTCCATGGCGATTTTGGCGTCGGCCACGATCGCGTCAGCCTTCTCCCGGTCGCCAGGCTGGAGCGGCCGGAGCGCGGTCAGGTACATGTGGCCCATCATGTGAGCCATGCCGCCGGTTTGGCCGCCCCCACGTGGAGCGGAAGCCGCTGCGATAACGACAAGTCCCGCGATCAGAGACAGGAACAGGATCGATCGGAGGGAACGAGGGGACATGAGGGTTCTCCCTTGTATCTGGTAATACGCAGGGAGCGCGCTCCGGGTTGCGGTGGCGGAGCGATTTATTGCCTGGTTTGAGCCTGGATTCTTTACACGCCTTCCGGCCTCTGACAAACTAACTTGTGCCTACCCCCTCCATTGTCATCCTCGATTTTGGGTCGCAGTATACGCAGCTCATCGCGCGCCGGATTCGCGAGCAGAATGTCTACTCGGCGGTGCTGCCCTGCACGGCGAAGATCGATGAGATTCGCGCACTGAACCCCGTCGGTCTGGTGCTGTCGGGCGGCCCGTGTTCGGTTTATGACGCCGATGCGCCACCGGCCGATCCGGAAATTCTGAACCTGGGACTGCCGCTGCTGGGGATCTGCTATGGGCTGCAGTTCATCACACATCATCTCGGCGGGCGGGTGCGGTCGGCGGCGAAGCGCGAGTACGGGCATGCCGAGGTGGAACTGATCGACACAGCGAATCCGCTGTTTGCCGAACTGCCGCCTTCGATGCAGGTGTGGATGTCGCACGGCGATGAGGCGCTGGATTTGCCTCCCGGGTTTCATCTGACGGCGAAGACCTCGAACGCGGTGGCAGGGATTGCCAATCCGGAGCGGCGCATCTGGGCGGTGCAGTTTCATCCGGAGGTGCACCACACGCCGCTGGGCACAACGGTGCTGCGGAATTTTCTCTTCAACATTTGCGGGGCGCGGCCGGACTGGACGCCGGAGCACTTCATCCAGAGCACGGTAACGGCGATTCGTGAGAAAGTGGGCACCGGGCACGCGATTTGCGCGCTTTCCGGTGGCGTCGACTCTTCTGTGGCGGCGGTGCTGGTGCATCGCGCGATCGGCGATCGGCTGACCTGCGTGTTCGTGAACAACGGCGTGCTGCGCAAGAACGAATTTGAAAAAGTGCAGCAGAATTTGCGGGATAAGCTGGGGCTCAAGTTAGTGGCCGTGGATGCGAGCAAGCGGTTTCTGGGCAAATTGCGCGGCGTCACCGATCCCGAAGGCAAGCGGAAGATTATCGGGACCGAGTTCATCGCGGTGTTTGACGATGAAGCGCTGCGCATTGCGGAAGAGACAGGCGGTGTCGAGTGGCTGGTGCAGGGGACGCTCTATCCCGACGTGATTGAGTCGTCGTCGGTGAAGGGCCCGTCGCAGACGATCAAGAGCCACCACAATGTGGGTGGGCTGCCGGAGGAGATGCAGCTGAAGCTGATCGAGCCGCTGCGCGATCTGTTCAAGGATGAAGTGCGGCGGATCGGGCGCGACCTGGGGATGCCGGAAGATATTTTGCAGCGGCAGCCGTTTCCAGGGCCGGGACTGGCGGTCCGGATTCTGGGCGAGGTGACGGCGGAGCGCGTGGCTCTGCTCCAGGAAGCGGACGACATCGTCGTGACGGAGATCAAGGCTGCCGGACTCTACACGAAGATTTGGCAGTCGTTCGCAGTGCTGCTGCCGGTGAAGAGCGTCGGCGTGATGGGCGATCAGCGGACCTATGCGTACACATGCGCGATCCGCGCGGTGCATTCGGAAGACGGCATGACGGCGGACTGGGTGCCGCTGCCCTACGAGGTGCTGAAGACCATCTCGAGCCGCATCGTGAATGAGGTGCGCGGAATCAATCGTGTGGTGTACGACATTACCTCGAAGCCGCCCGGCACCATCGAGTGGGAGTGACGGCAGTCAGCGCTCAGCGTTCAGAAATCTGCGCCACTCTTCGCCTTCGGCCGCCTGTTTCAGCAATGCATTTCGCTCCTGAAGAAATCTTCGCAAATAAGGCTTGAGTGGAATTTCTGCGAGGCGACCGAGAATGGAGAGCGGCGCGGCGAAACGCAGGACGTCTCTCATCTCGGTCTGGCCTTCGTCGCGCTCCTCGAAGTAGTGGTCATGCTGGAACGAGCGAAAGGCGCCACGAACCATGGTGTCCTGAAAATACGCGGGACGGTCAAATGCCGTGATGCGGGAAGTCATCTGCTGCCATACGCCGAAGTGACGGGCGCGCCAGCTAACCTCCTCACCCAATCCAATCAGGCCGGATGTAACGCCGGCAATCGCCTGTTCGCCGGTCCGGGCGGTACTTACCTTGTGAAGGTCGATGCTTCGAGAAAGATCAAAGCAGCGCTCAAGGGGCGCATGGATCAGCGTGATCTCCGTAAGAATCACCACTGGAAGCTATTGTGCCCCGATCGGGCGCCAGAAGGCGCCCCCATCCTGATGGTCGTGCAGGGTCGGCCGTAAAGGCCTCCACCCCGCCTGAACGGTGCTCACCAGTCCGATTCTAAGATCGATAGCATGGCGGCGAAAGAGGGCACGGGGAAGGCAGTCCGAACGGCGAGCGAATCAACCCGCCATCGCAGCGCCGCCCGCCGTCTGCGGGTTCTGTACGATCACCTCGTCGAGCGCTTCGGCCCCCAGCAGTGGTGGCCGGCAAAAACGGCCTTCGAAGTCATCATCGGCGCCTACCTCACGCAAAACACCGCCTGGAAGAGCGTCGAGCGTTCGATCGCGAATCTCGAAGCCAGCGACATTCTCTCGGTCGAAGGTCTCCGCACCATCTCCGAATCCGCACTGCGCGACCTGATTCGGCCGTCGGGATTCATGCTGCGCAAGGCGGCGGCGCTGAAAGCCTTCGTTGCCTTCCTCGACGCGGAGTACCGCGGTCAAATGGACGTGCTGCGCGAGGCAGCCCAGCGTAACGCGCCTGCGGTACGGGAACGGCTGCTCGACCTGCCCGGCGTGGGCCCCGAAACCGCGGACGCCATTCTCCTCTACGCTCTTGGCGCTCCGGCCATGGTCGTCGATGAATACCTGCGGCGCATCACGACCCGCCATGGCCTGGTGCGCGAGAAGGCAAAGTACGCGGAAATCCAGGCTCTTGCCAAAGCGGCCTTTGCGGCAGAGCAGGCACAGGAGTCTCCCGCGGATCTCGCTCTTCATTACAACGAATTCCATGCTCTCATCGTCCGGATCGGCAAGAGGCACTGCGGGCGGGTCGCCCGGTGCGAGGATTGTCCCCTTGCGTTCGATCTCAAAAAGCCACGCGTTGCAAGCCCTCCGCATAAAATGACACGGTGACGGTTACGCTCTACGCTGCAACCACCAATCCGGGCAAGCTGCGCGACTTTTCTGTCGCCGCCGGCGAAGCAGGATGCAGCGTGGAGCCATTGCCTGACCTCGGAATCTCGCCTCCTGCCGAAAATGAGCCGACCTTCGCCGGCAACGCACGTGTCAAGGCGCAATACTACAGCCGCTTCGTGCAGGGACTGGTTCTTGCCGACGATTCGGGCCTGGAGGTCGATGCTTTGGGCGGTGAGCCGGGGGTGCGCTCGGCGCGCTATGCCGCGGATGCTGGTTATGAACCGCGCGACGCGGACCCAGGAATCTCCGTCGACGTCCGCAACAATCTCTATCTTCTGTCGCGGCTGCGCGGCATCTCCGTCCGCAGCGCCCGCTACCGCTGTGCTTTGGCGGTGGCCCGCGACGGTACCGTGCTGTGCGCCGCCGAAGGCCTCGTCAGCGGCGAAATCCTCGACACCCCGCGCGGCGTGGGAGGATTTGGTTACGATCCGCTCTTCCTGATTCCTCAGCTGCGCCTCACCATGGCGGAGATTTCTCTCGACCAGAAGCACGCGATCAGTCATCGCGGCCAGGCCTTTCGCGCCCTGCTGCCGCAACTCAGAGGACTGCGGATAAAATAGCGGCGAAACACGGGGAAAGCTTTTTTCGCGACGCTATGCGCATCGACGCCCACCATCACTTCTGGCACTACACCCCCGATGAATACGGCTGGATCGACGACGCCATGGCCTCGATCCGCCGCGATTTTCTCCCCAGCGATCTCGCCCCCGAGATTGCCGCCGCCGGCATCGACGCTGTCATCTCGGTCCAGGCGCGTCAAACTTTGTCTGAAACTCATTTCCTGCTCGCGCTCGCCACGGCTCACACCTGGATTTCCGGAGTGGTGGGATGGGTGCCACTCACAGATGCCCATGCAGGCGAGCGGCTCGCGGACATCGCCAGGCAACCGAAGCTCAAAGGCATCCGCCACGTTCTCCAGGCCGAACCCGACACGTATATGGATCGCCCGGACTTCAACGTCGGTCTCTCTCAGCTTCGCGCTCTCAACCTCGCCTACGACATCCTGATCTATCACCACCAGCTTCCGGCCGCCATCCGCCTCGTCGATCGGCATCCGGAGCAGGTTTTCGTCGTCGATCACATTGCCAAGCCCGCAATCCGCAGGGGTGAATTGCAGCCATGGGCACGCAATCTGAACGAACTCGCGCGCCGGCCCAACGTCTTCTGCAAGCTCTCGGGGGTCGTCACCGAGGCCGAGTACGCGGCCTGGACCTATGAGCAGATCCTGCCGTATCTGGAGGCCGCGCTCGAAGCCTTCACTCCTGCCCGGCTCATGTTCGGCTCTGACTGGCCAGTTTGCCTCGTCGCCACAACGTATCTCGATTGGGTGCGCACCATCGAACGCCTGACCGAGAAACTTTCCGCCGCTGAGCGGCAGGCGATTTTCTGCGACACGGCAACCCGGGCCTACCGGCTCACCTGAGACTCGCCGGGAATTTCAAAACATCCTGCTCGATCAGAGTCTCAGAAGGGAGACAATCTCTCCCTTGTCCAGACGTTCCGCCGTTTCCGGGACCACCAAAAATGCATTTGCCTTCGCTGCCGCAGCCAGGTCCCCTGATCCCTGCCACTCGATCCGCCGCACCAGCGTGCCGTGCACGCCGCTATGGACCTGAGCAGGAAGGAACCGCGTCAAACCCGGTTTCACGCGCACCTCCTCCTCGAGACGAGCCATCCCGAACTCCGGCCCGCCTTCGCTCTCGCCGCCCAGCGCACGGATCAGCGGAGCGGCAAACAAGGCGAAGGTCACCATCGTCGAAATCGGATTCCCCGGGAGTCCAAGAAAATGCGGTTCGTTCAGCTTTCCGAAGACGACAGGCTTGCCCGGCTGAATGCGGGCTCCGGTGAAGAAAAACTCCGCTCCCAGAGCCATCAGCGCCCGCTCGACAAAATCGAACTTCCCCATCGAAACGCCGCCCGTCAGCAATACCAGCTCGCAGCCCGATGCCTCGCGAATGGCGCGTTCCGTTGCACCGGAGTCGTCCCGCACGACGGGGAAAACCTGGGGCTCTCCGCCCGCGGCCCGCACCTGCTGTGCCAATGAGTAACTGTTCGAGTTACGAATCTGCCAGGCCAACGGTTTTTGAGCCACCTCGACCAGCTCATCGCCGGTGGCGAGAATCGCGATCTTCGGCCGGGGGAACACCGGCAGCTCCGCGCCACCGCAGGATGCCGCCGCCGCAATCTCCGCCACTCCAATGCGCCTTCCCGCTGGAATCACGGCATCACCGGCGCGCGCTTCTGCGCCGGCAGGCACAATGTTCTCTCCGGGCGCCATCTCCCGCGGTCCAGCGAGAGTTACGTGACCGTCGACTGCGGCGGCATACTCCACCATCACCACGCAGTCCGCGCCCGGCGGAACCGCCGCTCCGGTCATGATTTCGACCGCCTCCCCGGGCCGTATCGGTCCCATGGTCCATTCTTCGCCCGCGCGCAACTGCCCCACCACCCTCAGCCCGCCCCCTTGCAAATCCACAACCCGGCACGCAAATCCATCGCGGGTCGCCCGCGCAAAAGGCGGCTGATCCCGATCTGCGACCACCGGTTCTGCGAGCACCCGGCCCGCCGAGCCCTCGAGTCGAACCCTCTCGATTCTCGGTTCCCTGGCGCGGTTCGCACGCAGTTGCTCTGCCTGCCGGTGCACCACGGCGGCCGCGTGGCCATAACTGAGCACGATCGATGGGGAATCGCTGTTCATGCCAGACGATTGTCGCAAAAAAGAAAGAGCGCCGTTCCCGCCATGGAAGCGGGGGTGCGGCGCTCGTCCTCTCGCTGCGCGCTAGTGCTTCTTGCTCGAAGCCTTATAGCTGGTCGATTGGGTCTGGCTCAGCTCCGCCAGCACCTGCTTCGCATCCGGCGCAAAGGGTCCCGTCGGCGCCAGGTCCAGATACTTTTGATAAGCCTCCGCGGTTCCCGGCGGGGCAACGATCTTTTGTGTCTTGGGATCGATGGTCGCCTTGTTGATCAGTGCCTTGCCCTTCAGGTAGTACGGAATCGGCTTGGTCGGATCCGCCGCAATGGCTTTTTCCGCCGCCGCAACCGTCGCATCCAGCTGGTTGTTCCGATCCATCACGATCGCTTCATTGGAGTAGTACATCGACGATCCCGAAGGATTGGCCTTCGCTGCCGCATCATAGGCCGCCTGCGCCTCCGGAATCTTGGCCTCATCCCCATAGGCCTCGCCCAGCGCATTGCCGGCAGCGCCCAGCACATCCGGATTGGGCTTCTTCGAAGCCGTTTCCAGGGTGATGCCCTTTTGCAGCGATGTCTCGGCGTCGCCATACTGTTTCAGTCCCAGCTGCGCCTCGCCCAGTTCCACCCAAAGCAGAGGCTCGTCCGGCTTGATGGTGGCATCCTTCTGCATCAGCGCTGCCGCATCGGCATAATTCTTCGCGGCCCGATCGGAACGCGCCTTGGCCAGATCCGCATTCAGATTCTTGATCTGCGAGTTTTCCTTCAGAATCGCGGCGTTCTTCGCCTTGGTTTCCTCGAGAGCTTTGCGCTCGTCGGGCGTCAGCTTGGCCAGATAATCCGCTCGCGACATGTCGTCGTTGGCTTCGGTGTCCGCGCCTGCCGTCACCTTAATGTTCTCGATCTGATCGACCACTTTGTCCTTGGGCGTATTCGGCGCGCGGAAAATCATTGTGTAGGTGCCCGGAGCCAGATCGCCCTTGTAATCGCCATTCGCGTCCACCTGGAAGGTGTACTTCGGCGTCGCATCCACTGATGTCAGCGCGCCCTCGTACAGCGAGACCGTGCCTGTGATTCCTGCCCCCGCCGGATCGTTCACGTGCCCATGAATTTTCCCGTTCGTTGTCTGCGCCGCCAGTAACAGCGAAGAGCCGAATAGTACGGCCAGCGCCAGGTGCGGGCCAAAGTTTTTCATCCTCATATCAGTCCTCTCTGCGGGAGTGCCCGGTCATGCCGCGCCCTCCTGATTTGTCTCCCCGGCTTCCGGTCCCGTCTCCCGCCGTTTCGCATAGCGGATCGGATCCTTTGCCCCAGCTTGCTCAAAGGCCCGCAGGCGCAGCACACAGCTCTCGCACACGCCACACGCAACCTCGGAGCCCGAATAGCACGACCACGTTAAATCCAGCGGCGCAGCCAGTTCAAGGCCGAGCGCCACGATCTCCCTCTTGTGCATATGGATGAGCGGCGTCTTCACAATGATGTCGCCCTCCCGCGTCCCGCGCTCGATTAGCGCCTGGAACGCCTCATAATACGCGGGACGGCAGTCGGGGTAGCCCGAGCTGTCCTGCTCCACCGCCCCAATCAGCACGGTTTTCGCCCCCAGCACCTCCGCCCAGCTCACCGCCGCCGAGAGGAAATGCGCATTGCGAAAGGGAACATAGGTGACGGGAATCTCCGCCCCAATGGCGGCATCATCCGCCGGCGACTCCGGGACGTCGATCCGTACATCGGTCAGCGCGGAGCCGCCAATGCGCCGGAAAAGGTCCAGCCGGAGCCTCAGAAAATCGCGGAATCCCAGCCGATCGGCCACGGCATGCGCGGCCCGCGCCTCTCGCTCCTCGGTCCGCTGCCCATAGCTGCAGTGCAGGGCATAGGCGTCATAGTCGCGGGCCGCGAGCGCCGCACACACGCAGGAATCCATGCCTCCGGACAGGCATACCACCGCTCGTTCCCGGTGTCTGGTCTCACTCGGCTCGATCACTCTTTATCGTAGCGCGATCGGCGATCCTCGGCGCTGTGACGGTGAGCACTACGGTGACCTCTATCCTGCATGGCGGCTCCAGAAATCGGCGGGGCTCAGAAACGGATACTTGTGTGCCAGAGCCAGTAAATCCTTGTCTCCTGTAATGAGGTATTGCGCCCGCGCAGCCCGAAACGTCGCAGGAACGAGCTGATCGCTGCGGTCGCGCAACTCCGGATCACGCGCAGAATCGGGGTCCACCACCTCTGCCATGAACATCAGGCTGTCCGTAAGGTCCCGGATTTCGCTCGTGCGCAGGTGGATTCGCTTCAGGCACGGCAGCACGCGACCAATTTCATCGAGGATGTACCGGGAAAGGACCACCTCGACATTGCCATGGTGCCAGGCGTTGAGAATGAAGCCCGGCAGGCTCGCAGGATAAGCCAGCCCGGATACGACCACATTCGCATCCAGCACCACCCGCAGCATCAACGCGCTCGTTCTTTGGCCACGGCCGCGTCAATCTCTGCGAGCCCTTTATCCTCGGGGACGTCGTTATACGCCTCCGCAATGCGTCCGCTCAGTTCGTCGAAACGCGATCGCATCCGTCGGATTCGTGCAAACAATTCCGCATCGACCAGTGCCGCGACAGGCTTGCCGTCTTTCTTAATCACGATGCTCTCCCGGCGATACTGGACCTGGCTCAGCATCTCGCCCAGGTTCTGGCGGAAATGAACTGCACTGACCTCGTTGACCATGGGAACCCTCCCGCATCGTGGCGCCATGATGATTATAGCGATCATTATGGTCAGTATGATCCCACCATCGCTCTCGTCCGGCTGACCGCGACTCCACCTGCCCTGGTCACATCGGATGACTCACCTCATTCGCATGAGGCACCAGCTGCATGTAGACCGCGCGCGGCACATAGGTCTGCCAGTGACCGGTCATCCTCGCAGCCAGCACCACTCCCAGAAAGATCATCGCCAGAATCGCCGCGACCATCCGGGGGCGCACGACCTGCCCCCGCCAGCGCTCCACGGCGGTCTCGGCCTTTCTCGGCGGGAGGGCCAGCTGAAGCGCGTTCTCGACAGGACACGAGGCGACGCAGGCCATGCAGGCAGTGCATTCAGCGGAGCGGATCTGAATCAGCTGGTCCACCCTCAGCTGCGAAGGACAGGCCCGGCTGCACTTGCCGCAGTCGATGCAGGTTTCGCCGTCGCGCCGGATCTTCACTGGACTCAGCAGCGAGGCCAGTCCCATGAGTGCGCCATAGGGGCAGAGGTAGCGGCACCAGAAGTTCTGAATGAAGAACGAGAACAACACCAGCCAGGCCATCACGGCGATGCCGACTACGCCGATCGTCCGGAAGAAATCGAGCATCTTCACGTCGGCAATGGTTCCATAGGGTCCGGCCATAAAATCGTGCAGCGCCGCGGCAGGCATCCAGGCGATGACAAACGCGAAGAAGCCGAGCAGCAGGTATTTGAGGCCGCGGAGCTCGCGGTCGAGCCATTTTGGGACCTGCAGATTGCGCCCGGTGACCCTGCGGCCCAGCTTCCACAGGAATTCCTGCGCGGTTCCGACAGGGCAGAGCCAGCCGCAGAAGGCCTTTTTCACGATGACGCTGATGGCCAGAAAAGCGATCAGCAAAAACATCGCCGCCGGATGCATCGCCGGGACGTGCCCGGTGACCAGCGCGTATTTGAGGTTCATCAGGCCGGCGATGGGAAGCCAGCCTTCGACGCCCGCGGGGCGGCTGACCAGCAAGCCCCGGCCGCCGCGCTCAAAGCTCCTGACCCAGAGCCAGAACTGTGCGCCAATCCAGAGGTTGAGCGCAACGAAGACCAGCTGTACGAGATGACGAACCGGCTGCGACTGATCCGGAGCCGACCTCCGCACCAGCTTCCTTTTGCCCTTCTCGCGGCCGGGAAAAACCGCGTCCACTGTCTGTGTTCCCATACCCCTCTGGCTCCCAACTACCCGAACGTAGCTGGCCGGAGGTGCGGTCTCTGTGACTTCAATCACTCCTTCGCGCCGGAAATGTTACTTTTGCGTCGTGTAAAATTAAAAAAGCGCGTTCCGCCGCTCTTCTCGCTGCTCCCTGCACAGATCAGGTGACTTTTCGCGAAGGCCCCGGAGACGTTTGCGCCCGCCTCGCGCCCACGGCCGAGCGCCAAACCCTGTATCAGGAGCACCACCATGGCAAAGATTGCCAAAACCGCCGACCGCAAGAAGATGATGGACACCACCAAGAGCACCGACTGCCCGAAGTGCTCGAAGCCAACCCGCATTGTGAAGCGGGTGAAGGACCGCGAGCGCGGCATCCCCGGCGGCGTTTACATTTCGTGCTCCGCCTGCGAGTTCTACGAGAAGCTGTAAACCCCGCCGGCCCGTGCCTGAGACTCCTCCGGAATCTTGCCCATCGGCCACGCATCCATCGGTCAGGTTCCTCCGTCTATTGTCGTGAACTTCACATGCCGGTTCTGGAGCAGCGATCCCGCTCAGCTATAATCCGCCTACGCACTTGGAACCCTTGTCCAATCTGATCTGGGCCGGTGTGACCCTTGCGCTCTGCACATGGTGGTTCGCCGGCCAGGGCGGCAGGCACAGGGACTCTCTGCTGCCAGGGGTGGGCGTGCAACTGCTCGCGCTGCTCGTTCTGTCGGCCGTGCTTCTGCCCGTCATCTCTCTCACCGACGATCGACTGGAGACCACCAATCCAGCCGAGATCGAGCGTTTTTCCCGGCGCGGCGATTTGCAGCCCTCCGCGGATCCACCCCTGCAGCGGCTGCCCGTGACTCTCGCGCTGCCCGGCGCGCCTTTCTTTCATCCGCAAATGCCGGCGGTTGGCGTCCTGCCTGCCGAGCCGCCCCTCTCGCAGCAAACACGCGGATTTTCCCGGGCCCACACCACCCGTCCTCCGCCCCCGGCCTGAGCGGCTCACCGTCTCTCTTTTTCCCCCTTTGCCAATGCGGATCGCCTTTCCGGCGATCGATGGAACCTCGCGATGAACCTCCGGCTTTCCGGATTCGGATTCATTCTGGCCCTTTGCCTCGCCGTTGAGGGAGCGTACGGGCAAGCCTCCGCGCCTTCGCCGGCGCCAGCCCCGTTGACGCTCGCCCAGGTGCTGGACATCGCTCACGCGAAGAATCCATCGCTGCTTTCTGCCGAGCAGCACGTCGAGGCCACCAAAGCGGCGGAGATTACCGCGGGATTGCGGCAGAATCCCAGCTTTACGCTTTCCGGCGCGGATATCACGCTGCCTGCGGATAATCCGGCGAGCCCGTATTCCTATGCCGCGAACCTCACCCGCCTCTTCGAGCGCGGGCAAAAGCGGCGCTGGCGCCTGGATGCCGCACGCTCGACCACCGATGTGACGCGCAGCCAGTACAACGACCAGGTGCGCCAGACGGTGCTGCAGATCAAGAATGCCTTTACCAATATGCTCATCGCCAAAGAGGCGCTGCGCATTGCCGGGGATAATCTGGACAGCTACAAAAAGACCGTCGATCTGAGCAAGGCGCGCCTCGATGCCGGCGATATCAGCAGGACCGACTTCGAACGCATCGACCTGCAGCTGGCCGAATTCGAGTCCGACTACGACAATGCGAAGCTGGACCTGGTGCAGGCGAGCGACTCGCTGCAGTTGCTGATGGGCGTAGAGAAGCCGGCGGCGAATTTCGACGTCACCGGAAGCCTCCAGCCCCCCGACGTCGCGCTCACCCTGGCCCAGGTGGAGCAGGATGCGCTGGCCGCTCGTCCCGATTATCTGGCGGCGCGCCAGTCAGTCACTCTGGCCGATGCCAATGTCAAAGTCGCCGATTCCCAGGGCACGACCGATCCCACCATCGGTGGTGAATACGAGCGCACCGCGAGTTACAACAGCGCTGGATTCCAGATTTCGATCCCGCTGCGCATCTTCGATCGCAACCAGGGCGAGAAGGAGCGCACGCGCTTCGAGGCCCAGTCGGCGCGATTCGGCGAGATCGCGGCGCGCAACCAGGTGCTGAATGACGTGGACCAGGCCTGGGCCGGTTACGACGCGGCGCTCGACCTGGCGAAACGCTACAACAGCCACTACATCGATGAGGCGCAGCGCGTGCGCGACAATCTCGAATTCAGTTATCGCCATGGCGGTTCCACGCTGCTCGACTATCTCGACGCGCTGCGCGACTACCGCCAGATCAATCTCGACGCGCTCACCGCCAACCAGCAGGTCTGGCTCAGCGTTCACCAGCTGAGCTTCGCCGCCGCCACGGAGATCGTCCCATGAAACGGCAGAAATTCTCCGCATTCGCCACGCCTTTCGCCGCTGCGCTGCTTCTGTTTCCCATGGCAGCGTGCCGCAGCAACGAAACTCCGCCGCAAACGGCTACCCCGAAGGAGCAGGTTCTCGAAACCACGACCGTTCATCCGCAGCCGGTCGCGAGCCGGCTGGTCCTGCCGGCGCGCATCATGGCAAACCCCACCGACATGGTGCATATCTACCCCCTCATCAGTGGCCGCGTGCTGTCGCTTTCGATTCTGCCCGGTCAGGAAGTTGCGAAGGGACAGAAGATCGGCACCCTCCAAAGCAGCGACGCCGCGCAGGCGCGCTCCGATTTCGAGAAGGCAAAGATTGAAGCCGCGCGCGCCGATCTCCAGCTCAACCGCGCGAAAGAGCTGCTGCAACACGATGTGATGGCGCAGAAAGATTACGACGATCTGAAGGCGCTGGACGAATCCGACCACTCCGAGCTGGAGCGCGCGCGCCAGGCCCTGCGCGTGCTCGGCTTCAGCGAAGACGATACTTCCGATGTGGTGCCAATCGTCGCTCCCATCTCCGGTGCGGTGCTCGATGTGGAAACCGGCCCCGGCGAGCTGCAGCGTTCGCTCGATAACGCGACCGCCATCGCCACCATCGCCAACATTGACTCCATCTGGGTGGTCGGCGATCTCTATCCGCGCGACCAGGGATCGGTGCACGCCGGCCAGCCAACCGACATCACCGTGAATGGCTATCCGGGCATCACGCTGCATGGTCCGATCGCCAATATTTCGGATGCCGTCGATCCGGTATCGCTGACCCTCAAAGTGCGCGTCGTGCTTCCGAATCCTGGCCACCGTCTCAAGCCGCAGATGTATGCCAACATGTCGGTGACCGGGCGCCAGCAGAACGTGATCGTGGTGCCGGCAACCGCCGTCATCCAGAATGGACACGACACCTTCGTCTTTGTCGAGGCAGCGCCGGGAAAATATGTGCGCCGCAGCGTGACCCTGGGGGAAACCCACCCGGATAACGACGAGATTACCCAGGGGCTGAATGACGGAGACGTGGTGGTCACCACCGGTGCGGAGCTTTTGCGCGCGGAAGAGGCCCAGTAGTCATGCAGGGGCTGATTCGCCTTCTCCTCCGTTACCGTAACGTCGTGCTCATCGTCTTTCTCGGGATGCTGGCGATCGGCGCATACGCGTTTCTGCAACTCGACATTGAAGCGTATCCCGATCCGTCGCCGCCCATGGTGGAGTTCATTACGCAGTATCCGTCGTGGTCCGCGGAAGAGATGGAGCAGCAGGTCACCATCCCCATGGAGACCGGCCTGTACGGAACGCCGGAGCTGGATCAGATCCGCTCGATCAGCATTTTTGGGCTGAGCGACGTGAAGATGTATTTCGACTTCGGCAGCGATTACTTCATCGATCGCCAGGAGGCGCTGAATCGCCTGCAGCAGGTGACGCTGCCCAACAACCTGCAGCCCCAGCTTTCGCCGGAATCGCCCGTAGGCGAAATTTATCGCTACCAGCTCACCGGGCCGGGCTATTCGCTCAATGAGCTGAAGGCGACGCAGGACTGGCTGGTAGTCCGCGAGATCAAGCAGGTTCCCGGCATCATCGATGTCGCTACCTTTGGCGGGACGACGCGCCAGTATCAGGCGGAGGTCGATCCGAACAAGCTGCTGACCTACGGCGTGACCATGACCCAGGTGGTGAACGCGATCACCAACAGCAACGCCAACGCCGGCGGGAACTATCTCACCATCGGCAGCCAAAGCGTTAACGTCCGCGGCATTGGGCTGCTGCACTCAGTCGACGACATGCGCAACATTGTGGTGGCCGAGCGCAACGGTGTGCCGGTGCTGCTGCGCGATGTGGCCGATGTCCGCGAAGGACACCAGCCGCGGCTCGGCAAGGTGGGCCGCAGCGACTTCAACCACCACGATGACCCGGATATCGTGCAGGCTATCGTTCTCTTACAGAAGGGCGCCAAATCTCTGCCCGCGCTCGCCGCGCTGCGGGCAAAAATCGATCGCCTCAACCATGGCAATCTGCTCCCGCCCGGGATGCACATCAGCACCATTTACGACCGCACAAATCTCATCCACATCACCACCACCACCGTCCGCCACATCATCATCATGGGCCTCACTCTGGTCACGCTGGTGCTGCTCGCGATGCTGGGCGACTGGCGCATTACGCTGATTGCGGCCATCACCATCCCCTTCGCCGTCCTTTTCGCGTTCAGCCTGATGGTGCTCACCAATCAGTCGGCCAATCTGATTTCCATTGGCGCCATCGACTTCGGCATCCTGGTCGACGCGTCGATCGTGGTGCTGGAGAGCGTCTACCGCAAAGTCTCACGCCGCATCGAGGGCGAAGAAATTTTCGACCTGATTCTCGCGGGGGTCGCCGACGCAGCGACGCCGGTGCTCTTCGCGACGCTCATCATCCTGGTCGCCTTCATCCCGCTGTTCACCATGCAGGGTGTACCGGGCAAAATCTTTGCGCCCATGTCGGTGACGTATGGATTTGCGCTGACCGGCGCGCTGATGTTCGCGCTCATTTTCGCTCCGGTGCTGGCTTCGCTCGCCGTTCCCAAAAACATCAACCCCAGAGGCGAAGCGAAGGAAACCTGGCTGAGCGGATTCTTTCACCGTCACTACGATCGCGGCCTGAAGCGGGCGCTCCGCTTTGGGAAACTGTCCTGGATCATCGCTTTCGTGGCCCTCGGCTGCGCCGTCGTTCTCTTCCATTTTGTCGGCGGAGAATTCATGCCGGCGCTCGAGGAAGGCAACCTCTGGATTCGCGCCGACATGCAGCAGGACATTTCGTTTCAGACTTCGGAAAAAATGGCCGACGACATTCGCGCCACCCTCCGCGCCTATCCGGAAGTCACCCAGGTCGTCTCCCAGATGGGCCGCCCCGACGACGGCACCGATGTGAGCACCTTCAATAACATCGAATTCCTCGCCGACCTGAAGCCGGTCGGGCAGTGGCGGCCGCAGTTCCACGGCAATAAGGATGAGCTGATCGCCGCCATCAGCCACAGCTTCGAACAGTATCCGGGCGTCGACTTCAATTTCTCCCAGAACATTCAGGACAACGTCGAAGAAGCGATGTCCGGCGTGAAGGGCGAGAATTCTCTCAAGCTCTTCGGCAACGACTTCGACGAACTGACCCGCATTGCCGGACAGATCTCCGGCATCATGCAGAAAGTTCCCGGCATCACCGACGTCGGTGTCTTCGATGTCACCGGCCAGCCCAGTTTGCTCGTCTCCATCGACCGCACCAAAGCCGCACGCTATGGATTGCAGCCGCAGGACATCAACAATGTGGTGCAGGCCGCGGTGGGCGGCGCGCCGGTCACGCAGATCATCGACAACGATCGCCGCTTCGACTTTGCCGTTCGCTATGCGCCCGATTTCCGCAGCACGCCGGACGAGATTGCGCGCATCCTCCTGCCCACGCCGGATGGCAATCAGGTGCCTCTGAGCACGGTGGCCGATGTGACCATCCGCAACGGCGCCTTCATGATCTATCACGAGGGCGGGCGGCGCTACATCCCTATCAAGTTCAGCGTGCGCGGGCGCGACCTGGCCAGCGCCATCCAGGACCTGCAGGCGCGCATGGCCGATCAGGTGAAACTGCCGACCGGCTATGAGTACACGTGGGCGGGCGAGTTCGACAGTCTCAAGAAAGAGCAGCGCCGCCTCGCGCTCATCATTCCTGTGAGTCTCGCCGTCATTCTCATTCTGCTCTACATTCAGTTCCGGACATGGCGCGATGCGTTCATCGTGATCGCTACCCTGCCCTTCGCCGCCATCGGCGGCATTTTGTCGCTCTTCATCACCCACACGGCCTTCAGCATCTCGGCCGCCGTGGGATTTACCTCGCTCACCGGGGTCGCGACCCTGGGCGCTGTCGTCTTCCTCTCCGGGATCCGCCGCGCCCAGCGCGAAGAGGGCCTCGAACGCGGCCTCGAAAAGGGCTGTCTCGACGAGATGCGCCCGGTCGTCATGGCCTGCATGGCCGCCGGCATCGGACTTCTTCCCGCTGCCGTGGCCACCAGCATCGGCGCGCAGGCGCAGCAACCGCTGGCCCGCGTCGTGGTCGGCGGCATGGTCACGACGGTGTTCGCGATTCTCTTCGTCATGCCGCTCCTGGTGCGGCGCTTTACTTCTCCTGAGGGATTTGTGCGGGAGTTGCGCGAGTCGCCGGAATAAGGGATCCGCAACCTCCTGCCGCGTCTGGGCCCTGGTCAATCTTCCAATCCACGCATAGGCCTCTCCATAACGCCATAGTCTCGGCGCGCTGGTTGCACTTATCCCAGCTTTTTCGGACTTTATCACGGAAATGTTATCGTTTAACCCAATCGTCATTGGCCGGTCAATTGCTTTTCATCCGCATGCAGCCGTCGCAAATGTGATTGCAGCGGAATCTCGTGTGCATGCATCCGGAGTGCGATGGGACAGCCTTCGGATGCACTTCAAAAAATCCATACCACTCCGGACGGGGACGCATGATGGCTTCTCTCACAGGTTGGTTTTCCTGGCGTGCACTGTTTTCGATTGGTCTGCTCCTGCTGGTTTTGCCAGCAGCCCCGGCGCGAGCGGAGGCGGATCCGTATCCCGCCATGGCTCCCATGGAGAAGTATCTGATGCCCGTGGACGAGGAGGTCGCGCTGGCTCGCAGTGCGGCACCGGCCTCGGTCGCCGACGGCGCTACCGTGATGGTGCTGGGGCGCGAGGGATACACGACCGCCGCACAGGGCACGAATGGCTTTCTCTGCTATGTGGAGCGATCCTGGGCTAAGCCGGTGGATGACCCGGAGTTCTGGAACCCGCAATTGCGCGCCCCCAATTGCTTCAATGACGCGGCGGCCAGAAGCGTTGCGCAGGTCTATCTGATGAAGACCCGGCTGGTGCTCGCAGGCAAATCGAAGGCGGAGATCGCGCAGGCGCTGTCGGCGGCCCTCGATGATAAGCAACTGTCCGCCCTCGAACCCGGCGGCATGTGCTACATGATGTCGAAACAACAATACCTCAGCGATCGGGACAAGAACTGGTATCCGCACCTGATGTTCTATGTTGCTGGCGACGTGGCGAGCAGCTGGGGTGCGAATCTGGAAGGCTCGCCCGTGATCGCGGCCCACGATCGGGAGGCTCGGGTGACGACTTTCATGGTCGTGGTGCGCCACTGGTCGGACGGAACACCCATCGGGCACTAAACCGGCCCACAGAGGGAGTGCCGCCGTGCGGCATTCTTCCCGATAGCTCACGTCCATGAAAGCCGGTTTCAGGCACAGGCCTCCGGCGCGCGCTCGCCCGAGCGGGCAGTCCGCGATCTTCGAGTCTCGTCGCCGGTTCTTGTTGTGCTCTCTCCACTGGCGTGGAGTCCCGGAAGCTCGTTCAATCAGTGCTCTTTGGTTTTGTATCCGGGTACTTCAATCGCGCCTAAAGGTCGCAAAAATCAATCGGGCTTTAGCCCCTGCGGGCTGCTCCTGGAACCATTTCGCTCCGTCGAATCGTTCGATGAATTTCGGAGGCACCACACCAGGTCAGCACAGGATCCAGAGCGCTCGTGTCTTCGATACGCTCCTTCTCATCGTGTCGAAACTCCAGAATGCATGTGTTCCTGCGTAGCTCGATGCCTGCGTTCCTACGTAACGCCATAAGTGGGGTGTCTGATTTTCGCCCGTCCTATAGTTCCGCCGTTCATCCCCAAAATGTCCCTGTTGAACCCAGCTATATGTGGTCCGTCACTTGCTCCTGATCTCGATGCAGAAGGCATGCACGCACTTACAACGCTGCCCTGCATGGCATTCCGGACTTAGTTTCTTCTGGGTTTCTTAAGTAGCTGATGGAGACAGATCCCCTCCCCTCAGGCGGATCTGTTTCTATTTCCTTGCCGGGCCGCAGGCGGCTCGCCCGGACAGCGGTGCAGATGCAACAACCAGCAACCTTGTGGAGGATCTCGAATGACGCAACTCAGGCTACGGTGGATCATAGCCACGGTCGCGGTTGTCCTGTGGACGTGCGCAGGCGCGAGCTGGGGTCATGGCCAGGCAACGAACAGCGGTACAGTGGTCGGCGAAGTAACCGACCAAAGCGGCGCCCTGATTCCAGGCGCCACCGTGATACTCAGCGATCCTTCGTCGGGCGTGAAGATGACGAAGATCACGAATGACGACGGCAAGTACGTCTTTCCCGCGGTGCCTCCGGGGACCTATTCGGTCAGCGCCAGCAGGTCCGGGTTTTCCGTCGCCAGGACGGAAGGGCAAGTCGTCAACATCGGTACCCAGCTGACGATCAACCTTTCCCTCAAAATCGGCAGCAGCACGGAGACGGTCGAAGTGCAGTCGATCGGCACCGAGCTGCAGACCCTGAATTCAACAGTCGGCCAGACCATCCCGCAGGAAGCCATCAATTCCCTGCCGAGTCTGGGCCACGACGCGAATACATTTACGGCGATGCAGCCGGGCGTCGATCCGGCCGGCAGCGTGGCGGGCGCGGTCAATGATCAGAGCACGTTCCTGCTGGACGGCGGACAGATCACCAATGACATGGACGGCAGCATGGCCGTCTATACCGCCACCTTCGCCGGCGATCCAACCGGCGTAGCCGGTGCGAACGGCCAGCTGGACAATGGACCGACGGGCGTGATGCCCACCCCGCAGGACAGCGTCGAGGAAGTCAAGGTCAACACGTCGAACCAGACAGCGGACTTCGATAACTCGGCCGGCGCCCAGGTGGAGTTTGCGACGCCGCGGGGCACCAACCAGTGGCATGGCGGAGTGTACGAGTACTACCTCAACAATGGATTTAACGCCAATAGCTGGCAGAACAACCTGTCGCAGACGCCGCTGCCTGACTACCACTACAACCGCTTTGGGGCGAAGGCGGGAGGCTGGGTCCTGCCGGCGTTCTGGGGAGGGCGGACGTATCTCTTTGGATTTTTCGAAGGATACCGTTATCCCAATTCGGAGACCATTGAGAGGGCGGTACCCTCCGCTGGTTTGCAGGCCGGAATGGTGACATACGGCGGCACAACCTACAACATGAAAACCATCGATCCGCGCGGCATCGGCCTCAATCCCGATGTTTCAGCGATGTGGAGCAAGTATGAACCGGCGGGGAACGATGTGAGTTGCGGTTCGCTGGCGGGCCCTGGATGCGACGGCGTGAATGAGATCGGCTTTAAAGCCAATCTCGCGCTGCCTATCAGCAGTAACGATATGGCATTCCGGGTGGATCACGCGTTCAACCCTAAATGGAATTGGTTCGCCAGCTATCGTTACTACAAATTATCGGCGGCTTCCGATACCCAATACGACATTGGAGGATTCTTTCCCGGCGACACACTCGGCAAACCGGTATCGGTGGCGCACCGCCCGTCGCAGCCGTGGTATTTCGTCACCGGCCTGACGACGAGTATCACCGCCAACACCACCAACGATTTGCACTATAGCTTCCTGCGCAACTATTGGTCGTGGTCAGATGACAACGCGCCACCACAACTTCCCGGCCTGGGGGGAGCGATGGAGCCTCTCGGGGAGAGTCCGACCGATCAACTCGGACCGTTCAATGTGAATGCACAGAGCATCCGCACCCGGTTCTGGGACGGGCAGGACCACTTCATCAGCGACAACGTCAGCACGCTGAAGGGCAACCACCTCATCCAATTCGGGGGCCAATACCAGCACAACTTCGACTATCACCAGCGCTCGGACAACGGCGGCGGCATCAACTTTACGCCGACCTATCAGCTGGGCGATGAAAGCGGCGCCGGTTTGGTGGATATGTCCGATCTGGGCGGCGGATTCCCGCAGAGCCTGAACTCCAACCGCCTGGCCGCCGCAGTGCTGGGTATCGTGACCGCCTCACAAGTGGCCTACACCCGCAGTGGCAGCAACCTGGCACTGAATCCGCCTCTGACCCACGCCTTCGATCAGAGCACGATTCCGTACTACAACGTCTATTTCAGCGACACCTGGCACATGAAGCCGAGCCTGACCCTCACCTACGGCATGGGCTGGACGCTGGAGATGCCACCCACCGAAGCCGAGGGTAAGCAGACGGTGCTGGTCGACGATTCCGACGAGCCCATCCGATCTGCGGATTACCTCACCCAGCGCAAGGCAGAAGCGGAACAAGGGAACGTCTACAACCCGGAGCTTGGCTTCGCTCTGGTGCACAACGTGGGCAATGGGGAAAAGTACCCCTACAACCCATTCTATGGTTCGTTCAGCCCGCGCGTGGGCGTGGCCTGGAATCCGGGCTTCTCGAAGGCGACGGTAATTCGCGCGGGTTATGGGCGGATCTACGGTCGTCTGAACGGCGTGGACCTGGTGCTCTCCCCGCTGCTCGGCGTCGGACTCATCCAGGCCGTGCAGTGCCGGCAGGCCTTCATGAGCGGCGCCTGCGGCCCCACCAATCCAACCGCAGCCAATGCGTTCCGCATCGGTGTGGACGGGAACTCGGCTCCATTGCCCGCGGCCGCGCCAACACTGCCCCAGCCGGCCTATCCGGGCTTCAACCTGATCGGCGGCTCTGCCAGCGAAGCGATGGATCCGCAATTCCGTCCCAACGACAGCGATACGTTTGACCTCACCATCCAGCGGCAGATCGGGCCGAAGTCGCTGCTGGAAGTGGGCTACATCGGCCGGCTGCTGCACCACGAATATCAGCCGGTGAACCTGAACGCCGTTCCGTATATGTTGTCCATCGGAGGGCAACAGTTCCAGGCTGCCTATGCCAATCTGGAAAGATACCTCAACTGCACTGTATCCGCCGGTGCTTGCGGCGCGAATGTTCCAAAACCAGGAACCGCGGCGTATACCAGCTTCATTAGTGCCGTCACGGCCCAGCCGTTCTTTGAAGCGGCCTTAAAGGGAACGGGGTACTGCAACGGATATGCCAACTGCACCGCCGCGGTACTCGACCAGGAAGGGCCCAACGGAACCAACAACCTCCTCACCCAGGGCGTCTGGAGTCTGTGGTCCGATCTGGACGCGGGCAACGGGGGCGCCAATCCCGGCTTCAATTTCCCGCGAAGCATGATGAACACCGCTATCACCGGATCGACCAACGGCGCCAGCGGTCAGTTCAGCAGCGGCGTGGCCGAGAATGCCAGCACGGGCTTCGGCAATTACAACGGTGGCTTTATCAGCTTCGGTACACGCGGATGGCACGGGCTGACCATGCAGCATAACTTCACCTACAGCAAGGCGCTGGGTACCGGAGCCGTGGTACAGGCATCGAGCGAATATACGCAGGATGATGCCTACAATCTGCGGACCATGTACGGTAACCAGAACTACGACCGCAAATTTGTCTATAACACCTACATCGTGGCCCAGGAGCCGTGGTTCAAAGGTCAGCACGGTCTGTTGGGACGCGCGGCCGGCGGCTGGGCCTTCTCTCCCATCTTTACCGCGGGATCCGGACCACCGGTCTATTGCAATACCCAGACCGATGCCCAGTCGTTCGGCGAGGGCGATGGCATCAACTACGCCTCCAATGAGCAGTGCGTCTTCACCACTCCTTACAATGCCGGTCACTCTGCGCACTTTGGTGTGGCGGGCGGAACGGATGCGTACGGGAACTCAGTCGGGACCCAGGTATCCGTTTCACCCAGCGGCGCGTCGGTTGGCGTGAACTATTTCAGGAACCCGGTCGCGGTATGGAACCAGGTGCGCGCTCCGATTCTCGGCATCGACACCAGGAACCCCGGATTGGGTCCGTTCACCGGTCAGCCTTATTGGAATGTGGATGGACAGGTCAAGAAGGACGTGCGGCTTACGGAAGCGACGTCGTTCGAATTCTCGTTCATCGCAACCAATATGCTCAACCACCGGCAATTCACCGATGCCGGGGGCACAGGCGGAGTATCGCTGGCCACTCCCGCCACCTGGGGCGTGCTGAACACGCAGGCTAACCCGCCCCGCCAGATGGAATTCGGCGGCCGATTCACCTTCTAACCTTTGCGGACAGCCGGGGCGGAAACGCTCCGGCTCGCGATGCAATCGTTCCGGCGGAGGTCCATCACGGGGCTTCCGCCCTTTTTTCTTACAGGAGAGAACCTTCTCCCGATTGCGATGGCGATTCAGGCAGACGCCGCCGTCATTGTCCGCGGTTCATGCCCGAGTGTATCGACCTATAGGAACGGACAGCGTTGCGGTAGAAAATTCGGCCAGACGAAGCCGCGGTCCCCATCGACCCTGGTGTCGAGTCCGGAAGTTCGTTCAATAGGTGCTCTTTGAGTTGCTCTTTGGCTTCGTATCAGGGCACGATTCAAAGGCCCACTGAAACCAGATTTAGTTACTGACTTTTCAATGCCCCAGAGGCTCAGGATGCACAGGAATCACAGCGGGGCAGCACAGATTAGCACAAATCTCCGGATCGGCTGCCAATCCCAAGCCCTGGGCTGTCATCCTGAGCGGAGCGCCGTGGGGCCCCATCGCACGGCGATGGGGCAGGCGACGTGAAGGATCTGCGGTTGCTTTTCGCATCAGTGCCCCGAATTTTCCGCAATGCCCACATTCCACCAGCAACGACCCGATCTCAGGAATGCGTCTGGCATGCGGCATAATGCTGCTATGAGCAAGGTCAAGTCTCCCCGGCAAAAGAAGAGCAAATCCCTGCTAAAAGATCGGCGCAACACCTACGGAGAGTCCTGCTTCCTGCCGCAAGAACATCAGGAAGGGAAAGCAACGCACGCAACAGGCATTGCGGCGTGCGGTGTGTGAGGAACTTCGGTCTGTTCGAAGCACAAGTGAGGTGGTGGACGCGGGGATGGCTCAGGATCGATCCAAGACTCGATCAATCGACTATTCCCGAGCCTTATTCAAGAAAGTCCCCGATCAGCCCCTGGCAGTTGTCCGCGAGAGGAAACTCCAGCGACGCGCCCGACAGCAACAGGATGAACCGCCTCAGTCGGCGGGGATATTTGAAGTCTTGCGATCAGAGCAACAATTGCTCCGCAATCTGCGAGCCCAACCGCGACAAGTCAACCGACTCCGCTGAAGTCCGTGCGACTCGAAATGGGTCAGTGGCTGGTGAAGCACAAAATTAGCACAAAACTTTCCCGACATTTTGTTTCTTGCTGATCAAAACCACTTGCCAGCCATTGCTGCAATCAGGGCACGACTTCAGTCGTGCCGTAAAGGTCGCAATATCAAGCGTGGCTTTAGCCCCTGCGCGCGGCTCCTGGAACCCTTTCGCTCCGTCGAATTGTTTTGTTCAATGAATTCCGGAGACACCACCCTAAAGATCGTCGGTCCCTGTCGATGCATAGGACTGCGACAACAGCCCACGCCGCAAGACCACCCGTGCGCTCCTGCTGATGGGCAAAACCTTGCCGTTGCGCAGGTGAACGAAGGCGTTGCCGCATCGCGGAAGATCGAACTCCGTCACATGGTCCAGATTGACGATCGCGTTGCGGTGCACGCGAAGGAAGCGCTCCGGATCCAGGCGCGTGTACGCGTTGGTGATGGTTGTCCTGTGTTCGTAGCTCGTATTTTGCAGGTGCAGCCGAACCAGGTTTCCGTGGCTCTGAATCCACAACACATCGCTCATCGATACCAGAACGATTTTGTCTCCTGCCTTCACTGCCATCCGATTCAGATACTTCTCACGCCCTGTTCCGGGCGCCTTTTTCGATTCGGGGGCCGAATTGATTGGATAGGCAGGCCCCGCTTGTATAACTTCCGGATGGGAAACATCGGAGAGTACAGGCTCCGAACTCCCCCAGCGGGGTCCTTCCTGACTTGAATATGTGGCCTTCCATCCAGGGGTGGTCATAATTGCAACTCCGTTGGCACGATCGATTAGAGAACGAACGAGCTAACCTCAGATTGCCGGCATGTTCGCCGGTCAAAGACGGTTCCTCATCACCGGCGTTCAGCCACTCGGCCTCTCCGCCGTTGTGTCCACCATGGTTCCTCCTCGAGTTGAACAGATGCTTGACGAACATGGAATATGTTGATATCAATCTAGCGGAACGTATGTCAAGAGGCGAGCCGGTTTCTTTCGCGACGACGCTGCGGGTGCGGGACTGCTGCCTGTGTCTGCATGTCCAGCGCGCGGCGCGCGCCCTCGCAAGGCGGTTCGATGAAGCGCTGCGGCCCGTGGGCCTGACCAACGGCCAGTTCTCGCTCCTCATGTCGCTGAACCGTCCGGAGACGCCAGGCATGGCCGCGGTGGCTGAGCTGTTGGCGATGGACCGGACCACGTTGACGGCAGCGCTGAAGCCGCTCGAGCGGCGCAGGCTGGTGAAAGTGACCGTAGATCCCAGCGACCGGCGCGGCCGCAGGCTGCATCTGACCGCGCAGGGCAGGAAGCTGCTCGCCGAGGCTGCTCCCGTTTGGGAGCGCACGCACGCCCAGCTGGAAGACGCGCTTGGGGACGGAGATCCGGAGCGGCTGCGACGGGATTTGCGGAAGCTCGGGTAAGAAATCATCATCGGGGTTCCGTGTTCCGCGCCGTACAGGTTCGTGGCGAGGAACGGGTCGCGGACGCGCTCCCGTCCATCGCCCATTTCGGCTCGCGCTCCCGCGCTGCATCCGGGTTCCCTTCCTCGTCCTCGTTCCGGTGAAACAGCAGCTCGACATAGCGGCGCAGGTGGTCGATCATCATCTCCGCAACCTCTGCCCCCCCGCGCGCTTTGGCCAGAATGAAAGAGCCCTGGAGTACCGCCTGGGTGTAAAGCGCCAGGCTCTGCGGCGTCCAGTTTCCGTGCACGTTGTACTTCCTCATCGCCTCGGCGATGTCCGGCTCCAGGCTCGCGGCGTGCCCGCTGATGCTCTGCTCGCACGCCTCCCGCAGCGGCGGATGAGTCGCGTATACCTCCTGCACCATCGTCCCCACCAGGCAGGTGAACTCCGGCAGCTCCTCCCGCAGCAGCGATTTCCGGAAATCGACGTAAGCCAGCAGCCGGTCCACAGGATCCTCCAGAGCGTGATAGGGCGCCGAAGAAAACAGTGCCGCTGTCATTTCGTTCCAATAATCCGTGGCGGCCAAAGCCAGCTCGTCTTTGCTCCTGAAATGATGAAAGAAGCTGCCCTTGGTCAGCGCGGCCGCCTCGCAAATGTCCTCAATGCGCGCCGCCTGGTACCCTTTTTCCCGGATTACCCGCAAAGCCGCGTCCAGCAGCTTCGTCTTCGATTCATGCTGATTTTGCGCGGCTTGCAACATACCGATAAGTTGGTATGTACCATAACCAAGCCACCGCTCCGTTGTCAACCCCTGCGGCTGGAATTTCGGCCTTTCCCTGCCCCCGGGCTCCGTCTGTATCACCGCTTACATCTCTGAGCCAACCACCCTCAGCGGCCGCGTCCGCCCAGACCCCTGCCCCAATCTTCTCGCCATGACTTTGAACTCTGCGAATCGGTCGTGCTCGGGATGGGCGAACGAAGAGCGGCTTACTATGAGCGCATTCGTTCCCTCTTTTTGCCCTTGCGTTCCGATCGGCCGGAAGAGGACGTTTTAGGCGAAAGACTGGAAACAAGCTTCTCCAGACCTGCAACGCGCCGCTTTAGTTCGTCGACCCCCTCCTCCTGCGACGGTTCGCGTTCGCCGAAGGGATGGGCGGCTGGGGCCTGCGCTTGACCGGGGACCGCAGAACCGGCGCTGCCCTGACGGAAGAACTCAAAGGGATTGACCGGAGGCGACATGGCCCGGTAGGTGTCCTGATAAAGATTGAGCATGGTCTTCATGTAGCGAAGGGCGGTTTCCTGGCTGGCGCGGCCGGAGGAAATTATCATCTCCCGCAGCAGATCGAGCGGAAATGCCGAATCCGGAGCTTTAGCGTCTTCGACGATGATCTGCGTGAGGATAAGGCGCGTGATGTCCTTGCCCGATGCGGCGTCCACCACACGCACGTCGTGGCCGTCTTTCAGCATCCGAGCCACATCATCCAGATTCACGTAACGGCTGTTGGTTACGTCGTATAAACGCCGGTTCTCATACTTCCTGATCAGGATGCTTTTCGGCGGCATGCTCAGGTTTTCATTTTACCCCTTGACATCCGGGCGGGTCGGCGTAGCATTGTGCCATGCTGCAGTGCAGCACGATACGCGGCATAGAGAAAGGCAGGGAGCCATTATGAGTGCAGCGCAGAGGATTCATCGCAATCCGGCGGCGCCCGCAGAGCCGAAAAAGATCGAGTTTGCTGAATATATGACAAACCTGGCGACGTCCGGAGCCGGACGGATTGCCGAAGTCCAGAAGAAGGCTCTGGATGTTGCGGTGCAGCAACACACGGAGCTGGTGGACCTGTGGATGAAAATCGTGAAGAAGCTGCCCGGAGCGCCGGGGTTGTTCCTTTTCGAACTGGAGAACAGCGGATTTGAACGGTTTGCTGAGACCCAGAAGGCCGTCATCGACCTGATGGTGGAGCAGAACCGCGCCATCGCTGCTCTGCTGGAAAACCGTACCACCGAGACGGCGGACACGGTCGTGAAGTTCGCGCAGGAAGGGGTGGAGCGCGCTGTTGCAACGCAAAAGAAAGTGCTCGATCATGCTGCGGCGCAATCGAAAGAGGTCTTCGACACCTCACGGGAGAAGTTCGCCGCGAATGGAGGACCGGCGGAGGCGGTGGCCGATTCTATCCAGCGCGGCGTGAACGCAATCGTGGACGCTCAGAAAGAATTGCTGGCAATGGTGGTCCATTAGACCGCGCTCAGAAGGACGGGCCGCACAGGGACATGCAGGTAAGCGCAAAGAATGCGTAGCCCGTCCGCAGCGGCAGGTATATGCTTCGCATGGCCCCGCAGGGAGGCAGCACCCATGAGCGAAACCAATAACAACAGTCAGTCGCCGACGAACGATCCGTTCGAGCCCTTCCGCGCCATTCGTGACAAATATCTCGATGCCATCGCCAAAACCATGGTCGAGGTGGTGAACACGGAGAGCTACGCGCAGGCAACCGGGGCGATGCTGGAGGGATATTTGACCGCCTCCGCGCCCGTGCGCGAGGCGATGGACAAGTCCATGATCCAGGCCCTGCAACAACTCTCTCTGCCTTCACGGCAGGAGGTGGCCGCGCTGGCTGAACGCTTCACCAACGTCGAAATGCGCCTGGATGACATGGATGCCAAACTGGATCGAATCGAGAAATTACTGGGTCGCATCCAGCCGGCCCCGCAGCCGGAAGCGGGAAAGTTCCGCGCAGGCGACGCCGCGGGGAGGGGAGTCACTCCGCGCAGCGAGCCTCCCGGCAGGCAGAGCCGGCTGGGCGCCAGGAGCCCATTCGTCGGCAAAAGAACCCCACCGCGAAAACGGAGGTAGCCCGTGGACCAAGCCGTCATCGGAATGGAACCCTGGGTCGGTCTGGCTGAGCGACTCCGGCTCTTCACGCGTGTGTTGACGACCAAAGCCGCGATCGCGCAGACCCCGCGAGAGTTGGTGTGGACGCTGAACAAGGCCAGGCTTTACCGCTACACGCCTGTGCTCCCCGCCGAAAAACGATTGCCGATCCCGTTGCTGCTTATCTTTGCGATCATGAATCGGCCTTCGATTCTCGATTTACGCCCGGGCCACAGTTTCATCGAGTTCATGGTCGCCCAGGGCTACGACGTATATCTGCTGGACTGGGGTGTGCCGGGGTGGGAAGACCGGCATATGAAACTGGACGACTACGCCATCGAATACCTGCCGCGCGCCATTCGCAAGGTAAAGGCGATTGCCGGCGTCGAGCAGTTCAGCATGTTGGGATGGTGCATCGGGGCCATCCTGACCACCATTTATGCTGCGCTCCGCCCCAACCATGGACTGCGGAATCTCCTGCTGCTCACGGCGCCTCTCGACTTCTCCAACCGCAATGGGTTGACCTTCGCGCGCTGGACCGACGAGAGGTACTTCGATGTCGACAGGGTGGTGGATGCCTTCGGCAACATGCCGGGCGAGTTGATCGATTATGGCGCGAAAGCGCTGAAGCCGGTGGAGAACTACATCGGAAATTACGCCAGATTATGGGACAAACTCGACGACCCGCGCGCCGTGGAGTCGTGGCAGGCCATGAATACCTGGGTCACCGACAACATCCCCATGGCCGGCGGGGCCTGGCGCCAGCTGATTGTGGAACTCTATCGCAGGAATCTTCTCATGAAGAATGAGTTGATTGTGCGAGGAGAATGCGTCGACCTCGGAAAAATTCGAGCTAACCTGCTCACGGTAATTGCGGAGGGCGATCACATCACCCCTCCGTGCCAATCCGAGGCCATCCTCACGAAAACCGCAAGCCTCGACCAAGAGCTGTACCGAGTCCCGGGCGGCCACATCGGTATTATGGCCGGGAGTGCGGCACACAAGACCACCTGGCCGCACATCGAAGGCTGGTTGCGCGCGCGCTCCCGGTAAGCAGTGCAGACTTACATGTAGATGCCTCCATTGATATTGATTTGCTGGCCGGTAATGTAGTCGCCGTCGCAAATAAGGAAGGCAGCTGCCTTGGCGATTTCTTCCGGCTGCGCAAAGCGCCGAAGCGGGATCCGGTCCCGGATGGAATCGAGAACCTCTGTCGGGACCGCGGCCAGCATGTCGGTCGCAGTGAAGCCAGGCGCGATCACGTTAGCCGTGATGTTGTACTTCGCCAGTTCCAGAGCCAGCACCTTGGTGAACGCGATGATGCCCCCTTTACTCGCTGCATAATTCGCCTGACCGAAGTTACCCGCCTGTCCTGAAAACGAAGCAATATTAATGATGCGGCCGAATTTCTGTTCGATCATCGACGGCAGAGCCGCACTCGTGCAGTAAAAAATGCTGTTGAGATTCGTCGCGATCACCTCCGACCAGTCTTCATCCGTCATCTTGCGGATCGACCGGTCGCGGGTGATTCCGGCGTTGTTCACCAGGATATCGAGCCGCCCATAGACCTCTACAAGTTTCCCGATGATCCGGCGCGCTTCGTTGCGATCGGAGATATCTCCCTGCAGAAGACTGCTCTCGCCTCCTCCGCCCTGGATATCATCGCGGAGTTCCTGGGCGCGGACGATGCTGTTGAGGAAATTGATGACGACAGTGGCTCCGCGGTCGGAGAGCTCTTTGGCGATCGCGCGGCCGATGCCGCGGGAAGCCCCGGTCACCAGCGCGACCTTGCCTTCCAGCGGTCTCAGGAATGGAATCTGTATCTCGTCCAGAAGCTGGGTTGCCATAACGCACCTTCCTTCAAAAAGGTCCTTAGTTCATCGATTCGAAAATAGCGGCGATACCTTGTCCGCCACCAATGCACATCGTGACCAGCGCATATTTTCCGTGGATCCGGTTCAGTTCATGCAGGGCCTTGACAGTAATAATCGCGCCCGTCGCCCCCAGAGGATGGCCCAGCGAAATCCCGCTGCCATTCGGGTTGGTTGTTTCCGGTGGGAAGCCAAGTTCGCGCCGCACCGCGAGCAGCTGCGCAGCAAAGGCTTCGTTGAGTTCGATCACGTCCATTTCTTCCGTCGTCAGACCGGTGCGCGCGAACAGTTTCCGGACTGCGGGGATCGGCCCCGTCCCCATGACCTTCGGCTCCACTCCCGTGGCAACGTAATCGACCAGAACAGCCATCGGTTTCAGTCCACGCTCCTGCGCCACGCTGCGCTCCATCAGCGTCACGGCAGCCGCGCCATCATTGATGCTCGATGCATTGCCCGCCGTCACCGTCCCCTCGGGATCGAAGGCCGGTTTCAGACGAGCCAGGTTTTCCAGCGTCGCGTCCGACCTCGGCTGTTCGTCCGTCATGAACATCACCGGCCCGTTCCTGCTCTTCTGTTCGATGGGCACGATCTGCGACTTGAACTTCCCCGCTTCAATCGCGCTCATCGCGCGGCGATGGCTCTCTGCCGCCAGCTCATCCTGATCCTGCCGCGAGATTCCCCATCTTCGCGCGACGTTTTCAGCGGTCACCCCCATGTGCACTTCGTCAAAAGGATCGGTCAGCGTTGCCACCAGAACATCGACCGCAGTGGCGTCGTTGAGCCGTGCGCCCCAGCGCATCGAAGGCAGCCAGTAAGGAGCGCGGCTCATTGACTCCGCGCCGCCTCCGATGGCAGCATCGGTATCGCCGTGGATGATGGCGTCGGCAGCGGTCAGTATCGCCTGCAGACCGCTGCCGCACAGACGATTGAGCGTGAGCGCCGCTGTTTCGACGGGAACTCCGCCCCGCAAAGCAGCAACCCGCGCCAGATACATGTCTTTCGGATCGGTGTGGATGACGTTTCCGAAGACGACATGGCCGATGTCGCTCGGTGACAGGCCCGAACGCTGCAGACTCTGGCACACAACTTTGGCCGCCAGTTCGGTAGGCGGGATATCTTTCAATGCTCCGCCGAACTTGCCAATGGCAGTGCGCACGGCGCTCAGGACTACAACTTCTCTGTGATTCACAGGCCGGCTCCTTTCCATGGTTCGCAATGAGTAAATGAAGACTGCATCGCCGAAGCGCAATCGCGCCCGGCAGAGGACGAGACTCTGCATCTCCGGCATAAGGAGTGAACGTCTTCGCGCATGGTGGCGTCACCACCGATGAGTGCAATCGCAGTTCAGGGCAGGAGGAGAACAGTGCCCTCGAACTCGCGGGCCCGGACCTTCCGCAGTTGCCGGTGCGGTGAGCGAAGGAAGGAGAGACGCCGGCGGTGGGAGCGAATGGGAACTGCGGACACTTGGTACTGTAGTCCTGCGCACAAACAATGGAAGTGTCCGGCACGCCTGCAGGCGACAGATATTGATGCCATGGAAACGAACCTGGCCTTGAATATCTCCAGCGATCAGGAATGCTTTGTGACCGGCGTCACAGCAGAGAACCCGCGTCTCGTGCTTATCTTCTCTCACTCCCACCTGAGCGCAGCAACCCGGAGGCGATTATGCCAACATCCCTCGAACCGGTCCTCCCCCTGCAGCAGAGACCGCACCCTTCGTCGCATGATTCCGGAAACGAACACAGCCTGGACCATTGGCTCGAGGTCTACTGGCTGGTCGAAGAAGACTACCTCTTCGCGAAAGACACCGATCCGGAGCCGCACACCGTCGAGTCGCGCCCGCACAGGCATCCACCCGAAGCGAGCACCCGCTAAAAGTGCAGGCCCCCACTGCAAATCAGCACCTCGCCCGTGACGTAATCCGATAAGGGCGAGCAGAAGAACAGCACCGCACCCGCTGCCTCCTCCGGCGTTCCCAGCCGGCCCAGTGGACATGCGCTTTTCACCGATTCAAGCAGGCTTGGCTGCACCCCCAGACGGATCTGGTGGCCGTGCATTTCCATGCCCGCGCCCGGAGCGTTCAGATCCTGCACCAGGCGCGTCTGAATCAGCCCGAACCCGACCGCGTTCACGTTGACGTTGTAGCGTCCCCACTCTTTCGCCAGTGTTTTCGTCAAGCCGATGACGCCCGCCTTTCCCGATGAGTACCCTATCTGGCCAGGGTTGCCATCCGTGCCTGCAATGGATGTAATATTCACGACCTTGCGCATCACGCGCTGCCCTGCAGCAATCTCCTGCTTGGCCGTTTCACGAAGGAAAGTGGAGGCGGCGCGAAGCAGCCGGAACGGCGTCACCAGATGGATTTCCAGCATCGCCTGAAACTGCTCGTCGCTTGTCTTCTGGATGACGTTGTCCCAACTGTACCCCGCATTGTTCACGATAATGTCGATCGAGCCGAAGGCAGATAGCGTGGCCTGCACCACGGCCTCCGGCGTCGCCCGATCGGTGAGATCGCCGCAGACATGCTGCACATGGTCAGAAGCGGCGAATTCGGTTTCCGACTCGCGCAGCATGGCTTCGTCCAGATCGTTGATCATGACGCGGGCGCCGGCTGCGGCCAGCCGGCGGGCGATCGCTTTGCCGATGCCCCGGCCCGCGCCGGTGACCAGCGCCGTTCTGCCTTCGAGCGTGAACACAGGTTCGGCGGCCGCCCTGGGTTGTTCCTGTAAAGAAATCGATTCCATAAGGTTTTCCCCTCGCTGAAGGGTTTTATGCAACGCAGCAAGAATACATGCTGCATTGCAATATTTCCAGAACAGGAACGAGGCAATTCGTGGAGCGAGCCAAACCAGAACCGCGACGGATCCGTTGTCCGAAACTCCGCTGCGCCGCCCTCTGGCCCCGGAGCCCGGCCGCCTTCCATTGCCGCATTGGTTCCGCGACACCCAGGATACAGCCATTGGCACGATCCAGAAACGGTCTCCCCATCAACATGGATCACGCCGACTGTGATGTCACGCTGAACGCAGATTCGGAGTCGTGGTGGGATGAGCGCGTGGATGCTGGCTCCCGAGCGGTTGCGGCCGTCTTCGCTGGACCTTCTGCGAAGCCCTCAGCAACTCCCGCCGAACCCAGGAATGTCTCCGAATCGGGGGCTGAGTGCGTGCCCTTTTGGGTGCCCCAGCCGGACGCCGCCCCTCAGCTTCAACCCTATCTTCTTGATTAAATGGTCGGGGAGAGAGGATTTGAACCTCCGACCCCCTGGTCCCGAACCAGGTGCTCTACCAGGCTGAGCCACTCCCCGACGTCTTGTTTAGCCCCGATGTTGCTTCAGTTTACTCGACCGCCGCCGGCACCGCAAACCGCCTCTGCGTGGCTCATGTTGCGTCGCCTGTCGTCCGATATACCTCTTTAGATCGAAGCTTTTGAGAGCCACACTGAGGTAATAACACGGGGCAGCCATTGCAACCAGATGTCCATTAGTCCAATGTGGGTACAACCACTTTTGGCGCGCCTCCTGGACTCTACCCGCTATCCGTGGCCGAACAGTCGCAAGGAGACTGCAATGATCATCGCCACACCACAACTGATGGAACTCATCAGGGACGAATCCGGGCAGGACCTCATCGAGTATGGGCTGATCCTCGCGGTGATGGCGCTCGCTCTGATTGCCTCCATGACCAAACTCACCAACACCATTTACAACTTCTTCACCAACAACGTGGGCGGTGCTTTCTAAGCCTGCCCCCACCCGCCTCCCCCCTCCCTCTTCTCTTGCCACAATAGACAATGGATTATGAGACCGGACCCCAATCCGGTCCCGGCTTGCGTGAGCTGCATCGATGACTCTGCGCGAATCCATCCCCTTCTCCGCCATTCGCGTGCTCGACGGCGGCATGGCCACCGAGCTCGAGCGGCGCGGCGCGGACATCTCCGGCCCCTTGTGGTCGGCGCACGTGCTCGACCAGTCCCCTGCCACCATCGCTGCAGTCCATCTCGACTATCTGCGCGCGGGCGCCGATTGCATCTCGACCGCGAGCTACCAGGTTTCCGCTGCAGGCTATCGCGAATTGGGCCGCGAGGACGCTGACGCGGCGCGCGCTTTGCGGCTCTCGGTCCAGATTGCCGAGCAGGCGCGCGCGGCCTATGCCCGCGAGAATCCGCGCCACATCTGGATCGCCGCATCGCTCGGACCCTACGGCGCAGCCCTGCACAATGGAGCCGAATACCACGGCCGCTACGCGATCGCCTTCGACGGTCTCGTCGCCTTCCATGCCGAGCGGCTCGCGGTACTGGCCGAATCCAGTGCCGATCTGCTCGCCCTTGAAACCATTCCCTCTCTGGAAGAGGCCCGGGCCATTCTGCGCGCGCTCGCATCCTTTCCTGCGCTCACGGCCTGGATATCGTTCACCTGCCGCGACGCCGCGAACGTCGCTCACGGTGAGCCGCTGCGGGTCTGTGCGGAGAGGATCGCCGCGTCGCCGCAAGTCGCCGCTGTCGGCATCAACTGCACCGCGCCCCAGCACATCGAAGCCCTGATCGCCGAAGCACGCCTCGGATGCCGCGATCGAAGACCGGTGATCGTCTACCCCAACTCCGGCGAAACCTGGGACGCGGCCACTCGGAGCTGGCGCGGCGCCTCGGACGCGTCCCGCTACGGCGCACTCGCCCGCACCTGGTATGCCGCTGGAGCGCAGGCAGTGGGTGGCTGTTGCCGCACCGGTCCACCTCACATTGCCGCGGTGGCGGACGCGGCCCGCGCTGCCGGTGCTGCTCCTTCCCCGTAGTATTCTGGGAGAGCGCGCCCGTAGCTCAGCTGGATAGAGCGGATGCCTCCGGAGCATCAGGTCGGGAGTTCGAATCTCTCCGGGCGCACCATTTCCGCCCCCCGTCGTATCCCTCCCTGCCATCGTTCCGTGTCCAGGCGCTGCCATGACCTATACTGGCTCCCGGACAAAACCCCGTTATGACGAATCGCTCTCGACTCGGTTGCGCCGTTCTCCTTCTCGGCGCCTCTCTGATCGGCGCACCCGGCCATGCGCAGACCCTCGGCCTCTTCGAGGGCCAGTCGGACGTGGGCGCCGTCACGCCCCCCGGCACCGCTGTCTATGATGCAGCCGCGCAGACTTACACCCTCACCGCAGCGGGCGCGAATTTGTGGGGCACAACCGACGCTTTCCATTTTCTCTGGAAGAAGGTTTCCGGCGATGTCACGCTCACCGCGGACCTCTCCTTTCCTGAAGCGGCGGGAGAACACAATCCGCATCGCAAGGCGATCCTGATCCTTCGCCAGACTCTCGATCCCGGTTCCGTCTATGCGGACGCGGCGCTGCACGGCGTCGGGCTTACCGCGCTCCAGTATCGTCGCACTTCGGGCGCAATCACCGAAGATCTGGAACTGAGCAACAACCTCAATATGTCGGCTCCCCAGCGCGTGCGCATTGAAAAACGTGGCGACACGATCACGATGTATGTTGCCTCGGGACCAAACCAACCTCTCCGCCAGGTGGGCGCGAGCACGCAGGTCCATCTCGAACAACCGTTCTATGTCGGCCTCGGCCTTTGCTCGCACGATCCCAACCAAACAGAAAAGGCCGTCTTCTCCCATGTCACGCTCGAGACGCCCGCGCCTCCGCCCGCTACGCAGGCGCTCTACAGCACGCTCAACACCCTTGGCGATGATGCCGATTTTCGCCGCGACGTGGTGGTCTGGTCCGCGCAGGCGCACTTCGAAGCCCCGAATTGGACCCGCGACGGCAAAACCCTGATCTTCAATCAGGACGGCAAAATCTTTACCATCCCCGCCGATGGCGGCACGCCGCAACCCCTCGACATCGGCGATGCGACGCACTGCAACGGAAGCCATGGCCTCGCGCCCGACGGCACGCTGCTCGCCATCAGCTGCGCCACGCCGGGCAAGTCCGAATCCCGCGTCTACATCGTGCCCGTCACCGGCGGCACGCCCCGTCTCGTGACCGAACACCCCAATTCCTACTTCCACAGCTGGTCGTCTGACGGCAAAACCATCATCTTCACCCGCCCCGACCACGGCTCCGGCAACATCTATGCCATCTCCGTCGACGGCGGCGAAGAGCACGCGCTCACCACGGGCTCCGGGATCAGCGACGATCCCGATTGCTCGCCGGACGGTCAGTCCATCTATTTCAATTCCGACCGCAGCGGCACGATGCAGATCTGGCGCATGCGTCCGGATGGTTCATCGCCGGAGCAGATCACCCACGACGACTTCGTGAACTGGACCCCGCACGTGTCCCCGGATGGGAAGTCCATCGTTTTTATCAGCTATGAGAAGGGCACCACCGGCCATCCCGCCAACCAACCCATCGCCCTGCGCGTGCTCTCGCTGGCGGACGGCAGCATCCATGTGCTGTTTCATCTGATCGGCGGTTCCGGCACGATGAACGTGCCTTCCTGGGCGCCGGACAGCAAGCATCTCGCCTTCGTCAGCTACCAGATGTTAGCGGCGACGGGCGAACCACAATAGCCTCGAGCCGTGGCAGCCCTATCCTGCCAGCAGCATGCCGACGATCAGCCCGATCCTTCCCTTTTTCCCGAGCCGGATTCCGAAATCCTCGGCGGCCTGCACCTGCATCCCCAGCCTCTCAGCCAGCGCTACCGTCGCCGATCCCGTAGCGATGAACGACTGCAGCTGTACCGCCTGAAGCCCTAAAGCATCCGCGACGCTGGCGCACGCGTACCCATTCAGGAGGGATTCTGCGTCCGCTCTGTCGATTCTCATGATCTCCGCAAACCCTGCATCGACCATTGTTTTCCTCCGTGCTGAAGCGCGACCCCCGAAGAGTCGGAACCGGGCGGGTATCCCGTCGGGACGCCTCAGCTGCCTTCGATCCAGAACACCCCATTGAAGTTAGACCCTGCAGGTGACGTAATCTGTGACCGGGATCACGGTCGGAAAGCCACCGGCCCTCCCCACCCTGCGACTCCGGCCCCTGCAACGCATCTAAATGGAAGGGTGATTCCTGCCCCCCGCGTGCGGTACACTCAAAGGGCAGAGGGTTTTCCCCAGGAGACCGTAAATCCATGGCTACCAGTACCGTTTCTACCGTTGCCCCGTCCCCCGAAGCAGTTCCCGCGCCGAAGACCACGCCTGTCCGGCTCAGCGATAACGCCGTGAACAAGGTTCGCGAAATTATGGCCACTCAGGATCCGCTCCCCGCCGGCCTGCGCATCGGCGTTGTCGGCGGCGGTTGTTCCGGCTTCCAGTACTCCATGTCCTTCGAGAACCAGGCCGGGATGATGGACAAGGTTTACGAGTTCAACGGCCTCAAGGTCTTCGTCGACGCGACCTCGCTGATGTACCTGAACGGCTGCGTCGTCGACTATGTCGAGACCCTCGAAGCCGCCGGCTTCAAGTTCGAAAATCCCACCGTCAAGAGCACCTGCGGCTGCGGATCCTCGTTCCAGGTATAAGATTTCAGACAGAATTGTTGAGCTCATCAGAAGGGCCCGCCATCGCGCGGGCCTTTCCTATTGCGGCGCAGTGGGATCCGTCGGCGCATTCGGAGTCGTCGGACTCGTTGTCGGATTGGTCGGGTTCGATCCCGGCGACGTCTGCCCAGGAGCATTACCGAAGGTCGAGGTCGGCGTGCCGTTCCCATTCGTCGGCACACCCCCCGTGGACGAGCCATTCGTCAACCCTGAGAGTGCCTGCGCCTGATCTTCCATCGGATCGTAGTTGAATTCCCACTTGTTGTAACGCTTTTGCAGCTTGTACTCGACCAGCGATGGTTTATCGACGGGAAGCGTGAACCCCACAATGGGGCCTCCACCGCCAAATGTGGTGGCCGATGTTCCGCTCCCGCTCGATCCAAACGCCGAAGTGGGAGAGCCCCCGCTCGGCGATCCAAATCCTGAACCTGGCGAGCCCGAACTTGGCGAGCCAAATCCTGAACCTGGCGAGCCTGAACTTGGCGACCCAAATCCTGAACCTGGCGAGCCTGAACTCGGCGACCCAAATCCTGAACCTGGCGATCCAAAACTGGATCCCGACGAGCCCGAGAGTCCTCCGCTTCCACCCGTCGCCGACTGATCCGGGCTGGCGATGGGAACCCCATTCGCATCGGTCGTCGTCGAAGCCGCGGCCGCGTACATCGACGCGGTCCCGGTCAGTCCGGCTGTCATCAGCGGCTGGCCAAAGAAGCCCAGCGGCCGCACGTGCGCCTGCCCAAAGTACACCGGCTTCCAGTCGTCCTTCCCGGTCAGCGGGTCCGTGTACCTCTTCCGCAGGAAGCGCATCTGGTTCGTCTCCACCAGCTGATCGACCGACGTCGGATACGAGCCGAATTTCTGATAGTAGAGCTTGATCGCCCGCTTGTACTGCTCCCCGCGATGGATCGTTTCCAGTTCCTTGTCGCGCTGGATCGCGACGGCAATCTTGGGTGCGGCAATCGCCAGACTCACCAGCAGAAGCACAGTGAGGAAAATAACTGCCAGCAGGACATACCCTGCCTCATGACCGTCCTCGTGCCGATGAATTTGTGCCTGCAACGGTTTCATAATCTCAGCTCTGTGTCAGCGGCAGGGTCTGCGTGTTGTTGTACAGCAGGTCCGTTACCTGAATCGAAAGCGGCGAAATCTTGACCACCTTGTAGTGGTGATCCACCACATCTCCTTCGGTAGCGATAAACACGTCGTCTCCATGCAGCAAAAACGCTTTCTTTGCGCCGTTATTCGCCTCATAGCCAAAGAACTTCAGATCGATGGGCGGTGGAGGCGGCGGTCCCGGTGGCGCCTGCGGCACAATCGGCTGCGGCCGAATGCTCGCGATCACTTTCGGAATCACCACCGGCGCCGAAGCCGTCGAGAAAATGTTGCGCCCCGCGCCGCTGTACTCCAGCGCCTCCGCCCCCGCCATCACTTCCGGGTGCAGCGTCGGGTCCAGCTTTTCCAGCGGTGGCAGCTTCTGAGCCGCGTGCCCATTCTGATTGCTCTGCCCCGCCCCGGTTTCTGCGTGGTTCTGCGGCGCTTCCTCGGTCGCCTGTTGCTGCGCCGGCGCCGGCGAGGAGCTTCCCCCGAACATCGTCATCACGAAATACGCCACCGCGGCGATCATCACGAGCCCGAGCACCGCCAGGATCACCACATTGCGCTTGTTCTCGAAGCCGCTCTTCATTGGGGCTCCTGAACCGGTGCCGATGGCTGCTCTGGCGCAGCCTGCAAATCGGTATTGGTGATCTCTGCGGGCGGCAGATCATTCGCGCCCGCGCGAATATATGTCGTTAACCGCAGACGCAGATTCACCAGCCCGCCCTGCTGGCCATTGAGCGTCACCCCATTGATGATGAAAAAAACGTGATCCTGATCGCGCTCCATTCCGTTGATGAAATGCATCAGGTCCGAATACTGCCCGCTCAGCACCGCATCGATATGCAGTTCGGTCAGTCCGCCGCTCGCGGCCGGATTCTGCACGTACGACTCGCGCGACAGCTGCACGTGGCTCTTGGTGGCGACGTCCCCCAGCTGGGCCAGAATCGTGGAATAATTCGGCGCGATGCGCTGATCGTAGAATTTCTGCGCATCCTGGTCGGCCGCGTCCACCTTCTTCGGAAGTCCATTCAGGTGCTTCATCTGCACCTCGAGCTGGGCCAGTCGCGCCTCGTGCTGGATAAATTCACCCGACTGATCCGAGCGAATCGCCCGCCACGCCAGCGCAAAGCGCACGCCGATGAAAATGTCGGCCGCTACCACGACCGCCAGCAGCAGGAAATGCAAATTTAGCTTCGTGAAAATGCCGCGATTCATGGAGTCGCTGGTCCTCCTCCATGATGGCGTGCCGGTTTTCCCGAGGCGGCCTGATCCCCCGTCTTTGTCTTCTTTTTGCTGCTTGCTTTGGCCGGCTTCGCTTCATTGCCGGCATTGAGCGGCAGCGGCCGGTAATCGGCCAGGATGTCGACGTTGACGTTGTTGGTGGTGCTGACCGCCTGCAGGCTCGGCTGACTGCCCTGCGCTGTCGCCAGCGATTCCGACGCGACCCGCGGCGCCGCAAAATGCCTCGACTTCTCAAGGTTGCGCACCAGCTCCAGCGCCCGGGCACGCTCGCCCGTCACCCGCAGGCGAATCGTCACATGCCCATCCGTCGCGACGATCGGATCGATGCTGATCACCTGCACGCCCGAAGGCAGCACCGTCTCCAGATCGGTCATGGTCGCTGTCCATGAAAACGCCTTGCGCTGGAACAGCCCGTTCAGAAATTCCGACTGCTGCAGAATCGCCGCGTCCTTGGGCTGCTGCATCATCTGCCGATACTTCTGCTGTTCGCTCTCCAGGGCGTGAACATTGCCCTCCACCGTGGTCACATGAGTCTGGGCCGCCTGCGCCTGGCCCCGCTCATTGCGATAGAGGAACCACAGCGCGAGTCCCACCAGCGCGAGAATCATGATCCACGCCTGCAGCCGGGAGTAGATCGCCCGCAGATCGATGTACGGACGGCTCGCGAGATTGACGGCAATCTTCATTTAGCTGGCCAGCGCCCCCGTCACCCCTGCCGCGATGCCCGGCGGAATGGTCGTCAACATCGACGCCGCCGCCACTCCCAGATCCACGATCCGCGGCGCCGGATCGACCAGCGCAATCCACCCCGACTGTGCCGCCGCGCTGGCGCCCCCCGGCCCTGCGTAATACAGCGTCCCCGGCGATCCCTTCAGCGTGTCTTCATACCACGCCAGCGCCGTGTTCACGGCCTGCGCCATCTCCTCTTCGCGCGCCCTCGCCTCTGCCGGCAGATCCATCGACCGGTGCAGCAGCATCTCGTCCCCTTGTGTAACCGCCGTGGTTACAGAAGCGCCAGTATGATTCACCATCAGCGTCGCGTTGTCGCCAGCCAGTGACGCCGCGGCCGCCAGCGTGCTCGGCAACACCGCGCCGGGTTCATAGCCCGCGTCGCGCACCAGGCTTTCGTACTCTTCCAGCACATCGCCCGGCATCACCGTCACCAGCACGTTCAGCTGATCGTCCTTCTGCGTCATCACCTGATAGCTCACCGCCGAGCCTTCTACATCGAACGGCACCATTTTGCGCAGCCGGAAGCGCACCACCGGCAACGCTTCGTGCCGTTTCGCCGGCAGCGTGTCGAAGTCCAGCAGCAGCACGCGCGCCGCGGCATCCGGAACCACCAGCGTAATCGGACCGCCGCGCACATCCAGATCCCCCAGCGCCGATTCCATTGCCGCCCGCACCACCGCCGCGTCCGCGAGGTTCGGCACCTTCAGTCCCGGCGCCAATGCCCCCTCGGGCAGTGCCGAAAACGCCAGCACCATCTCTTCCTGCTTCCGGGCGGACCGCGCTGCCACCACGCCTTCTGACCGGATCTCGCACGCCACCATCGGGCGCGCTCCCGCTGCGGGTTTGAACAGGTTTTCGAGAGCCACTATCGCGATGCCTCGATGAATGTCACCTTATTAATCTCTTTCAGCGTGGTCAGCCCGCGCCGCACGCGGTCCAGCGCGCTCTCGCGCAGAAAGTGCATGCCCTCCTGCTGCGCCAGTTTACGCACTTCTGAGCTGGGCTTCTTCTCCAGAATGATTTCCCGGATCGGGTCCGTCAAATCCAGCAGCTCGTGGATCGCCGTCCGCCCGCGATATCCCGTCCCCGCACACTCAATGCAGCCGCGCCCCTCGCGGAACGGAAACCCCCGCCACTCCGGAACGTCCAGCCCGCTCTCCCACAGCGTCTTGTCGTCGTAATGCACTTCCTGCACGCAGTCCTCGCAGATGGTGCGCACCAGCCGCTGCGCCAAAATGCAGTTCAGCGCCGAGACAAAGTTGTACGCCTCCACCCCCATGTTCAGAAAGCGCCCCAGCACGTCCACCACGTTGTTCGCGTGCACCGTCGTGAACACCAGATGCCCGGTCAGCGCCGAATTGATGGCAATCTGCGCCGTCTCCTGATCGCGGATTTCGCCCACCAGAATCTTGTCCGGATCGTGCCGCAGGATCGACCGCAACCCGCGCGCAAACGTCAACCCCTTCTTCTCATTCACCGGAATCTGCGTGATCCCTCGAATCTGATACTCGACCGGATCCTCAATCGTGATGATCTTGTCTTCGTCGCTCTTGATCTCGTTCAGCGCCGCATACAGGGTCGTCGTTTTGCCCGATCCCGTCGGCCCCGTCACCAGCACCATGCCGTACGGCTCGCGAATGTACCGCCGGAACCGCAACAGATCGTCGTCTGCAAAACCCACCACGTCCAGCGTCAGCTTGCGGAACTTCTCGCTCATCGATTCTTTGTCGAGCACGCGCAGCACGGCGTTCTCGCCATGCACCGTCGGCATAATCGACACGCGAAAATCGATCAGGCGGCCTTTATAGCGAACCCGGAATCGCCCGTCCTGCGGCACGCGCCGTTCGGCGATATCCAGCTCGCTCATGACCTTGATGCGCGACAGGATGGTGGTGTGATGCTCGCGCGCAATCGGCGCCATCGCCGGCTGCAACACGCCGTCGATGCGGTACTTCACCAGCACCGAATCGTCGTACGTCTCGATATGAATGTCAGAGGCGCGCCGTTCCAGCGCCGTGAAAATCGTCGTGTCCACCAGCCGGATGATCGGGCTGATGTCTTCAGAGGACGTCAGCTTCTCAATCGAGATATTCTCGTCCGAGTCCTCGCTCGAGGTCAGCACGTCGAAGGTCATTCCCTCCGACGCTTCGTCCAGCACGCGCTGGCTCTGTTCCGTCTTCTTCAGCAGATCGGTGATCTGCGACAGCGTCGCCACCCGCGTCACAATCCGTTGTGCCAGCAGCCCGCTGATCTCGTCCAGCATCATCAGCTTGCTCGGATCGCTCACCGCGATCACCAGCCGGTCTTCTTCCTGCTCCAGCGGAACAAAGTTGTAGCGGAACATCATGTCCACCGGCACGCTGCGCAGTACTTCGTGCCGGATCCGGAAATTCCGCAGATCGACGAATTCGCAGCGATACCGCCGCGCCAGTGCCTGCGCCTGCGCCGTCTCGTCCTGCTCGGTCGGCAATATGATCGGGGGAGCCTGGGCCATACTCAGTACCTCTGCTTTACCGCTCTCTTCATTTTGAAACTACTGTCAACGTCACCCTGAGCGAGCCGGAGGCGAGTCCAAAGGGGCCGCACCGCCAGCTCGTTACCTGAAATTTTGCGCGTTGCTCATCGAGAAGATGGGCAGATACAGCGCGATCAAAATTATCACCACCACCACACCCATCACGATCAGGATCGCCGGCTCAATCAGTGCCAGCGCCGCCGTCAGCGCCGTCTGCACATCTTCCTCAAAAAACTCCGCCACCGAGTTCAGCATCTGCGGCAGCGCGCCCGTCGATTCGCCGACCTCGATCATCTCCGTCGATAGCTCCGGAAAAACCTTCGTCGCTTCCAGGCTCTTCGCCAGCCCCTTGCCCTCGCGTACGCTGGTGACCGACGAAAAGACGGCCTTGCTGATCCGTTTGCTCGTAATCGATCGCGCCGCCGTCTCCAGCGACGGCACCAGCGGAATGCCTCCGGTCAGCAGCGTCGACAGCGTGCGCGCGAACATCGCCACCTGATACTTCAGCCAGATCTTCCCAAACAGCGGCAGTCGGATGCGAATGCGGTCGATGCGATCGGCCCCCGCATCGGTGCGGCTCCATCGCCACAGCAGAAACCCGATCAATGCCACCAGCGGCAGGATATACAGCAGGTAACGCTGCGCCGCCGTTCCCAGCGCCAGCATAAACAGCGTCATCGCCGGCAGCTTGGTTCCAATCTGGTCATACAGTTTCGCAAACTGCGGCACCACAAACGTGATCAGGAAAATGAACAGCCCGAAGACCAGGGTGATCAGCAGCGCGGGATAAATCAGCGATGCGGTCAGCTTCTTCCTGAACGCCAGCGAGATGCGCTGAAACGATAAATACCGTCCCAGCACTTCTTCCAGATTGCCGGACCGCTCTCCCGCCAGCAGCGTCGTCGTATACATCAGCGGAAAACCGCCCTGCGCCTCAAACGCGGACGAAATGGGCTCGCCGGTCCGCACCCGCTGCGATACGTTCTGCAGCTGCCCTGCGAAATTCGGATTCTTCTGGCTCTTCGCCAGCATTTCCAGCGAACCGAGAATCGGCAGCCCCGCCCGAATCAGCGTCAGAAACTGCTGGTTGAAGATGAGGAAAGTCTCGAGCTTCGTCTTGCGCGCCGTGCCCGTCAGCCCGCGCGGCTTCACCGAGTAGACGTAGTACCCGGCCTGCGAGAAGCGCGTGCGCAGTTCCTCGGCCGTCGCAGCCGACTGCACCTGCTCCTGCACGTGGCCGCGCTCGTCGGCCAGCCTGATCACATATTCAGCCATGGGAAAACCCGCCGACAGCCCGAATCTCTCGCTTCGGCCGGGCGATTACCTCTTCTCAAGCGTAGCAGTTCCTGCGCACCGCACGCCTGAAGCGCACCGGTTCGTGGACTAGACGCGCCCGAACCCCAAAACGCTCAACTTCCGGCTTAAACCACCCCAACCGCTGTCATCAACCACCTCAGCCGCCCACGCGTGTCATCCTGACGCGAAGCGGAAGGATCTGCGGTTGCTTTTCTGCCACGGTCCGCTCCAAACTCGGGTAATCAACCACCTCAGGCCGAGTCATCAACCACCCCGCCGCCGCTTTGAAGGGGCATGGCTTCAGCCGTGCCGAAACAACCTGCAGAATGACTCCGGCTTTAGCCGCTGAGGGATGGTTTCTTATCTATAAAACTTCTTCAGCAAAGCGTCCTGGCGCCAACCCAGCCGCCCACGTGTGTCCTCCTGACGTTGAGCCTCGCGAGGCGGAAGAGCCTGGCCTGAGCGAAGCGAATAGCATCGGCGGTTGCTTTTCCCAGTCGCCGGCGCAGTAGGCGTCATTTCCCGAAAGCCGGCGATACGGCCGCTGCGAGGCGGGATCGGATTGAGCGGGGGTGAGTCTGGCCTCCGTGCCGCTACTATTCGTTCGCTGCCCCCGGCCGCAGTACCACCCGCATTTCGCTCTCTTTTGCCGCTGGAGCAATCCTGAATCGGCTGCACTCGCACCGAGGCGGCCCGCGCCAACCCTCCCGACCAAAGTGCCGCTAACGCGTACACTATCGTGCGCCAAGTCGTCCATTTCAGCCATTTACCAGGAAATCGCATATGGGTCCAGCTTTCGTGTCACTCTATCCAACCGACCGCTCGGCCAACATCGGCGATTTTCGATTCCTCACCGCTTCGACTTGTCCCAATCACAGGTTCGGTCCGGGCGACAGTGAGTACAGAATCGTTAAGGTACGATCATCCAGGCAAATCAGGAAATTCCCATGAATACGCCTCGGGATCACGAAAACTCTTTCAAGATGCGCGTCTCGCGGTTTTTGCGATCGCACATGCTGGGCATGATCAGTTTATTAATAGCGGCCAGCAGCCTCTGCCTGTTCAGCGCACTTCTGGACGCAACTGCGCATCATCCCGCCTTTATGACAACCGCACGACTGATAGCAAAGTGTCTCTTCGCAGTGGACATGATTTCCTCTCTAATTGGGTTGTGCGGCCTGATATGGGACAAAAAGCGTGGGTTGAGTGCGCTTTCTCTTGTAGCATCACTGTGGGCTGCGGGGTTCATCGGCATGTATGTCGATGCAATCTGACCGTGACCTGACCGTGACACGTTTGCGCAAATTTCGACCGCAGACGCTGTCGTAGTTGCCTCCGCGATATACGACAGAAACGCCCAATTTGTCTGGTTGATCGGCTTTCCGGAAATTGATATGTAATGACCGGTCAAGGTGCGCTGGTCGTTTTTCTCGATCCAGGACAGGTCAGCACCAGCCGTGGCAGGGAACGGCGACGCCCAAAATGCTCGCAAATTGCCTCACTCGTGCACCAGATCGAGGGGATCGGTCGTGATCACGCGCCCTGGCGAAAGCGTCGAGCCGAATCCCTGATCCCTACTTGTGCAGCTGATCCAGATTGATTTTCCCGATCTTCCCGCCTGGCCCCACCACAAACGGCAGGCTCAAAGCGTTCCAGTCGCCGGTATCCAGGGGTCTCCACGACTTTCCCCCGTCCCAGCTCACGTCCGACCCGTTGGTTCCGACCGCGATCCATGCGTTGACGTCGGCATCCCACGTCACCGCCGACCGGTACCCGTGCGGCGGCTTGTCCGAGGCCGTCCAGGTTTTCCCGTCCGGCGTCCACGCCGATGTCCCATCCGTCTCGTCCGGCTTCGAGAAATCCCCACCCACCGCAACCGCCGCTTTCACGCCCTCATCCCACCACACCACCCGCAGCGAAAACGCGCCCGCTGAAGCGCTGCCGCCCGCCATCGGCAAAGGCTGCCGCCGAAACGTCCAGGTATTCAAACACGCCGAATCCGCCGGGGTATCCCCATCCCGGGGGCAATTGCTTTCCCCCTCATACACAAAGGTTCCGCCCTGTCCGCCGGTTCCGAACCAGATCCGCCCATCGCCCGCCAGCAGCGCGTTCACCACCAGTCCGGCGTTGCTCATGGCGGAGTTGCTCGCGGCGAAGGCAGCAATCCCCAGCGAGTCCGTGGTCAACCCCGGCGACTGAATCTTCGTCCACGTGATGCCGCCGTCCGCGGTGCGCAGCAGCGGAAACGCCCCGTCTACCGGATCGCCGAGCAGATACCCTACTTGACGGTTCGCGAAGACCATCGCATCGAAAAAACCATTCTTGTCGGGATCGGTCAGCACCAGCGCCCAGTGCGAGCATCCGTCCGCCGTCCGGTACAGCCGCGAGAGATCGCCGGGACCACTGGACATGACGATCGCCGTGTTGGCATCCCACGCCCAGATGCCGCGGAAATCCAGCTTCTCGGCGCCTTCCGGCATGGCACAGCTCTGCCACTCATAACCGCCGTCCTCGGTGCGCAGAACGGTGCCGTCCGTCCCGCTCGCCCACGCCACGCCGCCGCCGAGTGAATCGATGCCGCGCAGCCCCGCCGTCGTCCCGCTCTGCTGCAAAACCCACGGTCCGGACTTCTGATTCAGTCCCTGGCCCGAGGCCCAACCGCTCAAGAACAACACAATCCCCGCGTAATACCCGGCTCGCCTCAGCATGGCTGCCATCATATTGAGCCGGATCCGGTTAAAAAATCCCCCGATCCGGTCTTGCACCGTCCCAAAAAGTCACCCGCCAAAGTTCCTGTAGTTTGCGATGCGGAAAGGCAAACGGCGCTCCCTTCACCCGCTTTTCCCTGCGATGGGCTAGACCGGAGGCTCGCTCTCCACCACATGCACTCCCGGCGGCGGCACAAACACAAACTCTGCGTTCGATGCCGGTACATTGCCCGCCTCACCGCTGAAATCGAACCGGTTCGTCACCCCGTCCGTCTCTTCAATCGTCATCGACCGAATCGTTCCGTCCGGAGCCGCGGTAACTTTCAATGCGCTCACTCGCTGCTCCAGCCCTTTCGGCACACCCGACAGCACAAAATTGCCCTTCCCATCCGGTGTCCCCGTCAGCCCCGTCAGCTCTTTCTGCAGCTCCGTGTGCCCCAGCAAAAACTGCAGCGGCGAGCGCAAATCGTCGAGCTTCTTTTCCGCCACCTTCTGCGCCTCCGGATCGCCCGGCGAGTAGAAATACCCATCTTTCCCGTCCAGCACAAACAGCTTTCCGTCCGGATCGGTGTACGTCCACCGCATCTTGCCCGGCTTCTTCAGCAGCAGCACGCCCGACTCCTTCCGGTCCACCCCCATGCCGGTATAGCTCTGCACGAAATGCACCTCGAGCGAGTGCAGCGCGTTGTAGTGGCGATCGACCCGCGCCGCCACCTGGGCCGCGTTCACCGCCGGCTGCGCCTGCAGCTCTGCCGCTGCGCCCAGGGCCAACAGCCCTGCAACCGCCGCCACCAGCAAAAACCGCCAGCGGTTCTCGACGCGCTGGCGGCTGATGATGCTCGTTGTCCGATTCAATCCCGGTCTACCTGCTCCATCGTTGACGCTTGTTCTTTGCAGCCTTTACTGAACTCTGTCCGCTAACCGCTGTCCGCTGCTTCTACTGGATCGCAATCGTGCAGTTAGTCCCGCCCGCCGGATCCGATTTGATCTCTCCGCTCATGTCCAGGCAGTAGCCGCTGTGACCCGTCTTGCCGACCACCTGAGGCACCGCCGTCACTTCGTAGCTCACAAAATCGTCCTGCTGGCTGCCCGGCGCCTTCTGGCAGTTCACGATGTTGAAGCTGTAGCCCGCCTTCTGCCCGCTGGTCAGATCCGATTGCAGCAGCTCCGCATTCTGCGGGGTCGGCGGACCCGTCGTCGCACTCCCGCCCAGCGCCGACAGCGAGCACGCGAACCCGTTCGCCGGGAAATTCGTCGCGTACTGATTCTCCGCGATCTGAATCGCGCGCAGCGACTGCTTGGCCGACGTCTCATTCGCCGTCGCCTTCAGGTTCAGCATGTTTGGAATCGCAATCAGCATCAGGATCAGCATGATCGAGATCACGATCAGCAGCTCCATCAGCGTAAAACCCGCGTCGCACTCACGCCGACGCATACGTTTGCTAAAAGACTTCAGACCCGTCATGGCAAATCTTCTTTCGTCGCTGGCAGCGCTCTCAGGCGTTCGAAACGCCCGGCGTACGCGCCCCAAATCCGCTATTAATCGTATCGCAAACCCACGCGCACCGCAGAACTCGCTCGCCCTATGTCCCATTACTGTCGTGTCCGCGCCTACCGGCCCGCAGCCACACCTCCGCCGCGCTGGCCTGCAATCAGACTGGACGCACGTCCTCGTAGTTTCGCTCGCCCTGGGGTGGAGTTCCGCAAGTCCGTCCAACAACAAGTCCGTTCAACAAGAAGTGCTCTTTGGGTTTGTATCAGGGCGCGGCTTCAGTCGTACCGTAAAAGTCGCAAAATCAATCGGCCTTTAGCCCCTGCGCGCTGTCCCTGGAACCATTTCGCTCCGTCGCCTGATTCAATGAATTTCCGGGACCCAACCCTGGGCGTATCCGCAGATCCGCGCCGCCCCTTCCGGTTACAGCTTCCCCGCCACCGTGTGCGCCAGGTCCGTCAGCCGCTCGTCGCTGCCCGACCCCTGCAGAAAGAACCGCACGTTTCCCTTGCGCACGTGCAGCCCATGCCGCGAATCGAAATACGCCTCGTCCCCCACCCCCGGCACCGCCTTGGGCGGCCCGTAGAACATCTTCAGCTGCGCAAACAGACTGGTCGCGTCTCCCGCAGAAGGATCGAAGTAAATCCGAAACAACAGCTCGCCCGCCATCGACCGGTAATGGCAGTCTTTGCCCTGCGCCGTATGCGCAAACGGCGCGGGCGCGACGCTTTCCTCGGGAGGAGCGTAGCTTCCACTCAAGCCCCGGCTTACTTCCGCAGCCGACAGCAGCGTGCACGGATCCGCCGGCGCCGTCGCCGCGTGCGCTGCCACTACCGTCGCGGCGAACCCAAGCGCCACAGCCAGCCATCGCGTTCTCTGTCCCGCCATTCGATCCCCCATCCCTGCCGGCAACGGCACTATACCAGGCGCCGACTCGCGATGCACGCGAAAAACCAGCCGACCGGTCCCCCGCCGTCAAGCCCCGGAATGCCGTACCCTCAAGAAGTGAATCTTCGCTTCGATCCGTGTCTGCGAACGCAGCGAATCAGGAATATTCAACAGGAGAACCATGCGAGCACTCGTTAAGGCGCGCGCCGAGCGCGGCCTCTGGCTCCAGGATGTACCCGAGCCTGAATACGGCATCAACGACGTCCTCATCCGTGTCCGCCGCACCGGCATCTGCGGTACCGACGTCCACATTTATCAGTGGGACGAGTGGGCCCAGCAAACCATCCCCGTGCCCATGGTCATCGGCCATGAGTTCGTCGGCGAAATCGCCGCCGTCGGATCGAATGTCTCGGATTTTCACATCGGCGACCTCGTCTCCGGCGAAGGCCACGTCACCTGCGGACGCTGCCGCAACTGCCTCGCCGGCCGCCGCCACCTCTGCGCGAATACCTCCGGCGTCGGTGTCAACCGCCCCGGCGCTTTTGCCGAATACATCACGCTGCCGATGACCAACATCTGGCGTCATCACGCCGGCGTCTCCGAAGAAATCGCCGCTATTTTCGATCCCTTCGGCAACGCGGTCCACACCGCCCTGGCCTTCCCCGTCCTCGGTGAGGACGTCCTCATCTCCGGCGCCGGCCCCATCGGCCTCATGGCCATCCCCATCGTCCGGCACGCGGGCGCCCGCTACGTCGTCGCCACCGACCTCAATCCCTTCCGCCTCGATCTTGCCCGTAAAATGGGCGCCACTCTCGCCGTCGATCCGCGCACAACTCCCGTCGCCCAGATCCAGAAACAACTCGGCATGCAGGAAGGCTTCGACGTCGGATTGGAAATGTCCGGCTCCCCTGCCGGCTTCACCGAGATGATCGACAACATGTGCCACGGCGGCCGCATCGCCGTCCTCGGAATCCCCGCCAAACCCATGCAGACCGACTGGCGCAAAATCATCTTCAACATGCTCACCATCCGCGGCATCTACGGCCGCGAAATGTACGAGACCTGGTACAAAATGTCCGTGCTGGTCACCTCTGGCGTCGACATCTCCCCCGTCATCACCCACCGCTTCTCTTATAAGGACTACGAAAAAGGCTTCGAAGCCATGATCAGCGGCAACACCGGCAAGGTCATCCTCGACTGGACCACAATCTAAAATCTAAGGGAATATTTCCGGCCAAGGGCGATATTCCCAGCCACGGTTCCCAACCACGATTCCCGACCACGCCGCGGCATGAGTACCCCTCTGGGACAGTTGAAACGGGACCAAGATTCCCGACCTCGGTACCCCGACCACGGTTCCCAACCACGATTCCCGATCACGATTCCCAACCACGGTTCCCAGCCACGATTCCCAACCACGGTACCCGGACCATGATTCCCGACCACGGTACCCGGACCACCGTTCCCGACCACGATTCCCAGACCCGACCCCACCCAACCCAAACCCAACCCCATTAGCCCCCGGCCAGGTTCACCCCATAGCAAGAAGCGAACTCCTTTCCCAGCCGGACATCCATACGAATCACGGATGCGCGCACTCCAAAAGTACCGGCATTGTCCCGTTTCGGAATGAGTGGCCTCCGACGTCTAAACCCCTGCAACCGGCCGCGCACCCACTAGC
>Ga0210398_10000137_pt1 | contig 92078 bp, 70 predicted proteins | sample IncBWC4OmetaG_FD_161047 | JGI IMG/M metagenome (GOLD analysis project Ga0210398, IMG submission 161047) | Forest soil microbial communities from Barre Woods Harvard Forest LTER site, Petersham, Massachusetts, United States - Inc-BW-C-4-O | ecosystem: Environmental > Terrestrial > Soil >... | reverse complement strand
TGTAGATCACGGCCTGTGCGCGCTCCGCCTGCGGCAGAGAGTACCAGGCAGCGGCCAGCAAGTCCGCCTTCTGCCGCCAATCCAGCATGTCGGCGAAGTACTGCGGCAGCGGCGCGGTGGCGCCATTCTCCAGTTTCGGTTGCTGAAGATGCAGCCGCTGCTGATATGCAAGAATTTTTGCCGGTGGCAGTATGGGGAGAATGACCGGCAACAGGATCGCGGTGACAAGCACGTTCAACGCCACGTAAGCGGGCGCGAGCCCGCGCCGCAACCAGGCCTTGCGGAAGAGAAGATCCCAGCCCGCCGCACCCGCGGCAAAGTAGAGCGGATAAATGGCCGCAAGGTAATAATCCTTGGCGTGCAGAATCATCATCAGCGGCAGATACAGCAGATAGGTCACGCCCAGGAAGCGGAACACCCGCGCCGCCCGGCCGAAGAGCAGCCACCGAATGCCTCCCACCCACAACGGCGCCATCAGCGGTCCCAGGATGGACATCTGGTCCAGCACAAATGCGAAGGGGCCCAGACGAACGTTCTTGCCGTTGATCTGATCGTTGTGCAGCAGCTCGAGCGTTGCCCAGTGGTGGTGCACCTCCCACAGCAGATTGGGCAGAATCAGCACGACCAGCAGCGCAAGGCCGATCGGGAACCATTTCGAAGCCAGCAACTTTCTCTGGCTCGTCATCAACAGCGCCACCAGCAGACAGATGAGGAAGAAAACCTCGTTCCACTTGTTTTCGAGGCCCACGCCGGCCGTCACACCCAGCAGCACCCACCACAACGTCACTGCGCGGCCACTGCGAATGCCGCGACCGGCCAGCCGAGCCAGCTCGATTGTCGCCAGCGCCACCGTCATCCAGAAGACCGGCTCAAAGGTGCTCGTCGAAAAGGTCGCATCGGCGCCCATCACCACGGGCGCCAGCAAAATCCCCGTCATGGCCAGCGCTTGCGCCCCGCGCGAGGCGCCCATCCGCCATGCCAGAATCCCCGTGATCGCAACTTCCGCGGCGCCCGCCAGCGAGGCAAAGGTCCGGAACAGGGCCAGCGATTGCAGGCCAAACAGCGACGCCGCAATGCGCGCGACCAGGGGAATGAAGGGCGGCTGATCCACATATCCCCAGGCCAGATGCCGGCCGCACACGATGAAATACAACTCGTCACGAAAAATGCCGTACCCTGCATGTTGCATCGTTATCTGGCCCAGCGTTGACAGAACATACTTCAGCAGGCCAAACCCTGCCGCCAGCCACAATGCACCCTTCGCCGATACCGCGGTAAATTCCTGCGGCTGGGCAATTCTCGTCTCAGTCGTCACCCCGGTCGTGCCTCCGTCGCTGCGCACAAATTCTTCGCCAGCATCGAATTCTACGCACAGCTTATCCCTGGTGTTCCGCGATCATCTATCCCTGATCCCGAAAGAGCGAATTGAACCTTGATTGGCGCCTCATCGCCAATGCGCGTTTTCACGCTCTGGAGGTCTGGAAACGTGATTTGGCCTGTTGGCATCAACAGAGATCCGGACGGGATTAGGGAACACTTGTCGGCTATCAAGACCAAACTGTGTGCTGCCAGGCAATTGCCGCAATCAAATGCGGGAATTTAGGTTCTAGCTGGCCGACGCTTCGTCTTCGGACAAGACGCCTCTCAGATACAACGTCAGCAACTTCTTAAACTCAGCCACAACCAGGACTTTCCCTTTGAAGTCTGCTTCGCTATAGAGCGTCATCATGCCTCGGACAATCTGCAGAACTACATTTGCCGCCAGTAGAGACTGCTCCTTTGAAAGGGACGGATTCTTTAACTGAAAGGCGTTTGCTATTGCGATTCGTGAAGCCTTCCGGGTCGCAGGGTCGCGGCGAAAGTGGATTGGCGCGGCCAGCAAGCTCAGATAAGCGGGACGCTTCTGGACGAATTGGGTGATGCGCTCAATGAAGAGACCGGCGAACTCCGCATGGGTGAGTATCTCCGCCTGCTCCATCAAGGGCTTCCAATGCGCCTCCAGCTCCTGGGAATATTGATTTGCCAGCGTGAAGGCGATGGACTGTTTATCCGGAAAGTAGTTGTAGAGCGCGCCGATCGAAGACCCGCTTCGCTCCGCGACCGCCGTCATCGTTGCTGCTTCATAGCCAACTTCAGCAAAGAGTTCCGCGGCCGCGTCCAGAAAACCGGCCAGCCGGCGCATCGAGCGTTCCTGCTGGGGCGCGACGCGTACGGGATTTGACGAAATCGAGGGCATCCTCATATTCTATGATTAGAAAGTCGAGGATGCCCTCGATTTGCAAACATTTTCAATAACGAGGAAACGTGGCAGAACTCCAACTCGACCCCCGGAAGACCGCACTCGTCCTTATCGACCTGCAGAATGCCATCGTCGGCATGAACCCCGTGCCGCATACGGCTGCACAGGTCGTCGAAAACTCCAGGAAACTTGCCGACGCCTTCCGCGTCCATGGCGCTCTCGTCGTCTACGTCCGCGTTGACATGAACGACTTCATGAAGCTTCCTGTCGACCAGCCGCACAACCGCGGAGACCAGCCATTGCCCGCCGCAGCCTCGGAGATCGCTCCGGCTGCTGGCTTTCAGCCCGGCGACATCCTCGTCACCAAGCGCCATTGGGGAGCCTTCGCCGGAACCGACCTGGAGCAGCAGCTCAGATCCCGCGGCATCGACACGGTCGTACTCACTGGAATCTCCACCAACGCCGGCGTCGAGTCGACTGCGCGTCAGGGCACGGGCCTCGGCTTTGCCTTTGTGCTCGTCGAAGACGCCTGCTCCGCCCAAAGCGCCGAACACCATCGCTTCGCCTTTGAGAATATCTTCCCGCGTCTCACTCGCGTTCGCTCCACCGATGAGGTCCTCGCCGCCCTTGCCTAAGTCACCCAGCGAATCCGGCGGCCTCGACCCATTGGTCTGGAAGATCACGGCCGTCGCGGTTCTCGGCTCTTTCCTTTCGCAGCTCGACGCGACCATTGTCAACGTATCGCTCTCCAGTCTCGCCGTGGATCTGCACAGCAGCCTCACGGCGATTCAATGGGTCACCAGCGGCTATCTTCTGGCACTGGCTCTGATGCTCCCGCTCAACGGCTGGCTGGTGCAGCGCATTGGAGCCAAATCTCTCTACCTCTGGTGCTTTTCGGCCTTCACGCTCTCCTCCGCCTTATGCGGTCTGGCCTGGTCGGCGAACTCGTTGATCGCATTTCGCGTCCTCCAGGGCATGAGCGGCGGCCTGATGGCTCCCATGACGCAGATGATGATGGCGCGTGCTGCCGGAAAGCAGATGGCGCGCATCATGGGCTACGCGGCTGTGCCAGTCCTGATGGGGCCGATCCTTGGCCCGGTCATCGCCGGCGCCATTCTCCAACACGCCTCCTGGCGCTGGCTCTTCCTGGTCAACCTGCCCGTCGGTGTATTGGCAATCGTCCTGGCGGTTCTCTTTCTGCCCAACGATCGCGAAGAAACCAGGTCAGGAGAACTCGATCTTCCTGGCTTCGCCCTGCTCTCCCCTGGACTCGTGCTCTTCCTGTACGGATCGGATCATCTGGGCACGCGCACCGGTCTTACGACTCTCCTGATTTCCATCGTTCTGCTTGCGACCTTCCTGAGGATGGCCATTCGAAAAGGGGACAAGGCGCTCATCGATGTTCAGCTATTCAGGAGAAAAACCCTCTCTGCGTCCGCCACCACGCAGTTCATGGCGAATGGAATCTCGTTCGCGGGCCAAATGCTGATTCCGATCTATCTCATCCGCGCCTGTGGCCAGTCACCGAGTGCGACGGGCTGGTTGCTGGCTCCGCTTGGAGTGGGGATGATCTGCTCCTATCCCTGGACAGGAGCCCTGACGCAGCGGTTCGGGATACGCAAGGTATCGGCTGGAGGCGCATTTCTGGCCTTCGCAGCCACACTGCCATTCGTCTGGCTGGCCAGTCACGGACTTCGGCTCCCCGTGCTCGCAGGTGCTCTCTTTGTGCGTGGCATGGGCCTCAGCGCGGTCGGCATTCCCTCCATCTCGGCCGCATACGCTTCGGTGAGGAAACAGGACCTGCCCATGGCGACAACCTCGCTCAATATTGTGCAGCGTCTCGGCGGGCCGACTCTGACGACCCTCTGCGCAACCTTTCTGGGATGGAGGTTGGGCATGGTACAATCCGGCGCTGGCCTCTCCGGCGCGTTTACTGCGGCCTTTGTTCTTCTCTGCGGACTCCAGGCTCTCCTGTTTGCCGCAGCGTTGAGACTTCCGATTTCCATCGACAAAGCGATGGAGCAACCCGTTGCCGAGGAACCGTCTGCCCTTCTGGAACTTATGTCCGAGTGATTGACCAGAGCGCTAAATCCTGGGGGGGTGCGGGGCAAAGCCCTGCGTCCTGGCTTGCTCCCGTTCCGAAAGCCGGCGTCCTCTCATAACGGGTGCCAAATCGCCAATGCGCGTTTTCACGCTCTGGAGGTCTGGAAACGTGATTTGGCCTGAAGTCAACTGTTGAGACTCCTAATCGCTGTGCCCGTAATTTGATTCATGCGGCAGAGCGCATTGTGAGTTTCTCCGCCGGAGGACACCTATTGCATTCCCATAGCTACAATCGGTATATATATGGGAGTCCAAGAGGTCGCTCTGTGGGAAACAGAAATGAAGTCTGGCTCGGCACGCTGGCACTGATGGTGCTTCGCACATTGGCCACCATGGGACCGCAGCATGGATATGGCCTGGCAAGGCGAATCGAGCAAATCAGCGGAGATCGACTGAGCGTCAATTATGGAACGCTTTATCCGGCGCTTCTGAAGCTGGAGCAGGACGGCTCAATCCGTTCGGAATGGGGCATCTCTGATACCAACCGCAGGGCCAAGTTCTACAAACTCACGGCCGCCGGCCGAAAGCACCTGGAACGCGAGACGCGCGACTGGCACGAGACGACGGCGATTCTGGCGCGATTCCTTGCGCCTGCGAGGGAGGCCTGATGCGGACGCTACGCGGATGGGGAAAGCGGCTCCGAGCCTGGTTCGCCGATGAGAATCGGGATCGCGACCTGGGAGAAGAACTGGAGAGCGTCATCCAGATGCATACGGACGAGTATCTGAGCGCTGGCATGACGCGGGATGAGGCACGGCGCCGGGCCCTGATCGAAGTGGGCGGAGTGGAACAGGTGCGGCAAGCGGCGCGAGACGGTCGGGGCTTTCCATGGCTTGAAGGATTGGCGCGAGATTTCAAATATGCGCTACGCACGTTGTTACGCACACCGGGATTCAGTTTGGTGGCGATCGCAGTCATGGCCATCGGCATCGGGGCCAGCGTCGCTTTGTTCACCGTCGTTCGATCCGTACTGCTGCGCCCGCTCCCATTCCCGCACTCGGAGCGCCTTGTAGCAATTTACAGCCAAAGAGATCGATCGAAACCGGACGCACTAGGTGACTACAATTCTTCGGGCGATTTTTACGATTGGCAGAAGGCCTCGCACCGCTACGAGCAAATGGCCATCTGGCGTTGGAGCGGCTACAACATGTCGGGCACCGGCGGCGAGCTTCCTGAGTTTCTGAACGCCGGCACCTGTTCGTGGAACTTGTTCGCTACGCTTGGCGCCAATCCCGCTTTGGGCCGATTTTTCAATGAGGATGACGACCACGCCGGGGCCGGGCGGGTGGTCGTCCTGTCCTGGAGTTTCTTCCAGCGGCGCTTCAATGGCGATCCTGCGACCCTCGGCAAAACGGTTCGGCTCAACAGCCAGGATTACACGGTCATTGGAGTGCTGCCGCCCGGGTTTCAGTATCCCAACCCAAAAATCCAGTTGTGGGTGCCTTGGCAGGTGGGAGAGTCGCAAATCACGGTGTCGAGTCACTACATCCACATCGCACACGTCGTGGCACGTCTTAAAGCGGGCGCTTCGCCATCCGCTGCGCTTCAGGAGCTCAGCGCTGTCCAGTATGGACTCTACATCCGACTCCGCGGGCCGGGTCCAATGGAACAAGGTGTTATTGCCATACCGCTACTCGAGGATATCGTCGGTAATGTTAAGAAGCCGCTCTATGTATTACTGGCGGCGGTGGTCTGCCTGCTCCTGATTGCCTGCCTCAATCTCTCTAACCTGCTGGTGGCGCGTTCCGCGGCACGCAGACGGGAGATGGCCATTCGCAGTGCGCTGGGCAGCCGTCGTCTATCGTTGGTCCGGCAGCAACTCACTGAAAGCGTACTGATCTGCCTGAGCGGAGGCGCACTTGGATTGCTGCTCGCCGCGGGCGCTACCGAGTGGCTGATCAGGCACTGGACCGAATTACCGCGCGGGCATGACGTGCGTCCTGATGGGCTTGCCGTTGGGTTCTCCCTCGGAATCACACTCCTCGCCGGAGTTCTGGCGGGGCTGCTGCCAGCGATCTCTTCGACAGGTGGCACGATCCTCACAGGATTGCAGGAAGGCTCGCGGGGCATCGGAGGAAGTGTGGGCCGCGCGTCGCTCCGTAAAGCACTGCTGACAGCCGAAGTAGGTCTGACGGTGGTCCTGTTGATTGCGGCCGGCTTGCTCTTCAAAAGCTTTCTGCGGCTGCGTGCCGTTGATCTCGGCTGCACCACGAAAAATGTACTGACATTCAATTATTTCCTGCGTGGGGATCAATATTCGAAGCCGGAACAGATCGCAGGCTTCGACACTCAGCTTCTGGAAAGAGTACGCCATCTTCCCGGCGTCCAGGCCGCTGGGCTGACAAACGTCGTTCCGGGCGATGGATATTATGGCAACTACGAAGTGTGGATTCCAGAGCATCCCGCCGAGGCGCCAGGCGAACATCATTTCGTTGCGTTTCGCACGGCCGATCCGGGCTATTTTTCTGCGATGGGGATCCCTATCCTGCGGGGACGGTCTTTTTCCGACGATGAACGGTTAGAACACGACAAGTTTGTCATCATCAATCAAGAGCTGGTGCGGCAGTATTTTCCAGGCGAGGATCCGCTTGGAAAGCATCTGCGCGTGCAGTGGCGCACACCGCAGGGAGAAAACTACGAAATCATCGGCGTGATTGCGAATACGCCCTATGAGCCTGGCAAGCCCGCGGTCTCAATGATGTGGTTCCCGATTCTTTCAGGGATTCCGGGCAATTCAGGGGATTCGGTGCTGGTGGTGCGGTCGGGAAAGGATGTCGCGTCGCTGGCCCTTCCGATTCAGAAGCTGATTGCCTCCCTCGACGCGAATCTTCCCGTGAAGAATGTTCTCACCATGGAACAGATCGTGGGCGAGTCGACGGCGAACTCGAGCTTCAGTGCGACCCTGGTGCTGAGCTTTGCGGGAATTTCTCTCTTGCTGGCCACGGTCGGCCTCTATGGCGTCCTTACCTATCTGGTTACGCAGCGAACGGGAGAGATCGGAATTCGCATGGCTTTAGGCGCGAAACGGGAGCGTGTGTTGCGGCTGGTGCTGATCGATGGGTTGCGGCCAGCGCTGCTGGGGTTGGTACTTGGAATAGCTGCCAGCGTAGGGGTAACCCGACTCATCGGCTCGGTGCTATACGGGACCACTCCCCTGGACGCAAGCGTGTTCCTCTCCGTGATCGCTACTCTGCTTGTCTCCGCGACCGGAGCTTGCCTGCTTCCGGCGTGGCGAGCCGCGCGCATTGATCCCATGTGCGCGCTGAGGGCCGAATAATGCCGCACTAAATCTTCGGCTCGCGGAAGATCGCTAATTCCATCTCCAGCGTCTCCACTAGTGCACTATCGCCAATGCGCTCACCGACACCCGACAGGTACTCGATCAGTCGGCTTCGCGTCCCTGACGCATTCGAAGCGCTCGGAACCGGTGGAGCTACCAGTTTCCTAACCGCCTCATTCCCTCTCCAGCGCCTTCGCGAACCGAACCTTCCGAAACCCGGATTCCCACCCAGTAGGTGCCACCCCTTCATTCTGGAGGTGGGTGGACATTCCTTTGGCAAAAGGCCTCGCAGCCAGTGCGCGGATCGCATCCGGTGAGACGTGATCTGTATCACTGATGCCAGCCAATCGCCGGTTCGATACTGGAAGACCGTACTCAGGAGTCTGCCCGTGAATCGTTTCTGTGCGCGCGTGTTCGGTCTCACCCTGTTCGCTTTTTTCGTTTTGGCGATTGCCATCCAACCTGCCATCGCTCAGCAGGATCAAGCCACCCATGTCTTCCATCGGCTGATTCCAGCCGGAGATACCTGTGCCACCTGCCACAAGGCGATCTATGACCAATGGAAAGCCAGCCCGCATGCCGCCAGCTCTGTCGAATGCACCGCGTGCCATGGCGAGACAACAGCACCGGACTTCGCGGGCGCGCCGGGACTCAGCGCTTGCGAAACCTGTCACACCGATCAGGTGGCACAACTGAAGTCGGATCCATTCATGAAAGGCAAGACGTGTGTGAGCTGCCATCAGGCACACACCTTCGTGGAGCACAAGAAGGCGGCCCCGGCAGGTAATTGAGAACAATCCAGGGAATGCCCTGAAAACCAGCGATCAAGGGCCTGAAGATTCCGCCAGGCACGCGGATGCGCCGCAACCGCGTTTGCTTCCCGTTTCCCGCTTCAACAGTACCTCCGTAACCCCCAACCCCACGATTTCCCTTGCCCCCATTCCTTCAAAATTTTTATCCTGAGATCAGGGAATATTGTGTCTCTGAAAAAGGCCGCCATCGAGCGGCCTTTTTCATTGCGCACACCCCGATCGAGGTTCGCTGACCGCTGGTCTCGCTGTTAGCTGTTCGCTGATCTCTCTGTTCGCTGTTCTCGCTGTTCGCTGTTAGCTGTTCGCTGTTCGCTGGTCTCACTGTCCGCTGATCTCACTCATGACTTCTGGAGGAAAAATGTCCACCACCGCCGACTTCGACGACGCTCCCAAAATTCCGTCGCCCTCCTTCCCGGCCCGCCGCTGCCGCGCCCTCCGCGTCAACGGGCTCCAGTGCAACGCCACCGCCATCCTCGGCCAGCCGTTCTGCCATACCCATGGCAGGTACCGCAATCCCGAATGCCCGAAGAAGGGCTCCCGCATCGTCATGCCCCTCCTCGAAGATCACTCCTCCATCCAGCTCGTCCTCTCCCAGGTCGCCCACGGCCTCTTCTCCGGCGATATGGATCCCGCCCACGCCCGCAGTCTCGCCTACACCTGTCAGGTCGCGGCGCAAACCCTCCCGCGCCCCATCGCCTGGCGCGTCAAAGCCGCCGACCAGCCTGCACCCGTCGAGCAGCCCGTCGCCCAGGTCTTTACCAGTCCCGAAGGCGAGCCCCTCGGCCCCGATCAGCCATGGAGCATCTCCGACGGCACCCCCGCCGCCTGGTCTTTCGATAAATGGCTCCTCTCCAACACCGCGAGCTCCTCGGCAAACCTCCCATCGTCGTCAACGGCCCGCAGGACCTTGAGCCCGCCGGCTGGCTCACCCCGCAGGAACTCAGGGAAGACGCGCGCCACTATTGCGGCCTTCGCGACGGGTTCAAGGACGAGATTCGTAAAGCCCGTCTCCAGGCCGAGATCGACGGCCTCCTGCCACCCATCGAATCCCGGATTTGCGCGTACTCCGAGTGCGAGGGTCCCGGCAGCAAGAACCCCTGCATAAATTGCGAGCAGGAAGTCAGAGTGCAACGGCCCAGGTTACCCAGCCGAGTCGCGAAGGAACCTGCCCCAGCCGCCGATCACCCATTGGCGACCTCAAAGCCTCCATCGCCGAGGCCCTTCCCGCCTCACAGACCGCTGAACACCGCGCTCATGAACACTGCTCTTCCGCACGCTGTACGCTGTCCGCTGACCGCTGCTCTGGTGAACGCTGTACGCCGTACGCTGAACGCTGCCCTGAAGAACGCCGCCCTCGAGGGGGGTTATCGAATTCGATAACTCCTTCAACCCCAACAATCAAAAGCGCAATTCCGGCCGCAACCCCCAGGGGGAGGGCCCCCCATTCCAAAGCCCGCCCCAAAGCCAGGCGCCCCCATAAAAAAAGGAGCGGCGTCAGGCCACTCCCACTGCTGTCTCTGGATCAGTCCGCAACGCGCTTCTACGCTGCCGCTGCTGTGCCCGTACCCGGTGCCGGTCCTACCGCCCATCCTTCAGCCGAGCCGCCAGCCGATCCGGCAAACCCGCCTGCACAATCCGCTCCTGCGCTTCGCGCACGTCGTACGGCACCCGATACCACGTCACCACCATCCGCGCGTCATCGTACAGCGCAAACGCGGCGCGCCAGTCGCCGTCCCGCGGCTGTCCCACCGATCCCGGATTCAGCAGATACCGCGCCCCCGCGCGCAACTCCAGTTCGAATTCCTCGGCCTCGTCGCTCGGCGCGGCCCCATAATTCCCATGGCCCGCCCGCGGATGCCTCGCGTAATGCGGAGCCAGCCGGAACCACTCGTCCCCATTGGTCGCGAAACCGCCCTGCACGTGCGTGTGTCCGAAAAATGTGATCCGCGCATCGGTGGCATGCAGCGCCGGCCATGCATCGCGCACCGTCAGCAGGTAATCGTCCTCGTCCACCGGTGAGCCGTGCACGCAGCGCACAAACGGCCCGTCCGGCGCAATCGGACCCACCGCCATGTGCCGCAGCCAGTCGCGATGCTCGCCCGTCAGCACGCATTCGGTCCACCGCGCCGCTCTCTGCGCGACAGGATTGAATTCCTCAATGCCGCCCAGGCCCCCGCACACGCGATCGTGGTTGCCGCGCACGAACACGTTGCCCAGCCGCCGCGTCTCGTCGATCACCTCGTTGGGATTCGCGCCGTAGCCAACCACATCGCCCAGGTTCCACACCACATCGTGGTCCGGAGCCGCGGCCATCACCGCTTCGAGAGCCTCGAGGTTCGCATGAATATCGGAGATGAGCAGCGCGCGCATCGGGAATCAGGCCCATCGCATCGCAGCCCGAGGTTCGCGCGAGAAGAGATGTTGAGCCGTTTATCACTTTATTCGATGGCGAATACCTTTGTCGCGTTCTTTCCCGCATCCGGAGGTGCCTTTGTATCAGGGCACGAGTTCACGCGTGCCGTAACCCGCCCACTGAACCGGGCTTTAGCCCCTGAGCTTCACGCCGTGAGCGCCATGAGATCAGACCCGTACCCAGTGTCCGGCCGCAACCTCCCGCAGCGGAACCTCCGCTCCGCTCTGCGACGCCGCGCCCCCCGGCACCTGCGCCAGCGGCTGATCCAGGTTCGTCCGCATCGTCGGCACCGCGCCCAGCAAACTGCGTGTATACGGATGCAGCGGCTCGTGGAAAATTGCCGCGCGCGAAGCCTGCTCCAGCAGCAGTCCACCGCGCATCACCGCAACCCGATCCGCAACCTGAGAAACGACTGCCAGATCATGCGAGATAAACAGCATCGCCAACCCGAACCGCTCCCGCAAATCCGCGAGCAGCTCCAGGATTTGTGCCTGCACCGTCACGTCGAGCGCGGTCGTGGGCTCATCGGCAATGAGCAGCCGAGGCCGGTTGGCAATCGCCATCGCAATCAGAATGCGCTGCCTCTGCCCGCCCGAGAACTGATGCGGATAATCGCCATACCGCGCCGCCGCCTCCGGCAACGCCACCGCATGCATCGCCTCCAGCACCTTCTCCCGCACCTGCTGTCGCGAGAGTTCGCGCTGATGCACGCGCACCGCTTCAGCGATCTGCTCGCCCACGGGCATCACCGGATTCAGCGCTGTCATCGGCTCCTGAAAGATCATCGCGATCTCGCGCCCGCGCAGTTGCCGCATCGCCTCCGCTTCGAGCCCCAGCAGGTCACGCCCGTCAAACTCGATGCGCCCCTCAACCGCCGCCGCCGCATCCAGCAATCGCAAAATCGCCAGCGCCGTCACCGACTTTCCCGATCCCGATTCGCCCACCAGACCCAGCGATTCGCCCGGCGCAATGGCGAGCGAGAGCCCACGCACTGCCTGTATCGCTCCAAACCGAATCGTCAGATTGTCAATCGAGAGCAGCGCCACACCGCCATGCTACAGGAGCCGATCCTGCCGACAGCACGGCGCACAAAGCGAAAAGGAAGCGGATTGCTCCGCTTCCTTCTGCCCATCGAAACCTTAAGCCCGAAGCTACTTCTTCGGCGGCGCGATCGTGTCCTTCGCGGACTTCGCGACGCGGAACTTCACCACTGTCTTCGCCTTGATCTTGATCTGTTCGCCGGTCTGAGGATTGCGGCCCATGCGCGCCTTCCGCTCCGCCTTCACCAAACGGCCCAGGCCGGGGATCACAAACACGCCGCTCTTCTTGGTTTCTTTGATCGCTGTTTCTGCCAGCAGATCCAGAAACCCTGCCACCTGCTTGTTCGTGAGTTCAAGTTTCTCCGCCATCTGGCGAACCAGCGCGGTTTTCGTCATAGTTGCTGCCATCGAGTCTTCCTCCTTGTTTTTACTTCGAGGTCGCCGGAGTTCGTTCGCTCCCAATCTGCGCAAAAGCCAGTATTGACGCGGCTCCGAAATAACCTGCCGCCGTTTACCTTGCGGCTTTCAGCAGCGTTTGTCAATGGCAAAACCTGTGTTTCCACAGGTTTTTTCCGGTTTTTCCTGGTTTTTCTCTGGAAAACCCGATTTTTCGCCGGTTTTCGCGCTCAGCACACGCTGAAAACCGCAAATGACGCGCATTTCATCGCTGGCTCGCCAGCTGGATTTCTGCTGGCGTGGAGTCTATTCCTTCGCGCGCCTACCCGCAACGCACGCTCATCCGTGCAGCCTTCCACCGGCCCAGACCGGACGCGGCCGGGTTGCCTTCACCAGCGGCGCGTTCAGAAAATCAACCAGCGGCGCTGCCATGCGAAAGCGCTTTTCAATCTCCTCCGCCAGTCCCGCCTTCAGCGCTGTCTCCGCGGGGAGGTGCGCCGTCACGCCCCACTGCCGCCATTTGATCCACTCGATCGCCGGATGTTCCGCGGGGAATCCCTTGGGAGGCCGCGCGAGCGCCATGGGATCGTGCACCTTGAACGCGCGCAGCAACTTTCTGTCCTCGATCAGCTTCTTCCACTCTGCGTAATGCTCCAGCAATCGCCTGCGGATCGCCAGCAGCTGATTCTTCTCCGGCATGTAGACGCCCGCCGCAATCACAAATTCCTGCGCGCCGACATGCATGTAGTAGCCGCCGCCGGAAGTCTTTTCCAGTCCGCTGTGCGCCCACCAGGCGCCCAGGTGCGTCTTGTAAGGCGATTTGTCAGAAGAGAATCGCGTGTCGCGATAAATCCGAAACATGCATTTCCCCGCGGGCCGCATGTGTGCGGGAGCATAGTCTGCCATCCTCTCCGTCAACCGCTCGATGAGCGCCAGCATTGGCTCTTTCAGCTTGCTCTCGTAGATCGGGCGGCGCGCCTCGAACCACTCCCGCTTATTGTTCCGCTTCAGCCCGCGCAGGAACCGCAGCGCCTCCTCATCAAAGTGCTCTTCACGTTTCACTCGCTCATTCTATCGGCGTTTCCCTGTGGATTCACCGTGAGTTGTATTGCATCCCGCGGCCAAAAACCGTCACACTGGAACTATGTATCGCAGGCTGTCCCTGTTACTCCAGTTATTCGTGCTCGCTGGCGCCGGAATCCTCCTGAGCAGCGCAATAGCGCAGTCTTCCGCCCATCCGATCACGCTGCGTCAGGCGCATCAGATCGCCACCCTCGTCGCTCATCACGACGACATCGATCTCAGCGACACCCACATCGAGTTGAACAGCATGGATCTCGGCTCGGAGTTCACTCCCGGCTTCTTCAGCTTCATCGTCATTCGCGAGAGCACCTCGCCCGGCCCGGACGAAACTCTGCGCCGCTATGCCATCAGTCGCCGCACCGGAGATGTGTGGGAGATGACTCTCTGCACGCATTACGATTTTCCCGAGCTGACTCGTTTGCAACACACCCTTTCCGGCCGCGCCGGTACCGATGCCTCCGAACTCTCCGCCCAGGGAAAGCACCTCGGCTGTTCGAAACCAGGTTCTGCGCCTGCCTCCTGAGGTTTGGTGGCGGAATCCCCGCGCACCCGGATGGGCAGCGGCTCCGCCGCATGTTAGACTTGGGCCAAAATCCGCACCCTGGGTGCGGTGAGGGACTTTGATGAAGACTCCGATTTCCCTCCCCCTCGGCCTGGCCACCTCTCTGCTCGTCAGCATCCTCGGCCTCCCGTCTCAGGCCCAGGAGCAGCCGCCGGCGCCCCCCCTCGCCACGCCACCGACGATGCCCGATTTCGGCCGCCCTCACATCGCATACGAAAAGTACACGCTCCCCAACGGACTCCAGGTGATCCTTGTTCCCGATCACCGCGTGCCCAAAGTCTTCGTCGATCTCATGATCCATGTCGGCTCGAAAAATGAGAGCGTCGGCAGCACCGGTCTCGCTCATCTCTTCGAGCACATGATGTTCGAGGGATCGAAGAACGCCCCCGGCGAATACATGCAGCGTATTGAGAAACTCGGCGGCTCTTCCAACGCCGGAACCGGGCTGGACCTCACAAATTACTTCGAGACCGTGCCCTCCGGCGCCCTCGAATACACCCTGTGGCTGGAATCGGACCGCCTTGCAACGCTGGCCGATTCCCTCACCCAGGAGCGTTTCGACAATCAGAAATCTGTGGTCGAGAACGAACGCCGCGAGCGCATCGAAGACCAACCCTACGGCCTCGTAGACGTCGTCCTGCGCCAGAGTCTTTATCCCGCCGGCCATCCTTACTCGCATTCTGTCATCGGAATTCCGCACGAGCTGCGCGCCGCCACCCTCACCGATGCGAAGGATTTCTTCGCGACCTACTACGCGCCCAACAATATTTCCATGACCCTCTCCGGCGACTTCGATCCGGCCGCCGCAAAGGAATGGATCGCCAAATACTTCGGACCGCTCCGTCCCGCGCAGACCATTCTTCGCCCCGTTCGCTGGACCCCGCACCTCGACGCCGAGAAGATCGTCGATGTCCGCGATCATGTCGCCGAAGAACGCACTTACTTCGTCTGGCCGGCTGCGTCCTGGGCCTCCGACGACCGGCTCAACCTCGAAGTCATCGCCCGCATCCTTAACCGTCGCCTCAGCGCCGACCTCGTCTACGCCGAGAAGCCGCTCTGTTCGGAAGAATCCGTCGATCTGAATACCCTCGAAGATTCCTCAGAATTTGTTGTTATGGCCAGTGCGCGCTCCGGCGTGCCCCTCCGCGACGTCGAGCACAAAGTCGATACCGATATCGCCCTCCTCGCCGAGGACGGTCCGACCGATCAGGAACTCCGCTGGGCCAGAAGCCGGATGGAGTTCGGCGAGCTATCGCAACTCGACACCCTGCAATCCACCGCCGAGCTGCTGAATCAGTCCAACGTTTTCGCCGGCAATCCCGACCAGTACCAGCGCCGGTGGAATCATCTCGAGACCATGACCGCGGCCGACCTGCAAATCGCCGCGCGCCGCTGGATCACCACCAATGGCCGCCTGTTGATCCGCTATTATCCCGACCCATCCAGCTCGCAGCAACAGGCGGCTCTCGACCGCTCCGCGCCTCCGGCCATTCACGCCAATCCCACCTTTCACGCTCCGGCGGTTGACGCAGCCAGGTTGCCGAATGGGCTGCAGATCTTCGTCGTCCAGCGCAGCGGTACTCCGAAAATCTCGGTGCTGCTGGCAGCCCGCGCCGGCGACATGTATGACCCCATCGGCAAGAGCGGTCTCTCCCTCATGACTGTCTCTACCATGGCGCGCGGCACTGCGACGCGCACCGGAACCAACATCCGCGACGGCATGGAGGCTGCCGGCGCCACTGACCTCGAAACGTCTGTGGCGCCGGAACTGGCCAGCCTCGACTTCGATGTTGTCGCGAAAAACCTCGATCCCGCTTTCGCCATTCTGGCCGATGTCGCGACCCATCCGGACTTCAAAAAATTCAGCTTTGAGAGCCAGAAGCAGCAGTGGACCGACATGCTGGCGCAAAGCCAGATCGACGCCGGCGACATCGCGCAGAACATCGCGCCCTCCCTGATCTTTGGCTCCGATCATCCCTTTGCCCGCGTCATCGCCACGCAAAAGGGCCTGGCCGGCATTCAGCGCGACGACCTCCGCAGCTTCTACCAATCCTGGTGGAAACCCAGCAATGCCGCCGTCATCTTCGCCGGAGACATCTCCCTCAACGATGCAATCAGACTGGCCACGAAATACCTCGTCTCCTGGTCCGGGGACGCCGCCACGCCCGTTTCCGTGCCCCCGCCGCTCGACCCGGGCGCCGGTAAGATCTATCTCGTCGACAAACCCGGCGCGCCGCAGACCCTCATCGCGCAGCTCCTGCCCGCCGTCGGCCAGAACGATCCCCAGCGCTTCCCGCTCACTCTGGCCAGTTTCGTATGGAGCGACAGGCTGAACGCTTCCCTGCGCGAAACTCAGGGTTCCACCTACGGCTTCAACTCCAGCTTCTCGCCCTGTGTGGTCTACGGAGCGTGGTCCGCCAGCGGAATGGTACAGACCGACAGGACCAGAGAGGCGCTGATTGAGTTGCGCCGCCAAACTCGCATGATCGCCGGCGACGATCCTATTTTCGATAGCGAGCTGCGCGTGGCCAAGGCGGCTTTCGCGCAAGGTTATGCTTCCGGATTCGAAACCACGTCAGGACTCACGTCGATTGTGGCGAATCTCTGGATTTCGAACCTTCCCAGTTCTGCCATTCAGGCCGATCCTGACGAAATGGCCCGCACACCTCTCGCCGACGTGCAGGCGGCTGCTGCGCACTTTGCCCGCCTCAACAAAGCCTCGCTGCTTCTCATTGGCGACCGCAGCAAAATTGAGCCGCAGATCCGATCGCTGAACATTGGTCCCATCATCCTGATGAACGCCGACGGCTCCCCGGTCGCCGATCGCTGATCGCAAATCCCGTCACCGCGCGACTCCAGGCGATCCCAGCTGCCGGATCACCCGCCACGCGTAGTGGAACCCGGAGAAGACCGTCAGAATCACGGTAATCGTCAGCGCCCAATAGCGGAGTTCAATCACCCACGGCGGCCCAAAGAACTGCGCCAGCATCACCGCGGCCAGCGCAAGAATCTGCGCGACCGTATTGGCCTTGCCGAACACGCTGGGCTTGAAATTGCGAATCGACGTCGTCGCGTACAGGATCGCCGCCACCACCAGAATGCCCAGATCGCGCGCGAATACCAGCACCGTGACCCGCCGCGAGATCAATGCCTCATGATGCAGCACGAGAAACAGCGTGCTCAGCAGCAGCTTGTCCACCACCGGATCGAGATATTGGCCCAGCATTGTCCGCTGGTGCAGCAGACGCGCCACCGTACCGTCGAGAGCATCGGTGACTCCGGCCAGCACAAACAGGCCGAACGCGAGCTGAAAACGCCCGTCGAGGACCGCCAGCACCAGAAACGGCACAATGCACAGTCGGAGAAACGTCAGCAGATTAGGCGTCGCACGAAGATCGTTCATCGAACCATTCGCCGCACGGACCACTACCGCCGCACAGCATCGAGTCAATTTCGCGAAGGATTCATAGTATCGCAGCGCTCCCGGAATTCCTACGCGGAAACAGTCTTCGGCATTGGCGCTCGAGTCGGCATCGCAAGGCGCGAAAATGCCAGCCTCTCCCGTTGTCCCCACGGTGTCGGCGCACCCATTGTGCTGTTATCATGACGGAAGGCATTTCTGCCTCGCGTAGGCGCGTAGCTCAGTTGGTTAGAGCGCTACCTTGACACGGTAGAGGTCAGGAGTTCGAGTCTCCTCGTGCCTACCAAAACCACTCTGGAATCCAGCGCGTCAAGACGCAACTGCTGCCTTCTCCGTTTTCCGACGGTGCCTAACGGCGCTGCGGGTTTGCACCCCTGCTTCAGGAACAGGGCCATCGCCTTTGTGTTCGCCTCTCTGACGGCGGAAAGAACGGCTTGCGTGTACAGCCCAGGAGTGATTCTGGAGTTGGCGTGGCGCAGAGTCGTCTGGACGACCTTAGTACCACGAACAGCATGGCGATTTTTCGTTGTGGAATAATGTCGCTCTGGGTCTACCCATGGTTGTTAGCTCAGCCCGTCCAAAGGGTGTTATGAAACGTTTCGCATTTCTGGCCATGTCAATCCTCAGCGTTGGAATCGTCCCGGCGCAGCAGTTCGCATCCGTTCCCGGGCAGGGCCGCTCGATGGTCGTCTCGAAGTTCGGGATCGTCTCTACTCCGCAGTTTCTTGCCTCGCAGGCGGGGGCGCACATCCTTGAACAGGGCGGTAATGCCATTGACGCGGCTATCGCGGCCAACGCCGTCATGGGCGTTGTCCAGCCCTATGTCAACGGCATCGGCGGAGACCTCTTCATGGTCTATTACGAGGCCCGGACCGGGAAACTTTACGGCCTTAACTCCAGCGGGTGGACACCCAAAGCTCTGACCATCGATTACCTCAGATCCAAAGGCATCACCTCCATCAATCCCATTGGCGTCGAAACCATCGACGTCCCCGGCGCAGTTGCCGGATGGGGTGCAATGCGTTCGCGCTTCGGCACTCTCCCGTTCAGCCAGATCCTCGCCCCGGCCGTCTACTATGCCCAAAATGGATTCCCTCTCGCCGAGCGCAACGCCCGCTACTGGGTCGCGAAACGGCTTCTCGACCAGCCCGGTTACAAACAAACCTATGTGATCTGGCCCGAGGCGCCGAAACCGGGCGATTTGTTCAGAAACCCTGCACTGGCGAACTCTCTCCGACAGATCGCCGCTCATGGGCGTGACGCTTACTACAATGGTTCCATGACCGAAACGATGGTCAAATTCCTCAACACACAGGGTGGCGTTCATACTCTCGAAGACTTCCGCGACTTTCAGCCCGAATGGGTTGAGCCGGTTTCCACCACTTATCGCGGCTGGACGGTCTACGAGCTTCCTCCGAACGGCCAGGGTATCGCTGCGCTCTCCATGCTCAATATCATGGAGCACTTTCCGCTGGCCCAGTACGGCCATAACTCCGTCGATGCGCTGCATGTCATGATTGAGGCCAAGAAGCTCGCTTACGCCGATATGTACAAGTACGTCGGGGACCCGCGTTTCACGCCGATTCCAGTCAGCCAGCTCATCTCAAAGGATCTCGCTGCTCAGCGCGCGAAGCTCATCGACATGAATAAGGCTTCCTGCCAGGTCGTGCCCTCCGACATCGAGGCAGAGCTGGACAAACACGGTAACTCGACGATCTATCTCTCCACCATCGACAAGGATGGAAACATTGTCTCGCTCATCCAGAGCAACTATGCCGGTTATGGCACAGGTTTAGTAGCTCCCGGTCTTGGCTTCTCTTTCCAGAACCGCGGCGCGGGCTTTCAACTCACGCCCGGCCTGCCTAACTCGCTCGCTGGCCATAAGCGTCCGCTCCACACCATCATCCCCGCCTTCATGGAGAAAGGCGACATTCACATCGGTTTCGGAATTATGGGCGGATGGAATCAGGCTCAGGCCCATGCGCAGTTTGTCTCCAACATTGTGGATTTCGGTATGAACGTGCAGGCGGCGCTGGAGCAGCCCCGTTTCACCAAGGAAACTTTTGATGGCTGTGACGTCGAGATGGAGGAGACCATCCCGGCCGATGTCCGCACTGGCCTCGCTCAGCGCGGTCACCAGATCAAACTGCTCGAGCCGTTTTCCTTCACCGTCGGACAAGGCGCGGCTGTTGTTCGTGACAGCAGCCGTCAGGTGAACTTCGCGGCGGGCGACCCACGTTCCGATGGCGCCGCCATCCCCCAGGAACCTGAGACGAGATAAATCCGCATCAGGCATGCGCCTGCCGTTTGCATTGCAATTTGGATGACCCTGCATCCGACTGCTACTTGACATCGACTAGTAACCACGTCTGTAATAGCAGGCGAGTGAATACTGGAGGCTCGCTATGCTCGCTGATTTTCAAGCCCTTCGCTAGGACGGCGCTCACAGCTCGCCGATCCCTGATCCATCAACCATCTCGGCCCGCAACCTCTGCCTGACTCTCCTGGTCGTGCTGCTGGCCATTGCGATATCCGCTCCGCAGAGCGGCGCCCAGGCCACGAACGGAACCATCAACGGCACCCTCACCGATCAGAGCAGTGGTGTCGTTAACAGCGCCTCCGTTACCCTCACCAATCTCGCCACGTCGGATACACGCACCACGACGACTAATACTTCCGGTTTCTATCAGTTCACCGATCTGCCGCCCGGACGCTATCGCATCACCGCACAAAAGCAGGGTTATCAACAGATGATCCGCCAACCGGTCGAGCTCCAGGTCGCCGGCACGGTCCTCATTGACATGACTCTCTCTGTGGGCCGCGAAACCCAGCAGATCGTGGTCACCGGCAGCACGCCGCTCATTCAGGCCGAGAGCGACAGCCTCGGCGCAGTCGTTGATCAGCGCGAGACCAATGAAATGCCTTTGAACGGCCGCAATCCCATGAGCCTCGTTGCCCTGGTCCCCTCCGTGGTCCCCCAGGGACAATCCCAGCAGACACCCACCGGAACCAATCCCTTCGGCTGGGGCAACTACCAGATCGGGGGCGGCTTCGCCAATCAAAGCGTGACCTATCTCGACGGCGCGCCGGTCAACACGGAATACATCAACCTCACCGCCCTTATCCCCACCCAGGATTCACTCGAAGAATTCCGGGTGCTGACCAACAATCTCCCGCCGGAATATGGCCGGCTGGCCGGTGGCGCAGTGCAGTTCCGCACCAAATCCGGCACCAACACCGTCCGTGGGACGGCGTATGAATACATCCGCAACAAAGTTCTTAACGCCAACACCTATTTCGGCAACCAGGCCCACTTACCCAATCCCGCCTTCACGCAGAACCAGTATGGATTCAACATCGGTGGCCCGGTCTATATACCTCACCTCTACGATGGCCGCAACCGCACCTTCTTCTTCGTCAACTGGGAAGGGTTCGCCCTCCGCCAGGGCATCACCTACACGCAGACGGTGCCCACGGCCGCCGAACTCGCGGGCAACCTCTCCGACCTGAACACGCCCGTCTATGATCCGGAGAGCACCTGCGGCGTCTCCGGCGGTCCGGCCTGCACGCCCGGAGAACCGCAATACAATCGCACCCAGTTTTCCAATGCGACGATTCCCGGCACGCGCCTCAACCCCACAGCCGTCGCCTATCTCAAGAACTTCTTTCCCGCTCCTAATCTTCCTGGCGCCGCGCCCGGCACTCCCAACTTCACCACGACCGGCAGCAGCGGGGGCAATAACTACGAAACCGTCGTCCATATCGACGACAACGTCTCCGGTAAACAGCACCTCAGTGCACGCTACACCAACTGGCAGAACAACAACCTGCCCACCGTCGCCTTCAACGGCATCTGCGAGGACCGTTGCGGTGAGAACTTCACCACAAATAGCTTCGTGATTGCTGACGACTATAACTTCAGCCCGAAGACCCTCCTCGACATTCGCCTGAGTTATATGAGTTTTGTCTATTCCCGCTCGCCGCTGCTGAACAACTTCAACCTGACCACGATTGGCCAGCCCGCCGCACTGCAGGCGCAGGTTGAATATCCTGGACCGCCGGTCATGTCGATTACCGGCTTCGATCCGCAGGGCATCTTCAGCAGCCAGGGCGCCGACAGCACCATCCACAACGCCACCGACGACGGCCGCATCTCCGGAACCCTCACCCACTACATGGGCAACCACACCCTGTCCATCGGTGCGGAGTTTCTGCGCGCCACGTTCAACTACGTGCAGAACAATATCTCCTCCGGCGATTACAGCTTCTCGCCCGGTTTCACCACGCAGAATCCCATCAGCGGCGGGGGCGGCCTGGGCCTGGCCTCCTTCCTGCTTGGATACCCCTCCGGGGGCAGCGCCGAGATCGCGACGCCGCTGGCTTCGGAGCAACTCTATCCGGCTGTCTATGCCAACGACGACTGGCGCGCCACGTCACGACTGACTCTGCACCTGGGCATTCGCTGGGAAGATACCGAGCCTTTCACCGAGCGTCATAACCGTCTAAGCTACTTCAGTCCCACTGCCACCAATCCTGTGCTCGGTACTGCCGGAATCACCGCTCCGGGAACCATCGGTCTGGTCGACTCCAGCACGCGCAGCTCGCGCTTCGCCATCAATAATAGCCTTCTGCAGTTCTCGCCGCGCGTAGGCCTCGCCTTTCAGGCGCGCCCCAACACGGTCTTCAGCGCCGGCTACGGCATCTTCTGGCTGCCCAACGATGTCACCGGCCTCCCCTACACCGACCCCATCGACGCCTTCACCACCGGCGTCATTACCTCCATCAATGGCGGACTAACACCCTACGCCACCATCGACAATCCCTACCCTCAGGGGCTCATCACTCCCGTGGGCCGCAGCTCATCGCTGCAGTCCACACTCCTCGGCAGCGGCGGCAGCTATAACCTGGTCACCAATCCCTATGCCTACGCCCAGCAGTACAACGCTGGGCTGCAGCAGCAAATCGGTAACAGCTTCATGTTCAGCATCGTGTGGGGCGGCGCGAAAGGCACGCACCTGCCCTTCAGCGGTCTCGACATCGATACGCTGCCGGATCAGGACCTCTCCATGGGCAGCGCTCTGCTCAACAACGTCCCGAATCCCTATTACGGAATCATCAGCTCTGCCTATGGCCTCGGCGCACCCACTATCCCTGCCGGCCAGTTACTATTGCCCTACCCTGAATTTTCGAGCGTCGGCATCCAGGCCGATAATGTCGCTAACTCCACTTATAACTCGCTGCAACTTACCGCGCAGCAGCGCTTCGCGCGTGGCGCCTCGATTAACGCCTCTTATACCTGGGCCAAACTCATCAGTGATACCGACACACTGACCGGCTGGCTCGAGCCCAACGTGGCTGGCGTGCAGGATCCGCGCAATCTCGGGGCCGAGAAGTCTCTCTCCTCCGATGACGCGCGGCAGCGGCTGGTCGTCAGCTACGTCTACGATCTGCCCTTCGGTCACGGCATGCGCTTCCTCGCGGGTTCTTCCGGCGTCGTCAATCAAATCCTGGGCGGCTGGGGCGTGGGCGGCGTCACCACGCTGATGACCGGATTTCCGCTGGGCCTGACCACCGCCCAGAACCTGACCAACTCCTTCGGCGGTGGATCACGGCCGAATGTTGTACCCGACTGCGACAAGCACATATCCGGCGATGCTACGCAGAGAGTCGGCGAGTGGTTCAATACCGGATGCTTCGTCCAGCCGCCGCCCTTCACCTTTGGCGACGAGTCGCGCAATGATTCGACCCTGCGCGCGGCCGGTGTAGCCAACTGGGACGCGTCCGCTTACAAGACGTTCCCTTTCACCCGCAATGAAAATGTCAACATGCAATTCCGCGCCGAGGCTTTCAACCTGTTCAACCGGGTACAATTCGGTTACCCCGGACTGCAGCAGGGCGCATCGAACTTCGGCATTGTCAGCAGCCAGCTGAACAATCCGCGGCTCCTGCAATTCTCGCTGCGGGTGAATTACTGATCTTCGCGGGAGGTGGAAGGCACCAGCATGCGACGGCGCGATTTTGTAAAGGCGGCATTGGCGGCATCGGTCAGCCCCCACGCCCTCCTCGGGCAAAACCAAACTACACAGGTTGCCCCTTCCACGCCGCCGCCGACTCTGCCGGGAGCGGCCGCACCCCCGGCACCTGGACCCCTACCGTGGATGCGCGGCCTGATGGAAGCCCCTCCACTGCACCTAACGCCTCTCATTCCCGACGCCGTAGCGGGATCCACGACGCGCTTCTTCACCGAGCGCCAAATGGCCGCGCTGCGACAGCTCTGCGAAATCCTTATGCCCCCGCTCAAGGGCTATCCTGGCGCGATCGACGCCGGCACGCCCGAGTTTCTCGACTTCCTCATCTCTGTCTCTCCCGCCGACCGTCGCCTTGTGTACGCTTCGGGGCTCGACTGGCTCGACGCAGAAGCGGACAGCAGATTCGGCATTCCTTTCGATGCTGTCACTTCCGTCCAGGCCGATGCGTTGATCCGCCCCTGGCTCCGCAGCTGGATGACCGACCATCCTCCCACCGAGCCGCACGCGCACTTCATCAACGTGGTGCACAGCGATATCCGCACTGCCACCATCAACTCAGAAAAATGGAATCAGGCCGAACTGGCCACCGGAGAAGAGCCCTCCGGCCTCGGACTCTACTGGTATCCGGTGGATCCGGACATCGATAAGAAATATCTGCCGCGTCGCTAACCTCGTAACTCATCACTTAGCTCCAGCCAAGTCTCCTTAGAAGGTTACAACGTGATAGCTCGCGAACCCGTGGATGTGCTGATCATCGGTTCCGGACATTCCGGCGGGATGGCGGCGAAGATTCTTACCGAAAAGGGCATCTCCTGCCTGATCCTCAACGCCGGCCCGATCGCCGATGTGCACAAAGACACCGAGGTGCGTCAGGCCTACACGCTGCCCTGGCGTGGATTCAAACAACCCGGACGTCTGCCCCACGTTTTCCAGTCGAACGCATTCAACGCGAATACCTGGGTCGATGAAAAGGAAGTCCCCTACACCTACGCGTGCGGCCAATCCTATAACTGGGTGCGCGTGCGGCTCTTTGGCGGACGCTCGCTCTTCTGGTCGCGGCAATCTTTTCGCCTTAGCGACTACGAGCTGAAGGCAAAGTCGCACGATGGCTTCGGCGAAGACTGGCCGATCAGCCTTGCCGATCTCGCACCGTATTACTCCCGCGTCGAAGGTATCTTTCGCGTGAAGGGGCATCCGGACGGCCTGCCCCAGTACCCCGACGGCAATTTCGTTCTCGACGACTCACCCTGGTGCGGCAGCATGCAGCGTCTCCGCTCTGCCGGAGAGCAGCACGGCATCCCAGTTTGCAAGGCGCGCGAATCGCTGGGCGTCGATGGTCTGGCCAGCTCCGTGAACCTGCTATTGCCCGACGCTCTGGCAACTGGCAAGCTGCAGGCGATTCCCAACGTAGTCGTACGTGAGTTGCGCACTGATCCCAAAACCGGACTCATCCGCGAAGCGCATTTTGTCGATCGCCTGTCGCGCCGTGAGATGTCGGTCGAGGCCCGCGTCGTGGTTCTGGCTGCGGGCACGCTCGAGAGTACCCGTCTCCTTCTCAATTCGAAGCTCGCCAACTCCAGCGGCGTTCTCGGCCACTACCTCATCGACCAGGTCTACGGAGCCGGCCTCGTGTGCTCGGTTCCCGAGGCGCGCGACGGCCGCACCAGCCGTGCCCTCATGGATGGCAGCGCCCTCATTCCCCGCTTTCGCAATCTCAACACCAAAGCGAAGAACTTCATCCGCGGCTACGCGCTCAACTGCTACAGCGGTACGCATCCCATGGATCCACGCAACTTCGCCGCTTATGGAAAAGAGCTGCAGGACAAGCTCGACAGTTACAGCGGCAGCGGCTTCTCCATGGGCATCATGGGCGAGGTCCTCGCTCACTACGAGCATCACGTTAGTATCGACAAGACCATCGTCGATGCCTGGAACATCCCCGCTCTCCATGTAGACACGCGCTACACCGACAACGAATTCAACATGGCGAAAGATGCTGTCGACACCGGATGCGAACTGGCGGAAGCCGCAGGTTTTGAAATCCTCACTAAAAATTACGAGCCCAACCCGCCCGGCTACAGCATCCACGAGCTTGGCACTTGCCGCATGGGCAATGAGCCCAGGACCAGCGTGCTGAACAAGTGGTGCCAGAGCCACGACATCAAAAATCTCTTCGTGGTCGACGGCGCCAGCTTTGTCAGCTGCGGCTGGCAGAACCCAACGATGACAATTCTTGCGCTGGCCATGCGCGCATCGGAATACCTGGCGGAGCAGATGCGTCAGGGGAGCATCTAAACCCCGCGATTCTCTCCGAGCTCCGCACGCACCATGCCGGTCGCAAGCCCCCGGATCAGCAGAATTGCTTCAGGGCCTGCTCCAAATTCATCGGGTTGCTGCTCTCGGTTCCCCCCGGTGCTCCGTTGCCGATGATCACGGCCCGCGATGTGTTCTCGAGCCACACAACGTAAGACCCCTTACCGGGCGCCGTAATCCGGTTCATTTCAATCCACGTGTAGTACGCCGCCATCTCGGCATCCCTCAGGGAGCCTTCCGGATCAAGGCTCGACGGCTCCGGCTCACGCAGCATTTCGTTGAAAGGCTGGTAGCGCTGGCGGGGAGCGTAGCGCAGCAGAAGCGTCCTCGGCTGCGCCCGTCGTACCAGTTCCCGCCCCGTCCACTGAACGAAGGTTGTGCTGAAAATCTGCGGTCCGGAGCTTTGCGTGAACAGCTCCGTGTAGAACCGGCGCAGCACCGGGTCCGCTGTTACGGTGTAGGTGCCCAGTTCTTGCGCGTTCATCGCCGTCATTCGCGCCCGCATCTCTTCGGCTCCTGCGTTGCCGCTGCTCACGATCTGTTCCATCCTGCTCAGTGTCTGAATGCGAACCGGATCCAGTTCCGGATAACTGACAGCGACCGTCCCCGCAATCGTCCGGTACGAATCTTTCCACGGGTCGCCCCCATCGACGTACCAGTGCGCGTAGGGTTCGCTGGATGCCTCTGCGTGCCGGCGGAAGGCCGCGAAGATCTGGCTGGACAACTCCTCTGCCCGCAGCGCCGTCAGCGTAACCCCTCTTCGCCCCACTTTGCGCAGGACGGTGGACGCAGGAGCCGTAGCGTCCTGACCGAGCACGACGAGTGTGAGGCGGTCCGGAAGCTCCTCCGGCGCGGGTACAGCAGCGAACAGGGCGACGGATGCCGCGCGAAAGCGATCGATCTGTCCGCTCGACCAGAGTTCGGCGGTCAGCTCGGCAATGAACTCAGCCGGCGCCTGCACCCAGTCCTTCTTCTCCAGCTGCGAGGAGAGGTGAATCTCGCGGAACGGCTCCGTCAGCGCGGTCAGACGATCCTGTGCCAACTGGAGCAGGAAATCGCACATCCGCTGAAGCGTAGCCCGTTCTGCAGGGAAACTGCTGTCCAGCTGTTCGATCTGCTGCAGAAACGAGGGACAAATGCTGAGGGGCAGCCGCTGCAGCAGAGCCAGATGACTCTCGGCAAATGCGCGCGCCACGGGCGCATACCGCGCGAAATCTTCCTGTTTGAGCTGATCTGGCCTCACACCAGTTCTCCGATGCAGCGTCCGCCGGTCGATGTAGCGAAGCCAAGACGGCATCCAATCGTCGGCACCAGATCCACGGATTCGATGGCTCGCTCCACCACCCTCCCCTGCCGAATCTCCGGCCCGAGCGCGAGCATCCAGGTTGTTCGGGCCAGCGCTCCTCCGGTTCGGTGGTGCTGGAATCCGTTGCCTGCCGGGTCGCCATCGGAGTCGCGCCCGAAGTCCGGAAGAATATAGATGGTCGTCCGGTCTTTATACTCCGGATCGGACTGCACGATCCGCCATAATTCGGCGCACAGCCGGTCGGCGCGCTGGATGGCGTCGACGTACAGCGAGAACGCACCCGCGTGAGCGATGTCCATGTCGTGGAGCGTGAGCATCAGCAGCGATGGAGCGTGCTGGTGCATCAGCTGCTGCGCAATGTAAATTGAAAGCTCGTCGGCGCTGTTCAGCGTCCGCGCGTGTTCCACAAACTCCTGCACCGATACCTTCAGCGTCGACTCCAGCATGGCCAGGTGCAGTTCCCGGCCCTCTTCCGACTCCTCAGGCTGGTAGACCGGCATTTCATAGTTATCCTGCAGCAGGTGCAGCAGGTCCACGTCTTTTCCTTTTCGGCCCGGCAGCGCGGCGCTCAGCAGCCGCTTGGGCAAAATTACCCCCGCGCCCCACTCCGGCCCGAAGGCCGAATTGCTGCTGCACCCGATCCGCTGAAACCCATTGCTCGGCGCAATCACCCACGCGTCGTTGACGGGTCGCCGTAGTCCTTTCCGAAAATACTCAAAAAGTGTCGGGTTCGGGGGCGGCTGCGCGATGAAGTTATCGAATCGCTCGTAAGTGCCGGTTACGATGCTGGCCGTCGCCACATAGTGTCCAAGAATGCCTTTGTTGACAACCTGCGTGAAGAAGGTTCCCTGCGGCAGCAGCTCCTGCAGCAAATGCGGAATATTCTGCTGCCCATCTTCGGCGAACGTCTCATCGTCGCGTGCTCCTCCGCCGAAGGTGACCACAATCGTCTTCGCGGACGGCTGCAACATCGATGCTGCACGGGAGAGAGCAAAGCTCTGCCGCGCCGACGCGAACGTCAGCACTCCGAGGGCATCGCACAGGAACTCTCGTCGGGTGCGGGCAATCGACCCCGGTGATTTTGCTGCAGAAAATTCCATTTGCCGATTATGGCGCAATTGCCTGGATTCGAGCCAGCCAATTGAACTGAATTCGACCCTTCACCGTGGCCGCACCGTTCGCAGATGCGCAGGTGAGCAGCATTTCACCAGCCATGGACTGCGACAATCTGTGCGGGGCGGCGTACCGTCGGTGACCGGCGTCTTCACTACGATTTGGACGTTCTTCTGCGTCCAGTCTGCTTTCCCGAGGGCTGGCCGCAGATCCTCCGCGCTCGATGCAACGTCCGCGACGGCCTCCGATCCGGGAGCGGTAATACCGTCCACCGCGACCGTAAACTGACCGGTCCTGAGTTCAATAAGCGGGTGACCCGAGCGTAGTCAACGGCAACCTCAGATTTGCGATCGAGTTCACGACAGACGTCGCAATCTGCCACAAACGCCATCCAGGGATTGAATTTCGCTTTGTACCCGATTACATTGCGGAGGTCAGGTGACCCGCATGCAATTTCGTTCCCTGCTCTCGTCGTTGCGCCTCGACTGTCTTTCCCTTCTCTTCGTTCTCCTTGCCGCCGCCTGCTCCCAGGCTTCCGCAGCCGAACCACCACGCCTCGTGCAGAAGGATGGCCGCTACGCCCTCCTCGTTGATGGCAAGCCCTTCCTCATCCTCGGCGGGCAGATTCACAACTCGAGCGCCTGGCCCAGCGAACTGCCGCAGGTGTGGGAGTCCATGGCCGCTCTGCATGCCAACACTGTCGAAGCCCCTGTTTACTGGGAGCAACTCGAGCGTCAACCAGGTCAATTCGATTTCTCCAGCGTCAACGCTGTAATCGACGGTGCTCGCGCGCACAATCTCCACGTCGTTCTTTTGTGGTTTGGCACATGGAAGAACGGCAACATGCACTACGCTCCGGCCTGGGTCAAAACCGATACCACGCGCTTTCCACGGGTCGTTCGCCCCGATGGACAGCCGATCGACGTGCTCTCTCCCATCTCGCAAAACACTTTCGACGCCGATAAGGCAGCCTTCACCGCACTGATGCACCACCTCAAACAAATCGACGACGACCAACACACCGTCCTCCTCATCCAGGTGGAGAACGAATCGGGCAACATCGGAAGCGTGCGCGACTTCTCCCCGGAAGCCAACCGCCTCTTCGCCCTCCAGGTCCCCGCCGAGCTGCTGCAGGCGACCGGTAAACAAGCGGGCACGTGGCAACAGGTCTTCGGCAGCGATGGAGACGAAATGTTCCAGGCGTACTACCAGGCCAGATACATCAACGAAATCGCCGCCGCCGGCAAACGCGAATTCGCGATCCCTTACTACATCAATGTATGGCTCGATTATCCCGCCGCTGCACTGCCCCAGCGCCAAATCGACCTGCCCGGAATCGGCTATCCCAGTGGCGGAGCAGTACAGAAGCTGGTGGACGTGTGGAGAAAGCTCGCTCCCTCCATCGACATGATCGGTCCGGATATCTATGCCGACGATTCCCAGTTCTATCGCGAGACCATGGATGTCTATCGGCGCCCCGACAACCCGCTCTGGATTCCGGAGACCGGCCGCAGCGACAACTTCGGCAAGTTTTTCTTCTATGCGCTCGATCGTGGCGCGATCGGGTTCTCTCCCTTCGGCGTCGATCAGACCGGATGGAACATTCTCGGCGATGAAACGTGGACTGCCCACGCCAGGAACTTTGCTCTGATTGCACCCATGGACCGCGAGATCGCCCAGTTCGAGTTCGACGGACGACTGAAAACGGCGGTCGAGGAGCCCGGACACGTGTCAGAGGAACTTGACTTCGGCGCCTGGCAGGCGACCGTCGCCTTCGGTTTCCCCCAACCCGATGGACGCCGCGCGCCCGGCACCAAAGACGCGCACGGCGCTGCACTCGTTGCTCAGCTTGGACCGAACGAGTTCCTCGTCACCGGCGTCGATGCGAGCATCGTCTTCCATTTACCAGGCAAGCTGCCGTGGATACGCAGCCAGATCCTCGCTGCCGAGCAGGGGACCTGGGAGAACGGCGTGTGGACACCGATTCGGCTGTGGAACGGTGACGAGACCGACCGTGGCCTCTGTTTCTACGGCAAGGGCAAGCCTTCAGTGGTTCGTGTAAAGATGCAGAAGTTTTAGCAGCAGGAATGAAGTGCGGCATCGCCGTCTGTTCGCCTCTGCCTGAACGCTATGGTCTGGAACGGATTCGACTACTTTCTTGCGACAGCCTATCTCGCCGGTTTGCTCGTGCTGGGCCTCCTCGCAGGACGCAAACGCGAAGATTCAAATCAGTTCCTCAACGCCAGCCGGTCGCTTCCGCTGTGGATCTGCATTGCCGCCTGCGTCGCCGCCAACTGCGGTTCCCTCGACGTTATCGCCATGATGGCGCTGGGCGCCCAGTACGGCATTCTTGCCTGCCACTTCTACTGGATCGGATCCGTACCTGCGCTGGTGGTGGTCGCGTTCTGGCTGCTCCCCGCCTACGCCCGCGGACGCTACCCGACCATCCTGGATTTCATCGCCCACTATTACGGCGGCTCCACGCGTTCCGTCGTTGCGCTCTGCATGGCGGCCATGATGCTGCTGTTGGCCGGCGTTTGCCTTTGCGCCGTCGCTCAGACCATGACCGCCTTCCTCGGCTGGAGCTTCGGCACCGGCGTGCTCATCACGGCCATCGTGGTGCTTTTCTATACCTGGATTGGCGGCCTGCGCGCCACCATCTACACCGAGCTTCTGCATTTTGCCGTAGTGCTGGCCGCGGTTGTGCCGCTCTTCTTTCTTCTTCTCCATGCGTTCGGTGGATTCGCTCCGCTGATGGCGCGCATCCCGCCCTCCCGTCTGCACGCCTGGCGCGCTCTTCCCTTCTTCGCGCCGGGCGCAACCATGGATCAGGTCGGCGTCGTATTCGGCCTCGGACTCGTGCTCAGTTTTGGATTCTGGAGTACCGATTTTGTGCAGATGCAGCGCGCGCTCGCCGTGCGGCGGCAGGCAGATGTGCCCTTCGTTCCCCTGGCCATCGCGGCTGCGAAAATGGTCTTCGCTGTCCTCATCGTGCTGCCGGGCATTGCTGCGCCGCTCGTTCTGGGCAGACACCCCGCCACCCACTGGAACACCACCCTGCCCTCGCTGATGCTCCATTTCTTCCGCCCCTCATGGGCGGTCGTGGGACTCATGGGACTGGCCGCCAGCCTCATCTCTACCTTCGCCAACAATGTCGCCGGCTTCAGCTCCGCATGGGTGCAGGGAATTTACCAGGCGTGGATTCGCCCACGAGCCTCCGACCACCACTACTTCTGGATGGGCAGAACTACCACCGTTTTGGCGGTTGTGTTCTCTATCGGTGCCGCATACTCGGCTCTCCACGATCAAAGCCTGATGGAGTACATCCAGATGATCCTCGCCACATTCAATGCGCCTCTCTTTGCCCTGGTGGCGCTGGCGGCATTAGCGCCCCATCGCGCCGCGGGCGGAGGACTGATCGGATTGCTTGCCGGCCTGGCTGCCGCCGGAATTCATCAGGCGCTCGTCTACGCGGGAGTGCTCCATTATGGTAGCCGCATGAGCGCTGACTTCTACGCTGCGATCCTCAGCTTCATCATCACGGCCACCGCCGTGCTGGTCTTCGGCTGGCGCCCCGCGCCGGTACTCACCGGACCGCAGCAGCAGCCCGGTCGCCTCCCGATCTCCGTCACTCGACCCACCCTGGTCTGGGCTCTGCTCGTGAGCGGCGTTTTCCTTCTGCTGAATGTGATCTTCCGGTAGTGCCGAAACCACGCGTCCGGCAGAACTGACTGTCCGGATTCGAACAGCTTCGTCTCGCAACGGACGATCGCTCTCCCTGTCTCTTACTCTGAGGTGTTCGTTTTCAAACAGATAATCCCGTAGCCGTATGGCGCGGAGACTGCATCGATTTCAGGAGGAACCTTGCGGGCGACCCCCGCGCCTGGAGAAATCGTATCGTGCTGGCTGACCTTAAACATGCACTGCGGCAACTGCGCCGATCGCCGGGATTTGCCCTTACCGCCGTCCTCACCGTTGCGCTCGGCGTCGGTGCCACCACGGCTATCTTTACTCTCGTCCACGCCGTGCTGCTGCGGTCGCTGCCAGTCGAGGACCCATCGACCCTCCTGCGCGTCGGCGATAACGAACAATGCTGCCAGAACGGCGGTCTGCCCGACTACCAGGACCCGGTGAATGACTGGTCGTTATTTTCGTTCAAGCAATACGAACAGTTCCGCGACCACACGCCCGGTTTCGCCAGTCTCGCAGCCTTTCAATCCAACGATCACGAGATGGCCGTGCGCCGCACCGGCAGCAATCAACCTGCGCAACCCTGGTACGGTGAATTCGTCTCAGGAAATTCGTTTGAGACTCTTGGCCTGCGACCCTACGCCGGTCGGTTGCTGCAACCCTCGGACGATTCCAAAGGCGCAACGCCTGTCGCCGTTCTCAGCTTCCAGGCGTGGCAGCAGCGACTCGGCCGCGATCCGTCAGTCATCGGTTCCAGCTTCACCATCAACGGCCAGCCGGTCACCATCGTAGGCATCGCGCCGCCCGGCTTCTACAGCGAACGACTCAGCGACACGCCGCCCGCCTTCTGGCTGCCAATCCATCTGCTGCCAACGATCTCCCCCATCGACGCTGACTTGCTCGAGCGCGGCGGCCTGGAGTGGCTCAACCTCATCGGCCGCATCGCGCCCGGCGCACAGCCCACGGCGATCCAGGCGCAGATGCAGGTTGAGCTGCAGCAATTCCTGCAAAGCCCGGAGTCTGAACTGATCGGGCCCGAGCGCGCTCTCATTCCGAAGCAGTACCTGCGCCTCGCGCCCGGCGGCAGCGGTGTGCAGCGCATGCAGGACCAGTACAAGGACGATCTGCACCTTCTCATGTGGATCGCCAGCTTCGTACTCCTCATCGCCTGCGCCAATCTCGCCAATCTCATGCTCGCGCGCGCCGTGACGCAACGCCAGCAGGTCGCCGTCCGCACGGCGCTCGGCGCTTCGCGCAGCCGCCTCGTGCAGCGCGCGTTCGTGGAGTGCGTCCTGCTCGCGATGGTCGGCGGACTCGCCGGCGTCCTCGTTGCCTGGGGCGGAGCCAAACTGATTCTCCACCTTGCTTTCCGGCACGACCCCATCAGCATCAGCGCCAGCCCATCTCTGGTGGTCCTGGCTTTTGCCTTCGCCGCTTCCCTGCTCACTGGGTTGCTCTTCGGTGTCGCGCCTGCCTGGCTCGCCGCACACGCCGATCCGATTGAGGCTCTGCGTGGCGCCAATCGCTCCACCGGGCGCCACGCCACTCTCGCCCAAAAAGGATTGGTCATCGCGCAGGCATCGGTCTCGGTGGTCCTGCTCTGCGCCGCGGGATTCCTCATCCTGAGCCTGCAGAAGCTCGAGCGTCAGCACTTCGGCTTTGATCCCACGCACCGGACCATCGTCCAGATCAACGCGCAAACCGCAGGCATCCAGCCGGATCAACTCGACAGCTTCTATCGGCGCCTCAACGAATCGCTGTCGGCCATCTCCGGCGTCTCGCGCGTCGCGTGGTCACAGTGGAGTCCGATGGACGGCAACAACCACAGCGAAGATGTGTACATCGACGGCCAGCCTGCACCGCCTCCCGGTTCGAGCATCGCTCTGGCCTCCTGGGTTCGCATCAGCCCCAGCTACTTCGCCACCATCGGAACCAAACTCATGACGGGCCGTACCTTCACCGACGGCGACAACCGCACTTCCGCCAACGTCGCCATCGTCGATGAGAACTTTGTCAAAAAATATCTTCACGGCCAGAATCCCATCGGCGCGCACTTCGGCGACTGGGATGAATCGAGCGCAGGGATGTACACCATCGTCGGCGTGGTTGAGAGCGCCCAGTACTGGCCTCCGAACGATCCGCAGGAGATGGGCCACCCGATGTATTTCCTGCCCTCGTGGCAGTGGCCGCCGCTGCCCGCCACCACTCCGAGGGTGTCGCTCTATCAGGAGTTCCTGACCGCGACGCATTACATGCCCTCATTGGAAATCGAAACGCGCGGAGCAGTGCCCGATCTTGAGCCGAGCGTCACCGCTGCGCTCGAGCAGATCAACCCCAACCTGATGATCACGCGCTTTCAGAGCATGGCAGAGCAGGTGAACCTGGGCTTTAGCCAGCAGCAGATGATTGTGCAGTTGACTTCACTGTTCGGATTCGTTGCGCTCGCCCTCGCCGCCATTGGGCTCTATGGGGTCACGGCCTACGCCGTCGCGCAGCGCACCAGTGAGATTGGTATTCGCATGGCTCTCGGCGCTAACCGCGTTCATGTGCAGAAAATGGTGCTGCGCGGCGCGTTCCTCCAGGTCGGGCTCGGTCTGCTCATCGGCATTCCCGCTGCCATTGCCGTCGGTCATCTCATGGCGGCCGAGCTGTTCGGCGTCAGCGAATGGGACCCGCTTGTCCTGGGAACCACGACCGCCGTGCTGGGGACTGTGGCTCTACTGGCCGCGGCGCTGCCCGCCCGGCGAGCCGCCAGCGTCGAGCCGATGGAGGCGCTCCGCGGGGAGTGAGGCAGGTCTCCGGAATTTCCCAATTGCCACCGCGGCGGCGACGATGCCTGCAGGGCTCGCTCCCTTCCGATACCGCGAGAGCAGTCCGAGAGTATTCGCGGTATGGAGCCGGTGAGCCGTCCGCCCGACCCGTCGAGCGGGCAATCCATCCCTTTCCGCCTGCAGCAGAACTCGACGAGAGACAATGAACGTGAAACGAGGAGCTGTTGTTATGGAGATCAGAAGAGCGGGCACGCAACCTTCCGCAAAAGGACCGTCAGACTGGTTCACCGGGACGGTACGCATCGATCCCCTTTTTTCGGCGCCTGATCCGGCGTTGGTGCAGGGTGCAACCGTGACGTTCGAGCCGGGCGCGCGCACCGCGTGGCATACCCATCCGCTGGGGCAAGCCCTCATCGTGACGTCGGGCTGCGGCCGGGCGCGGCGCTGGGGTGGTCCCCTTGAGGAGATCCGGCCGGGAGATGTCGTGTGGTTTGCGCCGGGGGAGAAGCACTGGCACGGCGCGGGGCCGACGACAGCGATGACGCACATCGCTGTGCAGGAGCGGCTCGACGGGAAAGTGGTTGACTGGATGGAACAGGTCAGCGACGAACAATACGGAAACTAAGCCGCTCGACTCCGAGTGTGAACAATCAACCCCACCCCGTCGCCCAGGATGGACGACAAGGGTGGGGTACCCGTGATGGGAAAAGACATTGCCGAACTACTCGGCGGGCTTCCGGAACGCCGCCTCTCCGATCGTGGTGACCTGGACCCATTTTGGATTAGGGGAGGGTTCGGCGTCGTAATTGTCGTGCCAGTTCCACCACTTGTACGGATCGGTCTGGGGGTAGCCCTCGGGCGAGTCCTCCCACTTCTCCTGACGGCCCAGCGGAGTGAGGTCGAGATAACTCCAGGTGCTGCCCATCGCCTCGTCGCCGCGGTTGTTGATGAAGTAAGTGCGGAATATTTTGTTGCCGTCGCGGAAGAACACATTGTGGCCGTGCCATTCGTCGACCCCGAAATCCTTGTCGAAGTCGTCGGTGATCGTATACCACGGCATCTTCCAGTCCATGCGAGCCTTCAGCCGCGCGATGTCCGCCTGCTCCGCGCGCGACGCATAGGCGAGCGTGGTGTCGCGGGCGTTGAGATGGGCCAGGTTCGAGACCTGGTCGGCACCCAGGGAGCACCCGCGGCAGGCGTGGTCGGGCCAACCGAACACACCAGGCTCGAAGAAGGCGCGGTACAGGACCAGTTGAGGGCGCCCTTCGAACAAATCGAGCAGGCCCACTTTGCCCGCAGGTCCGTCGAAGCTGTACTGCTTCTCGACCGCCATCCACGGCATGCGCCTGCGCCCGGCCGCCATCGCGTCACGAGCGTGGGTCAGGTCCTTCTCCTTCACCAGCAGTTGCTGGCGCGCCGCTTCCCACTCCTCAGGCGACACGACGGCGGGCCTGTTGATCTTCACTTGCGTTCCCATCTTTATCTCCTCCTTCCTGGTATTTGGTGGTTGATGTTGGATCCTCACTCTTGCCGCGGAGTCTCTTCACGAACAGGGCGGAGACGCCACCGGTTGAAGTGGCGCTCGCAGCGATCCAAGCCGCAGTTGCGATACATACCGGACACATGGCTACCTCCCGTCTTACTTTTTGCTTCTCTTCTCCGCTGCCGCACGAATGCGGGTGATCAGGTCGGTCCAGCCTTCCTCCACTCCGCGGGCAGAATCGTCGATCCAGCCCATCGCCCGATGGACAAACCGGACGCGCGTCAGTCCGTTCTCTTCTGTCAGACGGTACTGGATGTTGTTGGTCGCCGGCATCGACATGAACAGCGGCCCGCATATCTCGAGCAGCGATGGCGGCTTGATGGCCTGCACCACGCCCCAGAAATGTCCGGCGTTGTTTCCTAAATCGCGGAACCAGCGCCCGCCCGGCCAGGCTTCCAGTTTCATCGGCATTGGCTTCTCCGGAGTCGAGTTCAATGGCCCCATCTGTTCGAGAATCGTCTCGAAGACAATGTCGACCGGCGCCGCAATCTCTTCCTGCTTCACGATCTCGAATGTCTGCACCGGTTGTTCCTGCGTATTCGCCGCCATTACTCCTCCTTCTTTCCGCTCACCTGTGAAATCAACCGCCCCTGTGCCTTTTGCTCCGCCCGCTTCTTAATTTGGTCCAGCTGGTGGGTCCAGTACCGCTCGAAAGTCTTCACCCAGTCGTGCACCGGCTTCAGCTGGGTCGCGTTCAGACGGTACATCCGATGCTGTCCACGTCTGATCACAGACACCACCCCCACCTTGCGCAACACGCCGAGGTGTTTCGAAACCGCAGGCTGTGCCATGCGCATGCGGACCACCACATCGCCGACGGCGTATTCCCTGCCATCCGCGAGAACGCCAATCAACTCGCGCCGACGGGGTTCCGCGATGGCGTTGAAGACGTCGGTGGTGGTTGCTGCCCTTGCCATGATTTTGACTGTATATTCCTATATGGGAATATGTCAAGTGAAAATCGTCTCCAGATCGAGAAAATCGCAAAACAAAAAGAGCGGCCGGTAGGCCGCTCCTTTGAATACGGTGGAAACTGCTGCGTCAGCGCACGACGTTCTGAAAGAGCGGCGACTGCAGCAGGCTCGAAAACTGGCTGTCGGAGGCGGCGAATCGTACGCTCAGCGTGCCCGCGGTCGAGTCGATGGTGGTAGAGTCGATGGCTTGTTTCTCAGTGGCGCTGCCGCTGACCTTTTCGTACATGGCCGCGGCGTTGAGCAGCGACGACATGGTGGCTGCGGTGAAGGTATCCGACGTCGCGACGAAGAGGTTGAACTTAACACCATTGTTGAAGTTCATGGTGTAACTGGAACTAAGCAAACGCTTCTTCACCTGATCATAGTCAGCGAGCTGCGAAGCCTGCCCGAGAAGCGAATGCATCATGTACTGCGTTCCCTTCGCGTCGAGGATGCTCCAGATGGGCTCGGTGTCGACCTGCTGCATAGCGGCGAGCATGTCCTGATTCGTGAGGAAACTCGGCGCGAGCCCGTCGCGGCAGTCAAGCGCGGGCTTGATGGCATCGCTGGAGCCGAACAGCATGGTGGTGGGATTGAGGAAGGTGACCAGCATGCCGCTGGCGCCCATCGGGTAGAGCTTATTGTTGCGGATTACGGTGGCCTTGATCTTCTTCTTTGTGAAGGTGGCGAGGATGTCGCTCACCTGGAACTGGCCCTGGGCCACGCCCACGATTTTGATGTCGTCGCCGCTGGCGCCGACACGATAGGCCGCGAAGGCCAGCTGCTCGACGTCCTGATTCTCATTGAGGCCGGAGGTCTTCAGGGCGGTCTCGAGCTGCTTGAGCTCGGGCGGAAGCACACGCGCTTTCAGATCCATGGCCGCGGAAGAGTTCTCCATGATCCGGTAATCGACCACGATCAGCTGCTGCACATCGTGAGGAATCGCCGAACGGGCATCGGTGTCAATCTGCGCCGCATGCGCGGGAAGGGCGACGGAGACGCACGCCGCTGCTGCCAAAACCAAACCGTTGAAAACCTGCTTACCAAATTTCACTGGTGAACCTGCTCCTGCGCCGGATAGGCCGGCTGAGTCTGACGAATTTTGAAGACCCTGTGAGGTCTCTGACCCGAACGAGCGGCAAAGGGACTCGCATGCCCCGCCTCTTTCCTCAATTTTACGCCGGGTAACTGGCAGCACGGGCTACAACTATCGGCTAATCAGAGTTAATACGCCCTGGCCGCAGCCGGCCATGGAAGCGGACGATCGAGACGCCGTTCGAGGACCTTTTCGTCGGGGTTAAAGCCTCCCTGACCAACGTCATCAAGCAGACGCAGCCATTCACTGTTTCGCTCAAGCGCGGCCTCGGGAATCAGGCCGATGAGCTCGGCGCGGACGGGAGCGGCTCCGTGGCGCCGAGCCTTCTCTTTGACGGCCGCATACACCTGGCCGACCGGCGTGCGCGTGAAGTCGGTGATGTTCATGGAAACCTGGGCCTGACCCTGCGCCGAAACACCCATGGCTTTCACGCCGGCGAGGCCGCCGCCGGACTGGCGGATGTCCTTGGCGATGGCGCGCGCCACGGAGACTTCCGGCGTGTCGAGGTAGAGATTGAAGGCGATGAGGAAGCGCCGCGCGCCGACCGCCGATGCGCCTGCGGTGGGATGCAGGGACGGGCCGCCCACATCCGGACGGCGGGCGGGCTCGCGCAGGACGGCGTCGCGGAGGCCTTCAAACTGGCCGCGGCGGACTTCCTCGAGCATAGCGCGGTCCGGTCGAGCGGCCGCAGCTTCGTAAAAGTAGACAGGGACCTGATGGCGCTTCCAGATCTCGTTGCCGGCCTGGCGAGCGAGGATGACGCACTGCTCGAGCGAGATACCGCGAATCGGGACAAAGGGGATAACGTCGGCAGCGCCGATGCGCGGGTGGACGCCGTCCTGGGTGGTGAGATCGATGAGTTCGGCCGCGCGACCGGCTCCGCGAACAGCAGACTCGACGACGGCGGCCGGAAGACCCGCGATGGTCACGACCGAGCGGTTGTGGTCCGCGTCGAGAGAATAGTCGAGCAGGCGTACGCCCTGCACGTTCATGGCCGCGATGATCGCCTCGACCACCGCAGGCCGACGGCCCTCGGAGAAATTTGGAACGCATTCGATAAGGGAGTCTGGCATATTCACGAGCTGCGCAGGACCGCGCAGGGGTGCGTCTTCTCTCTTTCTAGAACTTTTTCCCGAAGAACGTATAGCCGATCTGAAACATGACGCTGGCGTTCACTCCCGGGTTGCGGTCCCCCAGCGACGCGCTGGAGATGTGGACGCCGTTGCCGGAGAAAGTAATCGCGCGGCCGGGCTTGATGAAATAGTGAAAGCCGAATCCACCCTGAGGCGCAAAATTCCAGACGCTGGTGCCGCCTGGCTCCCCGTGCGGGACGAGGACGTCAGGGGGAAATTTATGCGTGGTATAGATGAGTCCGCCGGCAGCCTGAAACCAGGGAGCGAATCGGCGGGTGGATTTGAAGTCCCATCGAAGGATGACAGGCGTCAGACTGACACCGGTGAAGGTTCCACCGCCCATGAGAACGGTATAGGTGTAATTGAGTCCCGCAGCCGGGTCGTAGACGGTTTCCTTCTGCAAGCCCTGCGCAGGCGTAAACGCCTGCCAGTAGGGCATGATCTCGCCGGCAAACTCGAACTGGCCGCGGAAGATGCTGCCGAGATGCTGGCCGGTAAGCACTTTCCCGAAGCGGAAGCCAGCGCTGGCGAAATGGAAATCGGAGCGATCGCCGACACCGGTCCCTCCCTGGAAGAACGGGCCGTAATCCCAAGGGCGCTGAGCGAGCGCCGCGCGGGCAGGAGCCTCAGCATCGGTTAAGGGCAGCGGCGCCGCAGTCCCGACCCCGCTGGCGCTGGAGGGTGTCGACTGGGCAAGGGCAGAAACGGCAGCCACGAGGCAAAGAGCCACAAGAGCAAGCGTACTGTATTTCACTGCGCGATTCGACTCCGATCAAAGGAAAGGCCGCCAGCCGGCGGCCCTCGGTGAATGATGCTTCCATCTGCTAACTGGTGACTTCTTCCAGCGCCTTCGCGTCCATGTCGAAATTGGAATAGACGTTGTTGACGTCGTCGTGGTCTTCGAGGGCTTCGAGCAGACGCACCATGGATGCGGCCTGCGGGCCTTCGAGCTTGGTGTAGGTGGAGGCGATCATGGTGATCTCGGACATCATGGTCTCGATCTTCGCGTCCTTGACGGCCTGAGCCACGACTGGGAACGCGCTGGGTTCGGTGATGATTTCCCAGGTGTCGCCTTCGTCGTTGAGGTCTTCGCCCCCGGTTTCCAACACGATGTTCATCAGCTTCTCCTCATCGGCGGCGGCTTTGGGAACCGCGATGACGCCCTTCTTCGCGAACATGAAGCGGACGGAATTGGGCTCGCCGAGGTTGCCGCCGTGTTTTGCGAAGGTGTGCCGGATTTCGCTGACCGCGCGGTTGCGATTGTCGGTGGTGCAGTCGACGATGATGGCGACTCCGCCGGGACCGTAGCCTTCGAAGGAGATTTCTTCGTAGACAGCGCCGGGGAGCTCGCCGGTTCCGCGCTGGATGGCTCGCTTGATGTTGTCGTTCGGCATGTTCTCTGCCTTGGCGGCCGCGATGGCGCTGCGCAGGCGAGGATTGCCGTCAGGATCGCCGCCCGACTTGGCGGCAATGGTGATTTCCTTGATCAACTGCGTGAATATCTTGCCGCGCTTCGCGTCAAGCGCACCCTTTTTGTGCTTGATTGTCGCCCATTTCGAATGGCCGGACATGGGAACCTCAGAATCGATTTTAGATGGAATTTTCGGGCGAAAGGCCGGAAATAGAGGTACTTCCGGGGTTGCCCCGCAACGGTTGAGTATAGCAGGCGACGCCGTCCAGCGGATAGCTGGACCGAGGTCAGGCGGTCGGCGAAAATCGCCCTGTCAAAAACGCGGCGTTGGGATTGCGGGACGCAGGGAAGCAGCGGGCCCGAGCGCCCGTCAGGGCAGCACGGCTCCGAAAGCGGCAACGGGACTCTTCACCCGCGGATCATTGAGTTCCGACGATCGATTCAGCTGGACCGTCTCACTTTGGCCCGGCCCAATCGTAATCACCTTTCCCAGCTTCATCAGTTTTTCCCACACCACGGGCTCTCGCCATGCCAGGCTTCTGCCGTCGAAGAGAACGGCCAGCCAGGTTCCCGGCGGAATCCTCAGGTCTTTCGCCTCATGATCGGGACCCGCGAAGGTTGACATTGGACTTTGCATTGGATTCTCAACCGGGATCAGAGCGAGAACCGACACGGGCACCTGGTCAGTCTTCATCCCGGCGAGAGACTCCGCTGTGAGACCGACGGTGAGTGAGGCCAGGTCATCCCGCACCACCGCTTCGATGCTGCAGGCAGGTGTGCCGGGCCCGATCACGAGCGGGTCGCGGAGAAGGTTCGTGCTGCCGCAGGTCAGGGAGGCGACATAAGCGAAAGAGCCGTTCAGCGGTGAAGCATTAACGGCGTAGACGCCGGGCATCACCTTTTTGAAGACCACCTCGGATTCCGGAACGTTCGCGTCCCACAACGTCTGCGGGTTGGATCCACGTTCATCTCCGCGGAATTCAAAATGGATTCTTGGCGGCCGATAGAACTCGTAGGACCGCATGGCTGCCTTTCGCTTGTCCTGCTGCGTAAGCTGAGCGCTAACGTGAACGGGAATGTCGATGGGCTGCTGCGAGCGGATCCCGGTGATCGTGACCGGCTGGTCCTGTACAGAGAATTCCGCTGAGCCAAAATAGGACTCTTTGCTGCCGTCGGGCCACGCACCCGGGTTGCCGGTGCCGGGCTCCGACGGTGGATAGATGGTGAAGTTCACCCTGTAGTGCCCCGCGGGGGCATAGAGGCGGTAGGCTTGCTGGGCTTCGTCCCAGATGGGATCCAGGTAATCCTCTGGTCCGTTCCCTGATAAGCCCATCCCGATGGAACCGGAAGGTCCCGGTTGATTCCGTGCCCACGAGAGCGTGACAAGCTGGAATTTCTCATTCGCGATGACCAGGTTGGCCATGAGCGATTGGCCGGCTGCCAGCACCAGCGGCTTCGCGTCGTCCTGACGGGGCGCGCCGGGATACCACGTGGCTGCATAACCGTGGTCGCGGTCATGTCTGCCCTCCTGAGGATCCACCATGCTCGCGGTGCGCATCAGGTATGTACCGGGCCCCAAACCGCCCATTCGAAATTTGCCATCGGCATCGGTCTTCCTGAATGTGGATCCGATGACATTCCAGACATATCTTCCGTTCTGCACGCTCTTTTGCAGCAAGACCACCGGCAGGCCCGTGACGGGCTCCCCCGCGGGATTCGCGATGCGTCCTGTGACGATGGCCTTGGGCATCATGGTCAAGGTCACGGTGATCGTAATCTTTTTGGGATTCGTCATGTCGATGTCCTCATAAGGCACGCTCGACAGGCTCTGGATGCAGTGCGGCGTGGGCAACCCCTGGAAAGCACACAGGAAGCCAGCTTTCTTCGCGACGACGATGTCCTGTGATTCGCCCGGGACGTCTTTGAATTCGAAACCGCCGCTGGCGTTCGTCATCGCAGTGCGACGGGCTTCGTCCAGTGTGACCGACACGTCCGGGACGGGCTTCTGGTCCTCGGTGCTGACGACGACGCCGCGAATCGTTATCGAGGATGGCGGTTGAATTTGCGCGTGCAGCAGAAGGGGAAGCACGGCAAACACTCCGCCGGTCCAGCACGTCCACCGAAGGCGCCGGGAGCGGCAGACCGGAAACAAGCGAAACCATCGAGGATGGCTGCTCGAGGAGCGCATGGTAGCCAAATGGGAAATTGACCACATTATAGGTCAGGGCTGGTGTTTTCACGCTCACCGTTTCAACACGGATGCACGCCAAAGATCACGATCGGTTAGTCTCGTTACGCGAAAAATTTCCATTTTGTGCGTCGTGCTGAGGGAGAAAACATGGTTTCGAGGCGGTCTTTCTTTCGGGTTGCTGGCGCGGTAGCCGCGGCGGCGGCGGCTGGCGAATTGCCTTGTGAGGCCGCCGCCGAGGAGTCCACTTCCCTTCCCGCTCCGATTGCGGCACTTCCTTCCTTTGCCGGACGGGTGAAGCCGTTTACAAATGATGAGCGGCGCGCTCGCGTGGAGCGAGCCAGGGAGTTGATGGCGCAAAACCAAATGGACGCTGTCGTACTGGCCAATAACTCCACCAGTTCGGCATACTTCGCGAATATCAGCCTGAACGGAGGCGAGCGGCTGTGGGCGCTGGTGATTCCGGCGAAAGCGAAACCATTTGTCGTTTGCCCGGCGTTCGAGAATGCGCGCGCGCATGAGCTGTTGAGCACGGGCCCGTTCGCCGCCGACGCCGATGTGCTGACCTGGCAGGAGGACGAAAGTCCGTTTGAGCTGGTGGTGCGTGGCTTGAGGGACCGCGGGATCACGACGGGGCGTGTCGGCCTCGACGAGAACATGAAGCTTGTCTTTTCGAGCAGCCTGGCCAAGGCGGGTCCGCAGCTGACGTTTGTGATTGCCACGCCGGTGACGGCGGGATGCCGCATGATCAAGGACCCGCACGAGATGGAATGCCTGCGCACGGCTTGCCACGCGACGCTCGCTGTCTACGCGGCGGTTTACAGATCACTGCGCGAGGGCATGACGAGCACCGATGTCGAGAAGCTGATCGGCGCAGCGTACAACAAGGTTGGGCTCCCCGGGGAAGCGAGCCTGAACATCGGGACGTTTACGGCATCGCCACACGGGTCGCGACAGGTGCAGACGATTCGCGAGGGCACCGTGCTGATGGTGGACGACGGGTGCGCAGTGGAGGGTTACACGTCGGACATCACGCGAACGTTTGTGTTGGGCAAGGCCACGGAGAAGATGAAGCAGGTTTTCGAAGTGGTGCATCAGGCACAGCAGGCGGCGCTGGCGGCTGCACGGCCGGGCGTGGAACTGGCGAGCGTCGACGCGGCGGCACGGAAGGTGATTGTGAATGCTGGATACGGGCCAGGGTTTAAGTATTTCTCGCACCGCGTCGGGCATGGGATCGGCATGGACATGCACGAGTGGCCGTATCTAGTGAAGAACGATATGTTCGGCTGGGATCTCGATCCGCACATGCGGGTGGGGATGGTGTTCAGCGACGAGCCGGGCATTTATATTCCGGGCGAATTCGGTATTCGTCTTGAAGACGACATGCACATTACGGAGAACGGCGCGCAGTTGCTGACTCCGGCGAGCCCTTCGCTGGAGAATCCATTCCCAGAAGCGTAACCGGCGCTGCTACTTTGTCGCGTAGTCCCACTCCATGGCGCCCTGGTCCCTGAGAGTTGCTGCGTCTTCGGGCAAAATCCAGCGCTGGCGAACTAAGTCGTCGACGGCTTTGCCGTAGCGGGCGAGGTAATCGTCGCGGCTCGCATAGCGCTCCTGGATCGACGGGCGCGGGTCGCCAGTCTGCTTGCGGCCGGCTTCCGTCTTCGCAAGGGGAATATACGAGCCAAGGAAGGAGACGCGCTCCTCCGGCGCGCCTGTTGCGGGGTCGCGGAGGTTCCAGCCCGTGTAGGTGGCGATGGGCACGGTGATCTCGGGCAGATGAATGCCGGCCCGGTCGGTTCCGTCCGCGTCGACCTGCGGGAGAAGGATGGGGAAGGACGCGCCGACGATCGGTGGCTGAATGGTGGAGATGCCCGATTGCTGCCAACCCGGACCGAAGTCGAGATGGAAGGCCTGGTTGTCGTTGTTGGGCGCGTGGATGTTGGGAATCGCGGGGAATGCGAGCTTCTCGCGCGGAACGAGCGTGCCATCGGCGATATGCGGGTAACTGCTGGGCGGCGGGGCGACGCCGTCGCGCACCCACGCGTTCATGTCGGCGATCATCGCGCGCCAGAACCAGCGGATCGGCAGAAAGCTTTCCATGTTCTGGCTGGCGAATTCACCGGTGCCGCGGTCGGGCGGGAATCGCCAGGAGAAATGCTGCAGACCGGTGAAGAAATAGATCCGAACATTGCCATCGATAGGCATATCGCGCTTGCCGTCGGCGGTGGTGGTCATCAGCGAAGCGGCGCGGCTCCAGTATTCGTAGGAGGTGTGGGAGAAGAAGATTTTCGGTAGAGCGTGTTCGGCTTTGGTGTGGTCGAGCAGGCCCTGCGCCGGCGCGCGCGAATCAACAGGATCATGTTCGGGCTCGTCGGTGAAGGGGAAGATGTCTGTCGGCCAGTAGAGGGAGGACATCGGTTGTGCGTCGCGCGACGGCTGAGCAAAGCGTGCGTTGAAACTGCCACGGCCGGCTCCGCCGACGTGGGCGAGGATGCCGTCCAGAGCCATGCGGTTAGACTCGTCCTGATTGAAGCCCTGGTAAAGGAGGTCGCGCAGGAAGCGTCCGCATTGCGAGATACCGGCGGCGTAGGCGCGATCGACGTGGGCTGTGGCTGACGGGTCGTATTTGAGCCAGGAGACGAAATCGCGCACGGCGGCGAACCCAAGTCCGGCGACCACGGGATCTTTCACAACGTAGACCAGCTCATAGATGCGGCCCGCTTCGAAGCCGGGGTCCAGATGGATGGAGCGATCGCTGGGGACGAGGTTGCCGTCTACAGTTTTTGCGAAACTCCATGCGGCGCGTGATATCGTTTGGCGCGGGCCGTAGGGGGTATCGCGCACGGTGAGCGCGTTGCGGGGGTCGGCTGGATCCGCCACGGGATATTCAGTGCCGCCGACGTGACCCTGCGTGATGTGGCCGAGTGACCATTCGGTGCTTTTCGCGATGGGCGTGAAGTCGTCGCGCAGCAGACCGGTGATCGACTCGGCGCCGTTCTTTGCGACGGGGGCGTAGAGGTGAAGGAGGTTCGGCAGGTCCGGCACATCCCATTGCCAGCCCAGAGTGGCGACGGTGTAACCCTGCCGGAGAAGCCACGCGTCACCGAAATCGGCACGCGCGGTGGGACTGGCGACGGGAGGACCGCCGTCGACGATGCGCATGAGACCGCTCCCGCCGCGGTTCGGGATTTCGAGCAGGAGCGCATGGTTGCCGCCGTTGAGGGGTCGCAGCAGAAACAGGTCGGCGGAAAATTCGACTTCGCCGTCTGCGTTGCGCGGAGCTTTGTCGAGATCGACGATGCCGCTGTTGTGGCGATCGTCGGGGCGCACGGCAAAGTACACGCGGGCCGTGATTTTTTCGTAAGGACCGGCCGCGTCGAAGGATTGACCATCGAGGACGGTTGTTCGCGTGAGTACGTCGATATGCGTGACACGCGCGAATGCGGCAGGGGCCAGCGCGGCGAGGCTCAGCACAAGGACAGCGCAGCGGCGAAGTGTCATTGCGGTGCAGTGTAGAACACGCGCCGGGAAGCAAGAAGGCCAAAGCCCGGAAACAGGAGTTGCCAGGCGCGGGCCAGACAGGTGCCAGGCCCGCGCATGTGAGGTTGTCTACTTCGCGGTTTGCTTCTGGACGAAGCGAACCGCGGCGGGATTTCTCGGCCCCACGATCCGCTGGTGCCAGTACGGATAGACAGGAGTGACGTCGCTGGCGGCGTCGAGTTCGGCTACTTGCTCGGGAGTGAGGTTCCAGCCCGCGGCGAGCAGGTTCTGCTTCAGCTGTTCTTCGGTGCGCGCCCCGATGATCACACTGGAAACCGTCGGACGCTGCAGCAGCCAGTTGAGCGCGATCTGCGGAATGCTCTTGCCGGTTTCCTTTGCGATTTCGTCCAGCGCGTCGACGACGCGGTAGACGTATTCATCGGCGACGGGAGGCCCCTGGGCGGCGGTTTCGTGCAGGCGGCTGACTTTGGGGAGCGGGTGCCCGCGCCGGATTCTGCCGGTAAGACGACCCCAGCCAAGCGGGCTCCAGACCAGTGCCCCCACTCCCTGATTTTCGCCGAGGGGCATCAACTCCCACTCGTATTCGCGGCCGATGAGCGAGTAGTACACCTGGTGCGCGACATAACGAACCCAGCCGTGACGCTCGGAGACGGCCAGCGACTGCATGAGATGCCAGCCGGAGAAATTGGAGCACGCGATGTAGCGGACTTTGCCGGCATGGACCAGAGTGTTGAGCGTGTCGAGCGCCTCTTCGATGGGCGTGAGAGCGTCGAAGCCATGCAGATGGAAGATGTCGATGTGATCGGTGCCGAGGCGTTTGAGGCTGGCATCGCACTGCTCCAGAAGATGGAGGCGTGATGAGCCGAGATCGTTGGGGTGTTCACCCATGGGGAAGAACGCCTTGGTGGAGAGCAGAACTTTGTCGCGTTTTCCCTGGATGGCCTTGCCGAGGATTTCTTCGGCGAGTCCATTCGAGTACCCGTTGGCTACATCGAAGAGGTTCACGCCGGCATCGAGGCACAGATCGACCATGCGACGGGCTTCGTCGACCAGGGTTGAACCCCAGGCCTTGAAGAATTCGTTGCCGCCGCCAAAGGTTGCGGCGCCGAAACTGAGCGAAGAGACTTTGAGTCCGGAGCGTCCAAGAAGTCGGTATTCCATATTTCCTAACTGATGCATGAGAGTTGAACAGGGTTCAGGCTGCTGACCGCAGGCCACAAGTGACCGGTTACAGGTGCCTGGTCGCAGAATCCTGTCAGCTCTGTGCACGACTCGCTCTGGCCTGTGGCCGGTGGCCTTGACTTAGTACGGAGTTTTGTTGGGACTGTCGAGCCAGAGCTGGAAAGATTCCCAGGCCTGATCGTGCAAAAGCATACCGGAAGGAATGGCGCGCTCGCCGGCGGCCTGGGCGAGCTCATGGTAAAGGAAAGCGTCATCGAAAGAGACGCGCGCCGCGTCCGCACTGGTGTTGCCAAACCAAATGCGATCAATGCGAGCCCAGTAAATGGCGGCCAGACACATGGGGCAGGGCTCGCAGCTGGTGTAAATTTCGCAGCCTCTTAATGTGAAGGTGTCCAGCGACCGGCAAGCAGCACGGATGGCGCAAACCTCGGCGTGCGCAGTGGGATCGTTGTCGCGGGTCACGGTGTTGAAGCCTTCGCCGATGATGACGCCGTCTTTCGCGATGACCGCACCAAAGGGGCCGCCGCGGCCGCTGCGAACGTTTTCAGAGGCGAGAGCGATGGCCCTGCGCATGAACTCTGGCTTCGGGGAAGGCTGCATTGTGGATGGGAAACAGTCGAGATCAGTATGGCATAAGGTATTGGCGATCCAGCGATTTATGGCGGGAATTTATCTTGCTCGCGGCGCGGGCCTTCGCTATGATCAGCGGAGCCTGGGTTACGCCGGGACGGTGAATTGCCCAAAGACCATAACTTCCTGGGCCACGGTCCGTCTCTAGAGTGCATTATCTGTTTCTCGTACAGGTCCCCAGCAGTCGATTGAGACCCTCGGGCCGGAGCCGTCTTTGAATTTAGGTCAGTGTTTCTTTGGTGACTGCAAGCAGCGCATCCTGCTGCTGGCAGCCGCTGCTTTCTTGTTTCCGATTTCAATATTCGGGCAATCGGCTGATTCGGATGAATTGCCGGACGCACCCCAGGCGACGGCGCAGCAGACCCAGCCCGCGCCGACTCCACCAAATACGCCGCCTCCGATTCAGACAGCACCGGCGCAGACGCCGAGTCCGACAGCATCGCAAACGGGTTCATCGAGCTCCGCGCAGCCTGCGCCAACTGCCCAGGAGACCAAAGAGCAGCGCGAGGAGCGGGCCCGGCGCGAGCTCGAGGCGGAAGAACATCAGCGGATGCTGGGCGTGGTTCCGATGTTCAACGTGCAGTCGGATAAGAACGCAGCTCCGCTGACTTCGAAACAAAAATTCCAGCTGTTCTTTAAGAGCTCGACGGACTGGTATGTTTTCGCGATCACGGCGATCGACGGGGAAATCAGTCTGCTGGGCCAGGAGTATCCATCGTATGGGGAAGGCGGGGAAGGCTTCGCTAAATACTGGGGCGCCGCCTACGCAGATACTTTCGATGGAAACCTCTGGGGCAATGCGATTTTGACTTCGTGGTGGAAAGAAGATCCGCGGTATTACAGGATGGGGCATGGACCGTTCTTCAAGCGCGCGGCGTATTCGGCAATAACGACGGTTTGGTGCAAACGGGATAAGGGCACGTGGGGACCGAACTACGCCAACGTTGCCGGGAACTTTATTGGCGGGGCGATCTCGAACATCTATTACCCCAGCGACCAGCGCGGTTTTGGACTGACGATGGGGCGCGGGGCCAGCGTGACCTACGAGGGCATTGTAGGCGCGGAGATCGCCGAGTTTTGGCCGGACATCATGCACCACTTCACGAAGAAGCATCAGGAAAAACTGGACAAGCAGGCGGGGCAGCCGACAGGGGCGGCAACTGCGCCTGCGCCGACAACCACGCCGGGAACTCGCATGCAGCCGGAGGGGAATCAGACTCCCACCCCGAATCCCCCGGATCAGAAGCCGCAGGACCAAACGCCACAGTAGTCCCCTCGCCACGTTTCGAATTTTCGGGTTTGAGCCGCGTGGTATCGTTATCCCGCGTCAGCTCGATCCCATGAAAATACGCGGTGCATTTCGTCTTTTGCTCCTCTTGCTGATTGGTTTCCGCCCGGCCCCTTCCTTCGCAAAGACCGTGGTTTTCTGGCAGCCCGGATTTCCGGCGGCCGACTCGCCTGCTCCGGATGAAAGTGGATTGCGGAACGCGTTTGCTGATGCTTCGTTTGCCGGCGCGAGTGTCCTGGCAGATGAGTTGGCGAAACACGACACCGATCTGCTGGTAATGCCATATGGATCAACGTGGCCGGAGGCGCAATGGGAGCCGATTCTGCGCTATCTGGATCGCGGTGGAAATATGCTCGTGCTCGGCGGGAAAGCGTTTACGCGGGCCGCATATGAGGACGCGAACGGATGGCACCTCCGGACACCGAGTGTGGCGCAATCGCTGGAGTTATTCATTCACGACTATCAGGACACGCCTTCCTCCGACAGGCTGACGTTCGTGCCGAATGCGAATGTCTTCCCTGCCCTTCCAGTGTTCGGCTGGAAGCGGGCGTTCAGTCCTGTGGTGCGGCTCAGCGTGGTCGATGGCGATACGACCGGCGGGCACACCGGCTATGAGGATATGGATCTGACCACGCTGGTGTGGGGCGAGCGCGACGGCCACAAGCTGGCTGCACCGGCGCTGGAACTCGACCACAATACGAATCGATTTGTGGGAGGCCGGTGGATCCTGGTCGCGTGTGAGCCGAATGCGGACTTCTTCAGCAACACGAAGCTGCTGTCGACGCTCGCTGAGATCGCGCTGCGGAAGAATGATCGCTTCGCGTTTCGGCCACGGCTTCCACTTTTTTTGCCGGGCGAGGCGCTGGAGTTTCGCTTTAAGCCTTCCGATCCGATGGCGGAACAGCCTGCAGGCGATCAGTTGCGCGTGAAGTTGACGGACGAAGATGGCAAGGTGATGTACGACCAAACGGCAGCCTTTCCCGGGGCGCATCGGCTCACGTTGCCGGCAAGCGCTGAAGGCGGGCACGGCTTTCATGCGGTAGAGGCGACGCTGATCCGCGACGGAAAGCCCGTGCGGATTGACCGATCGGGATACTGGATGCGCGACTGGCACTATCTGCTGTCGGGACCGAAGCTGACCGTCGGCAAAGACTATTTTCAGCTCGACGGCAAACCGCTGCCGGTGGTGGGGACGACTTATATGTCCGGCGATCTCGCACGGATGTATCTGATGCTGCCGAATGCATACGTGTGGGACACAGACATGGCGCAGATTCGTGGGGCGGGGCTGAACATGATCCGCAGCGGATTGTGGACGGCGTGGAAGCCGGAGCTCGGGGCGAATGGGCAGATGAGTGAGGACGCGCTGCGGACCGTCGAAGCGTTTCTGATGTGTGCGCGCCATAACAATCTCCCTGTCCAGTTCAATCTGTTTGCGTTTTATCCGGATGAGTTTGGCGGTGTGAACGGATATCTCGACCCGACGGCGTTGCAGGCCGAGTCGCGCTATGCGGAATCGCTGGTGGCGCGGTTCGGCGATGTGCCGTTTCTGGCATGGGATCTGATCAATGAGCCGAGCGCGAACAAGAATTTGTGGAGGACGCTCCCGGATTACGATCCCTTTGAACAAGCCGCCTGGCGGAAGTGGATTGCGGAGCGGTATCCGGATCGAGCTTCCCTTCTGCACGATTGGGCTGAGCCTTCGTTGGGGATTGGGCGCGATTTGCAAGTGCAGCCGACAGCGACTGCGCCCGAGGTCGCCGGGCAGGATCCGATGGCACTCCCGAAGGCTGGAGCGTTTCAACCGGATGCGGTCCGAAGCGGATTCAATCCGTTGAAGGTTTATGACTACACGCTCTTCACCCAATCAGTGTTTGCAGACTGGGTGATGAAGATGCGGGATTTGATTCGGACGACGGGATCCCAACAGCTGATCACGGTTGGCCAGGATGAAGGCGGCGTTGCGGGGCGCGTGACGCCGGCGTTCTATGGGCCGTTCCTCGATTTCACCGCGGATCATACCTGGTGGGATTACGACGCGATTCTGTGGGCAAGTCTCGCGCCGAAGCTTGCGGACAAACCCCTGCTGATCCAGGAGACCGGCGAGCAGCGCCGGCTGACGCTCGACGATCACCTGCGCTTCAGTCCCGACCGGGAGGCGCACCAGCTGGAGCGGAAGATTGCCATTGCGTTTGCGCAGGGAGCCGGCGCGCTGGAATGGGTGTGGAATGTGAACGCCTATATGGCCAACGACAACGAGATTCCGATCGGCGCGGTGCGACCGGACGGCACGGAAAAACCAGAGGCCGAAGTGCTGCGGGACTATGCGGCCTTTGCGTCGAAGAGTCCGCAGAGCTTTACGAAGATTGCGCCGCCGGCGGTCACGATGGTGACATCGCAGGTCGAGCTGTATTCGACTCTCGGAGGCCTCGCTCTCGAGACGCAGAAGAAGGCGCTGCGCGCGATGGCATATTTCGATCACACACCGTTACGTATGCTGCCCGAGAATCGGATCGAGGAACTTGGCTCGCCGAAGCTCGTGTTCCTGCCGTCCGCGCAGGGGCTCACCGACAGGGCGTGGGGACAGTTGCTGGAGTATGTGGCGCAGGGTGGAACGTTGCTCGTGACCGGGCCGGTGGATCGCGATGAACACTGGATGGTGGTGGATCGGACGGCGCCGCTCGGCCTGAAGGCGGAGATGATGCCGCTCGCGGTGCGGGGTTCGGTGCTGATCCTGCCGGATGGCAGAGGAGTTGCGCTCGGATTCCCAGCCGAAGTGCAGCAGTCGTCGGCGGAGACGATGCGGTTCAGCGATAGCAAGACGGTCGAAGTCATTCCGCATGGGCGCGGGAAGATTCTTTGGACGGCGGACCCTGTGGAGTTTGCCGAGGGGTACGACCCGACAGCGGCGGTGTATCGGTGGGCGCTGGAAGAGGCCGGAGTGAAGCCGGCGTTTCAGGAGAAAGAGCCGCTTTCACCCGAGGTACTGGCGTTCCCGACACAGCTGGACGATGCGGAGTTATACAGCTTCAGCAATGAATCGATGGAAGCCGAAAGGGTGGACTTCGTCGATGCAGCGACCGGGGCGCATGTCCTTTTCACTACGGAGCCGCAGCGCGGAGCGGCGCTGCTGCTGGATCACCAGGGAAAGGTGCTGGCGAGCTATGGCGGCGCTGCGGTTGCACCCCGATAGCCCTTCCCGCGCGGCTTCAGGGTAACCTTCCGGGTGGCGCGGAGGGTCCGGACCTGCTATTCTTAGACCAGACACTTAGGAAGTGTATCTGTAGAAAAATCAGAGGAGTACGCACAAAGGTGCTGGCACCCCAAAAGAAATCTGAAGTTATCGCGCGCTATCGCACTCACGATTCCGATACCGGGAGTCCGGAAGTGCAGATTGCGGTTCTGAGCGAGCGGATTGGCGATCTGACTGAGCATTTCAAGACCCACGTGAAGGATCATGCTTCACGCCGCGGTCTGCTGATGCTGGTCAGCAAGCGCCGCCGCCTGCTGGACTATCTGAAGACCCACGATTCGGAGCGTTACCGGACCGTGATCACCAAATTGGGCATTCGCAAATAACACCCAAAGGCCTGGTCTTCGGCGCGTGAGCGACGAGAACCGAAAGAGCATGGACCGACGGGGGCGGCGCCCATCCCGCGAATGCGCGGCCCTGGTCCGATGCAGCGAGTCGAATCCGAATCCAACGGCTCTTTTCCGGCTCCCCAATCGCCCGCCCCGCCGCGGACTCCCGCCTATTGTTGCTAAGGAAATGAGGAAAATATGAAGCAGGAAGTTTCCGTCGATCTTGCCGGAGGCAAGCGACTGCAATTTGAGACGGGCCGCATGGCGCGGCAGGCGTCCGGAGCCGCAGTGGTCACCTCCGGTGACACGGTCGTGCTCGTTACCGCCGTAGCCTCTCCCGATCCCCGGGAAGGCATCGACTTTTTCCCGCTCACCGTCGACTATCGCGAGTACGCCTACGCCGGTGGACGCATCCCCGGCGGGTTTATTAAGCGCGAAGGTCGCCCCAGCGAGCGCGAGATTCTCACCAGCCGCCAGATCGACCGTCCCATCCGCCCGCTCTTCCCGGAAGGATTCCGCAACGAGACCCAGGTGATTGCGCTGGTGCTGTCGGCCGACAAGGAAAACGATCCCGACGTTTGCGCCATCAATGGCGCGGGCGCTGCGCTGGCGTTGTCCGATGTTCCGTTCAATGGTCCGGTTGGTGCTGTACGCGTCGGCCGCGTCAACGATCAGTTTGTCGTCAACCCGACCTACTCGGAGCGGCGCGACTCGACCATCAACATCATGGTGGTAGCCAGCAAAGACGGCATTGTCATGATCGAGAGCGGATCGACCGAAGTGGCCGAAGATGTTGTCGTCGACGCCATTGAATTTGGTCACGCCGAAATCAAAAAGATTCTCGCGGCCATCGAAGACCTGGCATCCCGCGCTGGCAAGCAGAAGCGACAGGTGAAGGCGCCCGAATTCGATACTTCCTATTACGAGGCGTTGCAGGCCAAGGTCGGGGGCAGGCTGAACGATGCTCTCGACACCAAGGCGCATCCGAAGCTCGAGAGTTACGCGCTGGTCAAGCAGATCCAGGACGAGCTGAAGTCGGAGATTCCCGACGACGAGAAGGCTGGAGAAGCGAAGAAGAAACTGGCCCATTACTACGAGACTCTGCGCGAGCGGCTCTTCCGCGAGCAGGTGACGAAGGAGCGTGTTCGTCCCGATCGGCGCGCGTTCGACGAGATTCGTCCCATCACAATCGAGGTTGGAGTGCTGCCACGCACCCACGGCTCGGCGCTGTTTACCCGCGGCGAGACGCAGGCGCTGGTGACGGCGACTCTGGGCACCACCGACGATTCGCAGCGGCTGGAGACGTTTGAAGGCGAGCAGAAGAAGAAGTTCATGCTCCACTACAACTTTCCACCGTTTTCGGTGGGTGAAACGGGCCGCATGACGGGCGTGGGACGTCGCGAAGTGGGTCACGGGGCCTTGGCCGAGCGTGCCATCAGCGCGGTGCTGCCAGGCGAAGATGTCTCGCCTTACTCACTGCGTGTTGTGTCCGACATCCTCGAGTCGAATGGATCTTCGTCGATGGCCTCGGTTTGCGGCGCCAGCCTGGCGCTGATGGACGCCGGCATTCCGCTCAAATCGTCGGTAGCCGGTATCGCGATGGGACTGGTGAAGGAGGGCGATGCGTACGCCATCCTCACCGACATTGCTGGCGCGGAAGATCACTACGGCGACATGGACTTTAAAGTTGCCGGCACGCGCAACGGCATCACCGCGCTGCAAATGGATATCAAGATTGGCGGCATCACCGGCCAGATCATGCGAGAAGCACTCGAACAGGCGCGCAGAGGACGGCTCTTCATCCTCGACACGATGGATGCGATTCTCAACGGACCGCGCACGGAGAAATCGAAGTTCGCGCCGCAGATTCGTACCCTGCAGATTCCCACCGACAAGATTCGCGATCTGATCGGGCCGGGCGGAAAGACCATCCGCGGCATCATCGAAGCGACCCAGGTAAAGATCGACGTCGACGACACTGGCCGCGTGAACGTGGCTTCCTCGGACGAAGAAGGTCTGAAGAAGGCCCTGGCGATGATCAACGACCTCACCGCTGTGCCCGAGGTTGGCAAGGTTTACCTCGGCAAAGTGGTCCGGCTGGCGGAATTCGGCGCGTTCGTGGAGATCTTCCCGGGCACCGACGGACTCCTGCATATCAGCGAAATCGCCGAGCATCGTGTCCGTGAAGTGAAGGACGAGTTGCGCGAAGGCGATCAGGTGATGGTGAAGGTCCTCGGTGTCGAAGGCAACCGCATCAAGCTGTCGCGCAAGGCTGTACTGCGCGAACAACGACAGAAGCTCGGCTTGCCCGATCCGAATCAGGGTGGCCCGGGTAGCGATATGGCGGCTTCGGGAGAGCGTTCGGAGCGACCCGAGCGTTCGGAGCGACCGGAACGTTCTGAGCGATCGGAGCGGCCGGAACGCCCCCCCCGCGCCCCTCGGCCGGAGCGGCCGGCCCCGCCGGAAGACCGGCAGCCCTCCTCGAACGCGAGCACCATCATGATCGAGGGTGGTGAAGACTTCGACGAAGACGAGGGTCCCGTTGAAGAGGGTGAGGAGATCAACTACAACCGCGCCGATGGCGTACCCGTCGTGGTAACGCCACAGGGCGAGCGTCGTCCGGGAGGACCCGGAGCCGGGCCTGGCGGACAGCAGCGACGCAGGCGGCGCCGCGGACGCCGTCCCGGTGGTGGAAGCGGCGGCGGCAGTCGCGCGTAAACAGGAGCAGGGCTCAGAAAACTGAGCACAGAGAGCCGGGTCCAACGACCCGGCTTTTCCCTTTGGGCCCCGTAGTTTTCGCCGAGGGCAGCTGTCTCTTTTTCGGGCGGCGGGATTCGTCCCCCGGAGGTTGCGTCTTTCCCGTTAACGTGAACGTCATCAATAATCTGGGCCGGCCCGAGAGGCACCATCGGAGTTAGTTACTCATCTGGCAACGACGCATCCTCTCGACCCCTGCCAGCATCCTCACATCAGGTAGACTGTCGCCAATGAGCGCTTCGATGTACATTGTCGTGGAAGGAGAAGATCCCGGTTACGACATCTTTGTGAACGGCCATGCCCTCGCCCGCAACGAAGATGCCCTCGAAAAACTGGCTCTTCGCCTGGGTGTGAAACCGCTGTTGGAATTTTTCTCCGCGGATGAGAATTCCATGGCGTTGCTTCTCGAAGAAGGTGCGGGCGATCCGGAGTGGGCGAGAACGCTGCCTCCGCCGCAATGGTTTACGCCTGAAGATGGGCTGATCACCATTTGCACCCTGCACGATTTCCTGAAAGATGCTCCCGCTGCGCTGGGCGCCGATACCGCGCCAGTGGTTTCCGAGCTGGAGGAATACGAGCGTGTGCTGCGCAAGACCGCCCTGCGGAATCTTCGCTGGCAGCTGGCCGTCAGCTGGAAATAGAAAAGCAGCGAAAAGCGGTCGCGATATCCACTGGTCGGCCAAATACAACGCTGGCCCGAGCCGCAACTCTCCTGGTTAGCGGGGCTGCCCTACCATTGCACTCCGGGATAGAGACTGCCTAAGCGATCGACGCGGAATTGGTTGGCGTTGGGCGTTATTCCCTGCCAGATGACCTGCGAGGCGGTGGAGTCCAGTTCCTGCACGATGGATCCGGAAGCTGCCGCGCAGAAGTTCGCGTGGATGTCACCGTTTCCCAGCACTTCCACATTCCCCCCAAAATAGTTGTAGTAGCTCGGCGGTGGCATGTAGTGCGTCACCAGCGTGGCGGTCATGTTGGTCTCGTTGATCTCCAGCACGGGCACCGTGGAGTAGCACTGCGATGACCCCGTGGTCTTGCAGAGAATCTGCCCGGTGGGCGGCGGAAAAATGCGGTCGTTGCCGTTGTCCATGAGGCCGAGACGGAACACGCCCGTCGTGTTCGGAGTGAAGTAGTACAGGCCGTGCTGTGCGTAGAACCAGTCGGTGGGATCGGTACCGCCGACGAGCTTAAAATCGCCGCCCTCTCCGAGACGCCAGAGTACATTGCCCGAGCCCTGTCCGTCGTCGAAGTCGATCTTGATGACCCAGTTCTGGTGGCGGATGGAGAGCAGGAGGTTGTGGTCGTCACTCGAATAGAGCATGTCGTTGGAGTGGGTCCAGTCGGGAAAATTCATGGGATGACGGTTGACGTCGAGGTGATCGAACGCGCTCCAAACCCAGTCGGGATCGAGACTCTGGTCCAGATCGACCAAAACATCGCCCAGGACAGACGTGGTTCCCGTGAGGCTGGGCAGATTCGTGAACGTCTTCGGATAGGAGGCCAGCACCACTATGTGGCCGTTGGGCAAAGGCAGCACCCAGTGATGAAAACTCTTCAGCTGGTAATTGCTGCCATCGGAATCATGGAAACCCGCCGCAGCAAGCTTCTGGTTCAGCGTGTCCATGGTGAGATCGCTCACCGTGTTGCCGGCCAGATCGACCTCGCGAATCTCATTCAGCGTATCCGGGGCCTCATTCACAATCGTCTGTGGCAGCGATGAGAGATAGGAGATCACCATAAGCAGATTGCCGTTGGGGAGCAGCTGAATGCCCTGAATGAAATCTCGGTACGTTCCTGTGTAGGAATAGGTCCAAAGAACGTTCCCCTGCAGATCCGTGGCAAAAGCCTGGGTGTCGCCTGCTGGCAGGATCGTGTTCCACATCTCGATACCGGGTTGTGGGGTTCCTGAACTGGTAACAACAACCGGGCTGGTCACCGGGGGTGAACCCGTAACCAGAGACGAACCGGAAGCAAAGTGGTCATGATCCGGATCGTTCAGGGTGGCGCCGTCATTGAGCGCCACCTGAGCGCGCATGTGGTAGAGCGTCTGGGCGAGCATGCCGGCGACGTAGATGTTGACTTGACCACCGTTGCTGGTCGGTGTGGCGACCCGCCAGGTGTTACGCCCGTAAGCCGTCGTCGGTCCGAACTGAATCGCCACGTTGCCGGGCGCGGGCAGATAGATCGAGTACTGCACCACTTGTGGATTCGCCGTCGGATAGATCAGCCCGGGGACGATGATGGACGCCACAGCGGTGGCGTTGCTTTGTTGTGGAGATGACGTGAGCTCCACCGTGATGGAGACGTTTTCGCTCTGAGCGACAGAGGCGGGAGCAGTGTAGTTGCCGGAGGAGTCCACCGTTCCGGTGGCCGCGCTTCCGCCCGCGACATCGTTGACCAGCCATTCCAGCTGCGCTGCGCCCTCGCCGGAGGCGGTGAACCGGACCGTCTGGCCGGGAGAGAGCGCTGCATATTGCGGACTGATGGTCACCGAGCCGGAACCGCCGGCCGCGGGAGGAGGTCCGCTGGGGGGAGCCTGAGTAGGGGGATTCTGGCCTGGGGGAGTTTCCGGCGCACCCAGTGTGACCCCGCAACCGGCGGCCAGAACTGCAAGAAGAAGGCCCAGCACAGCGTGGAAACCGATGGTGAGCGGCTGTTTCATCGCGTTGGTTCCCTGGGGGCCGCTTTTGACAGAATGGATCTCTTCGACGATGCAGGAATCAGCGGGGTGGCGTCCAGCAAGTGCCGCTCAATGGCCGAACGTACGTCGGCCCCTGGCATGGAGGCAGGGGCCGGCGCAGCGCGAACCGTTAGAAGCGAATACCGAAGGTGACTGGAAGAAGCCCCTCGGTCCCTGATCCCTGAAAGGAATTCGAGGAATTCGGGCCCGGGGAGTTAACCCAGACGTACCGAACCTCGGCGTAGAACTTGCCGTTGCTGTCCTCGCCGAAGATTTTGCGGTAGACGCCCAGCCCAATGTTCAGGCCCCCCTGATTGCTGGAGAAGTGATCCACCGTTTCCGGCGCAGAAATGCAGTAGAAATAACAGCTTTCCACAGGTTCTGTGAAGTTGGTCACTTTGCGGTAGAAGCCGCCTCCACCGGTGACATAGGCCCCGCTTTTGTGACTGAAGGGCAGGTAGTAGATGGGATCGACGGTGAAGGACCACGTGTTAATGTTGCCGCCGAGTCCGGTAGTGCTGCTGGGGCCGCCGGCGTCAGCCGAGCTCAATGCGTTCAGGTAGTTGCCGGGTATTCCCTGCCGGAGAAACTGGTACTCGAGCAGCGCGCCAAGTTTCTTGGTGAACATCCAGCCGCCACCGACCGTCAGCCCGTAGCCCACGCTCTCCGAGGGGCTCAGATATCCGTCATTGATGCTGGCTTGTGAATAGTTGGTGTCATTGCCAATGGGCACAGAGAAACCAAACCCGCCCTCAAAAGCGATGTGGCTCCAGCGGCTTTCATAGCTCGGATAGGAGGAGGAGCGCCCACCCCCACCGTATTGCGGCGACCCGCCTGCCGCGGAGGGTTCGGCAAACGATGATGACCCGCCGAGCAGAGAATCGGTGCTGAGATAGGCGCGGTAGTCGGTCGAGCTGGAGTAACTCTGCCCGTCCGCCGGGTTGTTGGCAGCCGAAGCCGTCTGGGCTGCCGCGTTCAGCGAGAATCCGATGGCAAAAGCAGAAGCAGCAATCAACATGCGCCGCAGCAGCGGGCAGTCACGATCACAGTTCGCAACCATTTGTTAACACCTCAGATTTTTGAAAGTACGATGCTGGGACAAAAGAGGCCGAAGCCTACCAACTATTTGGACACGGAAACCAGTCCTAAGTTTCACTTTCAGATGCATTTTCGGGGAATCTCAGCCGGATTCTGACGGCATGACGCGCCAAAGCCCGCCGGGCCTGCCAAGGCAGGCCCCGCGCTGCCCAATATTCTAACCCTGAATGTCGAACTGCTCCGGGGGGAGAGCCGGATCGCTCTTCACCAGGATGGTCTTCCCGATCATCTCTTCCAGCTCGTTCAGCCATTTTGCATTGTTCGCCTTGAGCACCTTCACCACTTCAGGGTGAACCCGCAGCATCACATCGCCCCGCTCGAAATGGCGCATCATCTTGCGCATCTCGATGTAGAGCTCGTTGGCGACTGTCGTCGGGCTCTTCACCATACCCGTTCCCGTGCAGACCGGGCAGGGCACGCTGAGCGTCCGCTCCAGCGACTGCTTGACCCGCTTGCGGGTGATGGCCACCAGACCGAAATCGTTAAACTGAAGCACCTTGGAGGGCGCGCGATCGGCCTTCAGCGCATCTTCCAGTGCCTGCGTGACCTTCTGCCGATTACGGCGCTCATCCATATCGATGAAGTCGATCACGATGATGCCGCCCAGATCGCGCAGACGAACCTGGCGGACGATTTCGGGTATGGCATCGAGATTGGTCTTGAGGATGGTGTCCTCCAGACGCGCGGTCTTGCCGACGTATTTGCCGGTGTTGATATCGATGGCCACCAGGGCTTCAGTCTGGTTGATGACGATCGAGCCTCCGGACTTGAGCCACACCTTCGACTTCAGAGCCTTGGTGATCTCTTCCTGAATGCCGAACTGCTCGAAGAGCGGGGTCTCTTTGGTGTAGAGCTTCACCCGCCGCACCAACGAAGGCTGGAACCGATTCAGGAAGCGGACGATGCGCTCGTATTCGGTTTCGCTGTCGACCCAGATCGTTGCGAAGTTGTCACTCACCTGATCGCGCAGGATGCGCTCGATCAGATTGAGGTCGTGGTAGATCAGCGCGGGCGCTTTGGCCGCGTCCGAGCGCTGCTTGATCTCGGTCCAGAGGTTGATCAGGAAGCGAATGTCGGCGCGCAGATCCTCGTCGCTGGCGCTTTCGGCCGCGGTGCGTACGATGAATCCACCGGGAGCGCTTCCCTTCTCGGCGATCAGCACCCTCTTCAGGCGCTGCCGTTCTTCGTCGGATGCGATTTTGCGCGAGACACCCACGTGATTCACGGTAGGCATGAAGACCAGGAAGCGGCCAGGCAGAGCGATGTGACTGGTGATCCGCGCGCCTTTGCGTGCGATCGGTTCCTTCGCGATCTGGACCAGGATTTCCTGCCCCTGCTTCAGCAGTTCGCTGATGATGGGCAGATTCGAAGTCTGCATGTTGGGCCGCCGTCCGCCATGACGGCGTCCCGGCGGGCGGCCTCCGCGGCGGCCATCGCCACGGCGGCCGAAACGGCGATCTTCCCGTCGCGCCGGAGCACCCTGACCAGCAGCGGGTTCACTCGATTCCCTGGCCGGTTCAGCGCTCTGATCCTCGTCGCTCTCGTCGTCAGAGAAATCCTCTTCCCCTTCTTCCTCTTCTTCATCAATCTCGACGAACCCTGTTTCCAGCTCGTCCGCCGCCTCGTCTTCCGTAGCTTCGGCGGATGACGCGTAACCGAGCCGCCTTTCGATGTGCACATCGCGAACCGCGTCGCCGAGGGTCGAGGCCTGGTCGAGGGTTTCCTCTTCCATTTCTTCGGTCAGATGCTCCTCGGGCTGGCCGGGAATCGGCTCGAAGTCGTACTCGTCCTCGTCGATCGTCTCCTCTTCCAGAACACCCATGCCAGGTGCGTATCCGAAGAGCTGCCGGACGACTTCGCTTTCCGCAGAGAGGTTTTCGGCTGCCGGCGCCGCTGCTGCCTCGATTGCGTCGGAGGCATGCGAGGCTTCTACCGCCGGCTCCGGCTCGTGCGTCGCAAAGGATGCTCTCTCGTTGGCCCCCTCTTCGACAACCTCCTCTTGTTCCTCTGCCTCTTCCACGGGAGCAAAACGGAATTCGCTGCGCGGTGCCTCGATGCGATGCGATGCGGATGCATCTTCTTCCGGCTCGTACTCGTGGACTTCTTCGATGGTTTCAATTTCCTGTTCCTGCTGCGCGACCTGTTCCTCCGCTGGCGCGATCGCGGCAGCCTTGGTGGAAGCATCCGCGTGTCGGGCTGCTTCCGGTTCCTCCTGGGTCAGGTGTTGTGTCAGGTGCGATTCCTCGAACCGGCTCAAGCTGGGCTCGGCCTGCGGCTCGGCGACAGCAGACTTCGCTTCTGCCGCCTGACCATTGCCTGCGGCCGGCGCTGCATTGCGATGCCGGGAAAGCGTCTCTCCCGGCAGAACAGCGCCGCCATCCCAACCGGTCGGGACCTCGACCAGGGTCGAGGGTTTGGAGGCGCCGCGGCTCCGCGCCGGCGTTCGCTCGGGAGGGGCTGCCGACGATGATTTTGATTCCGCACTGCGCCCACCGTACCTGGAAAGCGATTCACCCGGCAGCACAATGGGTAAATTCTGTGCCGGCACGCCGCCTGGCGCCCCTCGTTCGGGGAGCGATACAGGCTCGGCCGATGTGGCTTCTTCCACCATTTCGGGGGACCCGAGGGAGCTTTGCTCGCCGCCCTGCTCCGAGCGCGGACCGCGTCCGCGGAAGCGCCTGCCCCGACGCCCATGCCAGCGCCGTGCGCCGCCTTCGCCCCGCTGTTCACCGCGATCGCCCCGATCCGGACCTCGATCCGGACCTCGGTCGTTGCGCCGGGGCGGAGCCTCGCCAGCGGATAGATCGGTTTCGGATGCCTGGGCTCCTGCACGAGCTTCCCGCGGCTCGCGGGCTTCCCGTGACTCGCGACCGCGACGGCTGTTGCCATTGCCGTTGCCCGCGGGCTCGAACTCCTCCGAGTCCTCTTCCTGCTCCTCGAGGAAGTCCGTGACGTACAGGAAGGCGTCCCGTTCCAGACCCACGTCGACAAACGCCGACTGCATGCCGGGAAGAACTCGGGTGACACGGCCCTTGTAGATGGAGCCGGCTAATGTGTATTCGTTTTCGCGCTCGTAGTAGATTTCCGCGAGCTGATCGTCTTCAAGAATTGCAAGCCGCGTTTCATGCGGCGTGCTGGAGATGCAAATTTCCTTTGCCATTCCGCCTCAAATTGCCAGGGCGGGACGAACCGGATCACCGGAGAGAATCGGAAGCGAACGACGAAGGCCCGGGAGAGTGCGTGAACAAGCCGGTACTGCCCCGCCCGAAGTGGGGGGAGTAGACCTGAGAAAGTTCGCTGGGAATTTGCATTCTGTCCGGGGATTTGTCCGCACGCATAGAGTTTGTGACCACTCCTGCCGTTGTTCGTGGCGGGGTCGTTACCCGTCTCTGCGTGCTCATTCCTGATCCTGCCCGGCCCGTTTCAATCCACCTGGCCGGTTAATAACTTCGTTCAAAACCTGTGCCCGCCCTGCGGGCCTTGCTTCAAAATCTGTCTGCCCTCTAGTTCACGAAACGGCTCATGCGGACGTTCATCACCATGCCAAGAGCTAGAAACGTGAACAGTACCGAGGATCCCCCATAGCTCATCAGAGGAAGAGGGATGCCGGTCACCGGCATCAGCCCCAGGACCATTCCGACGTTAACGGCGATTTGAAAAATAAGAACCGCCGCCACGCCCATCACCAGGAACGAACCTGGCAGATCCGCGGCTGTCTGAGCGTTTTGAATCAAACGCATCAGTATTAAGAAGTATATCAGGAGCACGAGGATCGCGCCTACGAAGCCATGCTCCTCGCTGAATGCGGCAAAAATGAAGTCGGTGTAGGGGATGGGGAGGAAGTCCCCCTGGGTCTGGGTTCCCTGGTTCGCGCCCCGCCCGAACACCCCTCCATCGCCCACCGCGATTTTCGATTGCAGAATCTGATATCCGGTTCCACGGGGGTCGGCGTCCGGATTCATGAAGCTGGTCAGGCGTGCCTTCTGGTAGGGCTTGAGCACCTTGCCGCTTTTCCAGACCACTCCTGCGGCCAGCAGAATCACCAGCAGCAGCACGCCCCCCTTCTTCCAGTCGATTCCGCCCAGGAACAACCCCACCAGCAGCACCGGCGAGTAGGTCAGCGCAGTGCCCAGGTCCGGCTGCTTGAGAACCAGCAGCATCGGCAGAGCGACGAAGCCGATCGCCTTAAATATGTCTTTCCAGGTTAACTCGCGGCCCACGAGACTGGTGAAATAGCGTGCCACCAGGACAATCAGCACCAGCTTGACCCACTCGGATGGCTGGAAATGCGCGCCGCCCGGCAGCTTGATCCAGCGCTTGCCTCCGTTCACGCGGGTCCCCACCGCCAGCACCGCTACCAGTCCCACCAGACAGAAGCCGTAAATCCAGTAAATAACGCTGAGCAGCTTGTGGTAGTCGATGACCGACATGATGAACATCGCCACGAGGCCGCCGACGATCCAGAGAATCTGCTTTCGCTGGAAGTCGTGGAACTTGGTGTGAAGCGTGGCGCTGTAAATTTCAAAGACGCTGATCACCGACAGCAGCATGACGAAGCCGAGCAGCGTCCAGTCGAAATCGCGGAGGGAGAGAAAGCGGCGCATGGGGCTACGAAGATCCCGAAAACGGGTGCCGGCGTACGGTGTTCAAAAGGGGATCCCTGAAGGGATTATCGCATTCCCCCAGGCAAAATATGGAAAGAAGAGCCATTGCAGAATCCAAGAAAAGCAGCAACCGGTCTGCGCAAGCCTCCTGAGCTGAGCTCTGCGGTCTAAGGTGGTGGGCAGTGCAGGGCTCGAACCTGCGACCTCCTGCTTGTAAGGCAGGCGCTCTAACCAGCTGAGCTAACCGCCCGGAGTTTGCACTGTGGCAAATGCACGCAAACCTCGCGACCAGACGATTTTATCAGTGCCTGGCGAATCAACTGGTCGTTCTGGCCCGATCGGTCCTCGGTTCACGACGATGCCGGACGAGGATTCGGATTTCATAGAGGATAAAGTCTGTGCCCAATAACGCGGCCGCGCCGATGGTGAAAAACAACCAGACGGTCCCAACGCTCAATGTCAACCGATCCATACCCCAGCCCCGACTTTCTGTTTCTCAGGCCTCAGTCTATGGAGTGTGCGCGCAATCGCCCATACAACCTCGGTGCAGGACGCGCGAACAGGGGCGTCACCGGCAACGCTCCGCTTTGGTCAGGCGCCTTGTGGCGCCACTGTGAGTTATTTATTGCGCGGCGCGAGCGGTGTCCACGCGGGACTGGGCCAGCAGGGCGCGAACCTCAGCGTCGCTGGTCTGGTCGAAATTTCGATAGAACTCACCGACGGCGTGGAAGGGTTCCGGGGTTTCGACGCAGACGACCTGGTCGGCTTCGTGACGCAACTCCTCGCATGTGCTGGCCGCCGCCACAGGCACCGCAACCACGATGAGGCGGGCAATCGGGCGCAGAGCGCGGGTCGCCGCTTTCATGCTGGAGCCGGTCGCGAGCCCGTCGTCGACGAGCAGGACCACGCGCCCCGCAAGCCTGGCCGGTGGACGGCTCTCCCGATAAGCTGCTTCGCGGCGTGCGATCTCGAGCCGCTCGCGAGCGGCGACGGCGTCGATGGTTTCCTGGCCTATGCGATAAGCCGTCACCACGTCGCTCTGGATAACCACCGCGCCGCCGCTCGCTACCGCACCCATCGCGAGTTCTTCCTGGCCTGGAACACCCAGCTTGCGCACCACGAAGACATCGAGGGGAAGGCGCAGGCCCCGCGCAACTTCAAACGCCACAGGAACACCCCCGCGCGGCAGTCCCAGCACGATTGCATCATCGCTGGCCAGCGTTTCCCTGCATTCATCGCGAACGATCTGGGCCAGCGCCCGGCCGGCCTGGCGACGGTCCTGAAAGATGATAACCACCGGCTGCTTCCTTCCTCATGATTCTTCGCCCGCAACCGACGATCCGCAATGGGCAACTGGAACATTCCACCGCCGGCTGCGTATCCTGAGCCAGAGCCCTGGGAAAGGTTCAGCATAGTTTTCATGAGCACACTCACGACACAGACTGCGCTGGCAGAAGAACAACGGCAAAGCTTTCGCAGCTTTGTCTGGATATGCCTCGCGCTGGCAGGCATCAAGCTGACGATTCAGATTGTCGGCAACATCCTCGCGCAGCGCGCCGGCTACGGCATTTTTCGCGACGAGATGTATTACCTCATGTGCGGACGGCATCTGGCTTTTGGTTATGTCGATCAACCGCCCATGGTCGCGCTCCAGGCCAGACTCACCGACATCCTGTTCGGCTACGACCATATGTGGTCGCTGCGTCTGTTCTCGGCCATCGCAGGTGCGGTGAAGGTTTTTCTTACCGGCGCACTGGTGTGGGCCATCGGTTTGGCACTCCCGCAGGGCAGCCGGCGCTCTGCCGCGGCGCTGGCGATGCTGGGCGTGACCATCGCCGGCGTCTATCTCGGAATCGACAGCTTCCTGTCGATGAATTCCTTCGAGCCGGTGTTCTGGCTGCCGTGCGCGCTGGCTCTCATGCGCATTGTGCAGGCAGCAACCATGCCGGGCTCCGATCGCGCCATTCGCAATTGGTGGATTGTCCTGGGAGTGAGCGCGGGGCTGGGACTCGAGAATAAGGCCAACGAAGTTTTCTTTCTCATCGCCGTGCTCATTGCATTGCTGCTCACTCCGCAGCGCAGGATTCTGGCGAGCCGCTGGTTTGGGGTTGCTGTAGGCATCATGGTCGCGCTGGCGTTGCCCAACCTGTTCTGGCAGATGCACTACCACTGGCCGACTCTCGAATGGCTCATCGGCATTTCGAAGAGCAACAAGGATGTGAAGTTGCCGCCCCTGCAGTTCCTGGCCGGGCAGCTCGTGATGCTGAATCCCCTCACAGCGCCGTTGTGGATCAGCGGAGTGGTGTGGCTGCTGGTGGCCAAAGCGGCGCGGCCGTTTCGTTTCCTCGGCGTGCTGTACCTCGTCTATCTGCCAATGATGATGCTGCTGCATGCGAAGGATTACTACCTGGCGCCGATTTATCCGATTTATTTTGCCGCCGGGGCGGTGCGCTGGCTTCCGGCGCAGAGCAAGGGCACGGTGCGCACGACCCTGGTGAGTGCTTATGCCTTGCTGTTGATCGTGGGATTTGTTCTGACGGTTACCTTCTCCATCCCGGTTCTGCCACCGCAGAAGTTTGTGGCGTGGTCGCAGACCATGCACATTCGACCGAAGGACTCCGAGAATCACGACGCGACGATATTGCCGCAGTTCTATGCCGACCGCTTCGGCTGGCACGAGATGGTGGAGAAGGTGGCGCACATCTACAATTCCCTGCCCCCGCAGGAGCGCGCCGTCACCGGCATCTATACCGGCAACTACGGCGAAGCGAGCGCGATCAATCTGTTTGGGCCGAAGTATGGGCTTCCCGTTGCCATCAGCGGCCATCAGACGTACTGGCTGTGGGGTCCGCATGGCTACACCGGGCAGGAGATGATCATTATCAACGACGCGAAGCTCGCTGATATGAAGCCTTACTACGACTCCTGCGTGATCGCCGGTCGCATGGATAATCCGTTATCGATGCCGTGGGAAATCACACCCATCTATCTTTGCCGTGGCAGAAAATCCACTTATGCGGCAGACTGGAAAGACTTCAAGTACTACTACTGAGGTCCTTCACTCCTGGAAACCCCGACTGACCGTAGAGTTTCGAACACGGCGCCTGACCTTCCGCGGGTGCTGAACACCTCGCACGCCACGGCCATCGTGGTGGGCACGATTATCGGCAGCGGGATTTTCCTCGTTCCCCAGGAAATGATGCGGGCCACGGGCTCGTCCGGGCTGGTGTACCTGGCTTGGATTGCGGGCGGTCTGCTCTCGCTGTTTGGAGCGATGACCTACGCGGAATTGAGTACCTTGCTGCCCTACGCGGGCGGCGAGTACGTGTACATTCGCGGCGCATATGGCGATCTGCCTGCGTTCCTTTACATGTGGACGTGGTTCGCGCTGGCCAAACCGGCGTCGATCGCGAGTGTGACGACGGGTCTGGCTCGCACCCTGGCGATTTTTCCAGCGCTCCGATGGCTCGATGCAACCGCCTTTCACATGCCGTTTGCCGTGGCATGGTCGCAGATCTTCGCGATTGTCGCGACCTGGCTGATCACGGGACTGAATTATCTGGGGATTCGCAAGGCGGGCGACTTTCAGCTGATCTTCACCTGGCTGAAGGGCGTGCTGATTCTGGCCATTGTCGGTATTTGTTTTGGCTCTTTGGCCGGACACTGGGGGAATTTCACCACCGCATTTGTCGGCGCGCACGGAGGCTTCGGCGGTTTCATGATCGCGCTGATCGCCGCTCTCTGGGCCTACGATGGCTGGAATGATCTGACGATGGTCGCCGGCGAGGTGCGGAATCCGCAGCGCAGCTTGCCCATCGCACTGATCGCCGGACTGGCGATTGTCGGCGTGCTGTACATGGCGACCAACGCAGCCATCCAGTACATTTTGCCGGCCGCGCAGATTGCCGCGTCGCCCAGACCCGCGGTGACGGCGCTGCGGGCGATCACCGGGCCGTGGGGCGCGGGCCTCGTGTCGGTGGCCATGGCGGTGAGCATATTTGTCACCTTGAATGGCACAATTATGTCGGGCGCGCGCGTGCCCTTCGCCGCTGCGCGCGACGGGCTGTTCTTCCGCCGCATGGCCGACATCCATCCGCGTTTCGCCAGCCCTTCGACCTCGCTCATCGTGCAGGCCCTGCTGACCACCGGTTTGCTGCTGGCGGTGGGACGATTTCAGCAGCTTTTCGAGCTGGCCATTTTTGCGGAGTGGCTCTTCTACATGATCACGGCAACCACCATCTTCTTCTACCGGCAACGCGAGACCGGAGAGCCCGTCTATCACGTGTGGGGATATCCGGTGATCCCGGCACTGTTTGTGGCAGCGGCAGCGGTGCTGCTGGTGTATTCATATGCGGAGAACCTGAAAAATTCGCTGCTGGGCAGCGCGATTATCCTGCTGGGCGTGCCGCTGTTTCTGGTCTTTCGGAAGCGCGGCTCTCGCACCTGAACGCGCGATCGTTCAGCTGAATAGAAATTCCTTTGTGCGCAGGTCTTTGATGGTATCGCGCAGCTTCGCCGCTTTCTCAAATTCGAATTTCTTCGCCGCCTCCCGCATATCCGATTCCAGCTTCGCGATGTAGTTGTCGAGTTCCTCCTGGGTCTGGAACTCGGGCATCTCTTCCGATTCTTCGGCAAGGTCCGCGTATTCCGCCTGCAGGATTTTTGCCAGCGACATATCGGTGGAGCGGATGATGGATTGCGGCGTGATGCCATGCTCTTCGTTGTACGCGCGCTGCACTGCGCGCCGCCGTTCCGTCTCGCCTATGGCCTGACGCATGGAATCCGTGATTTTGTCGGCATAAAGAATCGCGCGACCGCTGACATGGCGCGCAGCCCGTCCCATCGTCTGGATCAGGGAGCCCGAGGAGCGCAGGAAGCCCTCTTTGTCGGCATCGAGAATCGCCACCAGCGACACTTCAGGCAAATCAAGCCCCTCGCGCAGCAGGTTGATGCCGATCAGCACGTCATACTCGCCCTTGCGCAGATCCCGCAACAGTTTCACGCGTTCCAGCGTTTCAATTTCCGAGTGCATGTAGCGGCAGCGCACTCCCACCTCGGAGTAATAGCCGGCAAGGTCCTCGGCCATACGCTTGGTGAGCGTCGTCACCAGCACGCGCTCGCTCCTTTGCGCTCGGTCGCGAATCTCGTGCAGCAGGTCGTCGATCTGTCCGCGCACGGGACGAATCTCAACCTCGGGATCGACGAGGCCGGTAGGACGAATGATCTGTTCGACCACCACGCCAGCGGACTTCGTCAGCTCGTAGGGGCCAGGCGTGGCCGAGACGTAGACGATTTGATTCGTGCGTGCCTCGAACTCTTCGAACTTGAGCGGGCGGTTATCCATCGCGGAGGGCAGCCGGAACCCGTAGTCGACAAGATTCTGCTTGCGGGAGCGATCGCCGTGCCACATGCCGTGCAGCTGCGGAACCGTCACGTGGGATTCGTCGATGAACAGCATGTAATCGCGCGGGAAATAGTCGAGCAGAGTGGGCGGCGGCTCGCCCGGCAGTCGACCGGAAAAGTGGCGCGAGTAGTTTTCGATGCCGTGGCAGTAGCCGACGGATTTGATCATCTCGAGATCGAAACGCGTGCGCTGATGTACCCGCTGGGCCTCCACCATGCGGCCCTGGGACTCGAGTTCTTTCTCCCACCAGCCGAGTTCTTCGAGAATGGTTTCGATCGCGGTCTTCTTGCGCTCCGGCTGGACCACGTAGTGGCTTTTGGGATAGATCGGCAGGCGCGCGTACTTCTGGCGGACGGTGCCGAAGAGCGGGTCGATCTGCGAGAGCGAGTCGATCTCGTCGCCGAAAAGCTCGATGCGATAGGCGTTTTCATCGTAGGTTGGGAAAACCTCAATAACATCGCCACGCACGCGGAAAGTCCCGCGGCGGAAGTCGGCATCGTTGCGCTCGTACAGAATTTCGACGAGACGCCGGATGATGTCGTCGCGCCGCACCCGCTGGCCCTTTTCCAGCAGCAGCAGCATGCCATAGTAGGCTTCCGGCGATCCGAGACCGTAGATGCAGGAGACGGAGGCAACGATGATGGCGTCACGGCGCTCGAACAGCGAGCGCGTGGCCGAGAGGCGGAGCTTGTCCAGCTCCTCATTGATGGTGGCTTCCTTCTCGATGTAGAGATCGCCGGCCGGAATGTAGGCTTCGGGCTGGTAGTAGTCGTAGTACGACACGAAATATTCAACCGCATTGAGCGGGAAGAACTGCTTGAACTCGTGAAAGAGCTGCGCGGCGAGCGTCTTGTTGTGCGCGAGCACCAGAGCCGGGCGATTCAGCTGCTCGATCATCTTCGCCATGGTGAAGGTCTTGCCCGAGCCGGTCACGCCCAGCAGGACCTGATGCTTCTCCCCGGCATCGATGCCGGTCATGAGCTCTTCGATGGCGCGGCCCTGATCGCCGCGCGGCTTGTAGTCACTGACTAGCTGGAAGTCCACAGATTGATTCTAGGAGATGGGGAAGGAATGTGGAGGGCCCGCGATTGGCGCAAAGCCCCGTCAGCCTCTGCCTCTTCCCCCGATCCAGAGAAAGATAGGGTTGACGACCAGCCAGACAAAGGACGTCCAGTGCGGCCAGACACCCCAGTTGTGTATAGAGAAATAAAGGCCAACGGCCTCACCGACCAGGAAAAGCACCAGCAGGTGCATCCCCGGTTTGGAAGGGGCGATGCGGACGCACAACCAGCCCCCGAGGATCGATGCGAGAGCAAAGATGCCGGTGCTGATCCAGATGAGAAACGTTGGCGGGACCTTGCCCATGACGTACGTTGGCGGGACCTTGCCCATGACGTACTGCGTGGGAAAGAAATGAGTCAGGACGGGATCGCTGAGAAACACAATTCCGTAGACGACGATATAGCTAACGACAACCGACGCAATCGACCGGAGCAGCTTCACGCGCAAGCCTCCTCTGTTGCAAACGTCAGGTTTCGGGGAGGCGAGCAGGATAGCGCGTCTGTGCGGGGCTGAAAAGAAAAAACGCCCGCATTGTGACGAAATGCGGGCGTTTCCGGGTGAGGGTAATTAGTTGGCGGCGACGAGTTCCTGGACGCCCTCTCGCCTCGTCAAGGCCAGATCAAATCGATCCAGGTTCATCACCTTGTTCCATACCGCTACAAAGTCATGGACAAACTTCTCCTGCGCATCTGAACTTCCGTAGACTTCGGCCAGGGCTCGAAGCTGGGAATTCGACCCGAACACCAGATCCGCGCGCGTTGCCGTCCACTTCACTTCCCCTGTCTTGCGGTCACGCCCTTCAAATACATTCTGGGCGTCCGATGTCGCCTTCCACGCCGTTCCCATGTCGAGCAGGTTGACGAAGAAGTCGTTGGTCAGCGCTTCCTGCCGCTTCGTGAAGACACCGTACTGAGTCTGTCCAAAATTGGTGTTCAGCATGCGCATGCCTCCCACCAGCACGGTCATTTCCGGTGCAGTCAATGTGAGCAGCTGTGCCTTGTCCAGCAGCGCAACTTCTGCCGGCACATGGTTCCTGGCGCTGGTATAAGAGCGGAAGCCATCTGCGGAAGGCTCGAGCACGTCGAACGATGCCGCATCGGTCTGCTCCTGCGATGCGTCCATGCGGCCGGGGCTGAACGGCACCGTTACGGGCACACCCGCGTTCCTCGCCGCTTGCTCGATCCCCGCGTCTCCGGCCAGAACGATCACATCCGCCAGCGACACACGCTTGCCGCCGGACTGCGCCTTGTTGAACGCTGTCTGAATGCCTTCGAGCGTCCTAAGAACCTTCGACAGCTGTTCGGGCTGATTGACTTCCCAATCCTTCTGCGGAGCCAGCCGGATGCGTGCACCGTTCGCACCTCCACGTTTGTCGGAGCCGCGAAAGGTACCAGCCGAGGCCCAGGCGGTGGAGACCAGCTGCGAGACGGTCAGACCCGAGGCGAGGATCTTCTCCTTCAGAGAGGCAGCATCCCGTTCGTCAATCAGCTTATGGTCCACGGCCGGGATCGGATCCTGCCAGATCAGTTCTTCCGCCGGAACCTCCGGACCAAGATAGCGTGCCCGCGGTCCCATATCGCGATGCGTCAGCTTGAACCATGCACGGGCAAAAGCATCGGCAAGCTCTTCGGGGTGCTCGTGGAAGCGCCGCGAAATCTTTTCATAGATCGGATCGAGTCGCAGCGCAAGATCCGTGGTGAGCATGCCGGGCGCGTGATGCTTTGAACTATCGTGCGCATCCGGCACCGTACCTTCGCCCGCGTTGCCCCTGGGCTTCCACTGGTAGGCACCGCCCGGGCTCTTCGTCAGTTCCCACTCGTATTTAAAAAGGTGATCGAAGAAGTCGTTGCTCCATTTCGTCGGCGTGCGGCTCCAGGTCACTTCCAGCCCGCTGGTGATGGCGTCGCCTTTGATGCCGCTCAGGTAGGCACTCGACCAGCCAATACCCTGCTCCTCGATCGGCGCGCCTTCCGGTTCATGTCTCAGTTGGGTGCCAGGACCGGCGCCATGGGTCTTGCCGAAGGAGTGGCCACCCGCGATCAGCGCGACGGTCTCTTCATCGTTCATCGCCATGCGCCCGAAGGTTTCGCGAATATCCCTGGCCGCAGCCACCGGATCGGGCTTGCCTTCCGGACCTTCCGGGTTCACGTAGATCAGTCCCATGGTAGTCGCGCCGAATGGCTTCGCAAGATCGCGTTCGCCGGAATAGCGTTTGTCCGTTCCCATCCAGGTCTCTTCTGCACCCCAATTGACGTCCAGATCCGGTTCCCATACGTCCGCGCGGCCGCCGGCAAAGCCAAACGTCTTAAAGCCCATCGATTCCAGGGCCACGTTGCCGGCGAGGATCAAGAGGTCCGCCCACGAAATCTTTTTCCCGTATTTCTGTTTGATCGGCCACAGCAGTCGGCGTGCCCTGTCCAGATTCACGTTGTCCGGCCAGCTGTTCAGCGGTGCGAAACGCTGCTGGCCCCTGCCCCCGCCGCCTCGACCGTCAAGAGTACGATAGGTGCCTGCGCTGTGCCATGCCATCCGAATGAAGAGCCCACCGTAATGGCCGAAGTCTGCCGGCCACCAGTCCTGCGAGTCGGTCATCAGCGCTTCAAGGTCCTTCTTCAGACCGGCGTAGTCCAGGCTTTTGAACTCCTCGGCGTAGTTAAAATTTGGACTCATCGGATCCGACAAAGACGAGTGCTGGTGCAAAATATTCAGGTTCAGTCCATTCGGCCACCAGTCCTGATTCGTTCTCACCGCGTGACCGTTACCGTGCGGGAACGGACATTTCGCTTCGCTTGACGTTGCTTTTTCCTCTGCCATTGCTTCCTTCAATTCTCCGTGACGCTGCGGCATCACGGGTTATTCGAAAAATAGGAGCGCGGCTTTCCGCGTTTGTACCGACTCGCCCAATGTAGCATCATGGAGATGTATTGCTCCAATAGATAGTCCGCATTCGGAGCATAGGCAATAACTATGGAATTCCATCAGCTGCGATACCTGTGCGCCATCGTTGATACCGGCAGCTTCAGCCGCGCTGCGGACCACTGCCGCGTTGCGCAGCCGTCGCTCTCCCAGCAGATTTCGAAGCTGGAAAAAGAACTGGGGACGAGGCTGTTCGATCGGCTCGGCCGGAGTGTCCGGTTGACCGACGCCGGCCGCACGTTTCTTCCCCATGCGCGCACCGTCCTGCAGCAGACGGAGCTGGCCCGCAGCGAGGTGGAGGGCCGGCGGAAGGACGCGCGCGGCACGGTGATTGTCGGCGTGATTCCCACCATCGCGCCATACTACCTGCCTGAACGGATTGCAGCCTTCGGGCGGCGCTTTCCCGAGGCGACCCTGCGTGTCGTGGAGGAGACGACGCCCTTACTGGTGGAGGGCCTGCGCAGTCTGGCGATTGATATCGCCATTTTGTCGCTGCCGCTGCGTCATCGCGATTTTGAGATCGCTCCCCTCTTGACTGAGCGCCTGTACGCCGCCGTGCCCCCCGATCATCCTCGCCGCGGCGCCAGCAGCATTTCGCTTCGCGAATTGCGCGACGAGCGCTTTGTGCTCCTGCGCGACAGCCACTGTTTTCGGGAGATCGCTCTGGCCGCCTGCCACCGCGCGCATCTGGATCCGCGCATCGCCTTCGAGAGTGGCCAGTTCAGCAGTTTGCTGGGGATGGTTGCGGCTGGCGTAGGCGTCTCGCTGGTTCCGGAAATGGCCATCGACCCGCGCGCCGCTTGCCGCTATCTGCAGATTTCTGACGCCAAGGCTGTGCGCACCATTGCGGCAGCACGCCTCAGGGGACGGTCATTCAGCCGCGTGCAGCAGGGGTTCGTAGAATTTCCCCATGCGCCGGTACGCGGTCGCACGCGGAAATGAAACGAATACACGGGGCCGGGAAAAGCAAAGGGCCGGCTCTCTGCCGGCCCTCGATTTCCGCGCTTGGCGCGCGAAGTAAAGTGTGCTGCCCGTTAGTACCCGCCGTGCGCGTGATGCTCGTAGTACATGTGATAGCCGCGGCGGAATCCCTCACGGAAATCGGCGCGCTCCTCCCTCGGCCGGTCCGGATGCCGGAAGTTGTCGTGGCGATCGGGGTCGGGCGGCCGTCCCGCGTCAACGTCATGTCGTGCCGCTTCAACACCATCATGGAAGCCACTGTGCCACGCCTGCGACCAGTTGCCCTGCGGTTCATCCGGAGACCAGGCACCCGGGGGCGGCCCTTGCTGCGCATGAACGGCCAATGATGTTGCTCCTGACAACGCCAGGCCCAGGACCAGGGCTGTTGCGGTTCTTGTAATTCTCATTTTTGTGTCTCCTTAACGCCTCGTGGGATCTTGCAAGGCGCCACTGTGTAAGTGGGATGCGGAGGCATGCCGCGCGGAAGAGGTTTTTTGGCGCACCGAATTGTGCGTCCTGCAGGCAACCAATAAGACGACCCCGTGTCAGGAAGCTGGCAGAAGCCGTGAGGACGAATCCGTCTTGAGCGCCAGCGCTTGCGCCCACTCTGCGGCCGCATCCACGAGACAGTCGCTCGGAATCGACTCAACCGTGTGCGACGACAATCCGAATCGACAGCCGATGATCCATGCTCCGGCGCGCCGCGCCGTGAGAATGTCCACGCTGGAGTCGCCGATCATCAGCGTCTCTCCGGAGGCAACTTCCGCTTCGCGAATGACCGCGTTCAGCCCCTCCGGGTCGGGCTTCTTGCTGGTAAAGCTGTTCCCGCCGTAAATGCGAAACATGTAACGACTCAGGCCCAGCGCATCGCAGATAGCCACCGAAGGGCCGACCGGCTTGTTGGTCAGAACCGCCATTTTGCGCGCCGTGCCATCGGAGCTTGTGCGCATCGCTTCCAGCGAGTCGAAGACGCCGGGATACACATAGGTGAAGTCCAGCTTGTGCTCGCGATAATGCGCGAGAAAGTGTTGCAGCGCGTTCTCCACCAGCGGCTCATCCTCAGGATCGCCCAGCGCTCGCCGCACCAGCATGCCTGCGCCATCGCCAATGTAGGTGGCGATAATTTCTTCGGGCAGCGGCTCACGTCCGAACTCCGTCAGCATAGCGTTGATGGAGTTGGTGAGGTCTTTGCGCGAATCGATCAGAGTGCCGTCCAGATCGAAGACGATCAGCCGAATCTTGTCCGCGGGAATGGGATTGAGGAGATGCAGCATTCTTCCAGTTTATCGGGCATCGCTGTTCCGGGCCGGGATGGAAGGGCTGCGATATGCTCTCTGCATGCGGAAAATCTCAGGATGCACGCTTCTGGCCGCAGTCTGCCTCTGTTCGCTTTCCCTCGCTCGTGGAATGGGTGAGGATCACTTCCCTTCCAACGAGGACATGCGTCACGTCCGTTCGATGGCGCAACCGAAGGTCTCGCCCAATGGGCAGAGCGTCCTCCTTCAGATTTCTGATGCGACCGCCGATGGCGGCAAGACGCATCTGTGGCTCGTCGATGTGAAGATGAATACCTCGCGACAACTGACCTGGTCGGCGAGCGGCGATAAGCGCGGTGAATCCGGCGGTCAGTGGATGCCGGATGGTGGCAGCATTCTTTTTCTGGCGCATCGCGGCGAGCATACGCAGTTGTATCGCCTGCCGATGAACGGCGGCGAGGCGCATCCGTTTGAGGTGAAGATTATGCCTCCAGTGGATGAGTCGACGGCGCCCGATGCCATTCCCCCTGCGAAGAAACCGGCCACTGACGCGAAGCCGGAGCCGATCGAGGCCGACGTTGCGCGATACTTCATCGCGCCGGATGGAAAGCACATCGCGATTTTGGTGCACGATCCGGAAACGCCGGGCGAGAAAAAGGAACATGACGAGAAGGCCGATGCGGTCTGGGTGAATCATGATCCCCATGCCTCGCGGCTCTATTTGCTCGATCCAGCGGATGGAAAGATCACCGCGACCGCGGTGCCGCCGGATGTGGAACGAGTGTCATGGACTCAGCAGAGCGACAAGCTGCTGGCCATCACGGAAGGGATGAACGAGGCCGGGGACCTGGCACCCGCGGGTGCGGCCTGGGTACTCTCCGTTGCTGACCCGGCTCATCCATCGCAGATCAAATCGGCTCCTGCGACCATCGACTCCGCTGTGTGGTCGCAGGATGGAAGCCGGATTTACTTTCTGGCGCAGGCGAAGACGGACGCGCCGCCGGGGTATGAAGACCTGTACGAACTGACGGTGGCCGATGGTTCAATCCACGATCTGAGCGACGGTTTCAGCGGCAGCATGGGACACGACGAGCCAATTCCCGAAGAAGGCAAGGTTCTGGAATCTGCAGAGATGGGCATGCACACCACCCTGCTGCGCTTCGATGGAGAGCAACACGAACCGCTGCACTTCGATACGGCGACGGTGTCGCAATTCAACACGAATGCGAAGCACTCAGCGTGGGTTTGGCTCGGCTCTTCGAGCGACAAGTTGCCGGCGCTCTACTACGCAGAGAAGCTGGACGATACGCCGAAGATTCTGAACACACCAAATCTGTTGCCGGCGGAGTGGACGGAAATAGCGTCGCAGCCAGTCTCCTGGAAGAGTGATGCCTTCACGATTGAGGGCGTGTTGTATCTGCCTCCGCAGTCGTCCAGGGGCAAGGTTCCGCTCATCGTGGATGTTCACGGCGGCCCGACCGGAGCCTTTGAGGACAACTGGAATGCGCTGACCGAGTTTCTGCTGGGCCAGGGATGGGCGGTGCTGCGTACGAATCCGCGAGGCAGCACGGGCTACGGAGCGGCCTTTGCTGCGGCCAACAAAAACGACATGGGCGGCGGGGACTATCGCGACATTATGACGGGCGTCGATACTGTCCTCGCGAAATATCCCATTGATGCCAACAAGCTTGCGTTGATGGGCTATAGCTATGGCGGGGAGATGGCAGGGTTCGTCGAAGGCCGTACCGACCGCTTCAAGGCCATCATCAGCGGCGCGCCGGTGATCGATCAGGAGAGCGAGTATGGCACTGAGTCCGGCTCGTATTACGATCGCTGGTTCTACGGCGGCTACCCGTGGGAGCATGCGGAGAGCGCGTGGAAGCAAAGCCCGCTGGCGGACGCAGCCCATGCGAAGACTCCCTTCCTGCTGCTGCAGGGCGAGAGCGACCGGACCGATCCACTGGGCCAGAGCCAGGAAATGTATCGAGCACTGCGACAAATGGGCGTCCAGGTGGACATGGTTCAGTATCCCCGCGAAGATCATGGACCGCTGGCCGGTGGCATTTTTGGATCACCGAGCCCCGAGCCGTGGCATGGGTTTGATGGGCGGCAGCGAATCGTGATCTTTATCAAAAAGGCTTTTGGCGAATAGCGCGGCGGCATCTGGGCGGCTTTGCGAGGCTGCTCAGATGCGCTGCCGTTTCCAGCGCCCCTGTTTGAAGAGGATGAGGCTGGCCACGGCAATGGAACACTCCGCGATGACCACAGAGAGGAAGGCTCCCTCCGCGCGGAGTCGTAGCCTCGTTGCCAGCCACCAGGCAAGCGGAATTTCGAGAACCCAGAAGCCGAAGAAGTTCACGATGGTGGGTGTGAGGGTGTCGCCGGCTCCGTTGAACGCCTGCAGCAGGACCATCACCCAGGCATAAGCGATGTTGCCGCAGGCAAAGGTGCGCAGCGCTCGCGCCCCGATCGCGACCACAGCCGGGTCGTTCACGAAGATGCGGACAACCGGCGTGGCAAAGATGATGAAGAACATTCCCAGAGTGGCGAGGAAGAGCATGTTGTAGAGACCCGTGCGCCACACCGCCTGCTCAGCGCGATCGGGATGGCGGGCGCCGAGGTTCTGGCCCACCAGCGTGGCCGCGGCGTTGCTCAGCCCCCACGCAGGCAGAATGAAGAAAATGACGATGCGGATCGCGACCGTATATCCGGCAACAGCCGCCGCGCCGAACAGAGAAACGATGCGCACCAGGCCGATCCAGCTGGCGTTGGCGATCGCGAACTGCAGAATACCCGTCAGGGAGACGCGCAGCAGCCGCCACAGCACCGGAACGTTGAGATAGATGTGCCGCGCGAGGATGTGAATGCGCTCGGTTCCGCGCATCAGCCGATAGAACTGATAGAGAACCGCGATGCTGCGCCCTGTGAAGGTCGCCAACGCGGCGCCGGTGACGCCGAGATGCGGGAAGGGCCCAAGGCCGAAGATCAGACACGGATCGAGAATCAGATTGATAATGTTCGAAACCCACAACAGGCGCATGGCAATGGCCGCGTCGCCCGCTCCGCGGAAGATGGCGTTGTTGAGGAAGAGCATGATGATGGCTCCGCACCCGCCGAGCGCAATGCGCGCGTAGCCGGAGCCGACAGTGACAATCGCCGGTGAAGCGCCCATCAGGCCGAGCAGGCGGGGTGCAGCGATTCCTGCGGGGATGCCCAGCGCCAGAGAAATCAGCAGCCCCAGCACAATGGCCTGCACGGCGGAAATCGCGGCGTCTTCCGGATCCTTTTCGCCAATGCGGCGCGCAACCATCGCTGTCGTCGACAGGGAAACGCCAAGACCGATGGCAAAGACCAGCGCCAGAATCGATTCTGTCAATCCAACCGTTGCGACGGCATTCGCGCCCAGCCGCCCGACCCAGAACGTGTCCACCACGGCAAAGAGCGATTCCAGCACCATCTCCAGCACCATCGGGATCGCCAGCAGCAGGATCGATCGATTCAGGCTGCCCGCGGTGTAGTCCTGGTGCGATCCGCGCAGGGCTTCGCCCACGGAGGACCAGAACCCGCGCTGCGGCTCGGATTGGACAGGGAGATCCATGAGTCAGTGCAGTAAAACGGAGCCGACAATGCTGGGTTTGCGCGAAGCGCGTTGGCCGGGACGGCGAGTTTCTAGATCAACAGAGTTTGGGTGGTTTCCTCCACCGGAGCAATGGCGAAGTGGAGGTCGGGGAGGTCTTCGACTGCCCGCCGCAGGGATTGTTCCCAGCGCGCGTGGATCGTGAGCAGTTCCGAGTCGCCGGAGTTGAATTTGCGATAGCAGTCGAGCACCAGACTGTCGCGCCGGTAGAGCATCAGCTCAATCGGCGGCCCGATCGCGCCGTTCGAGCGCATCGTGGCATCGAAGGAAAGCAGCGCGTATTTGGCAGCGACCATCAGACTGGTCGAGTTGAAGACCACACCACGATCGAGCAGCGGGCGACCGTATTTGTACTCGCCGAGCTGCAAAAACGGCGACTCCTCGGTCGCGCAAAGCGGATTGCCCTGCGGATAGATCATGTAGAGTGCGGGCTCTTCGCCCCGCACCTGCCCGCCGAGAAGCAGATGCACGTTGAAGGAATAGTTGTCCCGCTCCAGCGCGGAACGATCCAGTTCCGCCACCTGGCGCACGCACTCACCCAGTTCCCGCGCTGCTTCATACATGCTGTGAACACGGGCCAGACCCTCTCCGGCGGCAAAGCTGGCTTTCGCCAGGTTGATCACGGATTGGCTGAGCGACAGGCTGCCGCTGCTCAGGACCACGAAAGCGCTCTCGCCCGGCTGCGAGAAGGTGTGCATCTTGCGCGCAATATTCAGATCGTCGAATCCGGCATTCGTGCGCGAATCCGAAGCCATCACGAGGCCTTCCTGTGTCATGATGCCGAGACAGTAGGTCATTCAGCCGTCCTGCTCCCCTGGGAATGGTGTGCTGCCACCAGGACATTGTGACAGCTTTCCGATACGATTCAAAGACATTCGACCAACGCTGGCGCGACGCGCAACATCTACATGCTGGACGCTGTGCATTCCGGAGTGACCGTGAGGCGCGATGCTCCTTCGCCTGGGCTATGACATGCAGTTTGACATTCCGGAGCCGGTTGCCTGCGTGGCACAGTTGCGCGTCCACCCGTCCCGCACCGCCGGCCTCCGCGAGCCGGATCACGTGCAGGTCGAACCTGCCATTCCGGTCGAGGACTACGCCGACTCTTTCGGCAACCTGTGTACCCGGTTTCTGGCCCCAGCCGGCACTCTGCGCCTGAAAAACACATTTCTGTTCGAGGATCCCGGCCTGCCGGATCCGGCCAAGCCTGACGCGGTCGCTCACCCCATCGCTGAGTTGCCGCATGATGTGCTGCGCTTCCTGCTGCCCAGCCGCTATTGCGAGGTGGACAGCCTCGCGCCGGCGGCCTTCGATCTGCTTGGGAACACGGCGCCGGGCTGGGAGCGCGTGCAGGCCATCTGCAATTGGGTTCATGCCAAGGTCAGCTTCGGATACTCCTTCGCGCGGCCGACCAAGACGGCGCTCGACGTTTTTACGGAACGCCAGGGAGTTTGCCGCGATTTCCAGCATCTGGCGATTACGTTTTGCCGCGCGCTGGGAATTCCAGCACGGTACGTGGCCGGCTATTTGGGTGACATCGGGGTCGTTGTTGCGCCGTCGCCTATGGATTTCAGCGCGTGGTTCGAGGTTTACCTCGAGAACCGCTGGTGGACCTTCGATGCGCGCCACAACATGCCGAGAATCGGGCGCGTCCTCATGGCGACGGGGCGCGATGCGGCCGATGTGGCATTCTTCACCTCCTTCGGGACAGCGACTCTCAGGAGCTTTCTCGTTATTTCGGACGAGGTGAAGGACGAACCGAAGCTCGATGCCGAAGTGAAAAACGATGCCGGTAATCCTGCGCCCCCCGCGGAGACATTCTCTCGCCCTGCCGATTTGCCGTCCGATTTGAGCGAGAGCTGAAGCTTCCCATCCGCCGGGGCCGCCCGGTGTGTATACTTGCCCCCTTCCCTCACCGGCCCGGTTTTAACATCTCTGTTTTCGAAAGGGACATGACTATGCCGAGTTATCTCGTTCAGGCGGCTTACACGCAGCAAGCGCTCGCCGCCCTCATCGCAAACCCCCAGGACCGCACCGACGCCATTCGTAAAACCGTAAAGAAACTCGGAGGGAAGCCGGAGGACTCTATCTCGCGTTTGGGGATTACGACATCGTCACCATTCTTGACATGCCCGACAATGTCAGCGCAGCCGCGTTCGCAGTGGCTATTGGCGCCGGCGGCGCATGCAGGAACGTGAAAACCACGCCCCTGCTCAGCTCTGCGGATGGAATCGCCGCTTTGAAGAAGGCGGGAGGCTCAGGCTACAAGTCGGTTACGGAATAGCGCGGCGCTGCGCTGCTGGGTTCTGGGGATGGAGGAGCTGAGCTAGTGCTTCCCCGCCCCGGCGCTTTCCAGTTTCGCCTCAGCCTCGGCGATGACTTCGTTGGCGTGCGCGTATTTCTCGGGATCTTCGCCGGCTTCGTTCCACAGCTGCTGACCGTGCTGCAGCTGCTCCTGCACCGCCCCACTGTCGACTTCTTCCGGCTTCTCGGCGCTCTCGGCCAGGATTGTCACCCGCTCCGGCAGCACTTCCACAAAGCCGCGCGCGACAACGTAGCCTTGGTCGCCGCCTTCGCCGCCGTGCAGCCGCACTTCCCCCGCTCCGATTTCCGAGAGCAGTGGAGCGTGCCCGTAGAGCACTTCGAAATAGCCGCTCTTGCCGGGTATTTCGACGGCATCCGCAGACTGATCGACCAGAACACGATCGGGAGTGACGAGCCGGACTTTGAGCTGGTCGGCCATCTTATTTCGTCGTCGCCTTCAGCTTTTCCGCTTCTTCCAGCACTTCTTCGATGGTGCCGCGCATGTAGAACGCCTGCTCGGGCACGTCGTCGTGCTTGCCGTCGATGACTTCCTTAAAGCTGCGGACAGTGTCGGCGATCTTGCAGTACTTGCCCGGGATGCCCGTGAACTGCTCGGCCACGTGGAAGGGCTGCGAGAGGAACTTCTGCACCTTGCGCGCGCGCGCCACGGTGATCTTGTCCTCTTCGGAGAGCTCGTCGATGCCGAGGATGGCGATGATGTCCTGCAGATCCTTGTAGCGCTGCAGTATGCGCTTCACTCCCTGGGCGACGTCGTAGTGCTCCTGACCGACGATGCGCGCGGTGAGGATACGCGAAGTGGAAGCCAGCGGATCGACCGCCGGATAGATGCCGAGTTCCGACAGCGGGCGCGAGAGCACGGTCGTTGCGTCGAGGTGAGCGAAGGTTGTCGCCGGCGCGGGATCGGTGAGATCGTCGGCGGGCACGTAGACCGCCTGCACCGACGTGACGGAACCGCGCTTGGTCGAAGTGATGCGCTCCTGCAACTCGCCCATTTCGGTGGCGAGGTTCGGCTGGTATCCAACGGCGGAAGGCATGCGGCCCAGCAGCGTCGAAACCTCAGAACCGGCCTGCGTGAAACGGAAGATGTTGTCGATGAAGAGCAGCGTGTCCGCGCCTTCCTCGTCGCGGAAAAACTCGGCGACGGTGAGGCCGGTCAGCGCCACGCGCAGACGCGCGCCGGGCGGCTCGGTCATCTGCCCGTAAATCAGAGCTGCTTTCGACTTGGGCAGGTCTTTCAGGTTGATGACGCCGGACTCCTGCATCTCGAGCCAGAGGTCGTTCCCCTCACGCGTGCGCTCGCCCACGCCTGCGAATACTGAGAAGCCGCCGTGCTTGGTGGCGACGTTGTTGATGAGCTCCTGGATGATGACCGTTTTGCCGACGCCCGCGCCGCCGAACAGTCCGATCTTGCCGCCTTTGAGGAAGGGCTGGATGAGGTCGATGACCTTGATCCCGGTCTCGAACATCTCCTCGTGCGTCGACTGCTCGTCGAACGCCGGAGCGGGACGGTGGATCGGCATGCGCTTCTTCGCGTTCACCGGACCGAGGTCGTCAACGGGCTCGCCGATCACGTTGAGCACGCGGCCCAGCGTGGCGCGACCCACGGGAACCGTGATCGGACCACCCTCGTCGATGGCTTTCATGCCGCGCACCATGCCGTCCGTCGCTTCCATGGCGACGCAGCGTACCCGGCCTTCGCCCAGGTGCTGCTGAACCTCAAGAATCACGTTGATGGGGACCGGAACGGTGAATCCATCGCTCACCACGCGTAACGCCTCGTAAATGGGAGGCATGGTCGCTTCTTCAAACTGCACGTCGACCGCAGGACCTGATATCTGTACGACTCTGCCGATGTTTTCTGCCATATCTGTATCGTTCTCGCCTTAGATCGCGGCTGCGCCGCTCACAATTTCGATGATTTCCTTGGTGATTGCCGCCTGACGAACGCGATTCATGGTCAGGGTCAGCGAATCGATCATGTCGGAAGCATTGTTCGTCGCCGAATCCATCGCCGTCATGCGCGCCGCGTGCTCGGCAGCGATGGATTCCAGCGTCGCGTGGTAGATCTGCGAAGCCACATAACGCGGCAGCACGTCGGCGAAGATTTCCGCCGGAGGCTGCTCGTAGATATAGTCCACCTCGGCCGTGCCGAAGTTTTTCGTTTCGTCCTCGAGCTGCTTCTGCGCGGCTTCGGCTTCCTGCGGATACAGACTGACGCCGGCGGACAAGGCCGCTTCGGCAGCGCGCTCACGCTCTTCGAGGGTCGGCTCCTCTGCTCTTTCTATTTCGCGGACCGTCAGCGAGAGGATCGGTAGCAGGCGCTCGACCACCACGCGCTGCTGGATGACGGATTTGAATTCGTTGTAGACCAGGTAGGCAGCATCGATCTCCTCGTGCGTGTAGAGAGAGATGATCTCGTCGGAGACGTCGCGGATCGCGTCGTAGTTGATCCTCTCGAGCGCTGCCGTGGGGCCCGTGAGCACTTCGATCGCTCCGCTGCGCTGCTGACGCTCGCGACGCCCATTCTCCTCATTGGCCTCGGCAAACTGGGCGGCCGGATAGCGGCGACGGAACAGGTCGCGACCCTTGCGTCCGATGGCCACGACATCGATTTGCCTGTCGCTGTTGTCCGACATGAAGTTGGCGGCGGCCTTGAAGATGTTCGTATTGAAGGCGCCGGCAAATCCCTTGTCGCCGGAGATCACCACCAGCAGGATGCGCTTCTCCGGACGAGTCAGCAACAGAGGATGACGCACCTCTCCCGTTTCCGGATCGTAGATCTCCGCGCGGCGTTTCAGTGACTCGAGCACACTGGCCAACATGGCCGCGTATGGACGCGCGGAGATGGCCCGCTCCTGGGCGCGACGCAGCTTCGCCGCCGAAACCATCTTCATGGCTTTGGTGATCTGCCGCGTGTTCTTCACGCTGCGAATGCGCCGCCGTAAATCGAGAACGTTGGGCATGATTCCCTAGTGCGCGGCCGCCACTGGCTGCTCGGCTTTCTGCTCCCGTTCCTTTTTCTTCTCCTCCTGATTGAGCGGCTGCACTGCGCTCTGCTTCAGCTTCGCCTCTTCGTGCTCGGCCAGGAAGTTTGCCTTGTATTCCTTCAGCGCAGCATGGATGCGCTTGCGCAGATCGTCGTCCAGCGCCTTCTTCGTCGCAATGTCGTTCAGCAGTTGCGACTGCGCGGAGTCGAGGTAGGGGTAGAGGCCGTCTTCAAAAGCGCGAATCTGCTCCACCTTCAGATCGTCGAGATAGCCCTGGGTTCCGGAGAAGAGGATGATGACCTGTTTTTCGGCGGTCAGCGGATGGAATTGCGGCTGCTTCAGTAGCTCGGTGAGCCGCGACCCGCGGTTGAGCTGGTTCTGCGTAACCTTATCGAGGTCACTGCCGAACTGCGAGAACGCGGCCAGCTCGCGGTATTGCGCCAGGTCCAGCTTCAGCGTCGAGCCGACCTGCTTGATCGCCTTGATGGCAGCCGAAAATCCCACACGCGAAACCGAGAGGCCGACGTTGACGGCCGGACGAACGCCGGAGTTGAAGAGGTCCGTTTCGAGGAAGATCTGGCCGTCGGTGATCGAAATAACGTTGGTCGGAATGTAGGCCGACACGTCGCCCGCCTGGGTCTCAATGATGGGTAATGCGGTCAGCGATCCGCCACCGTTCGCGTCGCTCAGCTTGGCCGCGCGCTCCAGCAGACGCGAGTGGAGATAAAAGACGTCGCCAGGATAAGCTTCGCGGCCGGGCGGACGGCGCAACAGCAGCGAAATTTCGCGATAAGCGATGGCGTGTTTCGAAAGATCGTCATAGATGATGAGCGCGTGGCGGCCCTTGTCGCGGAAATACTCGCCGATGGCGCAGGCGGCGTAGGGAGCGAGGTAAAGCATCGGAGCCGGCTCGGAAGCCGATGCGGCAACCACGATGGTGTGGCCCATCGCGTCGTACTCTTCCAGCGTCTGCACGACCTGAGCTATCGAGGAGCGCTTCTGTCCGATGGCGCAATAGATGCAGATCAGGTCGTTGGTCTTGTTGTTGATGATCGAGTCGAGAGCGACAGCGGTTTTCCCGGTCTGGCGGTCGCCGATGATCAGCTCGCGCTGTCCGCGGCCGATCGGGATCATCGAGTCGATGGCTTTCAGACCGGTCATCATAGGCTCGCGCACCGGCTGTCGGGCAATCACGCCCGGAGCCAGACGCTCCACCGGCAGCGTGTCGCGGGTCTGGATCGGACCCTTGTCGTCGATGGGCAGCCCCAGCGCATTCACCACGCGCCCAATCATCGCGTCACCTACAGGAACGCTGAGAATTTTGCCGGTGCGCTTCACCTGATCGCCTTCGCGCACTTCGGTGTAATCGCCCAGCAGCACCGCTCCTACCTGATCTTCTTCGAGGCTCATCGCCAGCCCCGCAATATCGTGGGGAAACTCCAGCAGTTCACCAAACATGACCTTGTCGAGCCCATGCAGGCGCGCGATTCCGTCGCCCAGCGTGATCACGGTCCCAACTTCATCGACGCGCATCTTGGCGTCGTAATTGGCAATCTGCTCCTTCAGGAGCGCTGTTATTTCGTCTGCTTTGATTTGCGCCATGCTTTTGGGTTCCTGGTCTTGTTTTCGATCTCGTTCTAAACAAATGCCGGTTCTAACCAGCGGTTAATTCTTCTCTCAGCTGGTTCAGCCGGCCCAGCACCGATCCGTCATACACCGTGCTTCCCACCTGTACCACTGCGCCCCCCAGCAACGAGCTGTCCTCTTCAAAATGCGCTTCCACGGTCCCGCCGGTCAGCTCGGCGATTTGCTTTTCCAGTTCTTTCCGCTCCTGCTCGTCGAGCTTTCTGGCCGAGACAACCTTCACCTCGGAAATCCCCAGCCGCCGATTGATCTCGCGCCGAAACTCCGCAACGACTTCGTCCAGCCCCGCGATGCGGTCGTTCCGGATCAGCACCGCGATAAAATTCCGCGTCTGCTGGGCCATTTTCAGCTTCCCGTTCAGCTTATCGAGCAACTCGACTCTCTCCTCCACAGGAAACGAAGGGTCGAGGAAGAACTCCCGCAGTTCCCGGCTCTCATGCCACGCCCCGGCGAAGTCGCCCAGTTGCCGCAGTACGCTTTTTGCATCCAGCTTCTGCTCGAAAACCACATCGGCGAAGGCCAGCGCGTATCGGGAAGCAAAACTCGCCATCTATGCCTCCCCTCCGGAATTCTTGAGCGATTTGCCGAATTCCCTCACCAGCGCGCGATCCGTGTCGTTCGAAAGCTGAATCCTGCGCATGGCGTGATCAATCGCCAGATCGGCGGCAAACTTCTTCAGGTCCCGTTGCGCCGCCGCCTGCGCAGCTCCAATCTCCTGCTCGGCGGAGACAATAATGCGCTCGCGCTCCGCCTCGAGGGCGGCGTGGATTCGCTTCTCGTCCTCGACGGCTTCCTGCTCCACCTGCTGCCGGATGGCGCCAATCTCGGAATCCAGGCGCAGCAGCCGCGCTTCCACCTCGGCCAGGCGGCGGTTGGCTTCCTCTGTCGCCAGTCTTGCGGCCACCAGCTCCTTCTGGAGCGTTTCGCTGCGGTTGCGAAAAATCTTCGGCAGGTACTTCCAAAGAGCAAACGCGATGGCGAAGAGGAGAACTCCGGAATTGAAGTCCTCGAAGATCTCCGCCGCCGTCTCCGTTTTCAGACCGGTGAAATGGGCAATGGCCTGCACCACGCGCGAGTGGCGATACTGCTCCACTTCGGAGTTGGTCTCCGGCTCGTCCATGTGTTCACTGCCGCCGCCCCAGGACTTTCCGCGTTGCGCGGCCGGAGAATTGTCCTTATCCAGCGCGTGCAGGGGAAGCACAGGCGCGACGCAAAGGCCCGCCCAGAGAAACATCGTCAGCATTCGGCGCATGATCTTCAACGGGCACCCTCCGCGGAGGAAGAGGGAAGAATCGCAGCCAGTACCTGTGCAGCCAGTTGATTCGCGGAAGACTCGATCTGCCTGCGAGCATCGCCGGCCTGCGCCTCAAGCGCTGTTTGTGCTCCCTGGACGCGTTGCTGGGCCGCCAGCCGAGCCGCCGCCAACGCGCTCTCCCGGTCCGCGTTCAGCCGCTGCAACCGCTGCTCGCGGCCTTTGAAAATCTCCGCCCGTGCCGCCCGCAGCTTCGCCTCGTATTCCTGGGTTCGGACGTCGGCCTGGGAAACCGCCAGTTGCGCCCTTTCCTGGGCTCCCGCGGTACGCTCCCGCCGCTCCGCCCGGGTCTTCATCAGGCGCCCGTACAGGATGTACCGATACGCCAAAACCAACACAATGAAAAGGATCAGGGTCGGTATGGCACCGAGCGCAAGATCACCAAGTTGTCTGAACAGCTCATTCATGAATTGGCCGGCGGTGGCAGTCGGAAACGACTGAGAGGATCAGGTGGAACTCTTGGTTCTAACAGACGCAAAAAATGAGTGTCAAATGACGAAAGGCACGTACGAATGCACCCATACATCCGGACCAAAACACTCGCCGAATCAACCCGCGGCACTCTTGCAAAAATCGACGTTCGCGTCTTGACTTGGCCGAGTTCCGGCGTACACTGAGGATACCACCTCGACCCGGATCAGGGTCGGTAAACCGGGTGATCGGAGATACCCACCACTCTCCATCATCCGGTTTGCTCTTTCTGGGGTGATGTTTCCTTCGCGGCGAGACGGAACCGCCGGTAACGACCCAGCAGGGATGCAGGTCCGGTTACCGTAACCCGCACCAGATTTCCTTCGTACTCCCGATTCGCGATCACCGCATGCGCCTCCAGCGCTGCCAGCACATCGCCTTCCGACTGCGGTATCTGAAAACGCTGCTCGAGAACGGGATCCTGCACCAGGGCCTCGTCGAGGCGGTCCATCAGAAGGTTGAGGCCCGTGCGCTCTTTCGCTGAGGTCGCAATCATCGGTCCATTCGCGGCCATCAGTGCGGCGCGTTCTTCCTCGCTCAGCAGATCGATTTTGTTCAGGACTTCGAGCCGCGGCTTTTCCAGAACATCCAGCTCACCCAGCACTTTCTCCACTTCTGCTTTGTGCTCGTCGCGCATCGGGCTGGAAGCATCGCGCACATGCACCAGAACCTCGGCCTTCCGCACCTCTTCCAGCGTTGCGCGAAACGAGGTCACCAGCGTGTGCGGAAGATCGCGGATGAATCCCACCGTGTCGGACAACAGCACCTTTCGGCGGCTGGGTAGCTGGATCGCGCTCAGCTTGGGATCGAGCGTCGCGAACATGCGCGAGGACTCAAGAACCCCGGCACGGGTGATGGCGTTGAACAGGGTGCTCTTCCCGGCGTTCGTGTAGCCGACCAGAGCGACCGTCGGTACCGGTACCGATTCACGGCGCTGCCGCTGCTGGGTACGAATGCGGCGCACGCCCTCCAGTTCCCGGCGCAGGTGCAGCACACGCCGTTGAATACGCCGCCGATCCGTCTCCAGCTGCGTTTCGCCCGGGCCTCGCGTGCCAATGCCGCCGCCCAGCTGCGACATGGCCTTACCCCGCCCCGTCAGCCGCGGCAGCATGTATTCCAGCTGCGCCAGCTCCACCTGCAGCTGGCCTTCGCGCGTGCGTGCGTGACGGGCGAAGATGTCCAGGATCAGCTGCGTCCGATCGATCACCCTGCACGGCAGCGCATGCTCCAGGTTGCGTAACTGGGTCGGGCTCAGGTCATGGTCGACGATGGCCACATCGGCCTGCGTCGAGGCGGCTATGCCCGACAGCTCCTCCACTTTTCCGCTGCCAATCAGCGTCGCTGGGTCGGCTTTCGGACGGTGCTGGACGATCTCGCCGGAAACCATCGCTCCCGCGCTGATGACCAGTTCGCGAAATTCCTCCAGACGCGCGTCCTCGTCGTCCAGGACTGGGTGCAGATTAGGCGTCGAGGCCGCCGCATCCCGTGCCTGGGACGCACCACGGGTCAGGGATCGCCGCGGCGATCCGATGACCACCGTAACCAGCAATGCCCGTTCGGCGGTCGAAGCGGTCGCGTTCAGCGGCATCGAAACTCGTCGCGCCCTGCGACTCCGGCACCCTTAGGAGCCGGAAGCCTCCTGCACCGGCTGCGCCGGCGTTACTGCCACCGGTCCCGCCTGTGCCGTGTGCGGCGGACGATGTTCGCCGTGCAGCACCGACCGGGTGCTCACGACTGTGGAGATTGCGTGTTTGAAAATCAACTGCTCCTGGCTATTGTTCTCCAGCAGCACGGAGTATTTGTCGAAAGAACGAATTTTCCCGGTGAGTTTCACGCCGCTCACCAGATAAATCGTGATCGGGGTCTTATCTTTGCGAACGGTGTTCAGGAATGTGTCCTGAATGTTCTGTGCCGGCTTGCTTTCCATGAGCCGATCTCCTTTGCCCTTTTTATTTTTTTTACTCGACGGTGAAACTGCAACCGCAGGAAAAACTGCAGCGAAGCCGAAATTTGGTGGCGCCGCACCCACCGTCAAGGTGTGTTACCAATGTACGAGGTCCAGAACCGTTTGCGCAACATTGTGACGGGCAAACGAGACGACCCCCGACGCCGCTTCTTTCCTTATGTTATGCGGGATGCTGCGGATAATGCATCCTGTTCCGCGCCTTATCCGCGTTGTTTCTGGCGGGACTTCTCGCGATGGTGCGGCGCTCGGGCGGCGATCGTCGGCGGCTGATCGCTGGTGCGATGCACCACCACGCCGTCCATGCGGAAGCTCTCCACTACCGTCTCGCCCGGTTTCACCGTGCCTGTTTGCGGATCCAGCGCCATCTGATCGCTCGTTGCGACCCGGAAGGAGAAAGTCGGCGTCTGCTGGTTACTCGCGGATGCTTCGGTTACCGAAACCGGCAGGTATCCGGCGAGATTACGCTCCCGGTACGCCGTCTCGTAACGATGCTTTTTCGTGTTCCAGGTAAAGACCCGGACCTGATCGAAGTCGTACGGCAGCCCGTCTTTCCACGGCGCCAAAAAAGCAACATATTCGGGCACCTGATCGCCGGCAACGTTGGCGCCGGAATCGTAGACCTTGCGCAAAACGTAGGCGCCGACGATCTTCTGCCCCTCGGCCAGGCCAGCAATCGCGTCCGGAACGTCCTCATCCAGTGTGCGCGCGCGGACCCAGCCAACGTGACCGCTGCTGTCGCGGATCAGCCAGTAGTCTTCCAGGTTAGACGGCGGCGGCGGCGTGTCGACCTTCGTCCGGGTCACCGGCTTTTCCGCCGGCAACGGCAGCGCCTGCGGCGCATCCGGCTTGGGCACCGAGGCTCGCATCAGCAACTGCAGCTTGTCGTTCTCCGGCAGCAGCAGGAACCGGTCCGATGTCCGGCCCGGAGCGTCCCGGAGCCAGTAGTCGTCGCGCAGGACCGCCGTCGCAATCACTGGATCGCTGGCGTTCGTCTTCTCCAACTGCGCGAACTTATCGTAAACCTGCTGGTCGATGACGCCATGTTCCTCAATCCAGCCCACTTCGCCTCTGTCGGTCCGCACCTTCAGAAACCGCCGGCCATGCTCGACCACCTGCAGCCGCTGCCCATTGACCACCTCGGCAACCCGGTTGCTGACGGCAGCGACGCGATCCCGCAGGTAGGTCCCGCGGGCCCACACATAGACGTATTCGCGCGTGGGATGGGGGACGAACCGGCCGCAGCCCTGCAGCAACAGGACTCCCAGCAGCAGGCACGGGGAAAGGCGACGCGAGAGGGGAGAAAAATGATGCATTGGTACGGGGTTCAAACCCGTCTTTTGATTCCGCAGGCTCTTCAAAGGATACATCGATCTGCAGGACACCTGAGCAGCAAGGAAAGTTGTGCAGGTTACTTCCGGGATCGGAGGGTTGATCGCGAGTTCGGCTGTCGTATATCACTGGTCGCGGCGCTTGAAAAATCGCAACCCGAATTGCCGCTTTTTGTCCCCGGTGCTCGGTGCCCTGCACCCTGTGCCCCGTGGCCACTTACTGCGGCTTAGGCGTCAACCTCACAAAGCGCGGCGCCAGCTCTTCCCACTTCGCCATCAGCCGGTACGCCCGGGTGCTTGCCGTTTTCTCCGCATGCAGCTGGACAAGCCCGAGAATGCTCTCCCGGGCTTCCGGGTCCAGCGTCTCGTACGGCTCCGGTGTCAGAAAATCTGCATGGTAACGCTGGCGGGAAACAAAGAACCCGTCCTCGTCGAAGACCCAGGCCTCTCCGCCGGTCATGCCTGCGCCAAAGTTATTGCCCGTCGCTCCCAGCACAGCCACCAGCCCGCCCGTCATGTACTCGCAACCATGATCGCCCACACCCTCCACCACCGCGAGCGCACCAGAATTCCGCACCGCAAAGCCCCCC
>Ga0210398_10000136_pt1 | contig 92293 bp, 72 predicted proteins | sample IncBWC4OmetaG_FD_161047 | JGI IMG/M metagenome (GOLD analysis project Ga0210398, IMG submission 161047) | Forest soil microbial communities from Barre Woods Harvard Forest LTER site, Petersham, Massachusetts, United States - Inc-BW-C-4-O | ecosystem: Environmental > Terrestrial > Soil >... | reverse complement strand
GCGCGCAACTCATCATGGCCAGGAGATTCAATCTCCACCAAAAAGGCCGAATACATTTGCGCAGACTTTCTCCTTACGTTCTGCTACTTTTCCCTTGCAGTCAGACGGCGGACCATACATTTTCAGGGGATTCGAAGTCACTTCCGATTAGCCGGTTTTTCGGCCAATTGGAGTCCAGCGGCCTCCGGCTTTACACGGTCAACGCCGCGAAGCTGGCTGTTGTACTGTCGCCCGCCACAGAAATCTTCGTGAACCCCTAGCGCTCTGTGCAAGCGAATTCCCCTGAAGGCTCAACATTGAATTGGGCCTCCGAGATATGCCTATCAGATGATCTATGCAGAATAGAACGTCATTGGTCAGCAGAATGTTTTTCCAGAAGCTTACGGATGGTATTCGATGTAAGGTCTCTGGCGCTGCACGGCAGGGGTATAGCGCAGAAATCCGCAATTTATCGCGGTTGAAGGTGCCGAAATGGATGCTGGGATGACCCGTTTACGCACTCCTCTATAAATATAAAGCGGACTGCATTCATGCGCCGATTGTCTCAGCGCCGCTGAGACAATCGGAATGGTGATACGCACTTCATCACCGCGAGTGATGGCAGGTAACGATGCAAACGCCTTTACAGGAACGTCCCTACATTCAAAGTGAATTCCGCCCTAGATTTAAGGTATCTCCGGAAGTTCGCGGAGGGCGCTGGCGATGAAAGGTCTGGATGGCATTGCTAGCCCGCAGTGTTTGTCTCTGCAGAGGTATCTTGAGGCTTATCCGACCGAACGATACTTGCCCACGATCCGTAGAGTAATGACGACGTGATTACGCAGTGAAATACGATCTGCCAAATGTCTGGCTGGGGAAATCAGCGGAAGTACCGATGAAAGATATTAGAAGGAGACGAGGCGTGTTTGAATTTCTGCGGCGTAATATCACGAACTGGGCATTGCATCGACATTGGCATTGGGTTTCTCTGCGACCGCGGCGCAAAAGGCTTTCGGGCAGGTCCCTTGCACTTCTAGAAAATCGTGACTTTCGATGCTTATGAGCTCGATGGGGGCCGGCTTCTAAAAACGTGACCACGTATCAGGTGTTGGGTCGCCCCGAAACAGACGATGAGCAGACGGTGAGCCTCGGCACTTTATCGAGACCACGCGTCACATGAGTCGTCTCATTCCATCTTCAGGGGCGCGCTTGCGGAAATCTGTTTGCGCAACTTCTCACTAAGTCTGACCGCCGGAGGTGCCGTCGGCAGCCTGTGGTTGCATACGTAGCCATCCCTCCTGCGCTTTCGCAGGGTCGGGTGGAATCAATGCGTCGCCGGTTGTATTTGTTACTTTGTCCTCCGCCCAGTCGGTGATGCTTGAGCGGTGGTCCCAACTCCATGATCCGTGGATGTCGTTCGGAATGGGCATACGAATTCGTTGCGGATCGACCAGGACCGGACCGAATCGAAATGTGGGTGCGATCCTGGAAAGAGCCGAAGCGACCCATTCGCGGCGCATCCCGATTTCTTTTCGAGGTGTGATCCCGCTGGTGGCGTGAACGAAGCAGTGCGGCTCGACGAGCAAGGTCAGGCTGACGTCCTGGTTCGGAGGAATCATCGCCACACCGCTCGTGTTTATATACGGATGTGTGACGGGACTCGCCCCTTCGGTCACAGTCCCCTGGCTGGCGGAAGTTCCCACCGGAGTCGTCACCGTAATGGCAACAGTGCCTGTGCCGGCCGGAGCGGCAGCCTGAATTTCGGAATCGGATTTGAAAGTGAAGGAGGATGCGAGGGTAGCACCGAAGTTCACAGCAGTCACGCCGGTAAAATTGAGACCGGTGATAATCGCTGTCTGGCCGGGTGGCCCGGAGGAAGGACTAATTCCGGTCACCAGCGGAATCAGCCCCGCAGCAGATAATGGGTTGGCGGTGCGCGGCGAGGACGGCGTGAGGTCTTCTACAGCGGGACTTGCCGCGTATGTGAACTGGTTTGGGCTGGCAAGATCGTCCGAGAATGTCTGATAGAAATTGGGGACGAGATTAATCGGGCGCAGGAAGCCTTGTCCCGGGCCCACCTCGCGGGCAAAGCCGGCCACCGCCGCGTCCGCACAGTAGAGAGTCTCGTAGTCGTCATTGACGAAATAGCCGAATAGCCCGTCTTCCCAATGAGTCAGCGCACCTAACCGCACCGGCACGCGCATCTTGTTGACATCGGCAGGGTCGACGGGTTCGCTCACCTCAACCCGGACGACTCCGCGCATGACAACCACGGGATGTCCGATGAGAAGCGAGAGGTGCTCGTCGCCGGCGTGAGCATACGGATCGGTGGACCACAGGGTGGAATCTATGATGCGCAGCAGTGCGCTCAGCGCATCTTCGCGGGCACCCTGTCCCAGCGATATGTCGGCAAAGCCCCAGTTGATCAAGCCTTGCGCGATCCCCGCCAGAAACGGATTTGAGATAGCGTCGGAGGGCGATTTGCCGACAGCCGAAGGAGTGCCAGGAGAATCTTCCCAAAGAATGCCTGCCTGCGGATCCGGTCGAACGTCGCCAAGGTTATCGCCTGCTGCATCGAAGAACTCGAGATCCCCGTCCAGGTGATTGGGAAGCAGGAAACCGCAGACAGGCGAAAGAGTCGCGCCGGCATCGGTTTTGCTGCCGCCCGCATCCTGATATCGGAACCAGACCCGTGTGGGGGCCGTGAACCGCGGCGGAAGTGCAAGAATGTCATTGCGCGCGGGAACCTGCATTGGTTGCGAGGCGATGATCTGCTTGGGATCTGCACTAGTCGTTGCGCTCGACCCGGCCAGATCTACGAACTGTCCGAAGCAATCTACGATACGCAGACGCAGAATGCGCATGAATCCGGCGCGCACGGCAATGAAATTCGAGGGGACGCCTGAGGTGGGCGGGGTCGACGTTCCATCGCCCGGCACTCCGGCGCGCAGCTTGGTGCGGAAGTTGTCGAAGGCGCCGGTGAGGACATCCATATTCTCGAGAGAGCTTGCGAGGTCGGAGAGAGTCGATCGATCGATGGGGGGCACGACTCCGCCGGCGTCTCGTGGGGCCAAGCGAGCACTCGAGGCCAGCTGGGTATAGGAGCCCAGTACAGTCTGGCTTACCGTCGAGTAATAGCGCGCCTGCAAATTGGGGGTGAGCGGTCCGCTGCCGGCTGCGCTTTGCGCCTGGGCCAAAGCGAGGCGAATGCTGGACGCAATGGTTGCGGGTGCGCCCGCAGTGAGATGCACTCGTCCCAACAACTGGACACCGGAGGTGGTGTCGCTGGGATCGGGAAGAGGCTGGCTGCCGGGGACAAAGTCAATTTCATCCAACACCCAGTCGCTGACTCCATTCGCCGACGGGATGAACTGGATCGACCAGTCAAGATGCAAAGGCGTCCAGGGCAAAAGCGGGGGATTCACGGCGACGGGTGAGGGAAGCATTCCTGCGATCCCGCTGAGCGCGGTCAAGGGTGCCTGGTCGACTCGCAAGTCGCGCGTTGCCCACCACGACGTCTGCTCGACCTGCAGGTTCTGAATACGCGTGGCCAGAGTCGCGGCCCCACCCACATTAACCAGTGCGGCGGCATATGCGGAGCCGGGATCCAGCAGGATCAACTCTTTCAACAGATCTTCACAGTCTGGTGGAACGCTCCCGTTCTCCACTCCTCTGTCGAGAACGTCCTGCCCCGATATGGCGTATCGGCCACCTACAGCCGTCTGATCGGAACAACTCAGTTCTGTGACTGTGAAGCCGCTGAGGCGGCAGATCAGTTTGCCGTCTTCGGAGAAGCGGCCATCGTAGCCATGCTTGTACGATCGATCGGCATTCTGCACCAGGAAGACGGGGTCGCTGGGAAAGAAGAACCGCGGCGCCGACCTGTTGACCGTTATGGTCTGGCTGGGTGAGGGCTGCGCAGGCGAAGGTGTACTGAGCGCTCCTGCGGCTACGAGGAGTCCGCCGGGAAAGAAATTCCTCTCGCTGCGCAATTCGGGGTTGAGAAAGCGTCTGACCTCCACGTCCGAGGAGACCAGGTTTGTCACCGGCGCGCTGGCTAGAGTCGGGGAAGGGATGGCCGTAACCTGCCCCGCGAAGACTCCGGGATCGAGAGATGAGGGAGGGGCGGGCAAAGGATTGATATCCGGAACGGGCGGCTGCACGATGTCTTCCGTGGTCGCCTTGTCGGGCGCTGCCCCGAACCCATCGGCGTGCAGGCGCGCATCTACGCGCGCGGCGCCATCGGGAAGGTCGAGATCGGCCAGGGAGCCGGACATGAATGCTTCCAGGACTCGCGCCTGGTCCGCGGCGTCGGAGGCGTTGTTGGTTGTCGCGATCATCGCGCTCATCGCTTCGGCCAGGGTGCCGCCGACGGCGACGGAAATCTGACTGGCGGGAGGCGGGCCGCCGACCTGGCCGGTGAGGAGTCCCGTAGTGCTGCCCGGCAGCGTCGTGCCGGGCCAAGCGATGGCAACTACCGAGCCGTGGTACAAGGTCATGCTCGGCCACCACGATCCGTTCGTTGTGTAGCTGCCGCCCTGGGGCTGTCCCGCCGGGTCCACCGGAGCAGGGGTGGTGCGAATGTTGTTCACATACGGAACGGGTGGCACGAAGACGCCCGCAGACACCGCCTGATTGGGCCTGAGTGCGGGAGCCGCTGCGAACATTGCCGGGGACTGCTGGAGATTGAACGCTTCGCTGGTTTGCAGGCCGAGCCGGTGCGCGGCCACGATACCGGCATAGGAGTGGTTCGCCGATTCCTGGAGCTCACCCGCTGCGAGTTCCCATCCAAGCTGTGCCATGCGGGCATCGAAGTCGTTCAGCGAGGTGATTTTTGATCCGAGCGGGTCGACGGACTGATCGGTGTACCAGCCGCACACGAGATATGCCAGCGGCCCCTGCGGAGCAACAGCGTCATTCAGCGGGTCGTAAAACGCAAGTCGGTTCTCAACGTTGTCGAAGTAGGCAGCCCAAGCCATATCGCCGTGGCCGAGGGCGGTGAGCGGTTTGATCAACGTGCCTTGATCGGTGTAGTCCTCGGTGAACTTATCCAACTCGATGAACTGAGGAGTGGCATCGCCAGCACGGAGGATCCAGCCGACAACCGTGCGGCGGGCAACATTGCTGGGGGAGTTGTATATGCGAAGAACCAGCCAGCGGTTGGGGATGACGGGAAAAACTGGAGCCGAGGTATCAGATCCGGCGGTGCCGGCTGTGAGGCCATCGGGCAGTGCCCAGTGGAGATAGACGCCTGTACCTCGCTGGTTCGGAGCAAGATTATCGAACGGCTCTGGGAGAAGCCCGCTGCGCGTGTTGCCGGTGCTACCCTGCGCCGGTACGGTCATGGCGCAGTTGGCCCACTGTGCACCGGCGTCGCGAACCGCGAGGGCGTCCACATGGATTGGAACCAAGACCCTGGGCGAGCGCAAGAGCTGCGGCGACCAAGTAGCGATTGTGCGTTCCGTGATTCCGTGAGCGGCGGCGATAGCAAATGTTGGACTGAAACTCGACATACGAAGTGCCTTCTTTCAGCGGCCGACAAGGTGTTGCACGGCTGTGAACGTGGCCTGATCAGTGACTCTGGAGGCGATGCTGAGAAATGAGACAAATCCCACCGGACCACCGCCTCCGGCCTGGTCTACCGTCCCCTCGAACCGTTGTCTCCAAGGCGGGTCAAGGACCTCCACGGCGAACGAAGCGCTGCCATTGATGGGAGGCATGGTGTTATGGGTGGCCTGCGCGGTGTTGAGCGCGTTATACAACGCCTTCACATCGATGACGCGCATGTTGCCGGGACGCATGGGGACATCCAGGGGAATCGGATTGCTCCCGTTCAGAATCTGGTTCCCCTGCTTATCACGAAGAGAAATTTGAAGCGTGCCATCGAGCGCTGAGTGCACTCCGAAGACCACGAGATGATGCGGCTCCTCGATGGTTACCAATTGGGGAATGCCCTGGAACAAGGCAATCATGACCGAGGGCGAAAGCAGCTCAAGACGGAGGGTCGGGAGTTGGGCTGCTACGGCCTCCTGCGATGAGGGATCAAAGGGCACAGGCGTGTCGGGGATGGCTTGGCTGTAGGCGCGAACGTCCATCTGCGGCCATCCACTTACCGCTGCCGAACGCAGAAGAAATCCGGTCACAACATCGGCGGGGGCGGGATGCAGGTCGTTATTGTTTTTCAGGTTTGCGAAGGTATCGCGATTTCTCTGAAGATCGCGCACGATGCGTTCCGTTTGATCGATCTGTTGCGAAACCGGTCCGCTGCGCGCCTGGTGATGGGCCTGGTCCCGGCTGCCAATTTTGCCGACGGCGATCGCCCCGTCGACGAGCCGATCGGTCCATGACCGATCCAGATAGAAGAAACGAATACTCTCAATCGGGAGCAGTCGCGGATCCGGGACCAGGTAGTCAAATGGCACGCCGACGAGCAATCGCAAATGTGCAAGCAACGACTCCATGTAAGGAGGCATTTCGGCTTCCGGGTCGGTGTCGGCAACCTGCTGCGGCACGAGCATGCGCTCCCTGAGTGCCTGCGGAGAATTGATCCAGCTCAGTCTCACTCTTCCTCCTTGAACGCTTTACTCCAGAACTTCGAACGAAAATTTGTCCGACGGGTTAACCGCGGATGTTCCCCCGCTGGTCGTTACCGTAACGTCCACGGTGCCGCTCCCCTGGGGAACCGTGACATTGATCTGGCTATCGGAGACGACAGCGGGGCTAGTGACAACGATCGGTCCGAAGTTGACCGCGCTGACGCCCGCGCTGAATCCGGAGCCGCTGATGACTACGGTCTGGCCTGCAAACCCGACAGTCGGGTTCACGCCTGTGACGACTGGCGCTGGCGCAGTGTAGGTAAAGCGACCGGTCCCGGTAGCCCCAAGCGGATTGGTCACTATGACCTCCACCACTCCCTCACCCGGTGGAGCCACCACGGTGATCTCAACTGCCGAACTGTTGATCACTTTCGCGGGAGCGGTTCCGAAAGTCACTGAGTTCACTAAGCTCAGACCGGTGCCACCGATAAACACCATGAAGCCGCCCGACGATTTCCCGGAGCTCGGAAGCATTCCGATAACAACCGGTTGACCAAGATAGGTGAACTTGTCGGTGGACCCGGTGGCTGATGTTCCGCCGGGATTGATAACCGTAATGTCGACCTGGCTGCCGCTCTTGCCCGGAGGTGACACGGCGATGAGCGCTTGATCACTCCGCGGTTCGAATTTCTCGGCCGCAAAAGAACCGAAGTTCACTCCAGTCGCACTGGCGAATCCGGTGCCGGTGACGGTGACCGGCGTCCCGCCGCCTACCGGTCCGAAGGTTGGGTTGATCCCGGTGACCGCCGGTGGAGGCTGCACGTAGGTGAACTGGTCAGCAGAGCTCGTTGCGGAGGTGCCGCCGAACGAGGTCACGACTCTGACGTCGACAGTGGCTGGACCGCCGGTGCTCGACGGGGGGCTGACCACCGTGAGCTCTGTATTCGATAAGACCTTCAGGTTGCTGCCCGCAGCAGGTCCGAAATTGACCGCGCTCGCGTTCGCAATCCCAATCCCGCCGCCAAGATTGACGACAAATTGGAATCCCGAACCCGTGACCGTGACGGTCGTGCCTCCGCCCAGTGGTCCGGAGTTGGGACTGATCCCGGTGACCGCGGGTGGTGGCACGTAGGTGAACTGATCGGCGGGGCTCGTTGTGGAAGTGCCTCCCGACGGGGTCACGACCCTGATGTCGACGGTGGTCTGGGCGGCGGCGGTCACCGGGGGGCTCACGACGATGAGCTGCGTATTGGAAACGACCGTGAGGCCAGTGCCTGCCACCGTTCCAAAGCTGACCGCGCTGGCTCCGGTGAATCCTGAACCCGTGACTGTCACTTTCGTGCCTCCGCCCAGTGGCCCGGAGTTGGGACTGATCCCGGTGACGGTGGGCGGTTGTGCGTAGGTGAACTGGTCAGCGGAGCTCGTTGCGGAGGTGCCACCGGACGGGGGCACGACGGTGACGTCGACAGTCGTTGGACCGCCGGTGGTCACCGGCGGGCTCGACACAGTGAGCTGCGTATTCGAACTGACCGCGAGGCCGGTGCCTGGAACCTTTCCGAAATTAACTGCGCTGGCTCCGGTGAATCCTGAACCAGTGACTGTCACCTTTGTGCCTCCGGCCAGGGGTCCGGAGTTGGGGCTGATCTGGGTGACTGTCGGAGGTGAGACGTAGGTGAACCGGTCGGCGGGCGTGACCGCGGATGCTCCTGCGGCAGTAAAGACTCTGATGTCGACGGTGCTTTGACCGGCCACGTCCTGGCTGGGATTCACCACGGTTAGCTCCGTATCGGAAACCAATGTGACGTTGCTGCCAGCAGCGGGTCCAAAGTTGACTGCGCTGACGCCGGTAAATCCCGAACCAGTAACCGTAACGGTAGTCCCGCCGGCGATGAGCCCGGAGTTGGGCGAAATCGAATTAACGACGGGAAGTCCCACCAGGACTGCGGCGTTGGCCAGCCCCTGAGTGCGAGCCTGCGTAAGCCTGCCCAATGCTCCTGCATCGGCAGCGACCTGGTCGATCGTGGTGGCGATTCGGGTGGTCTGAACAATGGGAAGAACGGCAGCGCCGGTTGCGCCCGCATCGCCTCCAAGGATCGTGATGGCCTCCTGCATCGTCTGCAAATTGAACGCCTGCTGTACCGCGGCCGGATCGAATCCCACGACGGTCTGCACCTTGTCGAGGCCGAACGGATCGGCGATTGGGCCGGCTCCCTGGGCAGCCAGCCTGGCCGCTCCGGCCGACAGAAAGGGCAGGGTCGGGTTGTGGAGGTCGACGGGCGGTATTCCGAGCGCTGTCTGGGCGCGCCCGATTGTGTCCGCGCGGGACGACTGCGAATACGCGTCGCGCCGCCACTGCGCCAACGCGGAGGCAAGTGTTTTGTCGGAGGCCGCAATCAATCTACCCACTTCGAATGCGGCCGCGTAGGAGATATCTTTGCCGCCCGTCTCCGGTGTGGCGCGCACGCATTGATCAGCGGAGTGATATGGTCCCAGGGGATCCCGCGTAAGTTGGAATGGAGTCAGGGGTCCGCGATAGAAGACCTTCTCGGGTTCGCCAGCCCTGTCCTGCAGATCGACGGGAAGGTGGCCGCTATCGGTGAGGGGCGGATGCCCGGGATTGGCCACGGTGCCAATCATGGCCACGTTCAATTCCTGCATCAGGTCGCGAAAGGAACCCACGCCTGTGGCGGAGAATTTCCAGCTCTGCAACAGAACGAGCTGAACGCTCTGGATGGTGTAGACGATGGGATTGATGTAGCCGATTCGGCCCACGCCGCCGATCAGCACCGGGGAGCGAAAGTTCACCGGAGAAGAAAAGCTGAAAGCTTCCTGCGGGGCGAACCGCGACTCCTCGGCCGCCGCGTGGGCCCCGAGCGAGGGGTTCGAGTAGAGGTCCGAACGAGCCTCCACGGAAACGAGGCATGCCGTGCAGTTGGAATTGGGGCTGGGCAAGCGGTTGGACATCACGACGGCCAAAAAGCCGTCGGTGCTCCCGATGTTCAGTTCACGGTCGTTGACGTTGACCTGTCTTACATGCGTCAGCAGCGAGAGCTCTTCGACAGTGGGCAGGACCGAATCCAGGGTAAACAGGTCAGTCACAAGCGCATCACAATTCACGTTGGGCGGGCTTCCCAGATCCTGATAAATCTGCGGGCCGACGATCTGCTGAAGGGGCATATTCTGGACGATTTTGAAGTTGTCCCCGTCCTCAAAGACGAGCAAAGCGAGCCACGGCCGCGGCAGGGCCGGTGGCACAGCATCTCCGGGGTTAGTCACATGCGGGGGAAACTTGCCAGCCGGATCGAGCGGCCGCTCCCAGGGAAGAGTCCGGCGATAGAGGACGATGTGGGGCACGTTCTCGGAGAAAGAACCGTGACCGTTCCGCGGCGGGAAAACTCCAGCAACCTCGGTCTGAGCGAGTTGGAATCTCGGCCCCTGGATGGTGAAGAACGACTGCTTGGAAAGCGGGTTGGTCGGGTCGGCGGTGTTCGGAGGAGCTCCATCGACGGTTACATCGGTTTCGACCGTCACGCGATATGTGTTGTCTTCCAGCGGCGTCAGAATGTCGTCGTACAGGACCATCTGACCGGGCGGAGGTTGAGGAGGATTTGGCATTCGACGCTTCCTACGCGGCCGTCCCTGCTGCAGGGGCGGTAGTTGCCGCGGTGAGTGTTACGGTTACCGAGCCGTCCGGGGTCAGCGGGCCGTCGGGAACGATGTGCTCGGGAATGGCTCCGTTCCAGAGCACCGCCCATTCCTGGGCATGGCCGGAGAGCCCAATGATGCCGGAAAGGCGCGATGCGCTGCGGCTGGCGACGCCGACGACGATGTGGTCAGTGGCGGTGACTTGAGTGACGTCATAGAGCAGGATCTTCCGCGCTCCGCCGACGACGCGGACGGGCGGGGTTGCAAGGGTTACGCCGCTGACGGCAATCGCCAGGTCGCCATCTTCGGCTGCGGTGGGATCCTGCTGATCGAGAATGAGGCCGACCACCCCGATGGAGGTGGGCAGCCATGTCTCTACGCCAGGTTGGTCGAGAACAGCCTCGGAGAGATGGACCATTCCCTGGGCTGTGACCTGTTTACTCTTCTGCACGAGATTTGGTTGCGCCAGGATGACGCAGGAACCTCGTGCCAGGAAAGTGTTCGAGTTGATTTGCGCCATCAGGTTCCCTGCCTGCCAGCCGACCACGGGCTTTTTGTTTTGCGAAGCGGCAAGAAGCGTGACCGCGCCCATTCCTCCGTTGACGACGGAGGTCGTATTTCCCAAACACGTGATCGCCACGGCCGTTGACCCGGCAGGCGCCTTGAAGCTGCTTTGCTGATTCCCGGACTCTTCGAAATCCGCGATGACGCGGCCGCTCTGGCTAAGGAGCGTGATGCGAACGCCGGCCGTGCCGGCGATGTTGATGGTGGGTCCGGCGGCAGGAAACTCCCAGATGTGGACCGTGCCTGCCGGAATCGGCACGCCCTTGGCGGTGATGGCGGCCTCTGCGTTCTGGAAGGCCTGCACGTGGGCGGCACCTGCAGACCAGCCGATTTCGGCGCTGCGGAGCGTGCGTCCCGACCGGGCCAGCGACGTGGGACGCGGCGCGGCGGTTTCCCGCAGATACGTGAGTCGCGCTCCCGGCAAGGGCGCGGGCACGGGGGGAGTAAAGCGGCCGATAACAGGCCCGCCCGCCGCGCGAGGGGCAGCCACATTGAGGAAGTTCACCGTCGTCCGGAAAGCGGGCGGAGCATCCGCAGCCGGCAGAGGACGGGCCTGAAAGACGGCGCGCAGTCGAAACACCTGCAACGGTACCGGCTTGAGAGGTATGACGCGGTCGATGATGGGCGGCAACGCAAGCCCGACAGGCTTCATCGTCAGCCCGGTTGTGATGGGGGTGATAAGCGGCCCTGATGAGCTGAAGCTTTGAAGAGCCCGGGCCGCCATCGGAGGCAATCCCTGCGCTGGGAGTCCCGCGGCGATTCGCGCCTGGCTGAAGACACCGCCGCCCTGAAGGAGCGCAACCGACGCGTCCAGGTCCGACAGAGTCGTAACTCCGGAGGTCACCGCGGCCATTTTGTCTGCGGCCGCACCGAATATCTGGAGGCCTCCAATCAATATCGGTGTCCAGGTTGCGAAGGGCAGCGGGCGGCTGTCTCCGGAGTCAACCAGCGTGCTGATGGGAATCTGGCTGCTCGGATTCTGGAGCAGCGACGTGCCGGTAATGACGACTCCCATCAGCGCGGGAAGTGTTTGAGCCGCGGCGGGAATACTGTCATGATCGAAGTACTGATAGGTAGCCTGCGAAACCTGCCCGATCACTGGGGCAAAGGTGAATTGGGCGGGATTGGCGCTGAATTCTCCGCGGCCTGTTCCAGCGATCACCGTCCATCCGCCACCGCTCTGGCCTTCCAGAGTGAGCTTGTGCGCGCTCGCGATGGCGTGATTGCCCATAGGAGCAAGGTCGATGTTCTGGACCGGCAGAGACCCCGAGTTGTTGCCGAAGAAGTCGATGAAGGACATGGCCGGCATGCGCGTTTCGGTCTGGAAGGAGAACTCGCTGGTCATTGCCCAGGGCTGGCTCTGAGTACCGGGCGTGGGTTGCGCTCCCGAGGGCGATGGCGGCAGCAGCCCGGTCAGGACATGGTTGTCCACGGCGGTTTGACTTGGATCTCCGTTGAGCAGGTACTTATTTTTGAAGTCATCCCAACCCATGAAGTTCATGTTCGGGTTCGGGGACGGACCGAAGGAAACCGTGACGGAGCCGACCGCCAGGTTGACACTGACCGTGCCGTTGAGCGGCGGCCCCTGCACTTGGAGCGTAGCGCCAATCGATACAGAGATATCAATATCGACACATGCGAAGAAGCAGATATGAAGCTTGAAAGTCGCACCGAGCGATATGCCAGCGGAGATGTTGTAATAGAACGGATCCCATGAGAGCAGGAAGTCGGTGTACGCGGTGAACCAGAGGTTGATCCAATCCGGTCCGTAGGTGGCTTCCATGCGGGCGCCGGCCATCACGGCGGAGTTGGTGAGAGCGAAGTAGGATTCGCCCTTGATGTTCACCACACCGAGGAATGACCAGTGATAACCGAGCCGTGGGGGATTGGGGAATTTGGGGTCCGGCTGATAGGCGGGGGAATAGCCGCCCATCGTAATCACGAACTGCGAGTCCGGGAAACACGTGTAGTAACCGAACCCGCCGGTAAGCTGGCAGTCCTTGTTCAGTAGCCATGAATTATCGGTGAGCTGGGCCAGAAGGAAGATCGTTCCGTTGGCGGTGCTGAACGTGCACTCGAGAGCCATTTCGATGCTGACGAGCGCAGTATCGTCGGTGGGCAACGCCATGTGCGCCACGCCAAGAATGCCGATGGTGAGGCCGCTGTCCAAAGCGACGTAGAGCACGGCGGTCAGATTCACGACCGCGAACGAAACTCCATGCACGCCGGCGGCGAACCACAGGCTGCCTCGCTTGGCGGGAACCTGCGTGCCCAGCCTTTTCAGTGCGGCCATTGGGTCATTGGCAATAGCGCCGGGATCGTCGAGCGCCTCGACCAGCAGGAAATTCGGGAGCTGGTTGATATCCGTGGGCGGCAGCAGTTCACGGTTGTAGCCAACTCCCAGTCCCAGGCCGGTGATGTTGATGATGGGCGGAAGGCCGATGACGATGAACACTCCGGCAAAGATGAACAGCGACGTGTAGGTTTCGTTGGTCGCCAGATCGGTGGGGGTTGAATAGGCGCCCACCGCGATAAATCCGAACTGCGTAATCTGGATCAGCAGCAGTCCGTCGTACTCGACAGGAGGACCGGGGTTCTTGTACAAACCGCCGGCGATGGTGATACCCGGGGCTGTGAATCCAAGCGCCAGGCCACCCAGATCCAATGTCCACTGGCTAGGGTCGGCGATCGCATTGTAGGGGATACCGACGGTGAGATCGTCTGCATCCGCGGCGAGTCCGTTGATACTGACGCTGCCATCGATCAGCAGATCGACCTTGCTCGACTCGACGTTTAGCCCCAGCTGGTCGATGTAAATAGGGCCAAAGCCGCTGTGGATTCCAATCCAGAAGACGCCCGTTTGGCCGCCGAACTGGATATGGAATTGGGCATCCCCCGCCGGTCCGCTCCAGTACCAGGCAGACACATCCACTCCGGGATTTACAGGATGGGAGTCGCCCGGCGTGCCTCCCGACTGGAGAAGGCTGGTGGCTACAGGATTGCCGCTTGCGCCGGTGGCGAGGCCGAGCGGAATCCCGAGCTGCACAAGTTCTAATCCGCCGCCCAGGCTGGTGAAGTTCAGGCCCCCGGCGAACTCAGCGTCGAAGAAGAAATAACCATTGAATCCGCCCAATCGGAATTGGGAGAGGTTAACCAGCGGCGCGTCATTGGCGCCGCTGAGCCCGAGCCCGATGCCTGCGCAGTGCAATTCCGGCGCAAACGTAAACGAGTCGCCCGAGCCGGTGAACAGGTAGAGATCGAGGCCAGCGTCGGCGCCCGGGGTCAAGGTAGTCCAACTCGACGGGGCGCCGAAGAGGGCCGCCAGCGAATAGGAGCCTATGTCGAACGGTTGCAACCCGCTCAATCGCAGTCCAATCTTGCCGCTGTCGTTGACGATGCCGAGTTTCAGTGTGCTGCTGAGAGAAACGGAGATGCCGGCCCCGGCGAGCCCGGCGAGCGCGCCCGTCACCATGCTGACCACGTCGGGCAGTGGCGTATTTAGCGCGGCGCCTTTCAGGATTCCGGCTGATGTGAGAAGGCTGTTGAGTGTGACGGTCGTGCCGGTCCAGAGCGGGTTGTTCAGTTGCGCATTGGCGGCCTTGATGGCGACATTTGCGGCCAGCGGCAACAGCCAGCTCTCAAGCAGCTGCAGCGGGGTCTGCGCACCGGTGACTACCCTGACCTGGGGCGCTAGATCGATCTCGAGGGGACCGTTGCTAGCGGTGCCTGCCAGCGGGAAGAACTGAGCTGTGAATCCAAGCGTGCCGCCAGTAGACGAGACGCCAAAATTGAGCAGCGGTGCAGCATTTATGCCGAGCGTTGATGGCAGGGCCAATCCGAAGCCGGCAGTGCACTGGACTGCCCCGGTTGCATAGCCTGAGGATAGGCTGACGGTGAGCGCTCCGCCGCCAAGCTGCACCCCGTTAGCAGAGATCGTGGCCAGAGGTCCTGATCCATCCCACCCGGCAGTGAGCGAAACTGTGCCGGAACTACCGCCCGATAATTGGATCGTCCATGTGAGACTTGAACCCGAGGCCGCAACCGCCGGGGAAACGCCGAGTGCGTTCACCATGTTGGCGGCGGCGGTAGCGACGGCTGCGCGGTTGCCCGGGCTGAAAAGGTTGAGCCAGTTCGTTTGCAGGAGTGTCTTGAGCGTGTCGGCGTGGGCTGCGAAGCCGCCGGTCGGGTCGTAGACACCGACTGCCTGAGCCATCTCGAGGGCTGGGCTCAGCCAGGAGGGAGCAGGTCCGGGCTTGTCTAATGAACTGACAAGCTGGTCCAGTACCGCGGGGAGGAGCGCTTCGAGTCCGCCGGCCAGAGCACCCAATCCGCTGAAGGTCGGCAGGATCTGGATGGGGCTTTGATTCTGCGGCGTAATGGACAATGAGAGCTGGCCGGAAGTGAAGCCGAAATTGATGGTTGCCAAGGTCCACGTGCCACTCAGCGGGGTGGTCAGGCTGATGGTGCCGCCCGGAGTCACGTGCAGCGTCTGATCGAATGAAAGCGAGAGCTGTGTCTCCAGGACACCACCGACGGGAGCTACGGTGGAGAGCTGAAGCTTGGTTGGGTTCGCGGTCGTACCTGACCCTGCAGCCGCCACCTGGAAACCGCCCGGCAAAGTGAGGCCGGGGCCGGCTGGGAATCCGGCGAGTTGATTGATGTCCTTCAGGAGCTTGGAAAGCTTCGTCGGATCAAGTCCCGCTCCTCCGCTGAGGCCAAGGGCGGAAGGGCTGGCCAGATATTGCGCGGTATTCGAGAACAGGGCGTCCGGCGGTATCTGCGAGAAGTTCGGGCCAAAGAGATCCGTCAATATTGTGGCTGCGGGAGAACCGGCCGGGATGGCCGCACCGATCAGAGCCGTGGTCGCACTGGAGACCAGCACCCGAGGCAGCACGTCATTGAGCAGAGCGATGAACACCGCCGGCGCGGGGAACGGGACAATGGTCGTAGAAGGTAGCCAGGGAGGCGCCTGCGCGACGAGTTGGCCGTTGGAGTAAGTGAACACGAAGCCGCCTACCGTGACCGTGGCGGTAAAGGAGGGCGTGAACGCCGGCAAAAGCACGGACACGTCGAAGCCGAGCGACGCGTTCTCTCCCAGCGACAGCGAGGGCGCTGTCTTCAAACCGACGGTCCACGATCCTTGCTGGATGTACGCGGTCAGAGGCAAGCCGGGAATCGGGTACGACCATGGGCCTGTGAGACCGCCGGTGAACCCGGCCAGTCCCGAGGCGCTGAGAGCGCCGGCAATGCGCGGCCCCAGGAACGATGCCGGATCCAGCATGACGGCAGCCACGGCGTCGGCGGACAGGCCCATGCTGCCATCCGGATTGGTAACGGTGAGGCCAAGCGCGCCGAGAGCGGCGAGCAGGCTGCTGATGCCGGAAGTAGCGGGCGGGGGTGGAGTGGAGACTGCTTTGACGATTGACCCGAGCAGCGCCTGGGCTGTGGCAGCGCTGAAGCCAAGATCGATGCGCGACAGCATCGGGCCATTGAGCGAGGCCTGGTGCAATATGATCCGCGGGGTTGTGGTGAAGCCGCCAGAACCGTTCGCCTGCATATCCACACCAAACTCGACGCTCCTTACGCGCGCCGTGCCCAATCCGGGTTCGCCTGCCAGCCAGTCGCCCGGTCGGCTCAACTCTGCATCCACCGACAGGAATTGGGCCGGGCGTGGCGGTTGCGCGGCGCCGCTCTGCAGTGGAATCCGGAACAGCCCGCCGCGCAGAGAGGCGTTGGCCGTGACAGAAGACTTCGTGGAAGAAGGCAGATCGAGGTGCGCGCGCGCACCGAGACTGAGGTGCGTGGGAGCAGTAGCCCCCCCGGTGCCGGCCTTGGTGGCCAGCGAGGCGGCCGCCGCTGCCACCGTCTGCTGGAGCGTTCCTGCCAGGGAGCTGCCGATGGCAAAGGCAGGGACGCCTGCCGTGTCGGTGGTCGGAGTGCCCGAAAAAGATCCGGTCGGGTAAGGCGAGGGCGTTGGCAAATCACCCGGTCGCGCTGCAGGCAGATACCCGTCGAGCGCGCCGAAGTAGTGGTTAAACGTATCGAGCATCGGCCCCGCCGCGAATCCCGAAGCCAGGGGCTGCAGCAGGCGCACGACGCTCGACATGAGGGGATCTGTGAGAAAGGGGAGCGGCGAGCCGAGGTGCGGTGTGCCCAAGGTGATCAGGCCCTGAATGAGGGTCGGATTGTCATGCGTGAACGCCCGCGCGGCGACGCCAGCGGTGGAGTGAGCCACCACAGTGATTTTTTGATTCGGCCGCAGTTGGCCGATGCGCGCGACGGCGAATCCAATCTGGGCAGTCAGTGACGTGAGATTGCCGGTTCCATCGTCGTTGAGGTCGCAGGTGTAGTAGTCGACTGCAGCGGTGACGGTCGACGGGTCAATTGCCGCCGGATTGGTATTGGGAACGCGGAAGCTGAAGTTGGCCGTGGGACTCGCGCCCAGGAAGGCTTGCCAAGTGGTGTGATCGCTGAAGGCCGGGCCCAGCAGAAGGACCGCGCGGGCGGATGCCGCACCTCCCGCCATGGTGTCGATCTGGGCTGAGATCTGCGTGATGGCAGACGGGTCCTTTGTCTCCAGCGGATGGGACGATTGGATGTTGGTTCCCGCGCTCCAAGAACCACCGGTTGGCACCTGTGCGGAGAGAGGAACCACGCCGTCGCTTGAGGCAAGAAACGTTGCGAGATTTGTCAGACCTGTAGCTGCGTCTGTAAGGTCCAGATTTTCCGTTGCGTCGGCGAGGCCAGGTATGAACGGCGCCAATGCTTCAACAACTGTCAGCAGCGTGGGTAAATCGGCTGCACCTTTCGCTGCGGACGACAGTGCGGTTGCCCAATTCGCCGGCGGTCCGGCTGGTTCCAGCCACGCGAGCACGTCAACAGCCTCAGCCCCGGTTAGAAGAGGCAACGACCACGGATCCTCGTAGGTGCCTGTGCCGGAGAACTGATTGCTTGGCGCTGCAGCCGCAGCGTGGGCCGCCAGCGCGGGCAGCGAATCGGGTAGCGTGTCGGACAGAAGCGACTGCAACCAATTCAGCAACTGCAAGAAGAACGGCGTGCCGTCAGAAGATACGCCGGTCGCTACCTGGCTGAGCCATTGCTTCAGTGAGCTGACCGGATCCGAAATGAGTGATCCCGGTCCCGTCGCGTCGGCGAGCACCGGCCAATCCGATTGCAGCCCGGTGAGGCCGGAATGCACGCCGAGCAAGGCCGCGATCGTATAGGCGGGGGCTCCGCCCCATTCGCCCGCAGCCCGCGCGATAAGCATGCGCAGAAGGGTTTCCAGTTGCGCGACGTTGATGTTGAGCGCCTGGGCCGTTTTTTGAGGATTGCTCGCATCGAAGCCGCTGACGGGGAAAGCAAGCGAGAGGGGGCCAATCGTGGTTGCACCTGACGTGATATTCAGGTTATTGATGTCGGCCTGCCATGAGAATGACGTGCTGGGCGCCCAATCGGCCTGCGCCGAGAAGGAATCGGCGGTCAGTCCGAAGCCCGCGACAGCGGGGGCTGCGACTCCTGGCTTGATCAGCAGCGCAGCGTGCTGGCCGGCAAAGAAACTGGCAGTCCCCGCGCCACTTGCGGGGAGATCGAAGCCAAGCAATTCCGAAGTGAGAGAGACCGTGAGCGGAGCGCTCGCCACCACGGCCCGCAGCCCAAGGCGCAGCTTTTGGGGGTCAGTTGCCACGCCTGAGGTTTGCGCATTCCATGCGGCGAGATTCAACGTCCAGGGGCCGCTTGACGCGATCGGCGCAATCCAGGGATCGCTCGGTGTGCCGGTCCCGGATGTGGCAGTCGGCAATCCGAGCAGGGCCGCGATCTGGCCCAGCATCATTGACCAGCTCTGGCCGTCCAGCAGAACTGCCCGGTGAAATGCCCCGATCGCGCGGGCAGGATTTGCAACCAACGCGGTTAAATCGACGGAGTGCGCGGGACTAATGTTGCTTAGCCCGGCCAGCGCCAGAAGATTCGATCCGGCGCTCGCGCCCAGTGCCGTGGTGATCGCCGTCTGCACCGCGCTGGAGGCCGCCGCTCCCACGCTGTCCGCATTGGTCAGATCGAGCTGGTCATACGTCGTACCATTGAAGGTGACGTTCGTAAGCAACACCGAAGGCTGCAGCGCCGAACCTGTCCATTGCAGCCCGGTGCTGAACGATCCAACGGTCAGTGGTCCCGTCGAAGCCAACTGTGCCGAACTGTTCCCGGGCGCAATGAACCCGATGGAAGCGCTGGGCAGAACGCTGGCATTGCCGGTGCCACCCAAAGGAATCGAAGCAATCACACCGGAGGCCTGAACCCGGCCCGGTCCCGATGCACCGCCCGGGGACAGCGACGCCTGGACTCCCACCTGCAGCTTCCCGCCTGAAACCGAAATCACGAGGTCGAGCGACGATTGAGAGTCAAAGGGGATAAGTGTGACGGTCCATGGACCGTTCGCTCCACCGTTGTTGACGGTAAGATCCGTGGCCCCGATCAGACCAGCTACGTGACCCATCCACGTCGAAACTGCAGTCCCCTGGACCATGGACTGAAACCAGTTCTGGAGCGCGGAGGGGTCGCTTGCAAGACTGAGGAATGGAAACTGCGGCACACCATCGCCGACGAGCCCCAGCACGCCCAGGAGATGACTCGATACGGCGCCTGTGAGCGAGGTGAGCTCCTGCTTCAGCAATCCCAGGATGACATGGAAGGCTTCCGATGCAAGCTGCTCGGGATCTAGCACCACGTTCTGTAGTGAGCCGTCTCCCAGGTCCAGATTCTGCAACGTCACGGCCAGCGTGACCGACGGAGGAGCAATGGATGCGACGATGGAGATTCCATCCAATTGAATGGGCGGTTTCTTCAGCCCGAGTCGCGCCTGCACAGCAACCCGCAATGGTCCTCCGGCGGTTCCGGCAACTGCTTGCACACCGCCATCAGCTGACACCAGCGGCAGGCTCACCTGGACATCCGCCGTGATTCCAGATGAACCGGGATTCCCGAAATCGGCGGCCACGCCAAAAACCACTCCCGGTCCGGAAGTGTTGATGGTGAAATATACGTTTCCGCGGGGCTGGTCGCCGAGCAGCGGATGCCAGGTTTCGTTGTCGGGAATGCCGGGAATGGTCGCGGGCGGCAGAAGGGCATTGACTAGGTTCATCAATGCCTGGCGCTGCTGCGGATCGGAGAGGATCGTGGACAGCTCTAGTTGTGGCTTGTCGAACCAGCCGCCATTGAGGGTGCCGTCGTCTTTGATCAGGCCGATAGCCTTCCCCAGGTCCGAAAGTTCTCCAGCTAAGCCTTGGGTGGAAATCATGCGGGTCTCGCCTGGGCAGACAACGGTGTCCCGGCAATGACTGTGAGGCTGCCTTGAGTCACAGCCAGGCCAATCGGCGCGCCGCCCTGTTGAGCGGCGGCATCCTGCGCGAGACCAAGAAGACTGGCCCAGATGGCGGCTTGCAGCGTCTTGCCCCACCTTGCGCTCAAAGCGCCCAAGCCCTTTGGCAGATCGTCCGTGACCGCGGTCAGACCTGCCGGGTCAGTCGCTGCGCCAAGCGCGAATGCAGTCACCAGGGTGGCGCGTCCCGTCTGATCGGTTTCGAGGTCGACTGAAACCAGCAGGGAACCTGTTACAAGACGTACCTGGACACTATCGAGATGAACCACCACTTCATCGCCGTGCTCAACCCAGATGATTGTGGTTGGGCTGGCGTTGACTAACTGCGACGCGTCGCTTGAACTGCCCACCAAGCGCACGGCGAGTTCAGCAGCCAGTCCTGCTTCGTTGACGGGATTTGAGACTGCAAGCATGCTGCCTGAGGACAAGTTGACCTCCTCGAGCGGAGTTCGAAGCGCCTCTTCACTGAACGGCGATGCTGTGCAAAAGGAGATAGAGCAGGTGGCGGGAACTCTCCGGTAGTAAACAGATTTCTGCTACATGCATCCTTCAAGTTCAGGCGAACGGTGGTTCATTTCGGCGATGAACGCCCGTGTGTGCTACCGTGGTCTGCTCCCGAGTCGTGTTGCTGTTTTTCGGCGGTTTTGTCGCTTCAGATCACAACTACGTTCTCGCGACGTGGTATGAGAATTTTCACCGAGCCTGTTTTCCTCTGCGCGATTCCTGGTAGAACAACCGAGAATGTTTTGAGCTTTGAGCGGACGAGACAATCGTCGAACATGATGGAACATCATGTTGATCACAACAGCGAATCAATATAATGGCGTTTACAGTCGGATGCAAGAAAAAATTAAGTAGTAGGTCAGTTTGGATTCACATTGACCCGCCAGGAAATCTCTTTCTTTCCTCGTTTCGGGACTTTTCTACCCCGAAATCCCCAGATTTGGCCATGAGTACGCGGCTTCTGGACCTATCAGAGAATCGCATGAGCGGAAATCAAGCCTCTGAATTGCCCATTTTCTCTGGAGCGGTGGGGCGAAGTCCGGTTTCTGTACGCGAACCGGACTAAGAATTCGACGTCTTGCTTGGTTACCATGCAGGCTTCTGCGAACCGATGGCAACGGGGCGCCGGCTAAGGGTGGACAGGTGTCTTCTAGACTGAGTTGTCTGGCGTTCTGGCTTCCAGCCCTAGGCCGGCGTCGCGAATAGCTGCAAGGCACTGCTCGCGCGCGCGGGGCAACGAACCGAAGCTGTCGGGCTGAAATGCAACAGAATACCTCATGGTCACGTCCAGGACCGATCCTTGAATCGGCAGGGCATCCGAGAATCGCGACATGGCGCGTCTTAAGCCAAACCACGGATCGGTCCGTCACGTTCTGGGCCGCGAGGGACTTGCCTCTGTCCAGCGCCTCCTGGCCATTCATTGGTGTGTACGTGAAACGAACGCCGATTGGTCCTTCCCACTGCCATACCTTGGGAAGGCCGGCCTTGGCTACGATGCGGTCCAGCAGCAGGCCTACAGGTGCATTCAGCTCCACTCGCACTGGTACGGTGATGCCGAATGCTTCTGAAGTCACGTACACGGTGTTTGGCTCCGTGTCATCCTGCTGCTCGATCGGCGACGATGCTACTGGTCGCTGTGTTGCTGCTTCCGCGTTACGATCCGCGCGCCAAGTGTCGATGATCTGCCCTATGCCCGGCTGCAGTTCGGAATGATGACTCCCGCGAGATATCGCAATCCATTCTGGAAAGTCTGAAACGCGGCCAGCGTGACGGCGATGTTCCGAAAACAGCGCCGATCGTTACCTTAGCGGAGTACTATGCAATCGTCCTTCACGGCTTAGCTTTCTAACCAAGGGATGCGCCTCGCGCAAGACTCTCACGCAGGTTGATTTCGCCATGGCGGGTTGGCAACAGATGGTTAACGAGCAGAGCCAGTCAGGAGCATTTGATGGCAAGTGATGGGTCGCCGTGGAATAGGGAACAAACTCGAAATAGCTTTCAATTCGCGACTCCAGGCTTTAGCGCTCATTGAAGAGGGCTTGCGCAACAGATGGCCGGATTAGTAATGGAAAACGCCCTTGTATTTACTGATCCAAAGCTTTCACTTTGCCGAATAGTCCGCTAATCGGACAAGTGGTGTGCCCGTAGTTCCCGTGAAACGGGATTATAGGTAAGTTCAACCCGCCGACTTGCCCCAAGCGGCAACTTACCGAAATCGTGACTTCACGGGCGGTGCACGAAAGGGCAATTCATCAATTGACCGTTCCTCATCGTCGCGATTCGACCAAAACCAGGCGAAAGAGAAATCTCGCTTGAGCGACCTGCCAGCAAGTCAGGTGGAGACCGCAACGGATGCCGCTTTGTCGCGGCGCAGGGTAAGCTCGCGCAGAGAATCGTAGATGGGCGCATCGCCAAGCAGAGTCGGCACCAGCATTGCCAGGAAGCACGCGCCGAGCATGGGCAGAACCATTGTGACGTTTCCCGTCATTTCGGTGACGAGCAATATGCCGGTCAGGGGCGCACGCACCACTCCGGTAAAGAAGGCCGCCATTCCGACGACGGCGAAGGCTTCGGGCTGGACGTGCAGGCTTGGAAACGCCAGCTGACAAAGGAGTCCAAAGTAAAGCCCGAGTTGTGACCCGAGCACAAGCAGGGGAGCAAAGAGTCCGCCCGGCGTCGCCGCCGCGTAAGACACTGCGCCGAGCACGAAGCGGATGAGGAATATCAATGGAAGCAGCGTCAGTGTTCCCGCGCCTAGCAAGGTGCGTTGGGTAATTGAATCACCTCCGCCAACCAGTCCGGGGGCGAACCATGCCAGGCTCCCGACCCCTGCACCCAACAGCCCTGCCCGAAGTTCAATTGGCCATCGCTCAAGGCTTTGAACAACCGTGATAGTTCTGAGAAGCGTGTAATTGTAGGCGATGCCGGTGAGTCCGGCTACGATTCCCAGCGCGAAAAATAGGGGCCTGGCCTCAGCACTGGCATAGACAAGCATGGGGACATGGAAGTCCGGCGTATCACCGAGCAACATACGAGCTACCGAGATAGCGGTTGCAGATGCCCCAAGCGCCACGATCGCAATACGCGGTTCAAATTTCTGAACCAGTTCCTCCAGTACAAAGACGGCGCCTGCGATGGGCGCATTGAAGGCAGTGGCAAGGCCCGCACCGGCACCGGCCGCAATCAGGACTCTGCAGTCCCGCCAGTTGCGCTTGAAGATCTTGCCAAGAAGTTGCGCACAACGCGATCCCATTTGCACACTGGGTCCCTCACGTCCCAAGGCGAGACCAGAGCCTATTGCGAGCAATCCACCTGCGAACTTTACTGGGATGAGGCGAAACGTTGTCAGCTCCAGTTCGCCTCTCAACGCGATCTCGACATCGGGGATGCCACTGCCGGAAGCATTTGGCGAATATCGGCGAACAAGCCATGCTGCTGTTGCGGTAGCAACGGCGCAGACGGCAGTAACGAGTAGAAAGCCTGCAAGTGCGTGATTATGCGCCCGCACAATCAGAATATTGCGCCAGAGGTTTATGTACTCCAGTGCGAGGCGGAAGGCTGCTCCCAGGAATCCCGCCGCTGCGCCCACAACGGGGGCCAGGAGGGCAAGCGCCAGCAGGTTCCCTGGCGGTTCTTCAGGCTCGGTGTGGAGCTTGTTCTCGATTTCCATAGGGTGTTCTTATCTAAAGCCCATTTGGGAAGATCAGTTTTGGCTTGCGGTTAGGGTTAGCCCTGATCATACGGTTCAACTTGTTAAATAAGTGATTGTGAGCTGCAACCTTCTGGATAGTCCAGAGCTAATGAGAGTTCTCCGATAATTGAGCATTTCGTCGAACTGCCCGCAAAACGGCGTTTCAGGTAATTACGTCTTGTTAGAACCGGTAGCAGCCAACCTCTCGGATTGAGCCCGAGTGACCGGCTAATCGGAAGGTATACTTTTCCTCGGGCGCCAGAGCTTGTCCTGAGCTTGCCGAGGGGCCGGATTCTCGGACGTAGGTGATGCCACCCACGACCATCTCCCTTGACAGCGTTAGCCCCTCTTCACCGCAATCCACGCCATGCCGCGGTAAGATTCCGCCACCACCCAGGCGCCGGCCGTCAGCGCCACAGAGACGAAGGTTTCGCTCCATTGGAAGGTGCTTTTCGAGCCCGACGCCACCATGATCGGTACCCACACCAGCAGCGTGAACATGCCGATCTCGATCGCCGAGAGCACGGCTGCCAGCCGTGCATACACACCGGTGAGCACCGCCACGCCCGCCACAATCAAGGCCCAACCAGTGAAATACGCCCAGAACACATGCCATGGCAGCCAGCCAGGCACCAGCGAGACAGTATTTTGGAGATAGACGAAATGGGCCACGCCGAAGGGGATCAAGGAGAGGCCATAGAGCGCTCTGGCGACGCGCAGACTCTTATCTCCGGTGACGAAACCGAGGCGCTCCCTGTCCCAGTCAGTGGCGAACCAGGCATACAGTACCCACGCGCCCGCCACCATCACCGCCGTTTTGCAGGCTGCCCACCAATAATCGACAGTCGGCGAAAGGAAGATGCCCGGCAATCGCAACAGCAGCAGCCAAAGCAGGAGACAGCCGAGCAGCACGCGCGCAGCGAGGGCAGCTGTGCGCTTCCAAAGCAGGCCTATACCAGATACCAGGGAGACAACGGAGCAGACATAAACCAGCGCAGGCACGCTTCCAGGAACCGGCTGCCATACCACGGCATAATCGCCTTTGATCAGGCCCAGAATTCCGAGGGCGATCATGGTCGCCGCAAAAACCGCATGACCCACGCTCGCGATACGCACCCGCCCTATCCTCCGGTGTTCGGGTTCATCGAATACGCCCTCACCGCCGCCGTCTTCCCAACCGCCTTTCTCGTCGGAGCCAGCGCGATCAGCGTCACCCCAATCACAACCAGCACACCCGACCCGATCAGAAATCCCGTGCGCATACTCGGCATTTCCAGGCCCTGGATCGACATCGTTACGGCATGAGCAAAGCTCGACCACGCCGCGAAGGCGATCACGCTGCGATGCGCTGCCGGATTGCGCACCGCGATCAGCAGAAACACCCCCAGCGTGAAATACAGGCTCATCATCATCGTGTCGCCCGTATCCGACCCCGCCGGATCCCGCAACGACCCGACCAGCGGATAAACCGCTGCAGTAAACAGCAACCCCACCAGAACCAACACAATCTTCAGCGCCCGATCCCGCCACATAATGCCCTCCTCTTATTCATCCGGCTTCTCCCGCGTTTTCAGGTGCGGCAGGCACCCACCCGAGAACGGATTAGCCACAAACGTCCCTGGCATTCCCGAGATAATCACCGTCCCATCGGCATTGAAATGCGCCGTACGATATTCGCCCTCGGGAAGCTCATTGAGTCTCTTCCAGCTTCCTCCGCTGTCCCTGCTGATGTACACGCCCGTGAGCGCAGTCACCACCTGCCGGCTCGGCCTCGCCGGATCGATCTCGATCCCGTAGGCCCGAACATTCGGCCCCGTCTCATCGTCATCTTTGTGATAGATAAACTCAGCATCCGTTAATCTGCCCACCTTGTCCGGACCCACCGGCACATAGACTCCCCAACACGCCGCCAGATGCAGCCCTCCCACCGTGTTGATTCCGTGAATCGCCGAATCCGGCTCCACCCCCTGAATTTGAATCCACTTTATCGTGCGCAGGTCGAGACGATACACCTGATCGCCCGTTCCCACATACAGCGACCCCGGACGAGGATCGCGCGGCCGATCGAACTCCATCGAAAAAATATCCAGATCGGTCGGAAGCTGCGGGAGCGGTCCGTCCTCCACCCACGCCCCCTCGCGGCCCTTGTGATATGCGAACAGCTGCGGCTCCATATCGAAGTATCCGTAACCGACAAAGAGCCGTTTCCCATCCGCCGTCATCTTCACCGCCGCCGCCCTTACTGGATCGCCCTCCTTTTTCGGAATGCTTATCCACGGCCTGTCATGGGGAACCCGCGGCCCCTCAATGTACTTCACCACCGCATCCGGGCCATGTGGAATCACCTGAAACGCTCCCTTCTGCGTCGTGATCGCAAACTCTCTTCCACCGGGAACCACGCTTAGCCCGTTCCGCAAACCTTCATCGATGCCCGAGTCGAAATACCTCGAATCTACCCGCGCCACCTGCGTCCACGTCTCGCCACCATTGCTTGACTTGGAGATATATAGCGCCCGTTCCTCCGCTGGAAGGTCGGTGTTCAAATCCGCGGTGAGAGCCCACACCGTGTTGCGATCCCGCGCTGTGGGTCTGGGATCTGTGGCCATTACTTCAATAAAATCCGCCGCGAACGCATGACTTCCCGGCAGGCTCTTCACCTCTCGCACATAGCAGCTGTCTTGTTTTGGATTCCCGCGCTCGGCAATCGGCGACTTGGCCTGTCCCCACGCCATCAGGGGAGCCGTCAGCGCCATCCACCAGACCACCCGCATCCATGCCCAACCGCGCCGCACACTTTCACCCCGACCCAAACGCTCAACTCAAAATTTACCGCCTGCGCAAAACCTGCATGCACTCCGAGTCCCTAATCCCTAATCCCTGCGCCCTGCCTTCCGTTTTTTCTCGGTCACAGCCTTGTCCAGCCGTTCCCCGATCGCCGCGAACTCCGGCGTAGGTCCCTTCCACCGCAACTCCTCCACATCCTCGAATAGGGGAATATCCGTTCGAAGGGTAGCCAGCGTTCGAAACAGCAGCGCGTGCTCGCGTTCCCGCACAAGTGTTGCCGCCAGGGTGCTCGCGTTCGCTGCGTTCACGCCCCAGTCACGGCTGTCCGCGGGAACCGCCTCGATCCGTCCGAATTTCGCCAGTACCGCCGCCGACGACTTCGCGCCCCAACCCGGCAGTCCCGGATAACCATCCGCCGCGTCCCCCACCAGTGCCAGGTAGTCCGGTATCGACACCGGAGGGACGCCGAATTTTGCAATCACCCCGGCCTCATCGCAGGTCATGCCTGTCCTACGATTCAACTGCACGACGCTGTTTCCGCACACACACTGCGCCAGGTCCTTGTCCGGCGTGCAGATGATGACCTGCTCGACGCGCTCATCGCGTGCGGCCAGTGCTGCTCCGGCCGCCAGCGCATCGTCAGCTTCGAACTCGACCATCGGCCAGACGACGATACCCGCCGCAGCGATTGCCTCTTCGAGCAGAGGAAACTGCGCGAGCAGGTCAGGTTCGACACCATCGCCGGTCTTGTACCCCGCCCACAGCGAATTACGAAACGACTCGATCACCTTGTCGGTCGCGACTGCAAGGTGCGTCGCTCCAGCCTTGAGCATGCCCAGCACGGATCCGACCACTCCGCGAACAGCTCCCACTTCGCGGCCCTCGGCATCGCGCGCCGACGGAACCGCATAGTAGTGCCGAAATAATTCGTAGGTGCCATCAACGAGATAGACCTTCAAGGCTCACTCCGCCATGGCGCTCTCTTGTCTGAACCCTGTTCTCTGTCGCACGTGCGTTGCCTACTTCCGAACTCCCTTGTGATCCTGCCCACCCTGGTGCAGAATCACGGCATTGACCTGTCCCTTGTCATCGGTGACGAACTCCACCTCGGCATCCACTACCTTCAGAAAGAACTTCGTCTGCGACTCCGGATAGACGGGAAACTTCGGCTGGTTTGTCGCCTGCGTCATCAGCTGATCGCCTTCGAGCGTAAATGTCACGCTGAACGTAGGTGAAAGCTCATAGACCCCCACGTATCGCGCCAGCACCGCGGGATCTACCTTTACCACCGCACGCTCCACAGGCTTCCAGTCCGGCCAACCGTACGTCGCCGCGATCGCACTCATTACTTCACTCGCAAGACGGCTTCCACCCTGCGCATTCGTCATCACCGCCGCGCCGTCGCCGTTACTGTCGTATCCCACGAACAGTGCTTCGTAGCCATCATTAACGCCGCCGTGCGAAAACCACTTGTCTGCGGTCGATCCGCCAAGTGACAATCCCAATCCCCAGTCACCCTTCCCCGGCGTCAGCATCTGTTGCGTCATAGACTGCGACAGCACATGATTCGTCTTACCCGCCAGCGAATTCTGCACTTCGATCACGTACCGGCACAGATCCGAAGCCGTAGTCCACAACCCCGCCGCCGCCATCTCCGGATACGTATGCGGCCCGCCCTTCACCGGCGCTCCATCGCCGTTGTACGGTATCGCCGCATTTGTCAGCAGCGCTGCAGGCAGAGGCTGCTGATACGTGCTGTGGCTCATCCCAATCGGAGCCAGCACCGTGTCATGCAGAAACTGCGGATATGGTTCCTTCACTGTATCGATCACCAGTTGCTGCATCACCGTGTATCCGCCTCCGGAATATCTCCACTCCTTGTCCGGCGCGCTGTCCATCCGAATCGGCGCCGTATTGGCCGGCTTCTCTCCATTCAGCACCTGCACCAGCGTCGGAACCGGCTCCCCCGCCGCATATCCGGGAAAGCCGTGAACCGTGAGCCCCGCCGTGTGCGTTAGCAGTTCACGTAGCGTCACCACCGCACCCGGGGCGGCCGTACTCGCCGGAAGCTTCCAGCTTGTAAGCTTCGTATTGATATCCGCATCGAGCGAGAGTTTGCCCTCCTGCACCAGATGCAGCGTGCCCATTGCAGCCACCGGCTTGCTGATCGAGCCCGCCTGAAAAATCGTGTCCGTATTGACCGCATCTCCGCCCGTTTGCCGGACCCCATACCCCTTCGCCCACTCGATCACGCCGTTATGAACGACAGCAACGCTAAGGCCGGGAACATGCAACTCCTCCATTCGTTTTGTCAGAGTTGTGCACGTCTTGGGCTCGCCTTTGACGACGACCGGAGGCGGAAGACACGCCTCCACAGCCGCGATCCGCTGCGCTATGTCGCCCTGCGGCGAAGCCGCTGCTTGACCATAAACGAGCGCCTCACCCAACCCCACTAAGATCGTCAACGCGATGACCTTTGTGATCTGCAAAGTGTACCTCCTCCACCCGCAGGCCAGTATATGTGGAGGGGGACGAGACTTGCAGATAAAGCGTCATTCTGAGGACCCCGTAGAGACGAAGAATCCATTGCATTTGTGGGCTGTTACTTGCTTCGCCACCTACTCTGTTTGGCGCCGAGTGGCACGTCGTGATCAGCAGAAAATTCCTTCGGCAGAAAAACGACTCAAGCGTGACGGGGTGATGACAAGTAAATCGGCTTGTCATCTTAGTCTGCAAACATGAGCAACAAAATCGTTCGCAAGCTAGCTGCACTTACTTCGATCATATTTGCTTTAGTCTTTCTCGGAATGCAGTTCGTTCCGGCTTCTACACCTCAAGCTTCGGCAACTACCGGGCCTCACATGGCGCAGGTAATCAATCCGCAGGTGGGTGCGATTCTGGATCGCTCATGCCAGGACTGCCACTCCGGCCGCACCACCTGGCCCTGGTATAGCCGCGTCGCTCCCGTATCCTGGATCGTCTCCAAACACGTTCGGGAGGGCCGTGAAGTCCTGGACTTCACCGATTGGGCGCATCAGCCCGACCTCGCGGACGAACCCATGCTGATCTGCGACGCCGTGTCCGACGGCAGCATGCCGCTGCATGACTACACACTGATCCATCGCAAGGCAAAGCTTTCGAAGCGGGATGTCGATTCGATCTGCGGTTGGGCTGCCGCCGCGAGCTCGCCTATATCCCTGCTGCAGGACAGTAAGCTAACAAAGTAAGTAATGTGTATGACAGGCGGTAGTGAGCAGACCGTTGCGCTCAGAACCTGCGTTCCGGGTTGCAGCGGATTTTTCGGAAGTAAGGCAGGAGCGAAACATCAGCTATGACTGTGTTTCGAGCGCCAGTTTAGGACCACCTGTGTGTTTTATCTTGAGGTTGAAATTCAGCTCAACAAGGTCTGCGATAGAAATGAAGGGGATTCCCTTGTTCATGCCGTAGTTCTTGCGGTTGAAGATCATCTTCCCTTCAATATCGCCCAGGTGGCTTTCCTTGTTAGAAACGATAAGCGTTAACTTTTCCGGATTGGAAACGCCCTTGATCGTGAGGTTGCCGTCCACCTCAAAATGGTCCGGGGCAGTCTGAGCGATTTTCGTGGACGTGAAAACCATCTCCGGGTAGTTAGCTACGTCGAAGAAATCCTTGCCTTTTAGCTTTCCGTTTTTCATGCCGCTTCCGGTGTCGACGCTGTCTGCCTGGATTCTGATCTCCAGAGCGCCTGTGGACACGTCAGTAGATTGGAAGGTCAGCGTTGCGCCCCACTTGTCGAATTTACCTTTGATATCGACGGAAGCCTTTACCTGAAACCGGATGTTGCTATGTACAGGGGTGACCTCAAAGACCGGAGCTCCGGCAGGCGCTTGAGCTCTCGATAGCGGAGAAATTAAGGCCGAGGCCAACAGACAGGGAAGGATTATTCTCATGGCGGGCATTGTAGCGTAGCGTTTCAAGGTTCACGGTGATCCCGCCTGATTTCCGGTTGCATTGTTGCCAGCCACATTGAACTTTCTGGGCAGTGTGGCCCACCCTCCCAGCCCGCGAAACGAGGGTGCCCCATCCTTGACGCATCTTTTTGCGAAAGTTTCCGCTAACTCGCCACACTGTCGCAGCAGGTGCAAAGTCCACGAACCGGTGAGATCTAACCGAGCCCCGAAAAAAAGACGACGGCAAGATTTGCGAGCACTGCCCCAGCTTGCAGAGCAAGCACCTTCAGCGTCTGTCTTGGAGCCTGTGGCAGCCACTTGATCGCGAAGAACGCTAACACCGGCATCTGTCCAGCCATGAGTAGTTGCCAGAGATGGGCAGTTGTCCCCTCGTCGGCCTCGCGGAGGACATGGCCGTTTTGTATTAGGTCTGAACCAACGTGACCAAGCACCAGCGCCAGGGCGATGAGCGACATTGCCATGGGAAGAAAGGCGCTTGGGTGTCTCGTGATGGCGACAAAAGTAACCGGAGATGGATGCATTTTGGCTCCTTGAGTCGGGAAGGCATGCTCACGAAGTGCCAGCCAGACGACGTTTGCCGACGTGCGAAGGCCGCCGCGGCCGGCCAGAAGAAGCGCCTCAAACTCCTCGCCATAGCGCTCTCTCCAGGCTCGCGGATACAGGCGCATCAGCAGGTGAGCGAGTCTGGGATTCATCACGCCTCCAACCTGCGCAGCCCGGCCTTCGCGAACAGCTGCAGAGTAGTCAGTTTTGCGCGGAGAGCGCGAAGGCCCTTACCGGTAATGCGATAAGGCCGGCGGCGTTCCTCAGGTGGGAGCGGCTCGATCCAACCCTGCTGCTCCAGACGGGCGATCGCTCCATACAGGGTTCCCGGGCCCAACCGCGTCCCGCAAAGGTGGGCGATGTCTTCGATCATCGCGTGTCCATGCTTCGGTCCATTGGCGAGGCTGGCAAGAACAAACAGCGGCGGGTCAGAAAAGTGCCCTGTTCCCGGCTGCTTTTTGGCTTCTACTACGTGTGGCGTACTACGCATAACGTAGTTATGTCATAACTGACCTCGTTGCTGCAAGGATTATTTGCTCGGCCTTCCGACAATCCCCCTTGCCCCCCACTTCCCGACCCGCTATCCTTGCTTGATTCTCCCCCACATCTCAAGGAGGTGCGATGCACCGCCGATCCTTTCTCAAAGCCGCAACTGCGGCAGTCCCAGCTATGGGTCTGCATGATCTTCTCGCCGCTCAGGCGCTTGCCCAGTCACCCTGCAACGCCGCCAGCACTTCACGTCGTTGCCGCCGGAGAAGACCGCTTCGGCCATCCGCACACCCTAGGGTTCAGCTCGATCCTCTTCAAAGTCTCCGGCAGTGAAACCGGCGGCAGCCTCTTCATCCTGGAGCACATGCACCTCATGCCCGGCGGACCGGCCCTGCACATGCATCTGAGTCAGGAGGAATGGTTCTACGTCATGGAGGGTGAAATAGCCTTCCAGGTTGGCGAGCAGCGGTTGCACCTGCGCGCCGGAGAATCCGTGCTCGCTCCGCGCCTCGTGCCGCACACTTTTTCGTCTGTAAGTGCGACTACACCAAGCCGCATGATGATTGCTTTCTGCCCCGCAGGCAAAATGGAACAGTATTTCCACGATGGCGAAGTCAACCCAAAGGCTGCCGGCACTCCCGAGTTCATGGCGCGCTACGACATGAAGATGATCGGGCCTTCGCCTTTCTGGAAGGCGTGGGCATTTCACCAATGAGGGCCACGAATTTCGAATATCGCCACCAGACGCTCGTCCACCAGCTCATGGTCGGCGCGGGCTTCTTTACCTACCTCATCGATCCCGACGACATCGTATGGCGCTTCGCCAGAAACAGCTCCGCGCCACGATTGTGGGAGCGCTCCCTTTTCATCGTCGCAACTGTGTTGATCGCAATCGGCGCTACTCTATGCACGCAGGCACGTGCTTGCCACAGACCGACGCATCTCGGCGAGCTGCTCTACGCCATCGGACTCGGCTCTCTCATGCCGCTTCCGGGATTCGTCATTTTCATTTTCGGTGAATCGCTCCGCATCTTCCGCCTGAGGCGCCGAGGGGATCAGGAAACATTCGATTCCGGGTGGGGCACTGCCTTCCGCAGGGAAACCGTCAAGTGGGGAATTCTCCTCACGATGATCGTTTTCTCGATCACCCTCAAGGACCGTCATGCCGAAACTCTTGCCGTCATCAGCTTCCTCGCCGGCTTGCTCTTCAACCTGCCCGTCTTCGGCCGACTCTGACCTTGACACTTAGCCTGAAATTCACCGGAACGCCATACGGAGTGTCAGAATGGCGCCATATACCAGAGCCGCCCCTACAGTTTCGATGAGGAGCCCCCAGAACAATCCTCGAAAGACACCCAAATGGCAGGGTAGGAGTTGGGGCTCGGGCGGAGTGGAGGTGATCACTGACGGTGGCGAATTCAAACCACGCGCAGGAGAGAGGGCACTTTGAATACTGGTCATAACGGTCCTCGGCAGTAACAGCACGCACAGTAACGCAATGCCCCCGATTCTAAGCACTGAAGGTAACTAGGCGCAGCCCCATGTTAGTAACACAAGCGGTTACGACTTCCGGCTTCGATGGTGACCCGAATGTGTTATTGAGTCGGAAAGAGGATTGACTTACTGCCTCTCTGGCCTGGGAGGTTAATAAGGTTCGAAGATGTCGTCTGCGCCGCAATCTTTGCGTTCCTGGCGTCTTTGCGATAAACGAAGTTGAGCGAGCATTTTCCATGAAGGCGACCAATTCTGACCTGCGGGATACGATCCTCAACGCGTGGAAGACCAATAACCGGGTAACGGTTTTTCTGGTCGAGCAACTCCCCACCGAACTCTGGGAAGCCACGGTGCCAGGAGCGCCGCGCCGCACCATCCGGATGATCGCCGGTCACATGCACAACGCCCGATGCATGTGGATCAAGACCCTCGGCAAAGAGTACGGCATCGCAGTGCCGAAGAGCGTCGACCGGCACAAAGTGACGCCGAAAGACCTCATCCCGGCACTTCAGTTAAGCGGCAATGGCATCCTGAGCCTGCTTGAGTTCGGCTGCGATCACGGAGGAACCATTCCCGCCTCCTCGGCTTATGTTTGGCGCAACCTTCCCCTCGACGTGGGACACGTTCTCGGCTATTTCATAGCGCATGAAGGCCATCACCGGGGACAGATCGTGATGCTCGCCCGCCAACTCGGACATCGCCTGCCCGCCGAAGTCACCAATGGCCTTTGGCACTGGGTGAAGCGTTCCCGGGAAGCCTGATGGTTAGAGGTGTCATTCTGAGGACCGAAAGGGACGAAGAATCCGGCAGATATCGAGACCGGCCCAGTGTCCCAAAGCTCTCTGGCGTAATCTTCAGATTCCGACGCCTGAAATGGTTGGACGATTTCCCTCCAATCCGAGAAATAGATATAAGGGACAAGTGCGCGTCCATCCCAAATTCCTCATCTCGGCTCTCTCGCCCGCGCAGTTTCCCGAGCCATCCGTGCCGGAGATCGCCTTCCTCGGTCGCTCCAACGTCGGCAAGTCGAGCCTGCTGAACGCGCTTCTCGGCTCGAAGCAGGCGAAAGTATCCTCGACTCCCGGCCGCACCCGCTCCATCAATTTCTTCTCGATCACCGATACGCCCCAGCGCCAGCAGCCCCAGATGTATTTCGCCGACCTGCCCGGATACGGCTACGCGAAGATCTCGAAATCCATCTCCGCCGAATGGCCGAAGTTCATCGAGCCCTACCTCGCCGAACGCCCTACGCTGTCGCTCTGCCTCTGCCTGGTCGATAGCAACATTCCGCCGCAGGAATCCGATGCCCAGCTCATCCACTTCCTCAAGAGCGTGCAGCGCGAGTTCCTGGTCGTCGCCACCAAGGCCGACAAGCTCTCCGGAAACGGCCGGACCCAGGCCCACTCCGCTCTGACCAAAGGCCTTGAGACTGACCATCTGCTCCTTTGCTCTGCCAAAACCGGAGCCGGCCTCAAAGACCTCTGGTCCGCCATCCACGTCGCGGTCAATCCCGCTTAAGACCCGATCACCGTCTCGACTCCGTCTCTCACTACCGTCACCGCGACCCGTATCCCGCCGCTCTCCACCTCACGCCGCACCGCCGAGACGAACGCCACACCCTCCATCGCACTCATCCGCAGATACCGCCGCCCCGACATTAGCCGCCCGAGATATCGCGGCGAAGTCTCGATCCACCGCCTCCGCGCCGCCGAGGCCGCTGGATCCAGCGCCCCCGCCGCCAGCCGATCCAACGCCGGCAGCCACTGCAACGGCTCCCGCGCAACGCCCCACGTGACAACCATCCCGCTCTGACCCAGCCCCGAACTCAGTCTGCGTGTCCCTCTCTCGACAAGCGGCTCGATCCCGGCAGCTCTCTCCGTGATGAACTCCGGCTGCACCCCCCGCTCGACAATTTCGGCGACCGCCTCCCCGGGGTCGCCAACCAGCGCCACCGAGACAGGTTTCTTCTTCCGTATCTCATTCTTCAGAATCCGCAGAGCCTCATCCAGCGTGTTCACCAGGAAGTCGCACGCCCCAATGCGGATCGACTGCTTGGCCCGCGCCAGATCCGGCTCCAGGCCCAGCGATGCCGCGCCCGCGATATTAGCCGCCATCGCCAACGCGATTCCGCCGCGATCGAGCTCCGAGTACAGCAGGAACGAGCCTCCCAGCTCCGGCGACAAAGCCGTGAGCGTGGCGAACCGCTCGTACACCTCTGCAATGTCAGAGAAATCCTGCGCCGGAAGCTGAACGGACGCCATGCCCTCACTCTAAGGCATTTCGCGCGCTGGCTGTCTCACCACGTCGAATACATCTGTCCGTCCGTACCCACTTCCTGCGAGCCGCTATGCACGTCGTCCACTCCCGGCTCGGTCTGGTCGACACTTTGCAGCGTGTCGTCGGTCGTCGTCACCCATGTCTCGCTGGAGTGAGTCATCGGATCCTTCGGAATCACTTTGAGGTATCCCGCTTGTACCAGATCATCAAGAGATTGCGGAGCCTTTTCCTTATCCATTGTGTAGGAGTCGATAGCGTTGCGCAGCACGTGCAGGTCTTCCTTGAGCACGGCTTCCTTCGCATTCTTTACGGACGAGATATAACTGGGAATCGCAATCGCCGCCAGTACCCCGATGATCAGCATCACGACCATCAGCTCCACCAGCGTAAAGCCGTTTTCCTGCGTCGAATTGTGTGGCCGCCGTCGCACGTCTACCAGTCCTTGTACTTGGTTCCATCCAGCGCCGTATCCTGCGACTTCGAGTACACGTCGAAGACGCTCTGCCCGCCGAAGGAGTCGCTCGTTGGGTCGTCCTGCATGGAACGCATTCCCCATTCGTTCTTACCCGTCATCGGGTCGACCGGGACCCGCCGCAGGAACCGCACCTTCTTGCTCTGAATATCCACGCCATCGACCAGCGTCTGCAGATCCGGCGGATACCCCTGGCTGTCGACCTTCGTGATAAAGAGATTGCGATCGGCGGCGTCCTTATAGTGGTCGATGGCATCGCGCATTTGCCACAGGTCGTAGCGCAGCTCGCGTTCCTTCTCTCGCTTTACCTGGAAGCGCGCCACCGGCACCGCGGCCGACGCGACAAGTGCCAGAATCGCCACCGTCACGATCAGCTCGACGAGCGTCAGCCCCGCCTCGCACCGTGTGCTCAGCGATTTTAGATTCCGCCGCATTCCAATCCGCCTGTTACTCCAGCGAGACGCATCATGGCTGTACCTGGATAAGTGCCCGCGACCCGGTTGCCGGCAGCGGCTGCTGCGTGCTGTTGCGCACCATCGGACGTGTAATCACCACCGAAGCATCGCCGGGAGCCTTTGCCTGGAAGGTCAGCACGCATACGCTGCCCGAGCCCGTTATGCCGTGGGCGCCGGGCGGCCGCGATGCGGAAATGGCCACGTTGCCGCTACCGTCGTCGCGATGCACCAACGCTACCGCTTGCCCGTCCTGACCCAGAAAGTTCACTCCTTTGCCCGGCGAGTCGCCCAGATCCACGTTGATCAGGCTCAACTTGGCCTGGTCGTACTGCACCTGCATCGGCACGGAGAAAACATCCGTACCGCCCGTCAGGTTTACCGTCATCTGGAAGGTTGAGCCGACCTTCTGCGGGCTCATCTCGGGAGTCAGTTGCAGCTTTACTGGAACCTGTCCCGCGGTCTGCTGCAGGTTGGCAAGCGCCGTTGTAGCTGCGGCCGCCGCATTCGGGGGGACAGCCTGTGCACCATCCGGACCAGCCGGGGGCGCCACGGTGAATACTCCGGGCTTCGCCACCGGAGGCCTGGTCGTGTCCTCGTTAATATGCCGCAGCTCGATCGAGTTGCCCGTGCCTGTATCGAGCTCGCGCAGATTCAGCGGGTTGAGAATCTCCGCCCGCACCAAATGCGGAATCAGCAGAAAGACGATCTCGTCGTCATTAATCGTCTTGTCATTGCTGCTGAAGATATATTTCAGAATTGGTACCTGTGCCAGGCCCGGTGTCCCGCTCAGCGAATTCGAAGTCTGCTTCTGCAAAATGCCGCCCAGAATATTCGCTTCGCCCTCTTTGAGACGAATCGTCTGGTCGACGGTGCGCTGAGTAATAATCGGCTGATTGATGCCGCCCAGGTTCGCGGTGCCGTTCTGCGAAGAAACTTCGATCGTAAGCTTCAACGTCACATCGCGATCGTAGTGAACGGTCGGCTTTACCTTGATGTTCACGCCGACGTCCAGATATTGAAACTGTGTATTCACCAGCGAGCTTACGATCGCCGTTGCCGCGCCTGTCTGGTACGATCCGGTTGCAACCGGAAGCTTTTCGCCGATCTTCAGCGTGGCTTCCTGCCCATCCGATGCGCGAATGCGTGGATTCTGCAGGATCTTGGTGCTGCTGTCGGTCAGCAAGAGATTTGCCGTCGCGTTGCCCACGGTCACCGCAAAGTTGGTTCCGTTCAGGTGCGCGAAACTATTCAGCGTCAGGCCATTGCTTTGATCGGTCGGAGTGGTTGTGGTGGATGTGGTAGACGAAGTAGAAGAAGTAGAATTGTTCGTATTGTTGAAATTCGACGCTTGTAAAGCAACCGTAGCCGTCTGCGGCAACTGAATGCCGATCGTACGTTCATAGTTGCGGCTCACCTCAAGAACCGCCACATCGACCACAACCTCCGCCTTCGCTTTATCGAGGTCGCCAATCAGCTTCTGGGCGAGCAGCAGTTCATCGGGCGTGCCGCGCATGACGATGGCGTTCTGGCTCGCCACTCCATAAATCTTGGCGGTCTGAAACATGTTGCGCAGCGCCGTCTGCAGGTCGGTAAAGTCATTTTGCTGCGCCACGTTCGTCAGGTAGAAGGTCTGCACCGCCTCCTCATCCAGTTCCGTGCGCTTGGCGCGCGTGTTCTGGGCCACAAAAATGGTGTTCGCCGTGATAGGTCGCCAGAACGTCCCGGAGATGGTGCCGATGATCCGCAGCGCGTCGTACAGGTCGACGCTGGTCAGGTCCACCTGGATGCGTTTAGAGGTGTATTCAGGATCGAAGAGCACGTTCACGCCCGCCGTCCTGCCCACCGTCTGGTAGACAACCTTGCTGTCTTCCACCAGATGCAGCGTCAAAGGCTCGTTCGAGAGCGGCTTCAGTCGAACCGGCGACCCTATCTCGTTCAGCGGATTCGCGGCTGCACTGGCCAGCGAAGTCTCCTGATTTGCGGCCGCTGCCGCCGACTTGTCCCGCATCGCCTTGATTTCTTGCTGCGCGAGCTCGTTGCTTGGATCGATCTCCAGCGCACGCATAAACTCCGTCAGGGCACCGGTTTCGTCACCCTGATCGCGCAACTTTTCCCCCTGCCTTACATGGACATCGGCGGCAGTAAAGCGGGTACGTTCGTAGGCAATCTTTAGCTTCAGATCTTTGGGATTTTTCTGAAACGCACGATAGTAGAACTCGTATGCCTGTTCGATATCGCCCCTGGTCTCGGCCGCTTGGCCCTCCTTGTACAGCTTTGAGGCGGATTCCTTGGCCAGCTTGTCGGCGGACGACTCCGCCCTCACGCGCGGAGAAAATACCCCCAGCGCCAAGGCCATTGTCAGACCCAAAGCCGCGAGCATCCCCCATCTCCAAATACGGTAATTCATCAAACTCCAGCAGGCTCGCTTCGAATTTTTCCTGGTTTCCAGAACGGTACGCGCCCGCCACGGGGGGGCGGACCCTAACCTGTTTCTACTCATTATTCGGTGCTGGTCGAGTATAGCATCGCGCTCCACCTTGTCCGTCGTTCCGGATGCGCCTTCTCTGCGTGCTAGCATTGAATGTCGGACTCCCGTCTATGCCTCGCCAATCCACACATTCTGTTACTCAGGCCCCTCAAAAAAACAAGCCGCGCGATCCCCTCGCCGCAGGCGCCCGCGATGCCGCCGTCAACCGGGCGGCCAGCCACAACTACTTTCTGCTCGACCGCTTCGAGTGCGGAGTCGCCCTGCGCGGCACCGAAGTCAAATCCATCCGCGAGGGTAAGGCTAACCTGAAGGACGCGTACGGCATCGTCAAAGATGGCGAGGCTTTCCTCCTGAATGCCCATATTGGGCCTTATTCCCACGGCAACGCCAGCAATCACGACTCGCTCCGGACGCGAAAACTCCTCCTGCACCAGGAAGAAATCCGCAAACTAATCGGACAGACGCAGCTCAAAGGACATACGCTCATCCCCACCCGCCTTTACTTTCGTAATGGTCGCGTGAAGTGCGAACTGGCCGTCGCCAAGGGCAAACAGGATTGGGACAAACGCGAAACCGAGCGCCGCCGCGAAGCCGACCGCGAAGCCCGCTCCGCCATCGCCCACAGCAAAGGGAAGTACGCGAAGTAGGCGTCCAAACCCGGAATAAGAAGTCAAAGGCACAACCCAAACAATGAAAACCGAACTCCTCTTCACCCCCGCCGCAACCGCCCAGACCGAACTCCTCGCCGTTTTCGCCGCCGACAAATCCACCAGCAAGGAAAGGGACGCCAAGCCCGAAGTGGCCCTTCTCACTGCCGACGAGGCCATCCGCAAGGCTGCTAGCTATGTCCTCTCGACGGGAGAGTTCAAGGCCGAGCCGAACGAAACCCTGCTTCTGCACGCTCCCGAAGGCCTCGCCGCCACGCGCCTGCTCATCGTAGGCCTCGGCAAGGCCGCCAAGGCCGACCCCCACGCCGTGCGCAAGGCCGCCGGAACCGCCGTCCGCTTCGCCAAGCCGCGCGGCATCCGCTCCCTGGCCATCGCTGCGCCTGACCGCGATTTTGACGCCACCCATGCCGTACGTGCCATCGCCGAAGGCGTCATCCTCGGAGATTTCGACTCTGACACCTACCGCACCGACCGCAAAGACCGCAGCATCCAGACGCTCTCGGTCGTCATTCCCCATGGAGCCCACAGGTCCGCGGCAGAAACCGGCCTTCGCGAAGGCGTCATCATCGCCGAATCGCAAAACTTTGCCCGCACCCTTATCAATGAGCCCGGCAACCTCATGACTCCCTCCATCCTCGCCCGGAGGGCAGCCACGATGGCAGACGAGCAGTGCCTGAGGTACGAAATCCACGGCCCGCAGACCATCCAGGAACTGGGCATGCACGCCTTCCTCAGCGTCGCCCAGGGATCAGACGAGCCTCCTGCCCTGATCGTCATCACCTACGAGCCCGAAGGAGCCCCCGCCGAACCCGTGCTTGGCCTTGTCGGCAAGGGCATCACCTTCGATACCGGCGGCATCTCCATCAAGCCTGCCGACAGCATGGAGAAGATGAAGTACGACATGGCCGGCGGAGCTGCCATGATCGGAGCCATGCGCGCCATCGCCCAGCTCAAGCCGAAGGTCAAGGTCATTGGCATCGTCTGTGCCGCGGAAAACATGCCCTCCGGCAAGGCCGTCAAGCCCGGCGACATAACGTTCGCCATGTCCGGCAAATCGATCGAAGTGCTCAACACCGACGCAGAAGGCCGCATGGTGCTCGCCGACGGCCTGCATTACTCGAAACAGCTCGGAGCGACCCACCTTATTGACGCCGCCACCCTCACCGGAGCCGTCGCCATCGCCCTCGGCCAGATCAATGCCGGCGTCTTCGCCAACGACGACGAGGCCTACAAGCACTTCACGAAAGCCCTTGAAACCTCCGGCGAAAAATTCTGGCGCCTGCCTCTCGACGACGAGTACCGCGAGCAGATCCGCTCCTCGATCGCCGATATTCAGAATACCGGCCTCACCCGTTACGGCGGAGCCATCAACGCCGCCATGTTCCTCAAGGAATTTGTCGGCGACACGCCCTGGCTGCACCTTGACATTGCCGGCATGGCCTGGCTCGACGCGGACAAGCCCTGGACTGCAAAAGGGCCGACCGGCGTTGCCGTCCGCAGCATCGTCGAGTGGGTTCGCAGCTACGCCTGAGTCGGCACTGCGCTCCACGCATCTGATAAAGGGCAGTAGAATCGAGCCGTCAGCGGAGCCATCCATGCCTCTCATCCAAGCTTGCAAAAACTGTGGCACAAAAAACCGCATTCCCGCCGCGCATCTGGCCGACACCGGCCGTTGCGGAGCCTGCAAGAATCCTCTGCCCCCGATGGACGAGCCCATCCCCGTCGACACCGCTCTCTTCGACGAAATCATCCAGAACGCCCGCGTCCCCGTGCTCGTCGATTTCTGGGCCGACTGGTGCGGACCCTGCCAGTTGGCCGCGCCCCGCGTCGCCCGCACCGCCGCCGAGATGGCCGGCCACGCCATCGTTCTCAAAGTCGATACCGAGAAGGACCCCCAGCTCTCCGTGCGCTACAACATCCGCGGCATCCCCAACTTCATCGTTTTCGCTGGCGGCAAGCTGGTAAATCAGCACGCCGGAGTCGTCAGCCACGATGAGATGGAAGCCTGGCTGCGCAACGCGAGTTCCACGGTCGCCACATAACAAAATCAGGGTGCCCCACATTCGGATTTTCGGATGTGGGTCCTTCCTATAGAATTCCTTCGTAAGCCCCCCGCCAGATTTCCCCCGCCAGGAGTCCTTCATGCAAAATCGCATCGTCGGCACCACCATGCCGGTCCTCGAATTCATCCTCGAACCCAACGACGCCGTCATCTCCGAGGCTGGCGAGCTCTCCTGGATGTCCGGCAATATGCAGATGACCACTCACACGCAAATGGGCGGAGGCGGAGGATTCTTCGGCGCCATTCGCCGCGTCGCTGGTGGCGGCAGCCTCTTTATGACCGAGTACCGCCCCTACGGAGGACCCGGAGAAGTGGCCTTCGCCACTCGGTTCCCCGGCCACATCGTTCCGGTCGAGCTCAACCACGGCCGCGAGATCATGATTCATCGCCACGGCTTCCTCTGCGCCACGCCGCAGATCACCCTCGGCGTCGGCTTCCAGCAATCGCTCGGCGCAGGCATCTTCGGCGGAGACGGCTTCCGCCTCCAGCGCGTCGGCGGCGTCGGCCTCGCGTGGATGGAGCTCTCCGGCGAAGTGATCGAAAAAAATCTCCGCCCCGGTGAAACCATCCGCGTCCACCCCGGCCACGTGGGAGCCTTCGAAGCCAACGTCCCCTTTCAGATCACCACCGTCCCCGGCATCCGCAACATGATCTTCGGCGGCGACGGCATCTTCCTCGCCCAGCTCACCGGACCCGGCAAGGTCTGGCTGCAGACGCTGCCCATCTCGCGTCTCGCCCACGCGCTTGTGCCTTACATGCCTTCGCCCGGCGCAGAGCGAGCCGAGGGTGGAGTCGTCGGCGGCATCATCGGCTCCATGCTTGGCGGACGATAGTCCGCCATAAAGAATTGCGCAACACCCGAAAGGAACACCAAATCGCAGTGAAGAAATCCCGCCTTTTCAGCACCGCCTCGCTCACGCTTCTCCTCGCAGTGCCGGCAGCCTTCGCGCAGCTCTCCCCGCAATTCACCGCCACGCTCGATCGTATGTTCAACAAGCACGAGTTCGCCTCCGCGCCCTTCGGCCCCGCGCGCTGGCTGCATGACGGAGCCGAATACACCACGGTCGAGCCTTCGTCTGAAGGCCCGAAAGGCAGCCGCGATATCGTCCAATATGAGACGGCAACCGGCAAACGCACCGTGCTTGTCTCTGCCGCGAAGCTCATACCTGCGCCAGGCGCCAAGCCGCTGAGCATCGAAGACTACGTCTGGTCGCCCGACAACCGCCTGCTGCTTATTTTCACCAACTCGAAGAAAGTCTGGCGTCGGAACACTCGCGGCGACTACTGGATCCTCGATCTCGCCACCAGTAAGCTGACGAAGCTCGGCGGTGACGCGCCCGAATCCTCCCTCATGTTTGCCAAGTTCTCTCCTGACTCGCGCAGCGTCGCCTTTGTTCGCGCGAACAATATCTATGTGCAGGATCTCGCCACCTACGCCGTGCGCGCCCTCACCACCGACGGCTCGACCACGCTCATCAACGGAACCTCCGACTGGGTCAACGAAGAAGAGCTGAACATTCGCGACGGCTTTCGCTGGAGCCCCGACAGCCAGTCCATCGCCTTCTGGCAATTCGATACCACCGGTGTCGGCGACTACACGCTCATCAATGACACCGCGCAGGAATATCCCCAGACCACGCAATATCTCTATCCGCAGCCCGGCACCACCAATTCCGCCGTGCGCGCTGGCGTCGTCTCCGCTCAGGGCGGTCCCGTCCGCTGGGTCAATCTCCCCGGCGATCCGCGCCAGCACTACATTGCCCGCCTCGATTGGATACCCGGCTCGAACGAGCTCGTGATCGAGTACCTCAACCGCCTCCAGAACACCAACACCGTCTTCATTGCCAATGCCCAAACAGGCGACGCGCGGGCTCTCTTCGAGGATCAGGACAAAGCCTGGGTCGATGTGGTCGACTCCTTGGATTGGGTCAAGAAGGATAAGGGCCTCATGTGGCTGAGCGAGCGCGACGGGTGGCGTCACGCCTATGTCTTCTCTCGCACCACCGGACAGCCGCAGCTCATCACCAATTTCGCCGGCGATGTGATGCAGGAAATAGCCGTCGACGACAACAACGGCTGGTTCTACTTCGAGGCATCGCCCCAAAGCGCCACACAGGCCTACCTCTATCGCTCGCGGCTCGATGGCAGCGGATCGCCCGAGCGCGTCACGCCGTCGGATCAATCCGGATCGCACCGCTACGATCTTTCGCCGGATGGCCAATGGGCCTTTCACATCTATTCAACGTTCAACAAGCCGCCCGTCACCGAGCTTGTCCATCTACCCGACCACAAGTCTGTGCGTGTCCTTCAGACCAATGACGAGCTGGCGCACAAGGTACAGGACCTCGTCGCGTCGCCGACCGAATTCTTCAAGGTGCCCGTATCCAACGGAGTCACCCCCGGAGTCACTTTAGACGGCTACATGATCCGCCCGCCCAACTTCGATCCCGCGAAGAAATATCCCGTCCTCGTCAATGTCTACGGCGAGCCCGCCAGCACCACAGTGAGAGATACATGGATGGGCAACGGTCGCCTCTTCCATGCCCTCATCGCTCGCGAAGGCTATATCGTCGTCAGCTTTGACAATCAGGGCACGCCCGCGCCCAAGGGCAGGGAATGGCGCAAGGTAGTCTACGGCAGCGTTGGAGTGCTCTCCGCGGCCCAGCAGGCCGACGCCATTCGCGAACTCGCTAAAGAGCGCGCCTACATCGACACGTCACGCATGGCCATCTGGGGATGGAGCGGCGGCGGATCGAACACTCTCAACCTCATGTTCCGCTCCCCCGGACTCTTCAAGGCCGGCATCGCCGTTGCGCCCGTTGCCGACGAGGCCCACTACGACACCATCTACCAGGAGCGCTACATGGGCCTGCCGCAGGATAACGTGCAGGGATACCATGACGGCTCGCCCATCAACTTTGCCGGCAACCTCACGGGACACCTGCTCGTCATTCACGGCTCAGGCGACGACAACGTGCATTTTCAGGGAACGGAGCTGCTCATCAACAAGCTGGTCGAGCAGGGCAAGCCCTTTGACTTCATGGACTATCCCAACCGCACCCACTCGATTTCGGAAGGCCCCGGAACCTCGTTCCACGTCTACAGCCTGATCGCTCGCTACCTTGAAGAGCACGTGCCACCAGGCGGAGTTTCTCAATGAGCTTTGATCAGAGATAAATCCGGGTACCGCACAGCTGGATTTTCGGACGTGGGTTTGCGAGGTCAATCGCGGCTCGTCAAAACGCCGCCCGATTCTGCTGCGGATACTGCTGAACCCGGTTCACCCACGAGAGAAAAATCGCTTCCACCTGATCCTTCGAGTGATTGGCAATCACGAAGTGGTATTTCTCTCCTGTTTTGAGAACCACGCCGTCCTTGTGCGCCCTTGCGATGGCATCGACGGGAAAGTTGAGGTCGGCCTGGTTCCGACAGCTGAAATGAAGCCCCGCGCTGGTCAGCTCTAGCTGACCCGTGCACCCTCCGAACGCCTTCTTATGCGTGGCCTCGAATCGCACCGGCGTATAACGCGGAATCGCGATCGGCGGCAGGCTCGCAGCCGTCACTGGAGCCTGTTTGGACACAATCGCGCCCCCCATCGGTGCTGCGCGAACAGGAATCACGGGCGATGGCTTCGCGAGAGATCGCGCTGACGGCGGCGGCTCAGGTTTCGCCTGCGTCTGGAGCTTTTCATCCGGTTTCGGATCTGCAGCGGCTGACTTCTTCTCGTGTGCGCCTAGATACAGCCCGCACAGCACACCGAACGCCACCAGCAATCCGGCTCCGGCATTGACTGCAATGCCCGAGCTTGGTATCAGCCATGATCCTGCCGTTACTCCGTTATCCCCGTTAATCGGCGCGACATTTCCTCCACTCATCCGGCCCGGATCCGGATCGTTTCTGAAAGAAGTTTGGCGTTTCCTGCTTTTGCAATAGCTACGCAGGTCGAAAATCTTCGCCACAGTAACCTCCTTGGCGCCGATGTTGGGGGAGATCCCGCACTTGCCCGCAGACTCCGATGGCTTGCCTTCCATCCTAGCCTCACCGGAACGGCGCAGCAACGCAACCTGCACGCTTATGCCCAACACCCTCGTCTCTACTGCGGCACCTGCCACCCCGCGCCCGCATTGGCCAGCGTCATCTGCCCGGGCTGCGGACCCGAGATGGCCGCTGCCATATCTGGAAACGCCGCCTTCATATCGTCCGTCTTCACCCACACCGGCACATCCATCAACGTCGCGTGATAATTCACCGTCGTCTCCAGGAAACCATCCTTCTTCACCGGCGGAGTAAAACCATCCACGCTGGTCACCACGCGATGCCCGTAGCAGAATCGGCCTTTCACCCGCTCGCCCAGCGGAGTCAGCGTATACCGCTCCACCTTGATCGCCGCTTCCATCTGCTCCTTCAGCACGCCTGCTTCGACCAGTGCATCCATGCGCCTTTTCTCAGCCTTGGCATCGCTCCCCGGGCTCACCTCGTAAGGAAACTTCAGCGCATCCGGAAACAGGCATACATTGTGGCTCTCGAAATAGGTGTTCAGAGCCTTCTCAAGCTTGGGGTTTGAAGGTTTCGTGTCCGCCGCGCAACCTGCCGCCAGCAGACCCGCGATTGCCGCGAATATCCATTTCTTTGCCGTGCGTTCCATCCTTGCTCCCTGTGGGTGGGTGTCCACCAACAAATGAGAAGCAAGGAAAGCCAGAATAGCCGCCTGTGCCAGTTACATATCACCAGTCCTCATCTGCCCATTTGCGTTACGCGGACCTACAACCATTCCCGTCCATCGGCATCTTCTGTAGGGAACGTGAGGGACCATGAAGATCGCGGGAATCGTTTTGATCGTCGCCGGCTTTGCGGCGCTCCTCTATGGAGGATTCACATACACTACGCACAAGAAGGCAGTAGATCTGGGCCCGGTCCAGATCGAGAAGACTGAACACCACTCCGTACCGCTCCCTCCACTCCTCGGAGTCGTCGCCATCATCGGCGGCGGCGCGCTGTTCTACCTCGGGGCCAAAGAAGGCCGCTAAGGCAACAAAGGGGACGAGCCGAGTCTCGATGGGGCGATCTTAGGGCTTTCGAACGGACTCGTTGGACTCGCCGCCGGCGTCAGCAACTCAACGGGGTCTGCCGCCTGCGCCAGTTGCAGTTCCGGTGACCGGAGCTGAGACTGGCGCACCCATGGGATGCATCCCTAACGAAGAGTCAGAGGGCGCCGAAGGCATTCCCGATGCTGGGCGTTCCATCGAGCCCTGATAGCCCGGCCGTGACGAAGACTCTGTCCCGGCGTAGCCGGGTCGCCCACCCTGTGCAGTTGCGGATGAGGCGCCGTACACGGGCGCGATCGCGGTGCCGTGATGCGCCGCTTGTTCCGAGAACTGGCCCAATTTCCCAAAGTTGCCACGAGGAATTCCCATGCCTGCCGAGTCCTTGCGAAAAACAAAGGAATCGCGAGAAGCGGACCCGAAATCCGAAACGGTGAGCGGCTTCTGGTTCACGGACACAAGTGTCGATTCACCCGAAAGCGGTGCATGGACCGGCGGCTTGGGAAGCAGTTGATTATTGATCGTGGTTGCAACCGGAACATTGCCCAGTCCGTTCCATAAGCCGCCCGGTTGCCATCCCCAGCCCGCACCCGGGCAGGAGGTCCAGCTGCCATAATGGAACGGCGTCCATCCCCACGGATAGGGTGATACCCACGAGTAGCCCGCGCTGGGATAATATGCCCAGGTGCCGTTGGCGAATGGGCTCCATGATGCGCTGACGAAATAAGGCTGCCACATGGAACCGCATCCCGGAGCATTCACGAAGCTTCCGTAGTAAGCCATATCGCTGGTGCCGTAACTATAGGGAGAGTTTCCGAACGCGCTCTGGCTCGCGACGTTCTTGTGATACTCAGTGGCGTGGTTGTCCCAGGAATCATAGGGCTCGGAGGCCACATATTTGGCCGCCACCGGTGGATTCTGGTTCGCCAGATCGAAGCTGAACGTCTTTTTCCTGCCGATCTCCGTTGTGCCCGACGGCCCTTCGACGACGGCGGCGCCATCCTGCACAGTCAGCGTGGCCCGGGTCGGTTCCATCTGTAGCCGGATATGGCTGGACGGCTGGAGATGGACCTTCTGCTGGCCGAAGGTCAGCGTGAAGTCATTGCCTTTGGTGCTGACAAGGCTCGCATAAGCGATGCCCTTCATGACCGTGACGGTAGACGCTTTGGCTCCCGAGGGGAGCAGCTCGAGCTGCGGAAACGCAACGAGAGAGTGCGGTCCCACGCGCAGCGTGCTGTTATCTTCGAACTCCACCTCGGCGACGCCCACACCCGTCTGGATCCGCGCCCGCTCGATGATCGGAATATTCGCCATGGCCTGTTCGAAGCCCACGCCGGTGTAGCGATCCAGCTGCACATCGCCTTTCACCTCACTGAGGCGCACAATGCGCACCTTGGAGTAGGCGTGAGCCGGAGTCGAGTCTTGTGTATTCGTGACAGGCGTGGCTGCGTCGTTTGTCAACGTTTGTGCGGGTGTCTCGTTCTGTTGCGCGGGCAGTGCGGTTGCGATCAGCGCTATCGCCAGCAGAGATGTTGCGGTGGCTCCAGAAGTAATGTGCATATCCGCCTCCTTCATTCCATAGCTGGGCCTTAGCTGGCCCATACCCAGGGGATGTTCGATGTAGAAGACGCTCGAGCAGAAGAAAGACCCTGAAAAGGAGAACGTGCTAAGTCGGGGCGCGATGAAGTCACGCGCTTTGCAGGCATGCTAGCACCGGAAATCAAGGATGGCCAGCACGCGATTTCCATCTCCTGAAAAGTCCCGCTCTCCGATCTGATGGCGTCGGGCCACCTGTTGACATTCAACTGGTGCAAGCCGCAAAGTATCTGTTGAAGGACTACAGGAAGACGAATGGGCGGCGAGAACAAAGCAGACGTTTTGCAGGGGACTCTCGATCTGATGGTGTTGAAAACATTGGAATCGATGGGTCCTGCGCACGGCTACGGCATTGCGCGTCGAATCGAGCAGGTTAGCAGCGATAGTTTAAGCCTGAACCAGGGGACCATTTATCCAGCGCTTCTTCGCTTGCAGCAGCGTGGTTGGATCAACTCGGAATGGGGAGTCTCCGAGAACAATCGCCGCGCCAAATACTATTCACTCAGCCGCCTGGGAAAGAAACAGATAGATAAGGAGACTGAAAACTGGGAGCGGATTGCCGCGACAATGGCACGCTTTCTTGCTCCCGCCCGGTAGGTGCCGCGATGGATTGGCTGCGAACTTTGCTGAACCGCTGTATCGGCTTCTTTGATCGAAAAAGTCTTGACCAGGATCTTGATGAGGAATTCCGCTCACACCTCGACTTTGCGACCGAGGAGAACCGCCGGCGCGGCATGCCGGAGCATGAGGCCAGAAGCGCGGCGCTGCGGCAGTTCGGCGGCGTCACCCAGATCCGGGAGCGATATCGTTTGCGCCGGGGATTGCCGCTCCTGGACACGATCGCCCAGGACATTCGCTTCGCGACCCGCCAGATATGGCGCGCTCCCGGTTTTGCCGCCGTGGCCATTGTCACGCTGGCCTTGGGCATAGGAGCCAACACCGCCGTCTTCACCCTGACCCATGCGCTTTTGCTGAGTACTCTGCCGGTGCGGGATCCGGGCGAGCTGGTGCGGCTGGCGATCGACCTGAGTGCCGTTGAGGCGAACGGTCACAACGCGCCGCTCAGCCTGCCCATCATTGAGGCCATCCAGAAGCAGTCGCGCTCGTTCCACGATATCTTCGCCTGGTGCGTGTATGACTTTCCCTTCAGGGACGGCACCGTCAACGGAGGCATACACGGTGCGATCGTGAGCGGCAACGCCTTTCGGTCGCTGGGCACGCGCCCCGCCGCCGGACGCCTTCTGACGCCGGCCGACGACCAACCCGGAGGCGGCCCCGATGGCCTGGCCGCGGTCATCAGCTATCGCATCTGGATGGCGCGGTATCATGCCGATCCTTCCGTCATCGGGCGGCACATTACCGTAACCGACCACGACGCGACTATCGTCGGCGTAGCTCCGCCCGGTTTTGAAGGCGTGATCGTCGCCGAGCATCCGGACATCTATCTGCCCCTCGAGTTTCAGGCCGTGCTCTATGGAGAGCCGACCAAGCATGACCCCGGACGCCTGTGGTTGGACACCTTTGGCCGCCTCAACCCCGGTGTCAGCCGGGCGCAGGCCGAGGCGGAGATGAGCAGCCTTTTCCCACACATTCTGGACGCGACTGTGCCGCCTGCCATACGCCATATGCCGGCCATCGAAAAAGCCCGCTTCGAGGTGAAATCCGCGCGCACCGGCTGGAGCAAGCTTCGTTCGCAATACACTGAGCCGCTGCTGTTGCTGCAACTTATGGTGGGCGCCGTTCTGCTCATTTGCTGTGCCAATCTTTCCGGGCTATTTCTCGCTCGCGCCTCGGCACGGCGTCAGGAGTTCGCGATTCGCGGAGCGCTCGGCGCAGGCCGCCTGCGCCTCATGCGGCAACTCTTCGTTGAGTGTCTGATGCTGGCCCTCCCCGGAGCCCTGCTGGGTGTCGGGCTTGCATGGATGGCAGGGCCATGGATTCTGCACATGCTCGGCAACGCCGAGGCCGAAGAGGCGATCTCGATGCGGCCCAATCCAACCGTCCTTTGCGTGACAGTCGCCTGCGCCGTGTTCTGTGCGCTGTTGTTCGGCATGGCCCCGGCATGGACCGCCAGCCATGCAAGTGTGGAGGCGTCGCTGCGCAAATCCCATCCGCATGCATCCGCCGGCGGCCGGGGCCTGCGTAACGTTTTCGTCCCCTTTCAGGTTGCGCTGTCGCTCGCCCTGGTGGTAGTCGCCAGCCTGCTCGGCGCTACCGTTGCGCGGCTGCTCACGGAGAACTCCGGCTATCGCACCGATAACGTGATCTTCGCCCTGACCGACTTCCTTCGCATTCCCGAAAAAGGCGACGCGCTGGTCGCGCTGTATCGCCGCATGGCGGCACGGATGGAGCAGCTTCCAGGAGTGGACCAGGCCAGTGTCGCCGCGCTCTCTCCTCTCATGGGCTGGCGTTGGACCAATGAGTTTGTCGCCGCTGAGAATGCCCGGCACGCCCGGCCCGTGGAGGCGAAGGAGAACGTGATCGTCTCCCACTACTTCTCCGCCCTGGGCATACCCATCCTCGCTGGACGCGATCTGCAGAATAACGACGCTGACCGCAACTCCTGCATTGTGAGCAAGGCGGCGGCTCGTCTTTATTTCCCCGGTGCTTCCCCGTTGGGTAAAACGCTGAGAAGCATCAATCATGACAGGAGAACCGGAGTCGATACCTACCGGGACTGCCTGGTCATCGGCATTGTGGGAGACGCGAAATACGATTCATTGCGCCAGTCGCCCCCGCCGATTGTGTATATCCCACTCGCCACCGGCGAAGCAGGGATGACGAACGCTGGGTCGAACCTCTTTTTCGTCGTTCATGCCCGCAGCCTGGCAGCCGCAAAATCGGCCTTCCTGGCCACGCTGCATGAGATGGCTCCGTCCAGCCCGGAGATCCCGCCCATGGAATTCAGCCAGACGCTTCATGACTCGGTTGCGCGTGAGCGATTGTTGTCTGTGCTCTCGGGGTTCTTCGCCCTGCTCGGCCTGCTGTTGAGCGGCATTGGCATCTACGGCCTGGTCGCCTGGAATGTGACCCAGCGCACCACCGAAATCGGCTTGCGCATGGCCCTCGGCGCGACCCGCCCGAGGGTCTTCGCACTGGTAATTCGCCAGATCGTCTCACTGCTGGCGATTGGAGTGCTCGCCGGGGGATTGGCAGCAGTTTTCGCCGCGCGCGCCATCCGCAGCTTTCTGTTTGAGATTGGACCTGGCAATCCCATCGTCTTCGCGATCTCGGCACTCCTGCTCACGCTCATCGCATTGCTCGCAGCCGCATTGCCTGCAAGGCGAGCGATATCCATCGATCCCATGAGCGCATTGAAAACAGAATAGCCAGGCACAATCCGGGTCCTTTGCGACAGAGACGGGACGGTGGCCCATTCAAGCCCTGTGTTGGCTTGAGTGGGCGGAGTCCTTTTCGTTATGATTGGCAACCTCATGGTCCGCGTCTTCCTCTCGCATTCGAGCAAGGACAAGCCCTTTGCCCGCGACCTTGCCAACGCGCTCGAAGCCGGAGGCTACATCACCGTCTGGTTCGACGAGCACGAGATCAACTACGGTGACAACTCCGTCCTCAAGATGGAAGAGGGCCTCGACGCCGACGCCGTCCTGCTGATCCTTTCGCCCGACTCGGTCGAATCCAACTGGGTTAAAGAAGAGTGGACCGACGCCTTCTGGGATCAGACCAACACGGCGCGCATCAAGCTCGCTCCCGTCCTCCACCGTGATTGCCGGATTCCGCATTTCCTCCGCAACAAGAAGCCCTTCGACCTCCGAACCAACCAGACCGAAGGCTTCCGTGCGATCCGCACCTGGCTTCTCGGCCTGCGTCCCGCCCCGCCGCCGGTCGTGCACCTTCCCCAGCGCCCGCCGCTCTTCATTGGCCGCGAGCCGGAGATCGAAACCTTCCGAACTAGATTGAAAGACCCGGGATCGATTGCCTTTATCTCTGCCATCGCTGGAAGCGGCAAAACAACCCTGGCCCTCGAATATGCCCACCGCCACCAGCGCGACTACGAGTCCGTCCACTGGCTTCCATGCCAGAAAGAACGCAGCCTTGCACAGATTGCAGGTGAGCTTGCCTGGCAGCTTGGTCTGAAGCTTGAGGGCGATCTCGAGACCATAGTGCGCGAGCTCAACGGACATTGCGCGCGCAAGCGCTGCCTGCTGGTTTTCGATAACGTGGAGGACGATACGCCTGCCTCGCTGCTTCCGGGAGCGGGTCGCGCCTCGGTGCTCCTCACCACTCGCCGCACGACGCTGCCGTTCCTGCGCGGCTACCAGCCGGTGAAGCTGCCGCTGTTCACGGAAGAACAGTGCTTTGAACTCTTCGGCAAAGAGATCGGCGAAAAGGAAGTGGAGAAGCACAGACCCGAGGCGCGCGCCCTCTTCCAACGGTTGGAATACCTGCCCATCGGCATTGCTGTTACGGCAAGCCTCATCCGCGAGGACGTGCGTTACACCATCGCAGGGATGGCGAAAAATCTTCCCGCGAATGTGACTGCATTGCTCAGGGAAGCCGTGGCCGCTCTCTCTCCGCAAGCTCAAACGCTACTGACCGCGATGGCTGCGTGCGCGCCGGAGGGCTTTCGTCTCGGCCTCGCAGCGCAAATCGCCGAACTTGACGAGACATCGTCCCTCGATGCCTTGCAGGAAATCCACTCGCGTTCACTGGCTGAAGAGCTGGACCGCGACGAACGCCGCTACCGCCTCCACGCGCTTGTCCGCAAAGCTGCCGGATCAACAGATCTTCAGCGGAGAAAGCACGCGGAATTGGTTCGAAATGAATTTGAGGGCGGGGAGACCAACAGGACATGGCTGACCGGCAAGCGGCGTTCGCATGGTTGCTGGACCATACCGAAGATGACGAAACCTGGTGGATGGCCAAGGGCATGGCATACGCGGGGTACGAACTCACTCGGCGGCTTGGGCGGCTGCCGGAAGCTTACGAGATCTGCGAACGGACGATCGAGGAGGCAAATCGCAGAAATGACCCGACAACGCTGCAGGCTTGGTACGGAAATCAGGCATTAATCCTGCGAGCTTGGGGACGTCTTGAGGAGGCCATGGCGCTGCGCAAGAAAGAAGAAGAGATCGGCTTGGAGTTAGGCGACCAGGATGGATTGAGCCGCTGCTACGGTAATCAGGCAGTGATCCAGCAGATTTGGGGGCGTCTGGAGGAGGCGATGGCCCTGCATAAGAATCAGGAAGCCATCTGCGAGGAACTGGGCAACAAGGATGGTTTGCAGGCCAGCTACGGGAACCAGGCCCTGATCCTGAATTCGTGGGGCCGTCTGGAGGAGGCGATGGCGCTGCACAAGAAGGAGGAAGCCATCTCCGAGGAACTGGGCAACAGGGATGGTTTGCAGGCCAGCTACGGGAACCAGGCTCTGATCCTCCAGTCGTGGGGCCGTCTGGAGGAGGCGATGGCGCTGCATAAGAAACAGGAAGCCATCAGCGAGGAACTGGGCAACAAGGATGGTTTGCAGCGAAGCTACGGGAACCAGGCGTTAATACTCGTATCTTGGGACCGCCTTGAGGAAGGAATGGAGCTGCTCCAAAAGAAAGAAGCCATCTGCCTTGAACTGAGCACGCCACGCGAATTGGCATACTGCTACTGGGGCTGGGGGCTGCTGGCGCGGAAACAGGGTGACCGCAAAACTGAAAAAGCGAAACTGGGGCGAGCGCTCGCCCTCTTCACCGAGCTCGGGATGTCCCGCCAGATCGAAGCCGTCCAGGCCGAGCTGGACGAGACGAACCGCAACACCTAACCCAATTGAGTGCGCTCCGCTGTCAAGCCCTCCGTCCCAATGGTTTCCCGCAACCCATTGACTGCCAGTTGCTTACCCTCGCTGGACCTTGGCCGGCTATTTCCCCAAACCCGCTAGAATAGAAATAGAGACTCACCCGAGGGTGCCCCATTCAAGCCCGGTTTTGGCTTGAGTGGTTGCCGGGATCAGATCGGCCCGCCTTGGCGGGCTTTTCATCTCTGCCTGAAAGGAGGCCAATCCCGTCGGCAGGTCAAGCCCCCCGGCGCAAACTCCAATGATTTCAACGACAGAACTGCAAGCCTCGCAGAATCAATGACCGCCCATTACTCCAATGCGCTCTATGATGTAACCGAATCTCTTGTAGAATCAATGATTTCCCCAACAGCTACTACCGTGAAACTCAATTAGAATGAATGATTTACACGCCAACCCGGAGAAACAAGGGGGGAGGGGGTACACCATGATTCCTGAATAGTCGAACTTCGCCGCTGACCTCAACCGGCCGATGGCTAATGGCTGATCCCTGATCCCCGAATTCCTGATCCCTGTTCCCTCCCTTGATTCCCCCCGGCAATTCACCCGCCGGTCCACAGGCCACCGCAGGCTATAGTCGGAGACGGCGACTCTCTCACGACCTGCTCGGCCGTGGCGAAAACTGAAGCACCAACAAGCCGTGGGGCCACTATCGTCGAAGACGACGAACAATTTCTGCGCCCCGCCTCTCGATCGCGGATCGGCTGTGACCTCGCGCCCGATCGCCTCGCCGCAAAGGTGCTCGAGAAAGCTGTCGACAACGTCGGCGAGAACGGCGACGACCAGGCCTTCCTGCGCACCCGCCGCCGGGTGCCCGTCCGCAAGGGCATCCTGCCCAACTGGGCAAAAACTCGCTGGGGACGCATCCTCCTCCTGATCTCCGCCCTGCTCCTGCTCGCCGGAGCCGTCTGGCTGGCCATCGCCGTCCGCGATTTTCTCAATCACGACCCACGCTTCCGCATCGACACCGCTGCCTCGATCCAAACCATCGGAAACAGCCAGCTTACCCGCGAAGACCTGCTCTCCGTCTTCGGCTCGGACATCGGCCGCAACGTCTTCTTTATCCCGCTCTCCGAGCGCCGCACCGAGCTGCAACGCATTCCCTGGGTCGAACACGCGACCGTCATGCGCCTTCTGCCCAACCAGCTGCGCGTCGCCGTGCGCGAGCGCACTCCCATCGCCTTTGTCCGCGTCCGTGACCAGGTGAAGCTGGTCGACGCCGCCGGAGTCATCCTCGACATGCCTCCAGCCATGATGGTCGCCCGCCACTTCTCCTTCCCGGTCGTCGCCGGTATCAACCCCAACGATCCGCTCTCCCTGCGTGGGCCTCGAATGCGCATCTACCAGAAGTTCATCGCCGACCTGGACTCGAGCGGCGAGAAGATCTCCTCCGACCTCAGCGAAGTCGACCTGTCCGACCCCGAAGATGTCCGCGCAACCCTACCCGCCGGAGCCACCGACATGCTGCTCCACTTCGGCGACGATAAGTTCCTCACCCGCTACCGGACGTATCAGGCACATCTCGCCGAGTGGCGGCAGCAGTATCCGCATCTGGCCTCGGTCGATCTCCGCTACGACACACAGGTAGTGCTCAAGATGGCCGATGGCCAGCCCGTGGACGCCGATCCCCAGCCTGCACAGCAGGCCCCGCGCGATGCTTCCGCCGTGCCCCGCAAGCATGCCGGAAAGGTGACGCGATGAGCCAGAAGGCTGATAACCTCATCGCCGTCCTCGACGCCGGCAGCGCGAAGACCCGCTTCCTCATCGCCGAGCTGAACGACGGAGCCCTGCGCTACCGCGGACACGGCATCGTCGACTCCGCCGGTACCCGCAAAGGCGTCATCGCCGAGCTCGCCCCGGCCGTCCAGTCCATCAACCAGGCCGCCACCCAGGCGGAAGACCGCGCCGACGCCACCATCGAGCAGTGCATCATCTCCATAGGGGGCCCCCACATCCGCGGCCTCAACAGCCGGGGGGGTATCAGCCTGGGCACGCGCCTCCGCGAAATCACCCGCGAAGACGTGCGCGCCGCCGTCGATCGCGCCCGGTCCATCTCCCTCCCGCCCGACCGCGAGATCATCCATCTCCTCCCCCAGCAATTCGTCCTCGATGAGCAGGCCGGCATTCACGACCCCGTTGGCATGGTCGGCAACCGCCTCGAGGTCAATCTTCACATCGCCACCTGCTCGGCCAGCGCCCAGCAAAGTATCGTCACCTGCGCGAACAAGGCGGGGCTCGAAGTCACCGAGACCGTTTTGGAGTCCATCGCCGCCGCCGAGGCCACCATCTCCGCCGATGAGCGCGAGCTCGGCGTGTGCCTGATCGACATTGGGGCAAGCACCTCTGAGCTGATCGTGTTCTTCGAAGGCTCCGTCGCGCACACCTCTGTCATCCCCATCGGAGGGGATCACTTTTCCAACGACCTCGCTGTCGGCCTGCACGTTACGCCGCCGGAGGCCGAGTGGATCAAGTGCCAGTATGGCAACGCAGTCGTCACTTCGGTGTCTCAGCTCACCGAGATCGAACTGCAGGGGATGCCTGGCTTCGAACCGCGCGTGGTTCGCCAGCGCCTGATCGGCGAAATCCTCGAGCCTCGCGCCCGTGAGCTCTTCCACATGCTGCGCGACAACCTGCGTCAGGGCGGAGTCCTCGAAGCCCTCGGCGCTGGCTGTGTCTTGACTGGAGGCGGTGCTCGGCTTGCCGGTCTGCTCGATGTTGCCGAGAGCCAGTTGCGTGTGCCCGCGCGCATCGGATCGCCCGTCCCCCTGTCCCGGATGCCCCAGGAGCTTGCGCAGCCAGAATGCGCCACCCTGATTGGAACCCTGCTCTACACCCACCGCACCAGCGTTATGCGTGCTGCGGAAGACCATAGCCTGCGTGCCAAACTGCGCGCCATCTTCGCCGGAAGCCTATAGGAGTCGAAACCGATGAATCATTCAGACGAAATTCGCATTCAATATCACGATGAAGTTCCACACGGAGCCAGGATCAAAGTCATCGGCGTCGGCGGCGGAGGCGGCAACGCCGTCAATCGTATGATCTCCGCGCGCGTCGAAGGCGTGGAGTTCATCGTCGCCAATACCGATCGCCAGGCGTTGCAACTCTCGCAGGCTCCCGTCAAGCTGCAACTCGGCACCAAGCTCACCAGCGGACTGGGCGCTGGCGCCAACCCCGACGTCGGCCGCAAGGCCGCGCTCGAAGACTCGGAGAAGATCATCGAGGCCCTCGAAGGCGCCGACATGGTCTTCGTTACCGCCGGCCTGGGCGGCGGCACCGGCACTGGAGCCGCGCCCGTCATCGCCTCGCTCGCCAGCGAGATGGGCGCACTCACCGTCGCGGTTGTCACACGACCTTTCGCCTTCGAAGGCAAGCGCCGCATGGCGCAATCGGAGCGCGGCATGCAGGAGCTGCTCGACAGCGTCGATACCATGATCGTTATCCCCAACGAAAAACTGCTCGCCGTAGCCAAGGACGCAGGCTTCTTCGAGTCTTTCCGCATTGCCGACGACGTGCTCCGTCAGGGCGTGCAGGGAATCTCCGACATTATCACTATTCCCGGCATCATCAATCGCGACTTCGCCGACGTGAAGACCACTATGGCCGGCATGGGCTACGCTGTTATGGGCACCGCCGTTCGCGCAGGCGCAACGCGCGCTGTCGACGCCGCACAGGCCGCCATGGCCTCGCCGTTGCTCGAAGACGGAGCCATCGACGGAGCCCGCGGCATCCTCATCAACATCAGCGGATCGAGCTCTCTGAAGCTGAACGAGGTCAACGAGGCATCAACCCTCATCCAAAACGCCGCGCACGAAGAAGCCAACATCATCTTCGGAGCTGTCCTCGACGAAACCATGGGCGACGAAGTCAAGATCACCGTCATTGCCACCGGCTTCCGCAGGGAGATGCCGGAGCGCCGCGAGCGCATGCTAACGACAACTCTTCAACGCGGAGCCTTTCACCAGCCGATCGTCCCTCGCGTCGATGTGAGCCCGCAGCCGGCCGCCCCTCGCTTTGCCAGCGAAGAAATCGAGGAGCCGGTATTTGTCTCCGGCGTGCGTCGTGAGTATATCGAAGAGCTCTTGCCAGTCGTCGAAGAGCCAACGGATCACGAGCCCGTGTACCACCAGGCGTCCAGCATCATCGCCAGCGCTGCAGCGGAGAGCTTTGAAATTTCTGAACATTCGGAGCCCGTGGCGGTAGCTGTAGCCGAGCCCGAACCGCTTGCCGATCAGGACCACAAAGAGAGCGAGGAGAACCTTGATATCCCCGCTTTTCTGCGGCGAGGCGGCCTATAAAGTTCTCTCCGGTTCAGCCGAAGATTTTGATAGGACGGAAGCGTAAAATAGTATAGATTTTAGCGATTCAATACCAGAAGTCATTTTTGATTGCCTGGTTCGAGTAGACGGAACAAAGTTCTGTCACGGGTGTTTGTGAGAGTGCGCCAGTCTGGGCGAACAATCTTCCGGATACGGGGCTTGGTTTCAAATCGGGAAAAGCGCTCGTGGATCGGAACGATTGACCGGCTTACCAGGCTGGTTCTGCTCAAAAGATTGAACAGAGTTGTCTCGGTTCAATTTAGAGACTTGGGTTATCGTTAAGGATATTCTTGAGGTTTTGATGAGACGCCTTATTCATTATCTATACTCTGCCGCGCTACTGGCGATGCCTCTCTCGCTTGCCGCGAGCGCAACCCCCAATGTCACGACGACAACTCACCACACAACACATCACAGTCACGCGCATGTGCAGGAGTCAGCTTCCACGCAGAAGCACATCAGCTATATGCAGCACAGCCACCGCCTGGCAGCCACCAGCGCGTATACGACTCATCATTCCAGCGGCACGGCCCATCTAAGCCGCGCCTCGCTCACCGTCCGCCATCGCGGCACGAATGAGCGCTTCTACGCCAGCTCATTCACCGACGTCGATCTAACTCAGGGAGATGTCACCGCCGGCGAAGATCCTGTGGTACGCCAGGCTGCGATCGCCGCGCTCGGCAACATGTATGGCACGGTCGTCGCCATCGATCCCAGCAACGGGCGCATCCTGGCGATGGTCAACCAGAAGCTCGCTCTCTCCAGCGGCGCTGAGCCGTGCTCGACCATCAAGGTTTCGGTAGCCCTGGCAGCTCTTGAAGAAGGAATCATCACCAAGGACACGCCGGTCAATCTCGGCGGATCCTACCACCTCAATTTGACTGAAGCCCTCGCTCACTCCAACAACCTCTATTTCGAAACCCTCGGCCGCAATCTCGGCTTTGAGCGCGTTCGCCACTACGCCAACCAGTTCGGCCTGGGAGAACTCGCCGGCTACAACATTCCCGGCGAGCAGCTTGGCGTCTACCCTGACCAGCCGCTTCCGGCAGACCGCGGCGGCGTGGGCCGCATGTGCTCCTTCGGCGAAAGCGTATCGATGACGCCCCTGCAGCTCGGCGCGCTCGTTTCCTCCATCGCCAACGGCGGAACCCTCTATTATCTTCAGCACCCGACCACTCCCGAGGAAGCGCTGAATTTCCAGCCACACATTAAGCGGACACTGAACATCGTCAAACTCATTCCTGAGATTCAGGACGGCATGCAGGCAGCCGTCGAATATGGAACCGCTCGCTCCCTGAAGGCCAACTTTAATCAGTTCCCGGTCATGGGTAAAACGGGTACCTGCTCAAACAACGGCACCCGCTTCGGCTGGTTCGCCTCTTATGCCGATACCCAGTACGGACGCGTCGTTACCGTCATCTTCCTCGAAGGCGGACGCCCCACCTTCGGTCCCAAGGCTGCAGAACTGACCGGCTACTTCTACCGCAATCTCTGGGATCACAGCTACTTCGCCGTCAAACAGCCGGCCGAGCAGCCAACACTTCTACCTGCCGTCCCCCAAGCTGCCGATGCCGCACCTGCTACAGCGACCGGCGTAAATCAGTAACTGCCTCCGACTGGCCTCCAACGGCCTTCCGCCTGAAGGCCGTTTTCTTTTGGACTTCGCATTTCCGCGCACTGCAATCAATTACGATGCTTGCGTGGCCCTCATCCTCAACACTCCGATTCTTGCTGCTGATGAAATGCGCGCTGCCGATCGCGCGACGGTCGAGCAGTTTGGCATTGCCTCCATCGACCTCATGCGCCACGCGGGTCAGGCCGTCGCGCGATTTGTGGAACGCGAGTATCCCAGCCACCGCAGGATCACGGTCCTATGCGGAAAGGCGAACAACGGCGGCGATGGATTCGTCGCGGCTCGTGCTCTCGCCGCCAGCGGTAGGGCAGTCAGCGTGCTGCTCCTCGGCGATCCATCCGAGTTGAAAGCCGAAGCCAAGACCGCATTTGAGGAAATGCAGCTCGTCCCGATCTTTGCTCCCGACGAGCCATCCCTCAAGTCGCCCCACGCTCGAGCAGTCCTCGCAAATGCCGACCTCCTCCTCGACGCCGTCGTGGGCACCGGCTTCAAGCCGCCGCTCCGCGGAGTCGCCGCTGCCCTTCGCGACCGAGTGAAGGAGCTCGACGTCCCGATCGTCGCCGTCGATCTTCCCTCCGGATGGGACGCCGACTCCCGCGAATTCTCCCCGGCAGAAGCCTTCCGCGCGAATGCCGTTGTGACCTTCACCTCACCCAAGCTGGCGCATGTCTTCGGAAACCTCGCCGGCAGTGTCTACAGTCCAATCGTCGTTGCCGATATCGGTTCGCCTGCGGAAGCCGTTCGCTCCAGCCTGAATCTCACTTGGGCCGGAGCATCCCACGCCATCACCGAGCCCGCTCGACCCGCCGACAGCAACAAAGGCATGTACGGCCACGTTCTCGTCATTGGAGGCGCGCGCGGCAAAGCGGGAGCCCCGTCTATGGCATCGCTCGCCGCTCTTCGCACCGGTGCCGGACTGGTCACCGCAGCCGTCGTCGAATCCATTCTGCCCACCGTAGCGGCGATCACGCCCGAGCTGATGACCGTGGCTCTCCCCGAAGGCTCAGGCGGCGAAGTCACCGGAAAGAATCTCGACTACGACCAGCTCCTCGAGAAGAAAACCGTCCTTGCCATTGGTCCCGGCCTCGGCCAGAAACCGGCCACTGAAGCCTTCCTGCTTGAACTGCTCGAAAAAACGCAGCTTCCTTTAGTCCTCGACGCCGACGCACTCAATATCCTCGCCAAACATCCCGAAAAGATCGACGGCCGCACCCGTCCCGTTATCCTCACGCCGCATCCCGGTGAAATGGCCCGACTAGCCGGCATCTCCACAAAAGAGGTCCAGTCTCGCCGCGAATCACTCGCCCGAGAATTCGCTGTGCAACATCAAGTAACACTGGTTTTAAAGGGATGGCGTACTCTAGTTGCGCATCCTGACGGGACAATGGCGATCAACACAACCGGCAATCCAGGCATGGCCAAGGGCGGCAGCGGAGATATCCTTACCGGTATCGTCGCCGCGATGGTGGCGCAGCACTCCGATCAAATCGCCGAAGGCGTGAACGCAGCCGTCTATCTTCACGGGTTGGCTGCCGACTTCGCCGTCGCCGAGCAGGACGAGCACACGCTGCTGGCCGGAGATACCATTGCGCATCTTTGGCGTGCATTTCATTTTCGCCCTCACGACCCGGGGGGATATCTTTGGTTGCAGGGGCTGCCAAGAAATCTCCGCATGCAGGCAAAAAATCTCATGGAGGCACGATGACCACTGGAACCGCCAATCGGAAGGTTCACGAGTTCGAGAGCAGCAACGCTGCCGAAACCATCCGCGCTGGCCATGAGATCGCCAGGTTCCTCAAGCCTCCGAAATTCCTCATCCTCCGCGGCGATCTCGGGGCAGGGAAGACCACCCTGGTCAAGGGCATTGCCGAGGCGCTTGACGCCGCTGATCCCGACGAGGTCACAAGTCCCACATTCACGCTCATTCACGAGTACGAGGGCACCCACGCCGGCAAGACCGTCAAGCTCTACCATCTAGATCTCTACCGTATCGAGACCGAGCGCCAGCTCGACACCCTTGGCCTCGACGAGTTGGCTACTCCCGACAGCATCGTGCTGGTCGAATGGGGCGAGAAGTTTCCCTCTGTCGTCAAGCGCAGCCAGGGCGAGATCATCGTGCTCTCTTCCGGCGGCGACACCCGCAAGATAACTCTCACGCTCAAGGAGTAATTCCGCCAGTTTCCCGGACGGAATATTCCTGTACAGCGGCCAGCGCTCGTGATATTTCTTCCCCCAGCGAGGTCTGGTGTGCGATACAGCCGAATCGCTTTGGCTTCAATCTTCTTTTTCCCTGCACTTACGCTCTTAACCTGTCTGAGCCAACAACCTGCAACCGGTAACCTTCCAAAGAATGATCTGATTGTTCCTAATGTGAATGGGGTATTCGTTGCTCCAGTGACCAATGCACCCTTCTCGGCAACGGTAGAAATATATTCCGAGCAGAAGCTTCCCGATGGATCCGTCAACCTCCTCAAGACCATCAACTATATCGCTCGCGACTCGCAGGGACGCACCTACAACGAGAATCGCCGTCTCGTGGCGACCGCATTTGAAGATGTGCCGCCGCTCCAGACTTTCCACATCTGGGATCCCGTGAAGGGTGTTGAAACCCATCTCAATCCATACACGTTTGTAGCGCGACAAACGGCGCTCATTGCGGCGCCCCCGCCGATGCGCAATACCGTGCCGATGTCAGCTACAGCGCCTGCGAACCCGCCCGTCAAGAGTGAAGATCTCGGGACCCAGACGTTTGAAAAGCTGATCCTCAAGGGTGTTCGCCAATCCCAGGGCACGGAGAGCACGGACGAGTTCTGGTATTCCCCAGATTTATCGATCTATGTCATCCGCAAACATGAAGATGCCAAGTGGAAGCTATCCGTTACGGTCACTCAGATCGATCGCAAGGAGCCCGATGGGTCGAAATTCGTCGTTCCGACCGGGTATAGAGTCGTAGACGGATCTCCACAAACCCAGACTGCGCAAGTGCCCGGAGAGCCTGGAGTGTCCAAACCAGGCGGCGGAGTGTCGGCGCCACGTCTTGTTCATTCCGTGGATCCACAGTATTCCGACGCGGCGCGCGCAGCTAAATTTCAAGGAGTTTGCTTTGTAAGTGTGATCGTCGACACTCATGGAATGCCGCAAAACGTGCATGTGACGAAACCGCTAGGAAAGGGCCTGGATGAAAAAGCCATTGAGGCGGTGAAGCAGTATCGTTTCGAACCTGCAATGTACGAAGGTCATCCGGTTCCGGTGCAACTAAATGTCGAGGTGAATTTCAGGCTTTACTAGATGAAGTTTAGTGGCGAGGAGCTAATCCTTGCCACGCCCGCCCTCAACCAGCCAGAAGCCGAGTCCCGTCAGCAGCACTGCGCCGACCGCAAATTTCAGCCCCTTCGACATGCCCGACGGCGACAGAAACGCCTCTAGCATCCCCGCGACAAATAACAGTGGAACCACCCCTGCGAGTAGCCGGATCGCATCCCTGGCCCCCAGGGCAAGCGAATCCTTTCGCGCCAGCATGCCCGGAAAGAGCAATCCCGCCCCCAGCCTTAATCCTGCGCCTCCCGCGATGAAGATGCTTGGCAACTCGAGCGCTCCATGTGCCGCGACAAAACTGAAGAGGTCGAGCGCCATATGCGCGCGTGCGCAGGCCGTGCTGATCACTCCCATCTCCAGCCCATTGAAAAACATCAGGTAGATCGTCGCGATTCCGCCAACGATGCCTCCCGCAAAGGCCATAAAGCTCACGCCGATATTGTTCGTCAGAATCGCCGTTGATGCCTGAGGTTTCATGCCAACAATCGAGTGCGTCCACATCTCGTGCCGGTCGATCGTCTCCAGCATCGCCGGGCCCAGCAGCAGCCGCATGAACTCCGGCCGGCTTAGAGTAAGCAGCGTGCCAAGCGCCGCCCCGGCCAGAAAGATCAGAAAAGAAGTGAGTACGTATGGAAACAGTTGTCGAAAGACCCGTGGATACTCCCGCGTCATGAACCGCACCACCGAGCCGAAACCCGCCTTCCGTCCCGAGTAGATGCGATTATGCGCACGGCTCAACAGTTGGTTCAGGTATTCTTCGAGGGTGCCCGAGGCGCGGTCCGAGCGTACCGCCGAAAGATCGGCCGCCACCTGCCGGTACAGCAGCCCGAACTCTCGCAACTCACCACCAGAGAGGACGCCGATACCAGAGCTTTCGACCTGATGCGTCAAGGCGTCCAGTCGGTCCCATGAGCTCTTTCGTTGCTCGATCCAGCGGTTAGAAACCATAAACGATCAGATGAACGATTTTCGCGACCCGCTCCATCACGACCAGCTTACTATCGACGGGCAATATGCGGACCAGCTCGCCATCGACACGCCCGAGCAGGTGTCTATCCGCTTCCCCATAGCCGGCATCGGCAGCCGGTTCCTCGCGATTTTCGCTGACACGCTGCTACAGCTCGTAGCCTATGTCGCGCTGTTTCTGCTCTTCCTGTTGATTGCTTCTTCGGCTCCCAAAACCGGCTCTGGAGAGCTCTCGCACACGGGAGAAAAGTGGCTCATCGCCGGACTTATCCTCGTCCATTTCGTGATGTACTGGGGCTATTTCGCGCTCTTTGAGGCGTGGTGGAACGGCCAGACGCCGGGCAAAAAAATCTTCAAGATCCGGGTGATCCAGGACTCCGGCCGCCAGATCACTTTCTTCGAATCGATGACGCGCAACCTCATCCGCATCGTCGATCTGATTCCGTCGATTTATCTCGTGGGAGTCATCTGCATGGCCTGCAATCGCCAGCACAAACGCCTGGGAGATCTGGCCGCCGGGACGCTCGTCGTCCACGAACGCGCAACAGAGGAGCCGATCTGGGGTGGAACGGGCCCGCGCACCATCACCGCGGCGTCATTTCAACCTGCGGAGAAGGAGCCGGACTTTCTCTCGCAGCACAACCTCGCCGTCGCGCTCCCCGCCGATGCCATCGCGCGCCTCACCGCTGAGGATCTGAATGTCATTGAGAGATTTTTCTCTCGCGCTCTCGACATGGAGCTCGCCACGCGCGCGCAGATCGCCGCACGTCTCAATGCCCAGATGAGCGCCAAGATGAACATCGAACCGCCGAAAGATATCAACCCGGAGCGAATGCTCGAAGCAATCGCCTACCAGATGCGAACCCACGGCACGAATCGTTGAGCTATTACGATGCAGAGCCGTCGCGGTTACAAGAGCGCCCGAATCACGCGCGCCATTTGCACTTCTTCCTGAGCGGGAACAATGCGCACCTCCACGCGGCTCGCATCGGCTGAGATAAGCGGCTCCGGCGCAGCATTCCGATCTTTCGCCAGATAGACTCCGAGGATCGACAGATGCGCGCACACATTCGCGCGTATCTGAGCGCTGCGTTCGCCGATGCCCCCGGCAAATACCAGCATCTCCAGCCCGCCGAGCGAAACCGTAAACGCGGCCACGGTCTTCGCAATCGCCGTGCAGAAGATGTCAATTGCCAGCGCCGCCTTCGCGTCTCCGCTTGCCTCTGCTTTCAGCAATTCCCGCATATCGCTGCTCCCACCCAGCGCCGCCAGGCCTGATTCGCGATTCAGCAGCCTCTCCAGCGCGTCTCCACTCAGCCCCTCAGTTCTCCGTATGTACAGCAGCACGCCCGGATCGAGATCGCCCGTCCGCGTGCTCATCGGTATGCCGCCTGTCGGCGTCAGCCCCATGCTTGTGTCGATGGACTTGCCATCGCGCAGCGCCGCCAGGCTCGCGCCGTTTCCCAGATGCGCAATCACAGTACGCGGTTTCAGTTCCAAGCCGAGCTGATGCACGATCGAGGCATACGACAGACCATGAAATCCATATCGCTGCACGCCTTGCTCAAGATACTTGGCGGGCAGCGGATAATGATAGGCCTTTTCCGGCAGCGTTTTGTGGAAGGCCGTGTCGAAACACGCGAATTGCGGAAGATCGGGAAAAATCTCTTCGGTGCCGCGAATGAGCGCAACCGCCGTCGGTATATGCACCGGCGCAAAGTGAACAGATGCTTCGAGTGTAACCAGCGTGTCGGGGGTGATGCGAGTATGATCGCGCAGACGCGGTCCGCCATGCACGATCCGGTGGCCAACGGCGACCGGCTCTGGGAAACCGAGCGATTTCAATGAACTCGTGATGTGACTCAGCGCGTCTGTCTGCGAGGCAAATTTTTTACTTGTCGAGAGCAGAGTCTTGTCATCGGCGTCGAGAATCTCCAGCGTGCCTGCATCTTTGCCGATCCCGTCAGCGCCCCCTTTGACAAGCGTGCGTTCTTCGCCGCCATCTGCGGCGAACAGGCCGAACTTCAGCGTCGACGACCCGCTGTTGACCGCCAGTATTGGCCTCGGGTTCTTGCTCATGCGTCCTCGCCTGTTTAGAAACAGTCTGGAATCCAACTTACAACTTTGCCACGAAGTCTGGGGTCCAGGGTGAATAGACAACCAATACTTCAAACTGCCTGCCACAGGATGTGCGGTCTTCAGCCGCGGGTGGGGGTAAATGTACGAGATCCACACCTGCCTGTCGCCAAATCGGTGGTGGTAGTGAACGATCGGTTTAGAGCCACCTGACGGTAAACGCGCTCAGCTTCCTAATTGCGTGACTTGATAGCCAGGGAGTCGTGACAACCTAGCTATCTATGATTAAAAGACAAATTTCGCAGCCAGTTGCAGTATGCGGGGATTGTGCGCCGCTGTCGCCGTCAGGAATGTGGAGGTTGAGCAGTTGAGCGCGCCGTAGCAGGCGGAGTTGTCAAGCTGGCTGAACTGCGTGTGATTGAAGACGTTAAAGGCCTCGGCGCGAAACTCGAAGTGCATTGCTTCGCGAATGGCAAAAGTTTTAAAGAGGCCCATATCGAAATTTGTGCGATGAGGAAAGGCGAGAACATTGCGGCCCGCGTTGCCATAGGTAAGCCCCTGCGGAGCAGCAAAGGCATCGCTATTGAACAGGCGCGGTCCCTGCACCCCAGCAGGATGCTTGATCGCTACCGGGCCGTGGATCGGACCGACGATGTCGGGGTAAGACTGAACAGACCCGGTAGAGGCCACAACCAGACTCTGGCCATTGTTGCTGACGGTATTTCCGGTTCCCGCATTGTCAGCGTTCTGAGTGTTCACGATGCTGAACGGATTCCCTGACTGGAAGCCAGTCAGGTCGGAAACCTGCCATCCTCCGAGCAGCGAATGCAGGAGTCCGGGCTGTGTGAAGAATGGAAGGTCATAAACCAGACTCAATTCCAGTACATGCCGCTCGTCGAAGTTCGAACTCGCCCAGCTGCCTTGCGGGTTGTAGGTGTTAACGACTTCTGTGACCGCCCCGTCCGACCCATCGTCGATCGCATGCCCATAGGTGTACGCCAGGCTTCCATTCAGGGGGCCGAAATACCTGCTGACTCCCACCTGTAGCGCATCGTATGTCGACTTGCCGATATTGTTGATGTGTGTAATGCCGCTTATGCCATAGAACGGACGCGACGGATCGGCGGAGACTCCGCAGGCGATTGCCAGGTGGGTCGCAACCGTACCGGTAACCGGTTGACCATTCACGATGCCGGTATAGCCAGAGGCGGCAGTACCGGAGACGCTGTTGCAATCCGCGGCGGAAATAGCCTCGCCAGGAGCGTATGGATTGAGAGCGGGCGAAAGCGGCTGGAGCTGATTGTATTCCGTGCGAATAGGCAGTTTTCTGCCGAGGCTTCCCACATAGGCCACTTGCGCCACGATGTGGCCGGGCAGTTCCCCCTGCACCGCGAGGTTGAACTGTTGGACGTACGGCCAGACGGCATGGGTGGGAATGGCGGTCAAGCTGAGCGGAAACTCCAGTCCTGCTCCACCGATCTGGTTATAGGCGCTGAGGTTAAATTGGTTTGGGGTTTGCACCACAGGCGCCGAACCCTCCAGCGCCTCGGAGTTGCTCTCGTTCCCGTTGGTGTGCTCGAAGAAAATCCCGTAGCCTCCACGGACTGAGACTTTTCCATTACCGAAGACATCATAGGCAAAGCCGACACGCGGGGCGGGATTGAAAAGGTGCCCCGTCATGCAGCCTGGAGAGACTCCGTTGTGACCGCACTGGACCAGGCCGTTGAAGATGTTGCCGGACCCCGGTACGATGGCCCCTGCCTGTCCAGTAACCGACCCATCCTCGTCGATAATCGGGGCGGCTGCCGGGTTCCACGTCGCGGGTTCAAAGTTGCCTGACTGGTTGCTGATGTCCCCGTACGTCCCGAACATACTCACTCGCAGGCCAAGATTGAGCGTCAGATTCGGTGTTACTCGCCAGTTGTCCTGGAAATAGGGCTCAAAGATTTTGAAGCGATTGTAGTACTTGGGTTGCGCAGAGGTCTGGGAGAACTGCGCGATGCCACCCGTCAGCAAATCGGCGAAGGCGTTGCCGGTGGTCACTGTGGATGAGGTGCTGAAGGTCAACGTGCCCTGGTTGTTTCCGGTGCTCGGCTCATTCTTCTGCGCCGCGATGAAAGTGGCGCCGAAAAGAAACGTTTGTTTATTGAGCGTCTTGGTCAGACCATCTCGATAGGTATAAGTGGGATTGGAATTCTTCCAGGGGAAGTACCCGCTATTCACCGTGAAGCCGCCGCTATATGCCGTTCCCCCAGTAAGCACGATCGAAGGCAATACTCCTCCGTAACCGTTGTTGAAGAAGCCGCCGGCGGTAAAGTTCTCCCGTCCTATGCCCGGGCTAATATTGAGCAGAGTGATGTGGTCGGTCGTGTAGTCGGCAACGAACTCGTTCACCAGGGACGGGGAAGCGGCGTAGGTCAGACTGGCCACCATGTCGATGCCCGGCCCGGCAAAGCTGTTTTGCACGGTCGGAAACGCATTGCCCTGGAAGGTTGGAGAGGAACTTACCGTAGCCCACGAATCATAGATAAATCGGTAAAAACCGCGCCACTTATCGTTAACGACTTCATCGATCCGGAAGAGTTCCTCGCGGTTCGTTGTGAATTGCGCCGGCGAGGCCTGGTATACCGAGGATGCTCCGGAACCAATGTTAGCCGCTGGTATTAAAGCGAGCAGTGCTGTGCCATTCGGGTCAACAGGAACCTGATTGTTGGGATAATAGACCCCGCCGCTGCCGGGGATAGTTGGACAGTTGGCATAGCTGCCCGTCGGATCGGGGCAAATATCCGAGAAATTGCCCGTGCGTTCCGCATTCGACGGAACCGCCTGGTTGAAGACCGTACCCGGCACGACCTCTTTGCGCCACTCCTGGGAGTAAAAGAAGAAGGTCTTCTTCTGCGCCGGGTTGTAGATTTTCGGTATATAAACCGGGCCGCCGATCGTAAATCCGAAGTCGTTCTTCTTGTACTCCGGCACCGTGGTCTGGAAGTAATTCCGCGCGTTGAAAATGTTGTTCCGCACGAATTCGAAAGCATCTCCGTGGAAATGTTCGGTGCCGGATTTGGTCTGAGATAGGATCGTGCCCGAAGCATTCCGGCCATACTGCGCGCCGTAGTTGGATGTCAACACTTCGGTTTCCGCGACCGCGTCCACATCGGGATAAACGTTGAGGGTCGCGTTGCTGCCGTTGTCCATGATGCTGGCGCCGTCGAGTTCCCAGTTGTTGTACTCGGTCCGCCCGCCATTCACACTATATTCCACGCTGCCCGCGACGCCGGTCTCCCCCTCATCCTGTCCGGTATTGTTGATTACCCCGGGAGAAAGCGTGACCAGCTGGGTAAAGTTGCGGCCATTCAGTACCAGCTGCGTGATCTGTTTTCCGGTAATGGTGAACGATATCTCGGGAGACTCCGTCTGCACGGTACCTAGTTCGCTGCCGCTTACCTTTACCTCCTCGCTCACGGTGCCGACCGAAAGCCTTGCGTCGACTCTTTCTGTGCGCGACACGCGCAGCACAATACCCGTGGCCTCGAACTTCTCGAATCCCGGCGCCGTCACCTGCAGAGTGTAGGTGCCCGCCGCGAGGGCTGGCACGGAGTATTCGCCCGCGCTGTTTGTCGTGGCTTTGAAGGCCGTTCCTTGCGCCGTGTCGATCAGCGTGATAAGTGCATTGGGAATAGCCCCGCCGGTTGCATCCGTCACCTGGCCATTGATCGTGCCGGATTGCTGGGCGAACAGCGAGCATGGCAGCGCCAGACTCAGTCCAAGCAGCAGGCAGCGAAGAAGTCTCGCCGACAATGGTACCCCTTGCTGTATGGTTCCACTCGGCTGAATGGGGCGTATAGCAGAAGATTGGCGATTCTCTACGGAACGATGCTCGAGATACATGGTGAGGACACCTCCATTAAGTCTGGCGACCGGACTTTCTCGAAGAGAGCTCTTTTCATTCATCTGCTCTCTTAATTAGTATTTCCAAAGATTAAAACGTTTTAATATATTGTCAAGCGAAAGTTTTTCTGTTTCTCGGCTTGTTCTACAACCACGCTTTGGGGGCGCGCACGCAGAAACTCTTCCGTCGGTAGACTTGCTTAGGAATGCGTTAAACCATTGAGTATTCGAGACAAAGGTCGCTTGCTATTCCTCCTTTGCTTATCGCAGGGATTATTGGGCAGTGTGTTCAACGCGGCTCGGTACCTTGAGACTGGCTCCGAACAGAACCCGGTCGCCTCGACGTCCAACCCTGCAACCATTTTCCGCGAAGGCAAGGAGGCCATGCAGAGCGGTAAGCTCTCGCTCGCCGAGGAAGACTTTCGGCGCGTAATCGCGCTGGATCCGAAGTCGAGTGCAGCCTATGTCAATCTGGGCGTTGTCTACATGCGGGAGAAGCGCTGGGATGACGCACTGGTCGAACTGAATAAAGCTGAATCGCTCTCTCCCGATGAGCCGGGCGTCCGCTTGAACATCGGGCTGGCATATTACCGGAAGAACGAGTTTGCTGCAGCCACCGAACCGTTTTCCCAAGCGCTTCAACGCGCCCCCGAATCTCTGCAGGCAAGATATCTTCTGGGACTTTGCTATTTCTTTACGAACAAGTACGAAGAGGCCGCCAACACCCTCGCGCCGCTTTGGCCGAAAGAGTCGGCCAATCTGAATTACCTCTACGTGCTTAGTATTGCGGCCAGTAAGTCCTCAAACTCCGCGCTGCAGAAGCAGGCCTTCGACCAGATGCTGGCGATTGGTCAGAATACCCCGGAGTTCCACTTGTACGTAGGCAAAGCATGGCTGGCCGAGGATGATACCAACAAGGCGCTCGAAGAATTTCTCGCGGCCGCCAAGTCGCGGCCGGATCTTCCTCTGGTGCACTACTTCCTTGGCCGCACCTACCTTGAACAACGCGCCTATCCCAAGGCTGAGGCCGAACTGCAAAAAGACATTACTATCGAACCTGACTTCGCCTACAGCTACGAAGATCTGGGAATTCTGTACGCCCGGCTCGACCAGCCAGACAAGGCCGAGCGCTACTATCGTCAGGCAATCGAGCACAATAACACGCTGGTCAATTCGTATTTCGGCCTCGCCAAGCTCTACCGCGAGGCGGCTCGATACCAGGAGGCGCTGGAAATGCTGGATCATGCCGAAGCACTGGCGCCAAACAGCGCCAGCGTGCATTACACCCGAGGCCAGGTGCTGGAGCGCCTTGGCCAGTCCGCGAAGGCCCATCAGGAATTCGATACCGCGGCTAATCTGCTCAAGTCGTTCAACGATCGCCTGCAACAGGATTCTTCAGGCGACCAATCCGCGGACGCGCAAGATGCTGCCCAGCAATGACCCGCGCACGGCTGGCGCTGGCGGGAATGCAGCGAATGCGACTTCGGGTATCGCGGTTGAGAGGCGAGAGTGAAGTGAGGCACAAATGAAATATCTGAAGAATGGCTGGCCTCGGTATGAGCGATAGAACTAACGTCATCGCCATCGATATTGGCGGAGGCACCACCAAGCTCGCGCTCGTCGATCGCCGGGGCGCAATTCGGAATTGGCAAAATTTTCCAACTGCCGCATCGAGTGCCGCGGACTTCATTGGCAAGGTTGTCGCGGCAGCCCGCCAGCTACAGGCGGAAGCAGAGGAGCCCATTGCCGGGATATCCGCCGCGGTCGCCGGTTTCGTAAGCGCGGAGGGGCAGCTCGAGTACAACTCGAATTTGCCTTGGCTCGAGGGCACTCCAATCTCGGCTTTGCTCACCGAAAGGCTTGCCCTCCGAGTCCATGTCGATGCTGACTCGAATGCAGCCTGCGTCGCCGAATACATCTTTGGTGAAGGCCAGGGTCAAGGCCAGGGAACAGCCCGTTTCCTATGCCTGACCGGCGGCACGGGGCTGGGTGTCGGGATGATGGCGGAAGGCAAGCTGTTGCGTATTGCCCACGGCTGTCTGGGTGATGCGGGCCATATCATCGTCTCCCCCAATGGACCGCCATGCACTTGTGGCGGTCACGGCTGCGCCGAGGCCCTCTTGTCCACGGCATCGCTGGCCGCGCGATATGCGCAGATCAGCCAGCGGCCCGAAGACGATTTCCGCGCGCTGGTGGAAGACAGTGAACGTGGAGATTCTCAGGCGCGAGCATTGGTGCAGGAAGCGGGACGGTGGCTGGGAATCGCCGCCGCTTCGCTTGCCAATATTTTCCTCCCCGACCGAATTGTCATTGCAGGAGGTCTCTCGCAGGCAGGAGATCCCTTTTTTGCCTCCACGCAGGAGTCCTTTCGCGCCCATTGCGGACATTTTCCTCTTGCTCGCGCGTCACTCATGCGCGCAAGCACCGGCGAACATGCCACGCTCCTCGGAGCCGCCGCCTGTTTCTTCTATCCGGAGCTCCTATGAATCCGACATAAGGGCGCCGCTTAGCATTCGCTCACCCGTACCCGGGTCTGTTGCCGGCGATCGTATCTCCAGGAGCAGCTTCTGAACGAGCTCATGTTCTAATCGCAGTCTAAGAGGTCACGCTGTTGCAGAAGCAAAAGCCCTTAACCAACCGCGTAACAATCATCGATGTGGCGCGTCTCAGCGGTTTTTCCGCCTCCACTGTTTCCATCGTACTGAACGAAGCGCCATTGTCCCGATATGTCGCCGCCGGCACGAAAGAACACATCCGCGCGGTCGCAACCAAGCTCGGTTACCGGCCCGACGCTTTTGCCCGTTCCTTGCGCAGTCGCCGCACCCACACGATCGGTATTATGGTTTCCGACATCTCCGATCCCTTCTGCACACTTATCCTGCAGGGCATCGAGAAAGCGCTGTATAAGACCAGCTATCTGCCCATCATCATGATCGCGCACAACCAGCGCAAACAGTTCGAGCGCCATATCGAGATGATGCTGGAGCGCCGGGTGGAGGGGCTGATCGTAGTTGCGAATTGGCTGTTCGGCGGTTTCGACGTGCTCACGGACATTGAGAAAAACCAGATCCCCACGGTGGGTGTGGGACGCGACCTCACGGCCAGGCGGGTGCGCTCCTTGCAGGTGGATAACGAAGCCGGCGGCTATGCGGCGGCGCGGCACCTCTACGAGCTTGGCCACCGGGAAATCCTCGTCCTTCGGGGGCCTTCCGAACTGGCTGACAGTGAGCGTCGTTGGCAGGGAGTTCAATGCTTCGCCGCCGAAGCCGGTCTGCGGCTCGCTTCTCGGCGGGTCGCACAACTTGCGCCGGCGATTGAACCGACTTCTGGTTTTGCCGAAGGCTTTCGCCTCACTTCGAAAATGATCGAGCGGGGAATTGACTTCACCGCCATCCTGGCCTTCGACGACCTGACAGCGCTCGGTGCAATCCGCGCTCTGCGCCAGGCTGGTCGTCAAGTACCCGAAAGTTGTTCGGTGATCGGGTTCGATGATGTTCCGCTCGCCGCCGTCAGTACGCCTGGCCTCACTACCATCCGCCAGCCCATGGAGCAAATGGGCCGTCTCGCGGCTGAGTGGGTGCTCGACTCGCTAAGCGCTCCAAAATTGACCGAGACACCCTCCGACCCCGCCACATTGCACCTTTTGCCACCGGAACTGATTGTTCGAGAGTCGACGGCTCCCCCTTGTTCAAGGACAGCCAGCAAATAACCTGCATTAAGTTTTCTCTTGACAACTAAGCGAAGGATCGCTTACGTGAGCTGGGAGTTTGTCGTGCTAGACTCCTCGGATGAAGCCCACATCAGATGCGAACGGCATGCTCGCGGTTGCCCTCGAACAAGCCCGCATTGGGCTCGCCGAAGGAGGCATTCCGGTTGGTGGAGCAATCTTCCATCCCGACGGCACGCTGCTCGGCGCCGGCCGCAACCGGCTCGTGCAGAACGGTGACCCGTCGATGCACGGTGAAACGGATGCCTTCCGCGCCGCCGGCCGCCAGCCCAGCTACCGCGATCTGATCCTCGTCACCACGCTCGCGCCGTGCTGGTACTGCACCGGATTGATCTATCAGTTCCGTTTCAAGCAGGTGATCGTCGGCGACAGCGTCAACGCGCAAGGCGGCCTGGCGTTCCTGCGCGAGAATGGCTTCAATATCGTCGATCTGGCCTCGCCGGAGTGCATCGCTATGCTCGGCGAATTCCAGCGGACAAATCCGCACCTCTGGAACGAGTGCGTCGGCGAAGGCTGAGCGCAGCAATGCCCATGAAAACCCTGCGGCTCGAGGTCGATGCTGCCCATCTCAATTCCGATTCCTCGAAGGCATCCATCGCCAACGCCGTCGAAATCCTTCAGAAGGGCGGAACCGTGGCCTTTCCCACGGAGACTGTCTACGGGCTCGGCGCAAACGCGCTTGATCCGGAGGCGATCGCCAAAATCTTCGCGGCCAAGCAGCGTCCGGCATGGGACCCACTCATTGTGCACATCTCCGATCGGGAAATGCTGGACCGCGTAGCACGCGTCCCTCCCGGCGCCGCGCTGTGGCCCCATGCAGCCCGGCTTATAGACGCATTCTGGCCTGGCCCGCTCACCCTTCTTCTGCCGCGTCATCCCGATGTGCCGCCCGCAGTGACAGCCGGTCGACCCTTGGTCGGCGTGCGCATGCCCCAGCACCTCGTCGCCCACGCGCTGATCCGCGCCGCGGGCCTGCCCATCGCCGCGCCCAGTGCCAATACCTTCGGCCGCATCAGTCCTACGCTCGCCCGCCATGTGGCCGAGGATCTCGACGGGCGCATCGACGCGATTCTTGATTCGGGCGAAACCACCCACGGCCTCGAATCGACTGTCGTTAATCCGAATGAAGACCCGTGTATTGTCTATCGCCCCGGCGTCATCACGCTCGAACAGATTCGCGCTGCCGGCGTAGACGCCGTCGCGTATCGGGAGATCGCCCAGACATCCGAAGCCGAACCCGAATCTCTGCCCTCACCCGGCACCGCGGTGCGGCACTATGCTCCACGGGCGCGCCTTATTCTTGTAGATGGAGCAGGCGAGGAACAGATACGCGCCTTCGCCAAGGCTGTACTGGCCGAAGCAAGTTCAGGAGATCGGATCGGCCTGATGCTCCCGGATGCGTTTGAAAGTCCGGTACTCGGCCATGATGCGTTGGTCTATCGTTGGGGAGCGTGGCAGGACCAGGATGAGCTAGCCCAAAGGCTCTTTGCGGGACTGCGCTGGCTCGACTCTGCGCGAGCGGCGGTAATCATCTGTCCACTGCCGCCGGCGCGGGGCATTGGAGTCGCCGTCCGCGACCGTCTTAGAAAAGCCGCGCGGACCGGGTAGAGCGGTCCTCGCAGCCTACTGGCCGCAGGCTTCGCCCACTTTATACAGATACTTGATGCTCGATTTATAGATCAGCGTGCGGCTTCCGTTTCGCACTTTGATCGCATTGCGGTCGTACCACTCGATGTAGCCCTCGATCAGCTCCCCATCTTCCAGGACGAACGCCATCAGTGTCTGCGTCTGGATCTGCTTCTGGAAGTAGAAGGCCTCGGCGTGCGAGCTTTCATCTGCCGACGAAATCGTCATGGCCTCGTGGTGCGCAAGGATGGGCGACTCGCCCCGTGGGCCCAGGCCGCGTTCCCTGAACGCGCGGACGGGCAGCGTCGGACGAACCAGCTTGCGCGGGCCATGTGTGTTGCCAGTTATTGCCTGATCGCCCTCTTTGCGGTCTACATGACCGGGAGCAACAGCGCGCGGACCGCCGGCTGGGCGCACCGGCAGCAAGTCTGGACGTACTTCATGCAGGCCCGTGACAGGGATGTGAGACGAATTCGCCATAGCTCTCAGGGCAATACTGAGCACGTGAGATGCGGTTACCTGCCACCGCCGTCGCCTGCGCAGAGCGCCGTTTGTTAGATTTTCTTACCGCTAATATAGCTGAGATATCGTCGAATATCTACCCGGTTTTGCACCTTCTATCGGAGGAAATCGTATTCTTCATAAAATTCCCTTTTGTCACGCGGAAAATGAGTAGCCTCGACGCAGGACTCGCGAAGAACTCGACCGATCGCCATGCACACAAAGAAAGACGCAAAAGAAGAAGTGCGAGCAGAGAAGGACGCTTACGATACCGTCTCATACCCAAGCTTTCCTTACCCGGATACGCATCCCGACCGTCTGGCCGTCATGGCGATTCTGCACGGGCTCGCGCCGGCGCCGGTCGATCGCTGCCGCGTGCTCGAAATCGCCTGCAATGAAGGCGCTAACCTCATCCCCATGGGCTACGCCATTCCCGGCAGCAAATTCGTCGGATTCGACCTGGCCCGCCTGCCTATCGAACGCGGCCAGACGCGGATTCGCGAGCTCGCACTGACCAACGTGCGCCTGTTTGAGAGCGATCTCCTTGATGTGGGTTCCGAACTCGGGCAGTTCGATTACATCATCGCGCACGGCCTCTATGCCTGGGTTCCGGAGCCGGTGCGTGATCGCCTGCTCGCCCTTTGCCGCGAGCTGCTCACCTCGCACGGAGTTGCCTTTGTCAGCTACAACGCTTTGCCCGGCGGTCATCTGCGCAAGATGATCCGGGAAATGATGCTCTGTCATGTGCAGCGCATCGAGGATCCCGAAGAAAAGGTCACCGGGGGGCTCGCGTTCCTGCGCTTCATCGTTGAAGCCCGGGCGCCGGGCGACGCCTTTCGCCTGCTGATCGAGGAGCAGTTGAAGCAGATGCAAAAGCGAAGTCCGGAAGCCATCTATCATGACGAGCTGAGCGCGATCCATCATCCCCTGCACTTTTCCGAATTCGTCGAGCACGCCCGAGGACATGGTCTGCAATACCTGAGCGAGTCTGTGCTGCCGCCGCCGACCGATCCACGCTTTCGCTCCGATCTGCAGCCCGCTCTCGAAAGCGCAGCCGGAGACGACATCATCGCTCAGGAGCAGGTGCTCGACTTCGTGCGCATGCGCATGTACCGGGAAACGCTGTTGTGCCGAGCCGAATGCAAAGTATGCCACGACATTCCTGCAGAGGCGTTCTCGAAGCTCTTCTTTGCGTCGCAAGCGACCACGTCGCCTGGTCAAGCACCCGGTGCGCAAATCTTCACGCTGCCCGGCGGCATCCGGATGGAATCGAGTCATGCCGGCACCATTACTCTAATGGAGCAACTGGCTAATGCGTGGCCCTGCGCGCTCAGTTTTGCGGAGATCGAATCGACGCTGGTGGCGAGCGGTCTTGCGGGTGCAGGCGCAGTCAACGGTGAAGGAGCGACACTTCTCATGCGGCTGGCCGTCGCAAAGATGATTGAGCTGCACGCCTGGAGGGCTCCGGTAGCTCCTCAAATTTCCGTTCGGCCCCGCGCCAGCGCCAGCGCACGCCAGGAGGCTTGCACCCGCGCCCATGCGACCACACTGCTGCACACCACGCTGCGTCTCGAAGATCCGATTGTGCGCAGTTTTCTCAGATTGCTCGACGGCACCCGCGACCGCGATACACTGTTTGGCGCGCTCAAAACCGAATTCCCAGCGATGCCACGCGAACAACTGGAGCAGGGAATCGAGCCGAGTCTCAAACTGCTGCATCGTGCCGGCCTGCTCGAAGCCTGAAAGCCGTTTCTACCGAACCAGGTCCGTCGCGAACGCATCCAGCGCGAGTGAGCGCAGCAGATTGCGCCGCATTCCCGATCTCACCTGGTCCACTCCTCGCTCTGCGGCTTCAATCCACTCCAGGCTCACCTGCGGAGCCATCGCGGCCAGTTCTTTCTCAATATCGATGTTGCGAACCAGGTGAGGCGCTCCGGACCGCAACAGCAGCAGATCCTCCAGCAGACTCAGCATTGCCCCCAGCAGCTTCGAGGTTTTCTCCTGGCCCTCGGCTCCGGCGCGATACGTCTCCGTCATGCGAAACAGCGCAGAGTAATCCGGGTCGCGCAGCGCATTGCGCAGAATCAGCAAGGCGTCCGCACGGCTTGCCAGATAGCCTTCCAGATCGAAGCCCAGCGCCTGCCCCACTGCTCCCTGCGCCAGCCGCGCCACGAGAGAGCGCTGCGCCGAACGCCAATCCGTACGCCGCTCCGCCAGCAGTTTCTCAATCTGATCCAGCGGGATCGCGCTCAGCCGGAAGATGCTGCCCCGCGAGCGGATGGTGGGCAGCAGATCGCCCAGATTTTCCGCCAGCAGCACGATATTCGCATGCGCCGGCGGCTCTTCCAGGACCTTCAGCAGCGAATTGGCCGCCTCCTTCATAAACGACGCGGCGGTAAAGATGTAAACCGCGCGCTTCGCCTCGGCGGGCATGCGGTAGATTGCGCGAATCATCGTCCGCACCTGTCCGAGCTTGATGAGCAGCTGCGGAGGGTCGGGCGGAATTACCAGCACATCCGGATGCGTCTGGATGAGGATGCGTGTCTCTTTCTTGTCGACTTCGCGCAGTTCTTCGCGAGTCGCAATCGCCTCATCGACGCGCGCCTCCAGATCCGTCGCCTGACCAATACGCACGCAATTCGAGCAGACTCCGCAGTAGTCGGGCAGTCCGTCCGTCTGTTTTGGATCGAGACAATTGAGAGTCTGCGCCAGCTTCAGAGCCAGCGTATATTTGCCAGCGCCGCGAGGGCCGGAGAGGATCAGCGCATGCGGCAGCCGGTCCGCCGCGATCGACTCACGCAGGTGCCGAACCGTCGCTTCATTGCCGAGAAATTCGCGGAAGCTCACGCTCCAGACTAGCAGGGCCAGGCCCGGGCACGGGAGCCGCCTCGCCCGAACTGGGAAGCGACGAGAATCGCGTGCGCGGGAAAGCTTCCGGATAATTCTCCTGGATAAAGCGCACCATCTCTTCGCGCACCAGGCATCGCAGGTCGAACTGCTCGCTTGAGTTGCGCGCGCTCAACAGGCAGCGAATCTCCATCGTATGCTCGCTCAGGTTCGTTACCTGCGTCGAGCACACCTTGCGGTCCCACAACGGAGACCCCTCCAGCACCTTTGCAAAGTGCTCACGAATCGCCGCCACCGGTACCGTGTAGTCCGTGTAAAGAAACGCCGTGCCCAGCAGATCAGACCGGTCGCGAGTCCAGTTCTGGAAAGGATTCTCGATGAAGTAGCTAAGGGGCACGATCAGCCGTCGCAGGTCCCAGATGCACACCACGACATAAGTCGTCGTAATCTCTTCGATCCTGCCCCACTCGCCCTGCACGATCACCACATCGTCGATGCGGATCGGCTCAGCAAAGGCAATCTGCAGCCCGGCAAGCAGGTTTCCCACCGTCGGTTTCAAAGCAGTTGCCAGCACCAGTGTGGCAACTCCGGCTGAAGCGAGGAGACCGCTGCCATAGTGCCATAGCTGGGGATCCGGAAACGTCCAGAGAAGGCATCCGATATCGATAATGATGATAAAGCTGATCAGAACCCGCCGCAGGACCTGCATCTGCGTGTGAATGCGCCGTGCGCGTACGTTGTTCTCGGCTTTGATGTCGTAGCGGCGGGTCAGCGCGTCCTGCATCACGTAGACACACCCGACTGCGAACCATCCACTCAGCACGACCAGAACGATGTGAAGCGTGAGGCGCAACGGAGTTGCAATCTGCGCAGGAATCGGCAGCCACGGAAAGGTGGTCAACACGCAGATGGTCAGGAAGACCCAGCGCGCAGGATGGTTCAGGTGCCGGTAAATGCTCGGGCGGGCAGCGTTTTGCTGAGGCGTCGCGTCCTTGCGCCGCCGCTTGATGATCGCAAACGTAATCCCGTGAACGACATTACTGAACAGGATCGCGCCCGACAGCAGGAAAACGGCGAGCATCCATTCGTGGCCATGCTTCATATAAATGGCAAGATGCATCAGGAAGCAGATGCGATTTCAGAATATCGGGTTTCCCGCGCAGGCGTCCTTCAGGAAGCACCCGCGCGAAGCTCCGGAACCATACGAATACCATACTTCGGCCGCAGCGTAATCTTCGGCTGAACTTCCAGCCTCTGCCCCGCAACCAGCCGCAGCCTCCAGCGCTGCGCAATCGTCGCCATCAGCAGCGTGCCCTCCATCCATGCGAAGGCCTCGCCAATGCATTGCCGGTTGCCCGCGCCGAAAGGGAAGTAGACGAACTTCGACCGGCCTGCCTTGCGTTCCGGTGTAAAGCGCTCCGGATCGAAGCGCAGCGGATCAGGAAAATGATCGGCGTTGCGTTGAATGATGTACTGGCTGAAGAAAAAATAAGTCCCGGCGGGCAGCAGATACGGCCCAAGAGCCACATCGCATGTAGCCTGCCGCCCCATCGCCCATGCCGGCGGATAAAGGCGCATCGATTCAGCCAGCACCATCTCCGTGTAACGCAACTCCGACAGATCGTCGAGTGTTGGCGGGCGTCCGTCCAGCACGGCATCCAGCTCCGCATGCAGCCTCGCTTCGGCCTCGGGATTCTGCCCGAGCAGCATCCATGTCCAAGCGAGCGCATTGGCGACCGTCTCGTATCCGGCAAGAAAAATCGTCAGCACCTCGTCGCGCAGTAGCTCATCGCTCATCCCCGAGTGGTCCTGCTCGTCGTCGCGCGAGCGTAGCAGCATCGAGAGCAGATCGCCCCGGTCCACGCCGCTGGCGCGATGTTCCGCGATCATGCGATACACCACCTCATCGAGCCGTTTGCGCGCCCGGCGAAAACGCATCAGGCCGGGAATAGGCAGGTGCAGATACTCCTCTGCGCGAGGCAGCGCAATCAGAAAGTTGTAGAGCTTCATGATTGCGTTCACCTCGCGGTTGATGCTCAGGATGTCCGGCGTCACCTCCTGCGCGAACAACGTGCGAGCCACCACTTCCAGCGAAAGCCGCATCATTTCCGCCGACACATCGACTTCAACTCCGGGCCGCCACGCCTCGCGCATCGTCGCCGCTCGCTCCACCATCAGCGATCCGTAAGCCTGAATGCGCTGTCGATGAAATGCCGGAGCCGCAATGCGCCGCTGCCGCTTGTGGCTTTCGCCATCGCTGGTAATCAGCCCTTCGCCCAGCAAAATCTTCATCCGCTTCTGTGTGCGCTCCTTGATGAAATTCTGCGGCTGCATAATGAGAATCTCCCGAATGAAATCCGGCTCGTTCACGAGGACGATGTCGCTTGGCCCCACGCGATAATGCGCCATCCGGCCATAGGTTGTAGTGAGGTGTTCAAACAGCAGGATTGGATTGCCGACACGAAAGAATCGTCGCGAGAGATAGAGCGGCAAGTTAAGCTTCAACCCCGGTGGAAAGCGGTAGCCATTGCGCTCTTCGACAATCCAGTTTGAATCTTCAGTCGATATCATCGAGACGATTCGGAGCCCCACTCTGGGTACCCCATCCTTTGCGCGCTCTTCACGCGAAGGGTGGGAAGCAGGATGTCAGGCGCGATCCTTCAGGCGTTGCTTCACTACTTGTACGATGCGCTGGTGGATCTGCTCAACGCTCTGATCGCCATCGATTACCACCACACGCAAAGGTTCCCGGCGCGCAATTTCACAATATTTATCGAAGACGCGCCGGTAGAAGAGCTCGTCCTCCTTCTCAAACCGATTTTCATCGATAGGATGTCCGGCAGCCCGCGTGTTGCGCCTACGTGCTCGCTCCAGTGAGCGCGCGAAATCCGGCAGCAACAACAATGTCAGGTCTGGCTGCAGGCCTCCGCACATGGCCGCATGCAGATCGACAACAATTTTGCTGCCCAACTCGCGGCCGCCGCCCTGGTAGGCTTCGGTCGAGTCAGTGTAACGATCGCACAGGACAATCCTGCCCTTCGCAAGCGCCGGTTCAATGATTTCGGCAATCGCCTGCGCCCGGTCGGAAAACATGAGCCCCAGCTCCGCCCGCGGCGCAAGATTCTCCGTACGCGAATCCAACAGCAGCGCGCGAATCCGGTCGCCGATCCGTGTCCCGCCCGGCTGCCGAGTCAAAACAATGGACTCGCCCTCTGCTTCGAGCCACTCCGCCAGCTTGCGCAGCTGCGTCGATTTGCCCGAACCATCGAGCCCTTCAAAAGTAAGAAAAAAACCTTGTGATACAGCCGGGCACATGGCCGGAGTGTAGCATCTGGCCTCGCGCGAATGTCATTCCGTCACAACGCGCCTGAAACCCTTAGTTACACTGAGGAGTCAATACCTTGGGAGGATTTCCCGTTTGAAACTTCGCTTTCTGCCTGTGTTCTCGCTTGTCATCGCTACTGCCGCTTTTGCCCAGACTTCGCCTCCGATTCATGTAACTCCACCGATTCATGCAACCGTCGACGTCACAGATGCGCCACGCAAGATTCTGCACGCCATGCTCTCTATCCCCGTCCAGCCTGGCCCTCTGACGCTCGTCTATCCGCAGTGGATTCCCGGCGAGCACGGCCCGACCGGCCCCATCGACAATCTTGCCGGGCTGCTCATCTCCGCCAATGGACAGCAACTCGCCTGGAAGCGCGACGACGTGAACATGTTCGCCTTTCACCTGACCGTGCCGGAAGGCGCAACGTCGCTCGAGGTCAAGCTCGACTTCCTCGCCACAGCCGCGGCCACGGGCTTTACTGCCGGAGCCTCGACCACGGCCAACCTTGCCATGATCAGCTGGAATGAAGTTCTCATCTATCCCGCCGGTCATCCAGCCGCCGACATCTCCGTGCAGGCCGCGGCCAAACTGCCTTCCGGCTGGCAATACGGCACGGCGCTTACCAAAACAGGCGAATCGAACGGAACAGTTCAGTTCGAAACAGTCTCACTCGAGCAACTGGTCGATTCGCCGCTCCTGGCCGGAAAATTCTTCAAGGAATTTCCACTCGCTCCCGAGGTCACGCCGAAGCACTTCCTCGATGTCGCCGCCGACGGGCCGGAGGATCTGCGCATCAAGCCCGATGCCCTCGACGCTTACAGCAATCTTGTCCGCGAAACGGGTGCGCTATATCAGTCGCGCCACTACGACAGCTATCACTTCCTTGTCACCTTGAGTGATCAGGTGGCCCACTTCGGCCTGGAGCACCACCAGTCGAGCGATGACCGCGTCTCGGAAGAGACCTTCCTCGACGACAGCCTTGCCCTGGTCACCGCCGATCTGCTGCCCCACGAGTTTACGCATTCGTGGAACGGCAAATATCGCCGCCCGGCGGGCCTCGCAACCGGCAATTACGAAGATCCCATGAAGGGCGAGCTCTTGTGGGTCTATGAGGGACTCACGCAGTATCTCGGCGAGGTGCTTGCCGCGCGCAGCGGCATCGAAAGCCCCGACGAATACCGCGCCGCCCTGGCCGCATACGCCGCCACGCTCGATTACCGCCCCGGCCGCACCTGGCGCGACCTGCACGACACCGCGGTTGCCGCGCAGATTCTGTACGACACCAGCCCGGAGTGGGACAACTGGCGCCGCAGCGTCGACTACTATCAGGAGGGCGCGCTGCTCTGGCTTGAAGCCGACACGATCATCCGCAAGCTCACCAAAGACAAAAAGAGCCTCAACGATTTCTGTGCGCGCTTTGAAGGCCTCGGTGGCAACACTCCGCCTAAGGTCGTTCCCTACACCTTCGACGATGTGGTGGCGAACTTGAATGCTGTCGCGCCTTACGACTGGGCGGCATTCTTCAACGATCGGCTCACATCTAAATCGCCTCATGCTCCTCTGGGCGGAATCGAAAACGGCGGCTACAAGATCGTCTACACCGAAACTCCCAGCGCCTTCATTCAGGCTCGCGAAAGCGTTACCGGCGACTCGCAGGCCTGGTGGACCCTCGGCATCAACATCAGCACCGATGGCCATATCGACGACGTGCTCGTCGGCTCCGTTTCCGATAAGGCCGGCCTTGGTCCCGGCATGCAGATCGTTGCTGTCAATGGACGCCAGTACACGGCGGCGCTGCTGAGTGACGCGATCACGACGGCAAAAGACACGAAAGACCCGATCGAGCTGATCATCATCAACACCGGCTACTACAAGGTGGTGAAGCTCGACTACCACGACGGTCTGCGCTTCCCGCATCTCGAACGCGTTCCTGGCACGCCCGACCGCCTCGACGATATCCTCAAGCCGATGACGCCGCCGCCGTCGTCGAAAGGGAAGAGCTAGCCCGCCGGAAACAGCCCCGCGATCTCGAGCTCCAGCCCGCCGTACTCGGGGTGTTCATTCTCGCGGAGCCGGTAGGCGAGATGCACCACGCTGCCCTCGCCGAGCTGCATCGACTGCACCCGCTCCGCCCAGTTCCATCCAAGCGCCGACAGGTTGCCTCCGCGCGGCCCCTGCGTCACCTGCAGGCGAACATGCTTCTCCTTCATATAGCGCGGTGGTCCGGTCAGCAGCACGTTCTGCGCCAGAAACACAGGCTCCATGTTGCCCATCCCCATCGGCTCCAGTCGCTTGAGCCATGACCACACCGCCGGAGTCACGCGATCGAGGGGCAGTAGCGCATCGCACCGCAGCGGACTCCCCAGGTCGTCTTCGCTCAGGTGAATGCCTGCATAGCCGACCAGTCGCGAGCGCAGCTCCTCCACGCGCTCCGAAGGCAGCGAGAATCCCACCGCATGTGCATGCCCGCCGAAACGCGAAAACAGATCGCGGCAGCTCTCAATCGCATCCAGCAGATGAAAGCAGGGAATCGACCTGCCCGAGCCATGCGCCGTGCCGTCTTCGTCGTGAGCGACCACCATCGCCGGCTTGCCCGTGCGATCCACAATGCGAGAGGCCAGAATGCCGATCACTCCCCGATGCCATCCCGCGCCATCCATCACAATGCAGCGCGCATCGCGGAAGCGTTCTTCTTCCAGCCGCGCCATGATCTCGGCCAGCATGGCGGCCTCGGCGTCGCGCCGTTCCTGATTCAGCTTCTCGAGCTTCCCGGCGATCTCGTGTGCGCGCTTCGGCTCTTTCGTCGTGAAGAGCTCGATCACCTCCGAAGCCACATCCATGCGCCCGGCTGCGTTAATCCGAGGCGCAATGCGAAACGCCACATCTACAGGAGTAAGCTTGCGCCGCGCCGGATCGAGCTTGGCGACCTCCATCAAAGAGCGCAGCCCCGCATGTACCGGGCGCTGCAACTGCTCCAGACCAATCGCGACAAAGACACGATTCTCCCCGAGCAGCGGAACCGCATCCGCCACCGTCGCAATCGCGACCATTTTCAAAAACGAGGGCAGAATCTTCGCGCGTGCCCGTACGCGATCCCACCCCTCCAGAAGCGCCTGCGACAACTTGAACGCCACTCCGGCTCCGCACAGGTGCTTGCACGCATAGCCGCACGCCGCCTGGTTAGGATTCAGAATTGCCAGCGCCTTCGGTAACCCCATTGCCGTCTCCGGCAAATGGTGGTCGGTGACAATGAGATCAAGCCCCAGCGTCTCGGCTGCCTCAGCCGCGGCAAAGGCGCGAATGCCCGTATCCACGCTGATCACCAGCCTCACGCCATCCCGCGCCGCGCCATCCAGAATCCCGCTCTGCATGCCGTAGCCTTCGCGCAACCGGTGCGGCACATGAAAGCGCACCTGCCCGCCCAGCATCTCGATGGCTGTTTTCAGCAGTACCACGGCGGTCGTCCCATCCACATCGTAATCGCCGTAGATCAGGATTGTTTCCTGCGCCGCAACCGCCTGCTGGATACGAGCCACCGCGCGCTCCATGCCCAGCATCGAGTACGGATCGAGCAGTTGATCGAAATGTGGATGGAGAAAGCTCTCGGCCTCAGCGGCATTGCGCACGCCGCGTGCCACTAGCAATTCGGCAATCAGCAGAGGCAGTCGGGCCTCGCGCGCCAGCTCTGCAGCCTCGGCGGGATCGCTCCCGGAAAGAATCCAGCGCCGGTTCAGGAGCGCGGGCGCCGCCTCAAACGTGCTCACGATTGTTCGTCGGCGTCCTCGTCGTCCAGCACGATATCGCCGAAACTCTCCAGCGACTCCAGCAGCTGCTGATAGCGCTCATACCACGCCGTGGTGTTCTCGTGCAGAAACACGACGCCCTGATGCGCAAAGCCCAGCTGGATATACCCCACCCGGCCTACATGCGTGGCCAGCGACTGCGCCTCGTCGATTAGCGGAGACTCCTCGTCCGGAAAGTTCGTCTCCTGCAGCTCTTCCAGCAGCAGCTCCAGGTCGTCCTTCTCCAGCACCACTTCGCTCATCGTCACGAAGGCCGCGCCGGCCGCCTTCGCCGTCTCGACGAAATCCTTCCAGCTGTCTGCATTCGATTCGTCCTCCCACACCACCGTGGGCACTTCTTCGCCCACGTACACGGGCACGCGGCGCATTCCATGACCTGCAATAAAGGCCACCATATCGTCTTTGAGGGAGAGCAAACTGTCTTGCAGCATATCCATCTTCCGATTGTCGCAGAACTGCCAGTCTACGCCATCCTGCCAGGTGGAAAATCGCATCTTAAAGCCAGGTAGAAACTCACGTAAAATTAGTTCAGAACTCTCATTCAAGGAGCCCTGATTGGCGAAATTCGAGCGCCACGTCTTCGTCTGCACCAATTTTCGTGAGCCGGGCAGCGCACGCCCTTCCTGCACCACCGACGGCAAGGGAGAGCTCCACGGCGCCCTGAAAGACGCCGCAAAGGCCGCCGGTCTAGTCCCCCGCGTCCGCATCAACAAATCCGGATGCCTCGAGCAGTGCGAGCACGGCCCGACCGTCGTCGTCTACCCTGAAGCCGTCTGGTATGGCGGGGTCAAGGTCGAAGACGTCCCCGAGATCGTCAGCGAACACCTCATCGGCGGACGTCCCGTCGAGCGCCTTATCATCGCTGACGACTGCCTCAACGCCGCCGTCTGTCCGCACCGGCCCGCTCTCGTTACCCGAGGGTAACGCCGTGTTCGACGCAGCCGGTTCCACCCACTCACTTGTGCTATATTTCGAACGAGATAAATGATTTTTTCACGGGATTATGTTGGATATCTTGCCCGCCATACGGTCAAACACCTGATCGACGCCAAGGTGATCCGCACTGATAAGCTGTCCGTTGTCGAAGAGCGCGTAAACGCCGGTCTCCTCGAAGAATTGTCCCTCGAAGACCGCATCAACGAAGAGGTGCGCGTCATCCTAGACGCCTACCAGGACGAGATGCACCGCACCGGCGCCGCCTACGCCGAAATGTTCAAGAAGGTCAAGATCGAGCTGGCCCGCAAGTACAAGGCGGTGCTGTGAGAATCTCCCGCGACAAGCTGAACAAGCTGGCCCACGTAGTCTCCGACGTGCTTGCCGAAACCGACGAGTGCGAGTTCCTCGAGGACCGCAATACCATCCGCCAGGAAGCCCGCAAGGCGCTCGAAAATCTGCTCATGCAGGAGACGCGCATCGACCAGGCCGCCCGCCTCAAGATCCAGTCCCAGCGCCGCATCATCCCCGAAGGCAGCCAGGAGTGGGACATCCTCTACCGAAAGTACTACAACGAGGAAGTCAAAAAGCTCGGTATCTGAGGGACTACGCGTCCAGCGATACGCGCTTCGTGCCGGAATAAACACAGATGTCATCCTGAGCCGGCGTCTGGCGCATTGTGCCAAACTGCCCGGCTGGGTGGGCCATACAAGCCTGCTGTTGGCTTGTGTGGCACAGTCCGGAAAGGCAACCCTTCAGCTCATGATCCCGCTATATTTGTGTGTGCCTTTGGAGTGAGCGATAAACTCCCCTAGCCTGCTCCCCGACACGACATGCCCCCGCTTGTCGGCGCTGCGCCCGCAATCGGTTGCCACAATATCTGGATTCTCCTGCAGCGCCAGCTGGAACTGGTAGCCGTCATCCCATCTCCTGGCTTCACGAAAGCGTCCCGAGCGATAGCGTTCGATCGCTGAATTCAGGACAGCGGGGCCACCCGCATCCATTCGAAAGCCAATGACCCCGGCTTCAAGAACAGGGCGATCCGGGCCTCTCAGGAAAAAGACGGAACCGTCTCCGAACCAGGCCTCAATCTCCACCAGAGGCAATGTTTTCAGGAAGCAGCAATCCGAATCGATCCAGACGATAGCGTCCACACCGTCGATCCGCAGAGCGTGATCCAGCGCGACGATTTTCCGGAACCATCGCGAAGCGTTTTTATTGAACCATGACCACACGCATCGCTCACGATGATCGCCAAAGGGATCCTGGGGCGATGGACAATCACACGGTTCCGCGCTACCGCCGAGAGTTATCGGAATATATTGCTTGTTGCTTTCGAGCCACCAATGGAGAAATTCAGAGCCATCCAGATCATGCGTGAGCAGGCGCTCCGAGTGTCGGTGAATCTCGGCGCTGAGGTTCTGCTCGTAACAGGCCAGGAGACGAGCCTCTCCCGCATACCGGCAGAATGACCGCACGAGGTTCACGCCGGTGGCATTATAGATATCCCGATTAAACGAGGTCACGAAAAGGCAACGGAACATAGCGTTAGGGAGACCGTTTCTCAAGAAAGGTAAGTCAGTACCTTCCCATAAAATCTTCGATTGAGTTCGCGACACTCTTCCAGAGCATCTGGATAAGCCTCTGCTTCATGCACACGCGCTCGCCAATCCTCAAACTCCAGAAAAGGAACTTTGTACTTCGCACCATAGAACTTCGTGGAGAAGGGAACTGCCAGCACCTTTTTCGCGAGCAGAATCCCCCAGTACATTCCGTGATAGCTGTTCGTCAAAACGATTTCGGCGCTTGATAGAAAATCGATCGTTCGGCGGAACGCCGCATCCATTGCTGTCTCACCATCTGCGGGCTGCACTGTGAACGCAGTGTTTTCCATCATGGGGATGCCGGGGTCGACCTCCAGCAGCCACGGTTTCTTCCCATGCCGGTATACCACCGCCTCGTGGTGTATTTCTGAGACATGATCGAAGAGAGGGCTCATACAACTGACGCACGGCACATACGGCCATCCCTGCTGATCGTCGCGCACACCCAGCAGAGTGAAACGCCGCAGATAATCCGGATACGACAGCGGCGAGTTAGGCGCCGCATAACTATTGTGGCCGATGCCCCAACCGATGAGGCTTCCCTTTGTGTGCTCAGTTATGTATTCCATACTCGGAGCAAATGAGTCTCTCGCCAGCAGGCCGCCACCGCCAAGCAGCACGTCATGGTCAAGTTGAAGCTGGGACTTACAGCTCAGAATATCTACCTCCGTTGTTCTGGTAGGAAACGAAAAGAATCGCAGGGGGGAAGACATCCAGTCACCAATATTGTTATCCACTCGATGTATATTGACGAGCATGCAGTCAGCCTATCTATTACCGTTGCATTTGCTCCAAGCCTCAATGGTGTTGTTTTCCTGAAGTATTTCGTATGGCACGCCTCAGCCTGAGGATCGATAACTCTACTGTCGTGTCGCTCTTATCGAGCTTCATGGGGCCTCCTTCTCGATTTGGAATTCAGGCCGCTATCAGCGATTGGTGAAGCGTGCCAGGTGGCCCATACAAGCCTGCTGTTGGCTTATGCGGGACAATCACGCCCTCATATCCCCTCCCTTGCCGCTACCGGACCCTCCAGCCAGGCCAGAAAGAGCTTATAGCCGACGCAGAGAACGATTGCGCCCACGAAAAGCCCAATGATGCCGATCGCCAGAAAGCCGCCGATGGCTCCCAGGAAAATCACCGCGATCGGAACCGCAACGCCGCGCCCCAGCAACAGAGGCTTCAGGGCGTGTTCGAGGGCAGCCACCAGGATGCACCAGAGCAGAAACAACACCGCTTTCGTCGTGCTTGCGACCGCAAACATGTAGATGACGGCGGGAAGCAGCACGAGCCCTCCTATCTGAAGCACGGTCGCGAAAAGAAAGATCAAGGTCCACAACCCGGCGCCGGGCAATCCCGCCACCAGAAAGCCGATTCCGGCAAGAACCGCCTGAATGACTGCCACGCCGAGAATTCCGTTTGTAACGCTCCGAATCGTAGATCCGGCCAGCGTTTCGAACTCCGGACCTCGCTCGCCAAAGAGGCGGCGGGCCAGCGAATGCGAGATCACCGCTCCGCTCGAAGCATTTGCAAGGAGAACGCCCGCCACCAGAATGGAGAGGACAAATTCCAGCACCGTCATCCCGATTCTCGCAGAGGCGTGAAGAAGCCCGGGAACCAGCGCCTTGAGCTGCGGAGCCGCGCTTTGCAGCACTCCCGTCAGGTTCGTGTAAGCCTTATTCCAGGTGCTATACAAAGGTCCGCCGACAAGCGGCCAGTTTCTTACGCTCTCCAACGGAGCCGGGATACCCAGCGTGCCTTCCCGGGTGTGCACGATCAGGGTTTGGATCCCCTGGATCATCGTCTCCGTCAGCAGGGCAACGGGAACAATCAGAACGCCCAGGAAGATCAGCGTGAAGAGAACGGCGGCCAGCTTCCCGCGCCCGCCCAGCAGGCTTCGCAGCTTTTGGTAGGCGGGGTTAACCGCAATCGCGATGATGATGCCCCAGGCCACCAGCGGCAGAAAAGGGCGCAGGATCATCAGGCATGCGGTCGTCAACAGGATGACAAGAGCAACGTGGATGGCAACTTCCACAGCCCGGCGTCGGTAATCCGTTTGTTTCGCCAGTTCATCCGTGGTCACGGTTAAGTCCTGTTGAGGATCGGGAAAGACGGACACCGATGCTTAGTAGAGAGTATCGCCGCGTTGGAGGATGCTGCCAATCGAAATTAGCAGTGTGTCGAAACCGCCGATACTCCGCATCTTCTGTGGAGATTACGATCCTTATTTCCGTACTGCGAACTTGGTGAACGACCTTGGTCTTCATTGTGCGACTGGCGCTTGTCTTCCGTGCACAGTTTCCAGATCAGCCCAGATCGTGAAGCTGCACGTACTTCAGCACGCCGCCTGTTTGCAGAGCCTTGTCGATGGCGCTTGAATTTGGGCAATAAATGAATGGCCGTCGGGGATACAGTCTGTCGTTCACCCAATACTTGTTCCAGCCGGTCGAGGTCTTAATAAATTCCTGAACATACCCCGTAGCCGTGCGATAAAGCGCTTCGATTTCCAGGCAGCCGTTGACACAGATATCGACATAAGACTGGACCATGGGGATATCCGCGGTCGGCTCTTTGGTCGGCGAAATGTATGCGGGTTGGCTCACAAAGAGAACGACCTGCTTCGTGCTGTCCCAGGGCGCGCCCCCGTCCAGCATCTGGATCGATCCCTCCACGGGCTCGGGCGAGTAGCCAGTTTCCCGCTCTATCGTCTTCTCGATATCTCCAACGCTATAAATGACGCCGTTGATGGTTGCCCCCGGGTTTGCCACCGCTCCCAGGTAGGTGCAGGTGCTGCCGACGTTGTTGGCAAACTGGTGAAACCATCCGCGCTCGTAGCCGGTAACTCGCGCTGGCCACGCGGCGAAAGCGTCGGGATTGGTGCGCGTTCGCGACGCCCTTTCAATCAGCGAGCCATAGCCGAACACATATCCAGCCTTAACCATACGTGTCTCTCCTTATCGGTGTATTTGATCTGCGCCCCGGCTCAGAATGGACAGAACCGATCGGGCGGCATCACACGGAGCCAGGGATGAAGAAAGGCAGTCAATTTCAGGAGTGGGCGGAAGGAAGTTTCCCGCGCAACCGTCTGCGGAGAGCGTTCAGGAATCCGTCAGGTGAGATAGTGGCCCTCGTTTCTCTCGATGTCAAGAACGGTGCCGATGAATTCATAAATCTCCAGGTCGGCCGCGTCTTCTGACTCTCAGAGGACTTGTGACCCGCCTCCAAACGCCCCGTTCGTTCTGGTATATTAAGAAGGCTGGCGGTCCTCGCCACTTCCTTCCGGCGCCATGGTGTAATTGGTTAACACGCCGCCCTCTCAAGGCGGAGAGTTCGGGTTCGATCCCCGATGGCGCTACCAATCAAATCAATCAATTGCGCGACATCCACTTCAACGTGCTCGGAGTCTGGTGACGCTGTGGTGACGTTCGGGGCGGGAATGTTCGCGGATTCTGGAGACTCTGCGGGGAGTTGTTTGGGCTCCCCGAAGATGTATGAACGCACAGGATGAGTTCAAACGCGACGCATAACGACCTGGCTTCGCGGGCGAAGAGCTGGGTATCGCTCAGTAGTAATGGCGCTCGTCGGCCCAGTTGACGGGCGCGGAGGGACGGCGGCCGCGAAGCAGGTAGATGTTGCCGTGCTCGAAGGGCATGGCATAGGGCGTGTCGCGCACGCCGACAATGGTAACGGACTCATATTTCTTCGAGACATCGTCCGGAGAGTCATCAATGACACCGATAACAACGTCGGGATCGCAGCCGTGCATGCCCCAGAGCCAGTAATTGTTGTGTCCGCTGAGGGCAGGTGGAAGGTTGAGATGAT